>Ga0209702_10002219_pt1 | contig 34837 bp, 51 predicted proteins | sample FRY01_FD_187210 | JGI IMG/M metagenome (GOLD analysis project Ga0209702, IMG submission 187210) | Freshwater microbial communities from Lake Fryxell liftoff mats and glacier meltwater in Antarctica - FRY-01 (SPAdes) (version 2) | ecosystem: Environmental > Aquatic > Freshwater > Ice > Glacier...
TCGGCGATATGTCGTTTCTAATTGGCCACCATATTGGCCACCTGAGCAAAGACCATTTTTCTGAAATTTCAGATTCCATTTTTCCAACTCTGATCCCGTCACCGCAGCCGCAGATACAGATACAGACTGTCCCGCAATCTCGGAGTGGTCATCCCGTTCATTTGGCGTAGCGAACTGACGCCATTGTCGATCAGGATCTCTTCGTCGTAGAGATGCTCAGGCACGTCCATCCGATGATCCACGTCTCGGCATCGGTTGATACTCGGAAAAGCCGAAAAATCCCTGCAGGGGTTATCCGTCTCTTTCCAGTCCAAAAGTTGTATTGATGGTGTTCACATCGTGTCTGGCTTGTTTCGCTGAAGATTCGGGGCTTGTGCATGGGATGTGCATGGCAATTCCTGAAGCCATGAGTAGGTCCCGGTGTTCAGCGGTCTTCGCAATACATCTTCAGCCTTTTCGAAACAATCAGGAGCTACAAGCCCCGAAAGGAGGAGAATGATATTCAGATTCGCACACATCCGCCACAACATCTCATGTCCCCGGCCATATTGAATGGTTCATTCACAGTCCGCACCACGACGAATTCGATTTGCGTGATTGAAAACAGAGACGGATCTGACTGTAAGCACCCATGCAGAAGTTTCATCATTTAACCGCCCAGGCAACGCCCGCATTTTAGCGAGTTAAACGTTGGTGCTTAAGGTGGCACTGATCGTTGATTCAACGGTCTCTTTATCAACGTTTGACAGGACGATTGATGACAGGACGATGAATCGCAATTTGTGTTTCTTATCGTCCTGTCATCATAATCGTCCTGTCATCATAAGACGTGAAGTACAATTGACGCGAACGAAAAAGAGGCTGTGCGTTGTCGTCCATCGCAGTTGTCGTTCATCGCAGTTGTCAAACCTCTGTTCCACTGGCGTAAAGCCCAATGGCGTGGACTTAAGGAATTTTCTTGCAGCGGAACTCGCCAAGAGTTTCGGTTTTCCCTTCAAAAACCGGGGTGCCGAAAGTCTTGGCGACTTCCGCTACGGCTAAAGTCCACGCCATTGGGCGTAAAGCCAGTCGGGGCAGACCTGTTGCGTTCGTGCCGCTCCTGCTTAGTTTCCAAACCTGCGGTTCACTGGCACAGGGCCAGTGGGGCCGAAAAAACACCCGTGTACTTCTAATTCGCCGACACCTACGGCTCGCCGTTAAACGAATTGTGCTCGATCATTTGTGCGTGAGTGCTTATACGGGTCAATAACTCGATGACGGCTGATGTTGTAGTCAGGCTTTTGAATTGCAGGATCACTTACAGCCGTATCTTCAGCGAATCGAAGAATTACAGAACGACACTTTTGCAGTTTCAAAAAAACTCCCGCCTCTCAATGCGTGGCAAGAAGAATGCTCTTCTCGCATCGTCGTCGCTGCCCCGAGCAAGAAGAGAGCGATGGAGCTTGCACAAATTTCCCAGTACGATATGGAAACCTATTGGGAACAATGCAGTGGAAGCTGGTGGTATCATCTAGCCTATGAGGAGGGCGTGTGGTGTGAAGAAAGGGGCGACAATGGTTCTGGGACTGGCATCTATTACCGCCCAATTTCAAAAGTGGAAGCAGATGAGATCGCTGCCCAACATCTCAATCAGTACCGAGTAATGCCGATTGATCGACTCATCAGAATTGCGGGACAAGAGGTCGTTGAGACTGGCGAATCATCAACAGGAACTCCTTATCGTTTTACAGCCGAAATCAGGATATACGATGGGCGACCGGAGCAAATAATTGTGATTGGCGAGGTCAGTGATTTCTTGGGGTGGAGTGCAATTGACCATCGTTGGTTCGAAAGAGCTGCCGAAGTAGATCGCTGGCTCTTTTGCAAATCGAGGTTGGTTCGAGCGTCAATCCGGCTGCTGAATTCATGCTGCAATCATCACTTCACAGAGGTTCTGACCAACCCAACAAAGACACCCCGAATCTCAACGCGTGATGCAGGGTATTCGATGGGTGTCATCTGATCATTGGCTGGAGCTAGGGTGATAAAGTTCTTCACCTTTCTGAACCGCTTCAAAGTCGCTTCACCATCAATGACGGCAACGACGGTATCTCCATTTCGGGCAACGGTTGTATGACGAACGATAGCCATGTCGCCGTCATTGATTGCGTCCAGAATCATTGAGTCGCCTTTGACACGCAGGAGAAAGTGAGCGTGCGGATCAAAGATTTTCGACAGATCGAACGTCTCCACATTTTCAATGGCCTCTATGGGCACACCGGCAGCTACATCACCCAAAACTCGAAACGGTATTGTCTGATGTCCCGATTCTCCGAGCAATAAATCGTGATCGACGCCAAGCTCTTCAGCAATCTTTGCCAGCGAGTCTCGTCCAATCGTGTCCTTGCCATTTTCGATTTTTGAAAGATGGCTGAAATGGATGCCGACCCTACCAGCCAGTTGTCGTAGTGATATTCCACGGGCCTGCCGAGCTTCTCTTATCATTTCACCGACACTTGGACTCATGACTTCACCGTCAACGCAGATGCGGTTTTGTGAATGATGTTTTCGCTGAATGCCGAAAGTTCTCCCCGTCGAATTCGATAAGAGTCCGGGGCTTCAATGGCTAGAGTACAGCTTCCGTCACTCGTCTGCGTAACCACAATTCTCACATCGTCATTCAGGATGATTTCTTCGCCTATTCGGCGTTTCAAAACGAGCATGACAGCCTCCGATTTACTTGGTACATTCAAGTGTTGGGTAAAAACCCAACACCTGAATCTTAGCACGACCGGATTGGCTGCATAGTGCAGTTTCCATTCTTTCTCTTGGCGACTGCTGGTGAGACAAAATGCCTGCGAATCGCAAGATTCTCGCCATGCTCTTTGAGTTAAAGACCGAGGATGGTGGTATTTGGCTGCTGATTGCATGGCTCAACAAATTTGGGAACAGCAAGTATTTGCTGCCTGCTCATCCGGACAAATGCTTGCTTGAAATGCGATCCGGTGATCGGGTTACGTTTCGTCGCCGAGAAATTCTGGTCATCAAGCGACTGAAACCGTGGCGGACTTCTGAATGCAAAGATGAAACTGAGTATTCGGAGATCATCTGTGGAGAAGATTGGGAGGCAGGGAAGTGACAGTTTCAATTTGCGAAAGCACTCATTCCTCCCGATACGGCTTTCCAGCTTTGTAGAGATTCAACTGTGCCTCGCAGGCAGACCTTTGATCTTCGGGTGCCAACAGTAAAGCCTTCTCTTGCCATTCGATGGCCTTTTCGAAATCGCCATCCTCGGCAAGGGCTGCTGCTAACGTGTCAATAATCAATGCGTCCGTCCATTCGGAAAGCTCACATGCCTTTGTTGCATAGACTACCGCTTGTTTTCCGTTTCGAAAATCAGCATCGGAACATGTAGCGTAAATCCATGCAAGCTGATTCAACGGATCAGGAAAAAGCGGATCGAGTCGGATCGCCTCTTTAAATGCTTCGATGGCTTTGTCATGTTCACCCATGTCGCCCAATTCGACGCCTCGACCGAAGTGATCTTTGGCCTGATCGCCGCAACCAATCGTGCCGAAAGAGAAAAAGACAAAAATGACGGGCAGCAAATTTCTCATGTGTAAATCTCGATACGGTTAGAGCTGCTATTGTTCCCGTGCAGTCTACTCCGACATTTACGGTACACGAAACCATGTCGTCCCGAGTGCCGCATTGAGAAAGCGTATGACGACGACAATTGCCACAAAAACCATGAACCATTGTGCGGGAGTGAGTGGTCGTCTCGGACTTCGAATCGGCGGCTCTGTTGGCGGTTCAAAAGGATTCACTTCTCAGCCGCCTCTTAATTTGTTTTCAATTGCTGTTGCATTTGCTGTTCGATGGCCCGTTGCCTCGCCGCTCTGTCCGAACCCACGGCGATGTAAGTGTGCATCACTTCGAGGCCAAACATGCCCACAACAACCAATGCCACGATAACGATTACCATGACCACCGAAAACCGTTTGACCGGCTTGTCTGGTGAGACATCAATGGTCTGTGGTGGTTCATATGGATTCATGTCAATTTCCATTGATCGCATGTCATCAAGAATCACTCAGTCTCGTCGTTCTGCCTTACCTCTCGAATTAGCGACTGATCGTACCCATGCACGTGCTTCTGTGTCTGAACTGCAGCGAGATAAATAGTTGACAAACTTCGATTCGAACCGTGTCCAGCCTTCCTGAACGTCTTCACGAATGTTCGCACGAATCGATGAAATCAATGCTTTTCGTTCAGCAGTACGGTAAATGCTGAAGGCAACCTTCAGTTTGGTTGAATCAGTGTACAAAACAACGTTCCCGGCGTTTGGGAGGGTTGACCATTTCAAATGTGTGACATCGTTGATTGCGAGCTTCTTTTCCCAGAGCACACCATGATAGATGATCTCGTCTGGGCCTATTAACAATTCTGTACGATAGTATGCAACCACCGTCCAGACGCTCATCATCAACAACGCAGCCCAGATCGATTCGCCAATGACAGCAAACAACATTGGATGCTGAAACGAACCATCGATATTCCACCATGCGGCGATGAATGTGAACATCGTGGCTGCCGAAAAGAAGGGGATTTCGATGATTCCGACGATCAGTTGCAACAGTGACACTCGGTACGACATCGTCATTGCGACGTTGGTTGTCAGTGAGTCGTTTGCAATCGGAACTTTGGGAGCTTCATACGGATTCATCGCAGCTTATCCCGCTCTTCCTTCGATAACTTCCGCCACTCCCACGGAGCCGTTTGCGGCGAGGTGGCCCACAAGCCATATTTATGGTCTGCAGAATAGAATTCAACATCTGCAAAGCCTGTGCGACCCGTTGCTCTCATGTCGTGCCATGCCAGACCTTTTGAAATCATCAGAAAGCTCAGGTTCCAGTCGAAACATTGCATGGACCGAATCGGACGAGGATAAATAGCATAGACATCTGCGAACGTGACTCCGGAGTCATCTTCTCGATGAGGGATGAAGCGTACCCAACTTTCCTCAACATGCTGACTGAGCCATCCTTTGGCAACGTCTCCGAACGGCTGGTCAATCTCCGGTGCATCAATCCCGTACAACAGAATTCGAACAGACTTATTCTCCCGTGTCACAATGTCAAATGTGTCACCGTCAAGCACTTCGACAACATAGCCGACAATCTGACCGGGAATCGGATCGCTGAGTTCAACTGACAATGGTAAATCACCCGATAAGGGTTCAGACTCTGCTGATTCCTGCACTTGTGGCGTTCGGTATTTGATGACCGTCAGGAACAAAATGCAAAGTACAACGATTGCCGTGTAGACAGGGAGTTGCTTACGCATTGCTTCTGTATCCAATCATTCTTATCAGTTCCGCCATCAGTGCTTCAAATCAGCAGCTTCGAGACGTTGAATCGTCCCGAGGTATTCTGCAACCATCATGGCAGCAGTTGCAATGTATTCTTGATGCAGCAGGAACTCGAACGCCAGTCGTCGCATTCCGATTCTCGGATCGATTACCAGTTGTTCTTCAGTGAGGTCTTGTGGCGTGGTGGGTTCGTTTTCATTCATGGTGGATGTGTCCTCGATAGTGTTGACACATGGGAGCAAACTTTTTCGAGAATTGCTATCGTCCGTATTCTTCGTTCCCTATGTGTCGTGAGCAACTGATCGATGGAGACAATTGAACTCAAGGACGGCGGACTGCTTCTCTACGACGATGCTTTCCTGCCGCCCACCCTTGCTGACCGCTACTTCGCTGAGTTGCGAGATCACTGCCAGTGGGAGCAGAAGCCCGGAATCTTTGGTTACATGCAGCCACGACTGATCGCTTCATACGGCGATACTGGAGTCACCTATCGGTATTCCGGCATGGACTATGCTTCGCTGCCATGGACAGCACCACTGCTGGAGATCAAGAAGAAGATCGAAGCGGTTCAGGGTGAGTACAATTATTGTCTGTTGAACCGCTATCGCTCTGGATCAGACAGCATGGGCTGGCACGCTGACGATGAACCAGAGATGGGGAACGTGATCGGCTCACTTTCACTGGGAGCAACCCGAAAGTTTCGCATCAGGCACAATCTCACCAGAGAAACGAAGACATTTCTGGCTGGCAACGGAACTCTCATCGTCATGGCTGGAACGATGCAACAATTTTGGCAACATGAAGTTCCAAAGACGAAGCAGAAGGTCGGCGAACGTATCAACATGACTTTCAGGAAGATCTCAACGCAATGATCGCCATTTTCGATCATCTGGCAATTGTCGCTGTCATCGTGAGCGTGTTGAGCACCGGCTGCACAAATACGGCGGAAGACCCTCGGTTCCAAATCACAACAAAGCATGACAACGACAAGGTGGATGTCAAAGTCGAAAAGGACAAGACCATCTTTTCAGTCCACAGTCCATTCGGCATTAGTCAAACCGACATCGAACGGACACATGGAACTTGGTCTGACATCGTGGTGTTGCGATGGCATCTGAAGGGGCTGGAGAACTTCAAAGTTTCCAATGACAAAGTTACGCTGCACGCTGCGGTGTCGAGTCACGATTTTCGTTTATGGAAGGACGACAACGAAGATTCACCACTCGATTCCAAAAGCCCATACTGGATGGAGATTCGAATGGCCGGCAACGATGGCAAATCTCAGAAAACGATTCCGCTGAATGATGGCTACTTTGAGATGTACTTGCCAAAGGCGTCCTTCGAAGGCAATCCAAAGTCGATCACGGTAAACTGGATCGACTTCTACAGGAATTGATGGAGACCAAATGAAGCTGTTGATTGATGTTATTTCTGATGTCATCTGCCCTCGGTGCTACATTGGCAAACGGCGGCTTGAAAAAGCGATTGCTGCCTTTGGTAGTCACCATGTGGTCAAAGTCCATTGGTATCCGTTCCAAGTCGATCTGGCAGTTCCGATTGAAGGCATCAGTCGCAAGGAGTACCGCACCCAAAAATTTGGAAGTTGGAAAAGGTCACTGAGGCTGGATGCCAAACGTGTTGCTGTCGGTAAGTCAGAGGGAATAGATTTCGCATTCGATAAAATTGAACGAACGCCAAACACTGTTGATGCTCACCGACTGATCTGGCTTGCTGATCAACACGGTTGTCAGGATGCAGTTGTTGAAGCACTGTTCCGGGCTTACTTCACTGAAGGACGGAACATCAGCGATCGTGAGACATTGATCGCCGTTGTTACTGAATCTGGTCTGGATCAAAAGGTTGCCGAAACCATGCTGAGCAGCAATGAAGGAATGGATGTGATTGAAGAGGCGGGAGAATTGTCTCAGCGGCATGGCGTCACTGGGGTTCCGTTCTTCATCATCAACAATTCGCTCACTTTGTCCGGTGCTCAGGAGCCGGATACATTTCTTGATGCGTTCAGACAGGCGATCAGCGTCAGTTGATACCCCGTTGCTTCATTGCCACCACCAAACCTGATTCCAGTGATGCCAACGCTTCAGCCAGCGACCGGCACTCAGCATCCTCGAAGACCACTCCTCCGAGGTCGAGGGCTTTCACCGTGAATCCCAAGCCCTCTTGATCGCCGATTTCGATCCAGCCGCAACCTTTGACCCATTGAGCGACGGTGGGATATAGATTATCCATGTCGCCCGAAGGTGCCTCTGCTGTGGGCTGATCTTTCCGAAGCTCGTTTCGAAATTCTTGCATTGCAGATTGGTACGATTTGAGCCGTTTGGCGGCCTCAACTTCGATTCCAAGTTCATGCAGATGTGGAATCAATTCGTCCCACATTGAATTATCGTGTAAACGAATACGGGCGGGCCGACGAGAATTCCCAATTGAAGGTCGTCGCATCGCATGTGCCAGCAAGTTTGCGAGATCGTTTACGTCAGGCGAATGATCACAGATCTCGCTGGCAAAGATCGCCCCGGATGTCGGACAAACAACGAGGCCGAGCCAAATAACACCGTCGTCGAGTATACCAAAGTCAGCCTCCCAAATATCGTCGTTAAGTGGCAACGCCCGAAGTCGAGTTTTGACAAACGCCACTCCCTTTCCGAGCTTCAACCTGGTTGTTTCATCAGGCATGTGGAAGTGTGGCTTTCAAGTCAGGAATCCCGGCAAGAAATATGGCCTGAGATTGGTGATGATGGTACGCCGTGAATACGAACTCGTTCCAATAGTTTGTGCTGAGGCCGAACTTCAGCAGTTGGCGAAGCCGTTCATGATCATTGTTGCCGTCAGCCTTGAGCAGTGTCCGTTTGAGGAACTGCAACCAGTCATCCTTTGTAGACTCGATCAGGATCTCGGGTAGTTGGGACACCCCCTCAGCAAAGTGAGAACTGATTTGCTGGATGTAGACGTAAGCGGCGTGAACTGGGTCGAGTCCGTCTTTGATCAGCATCTCAATATCTCTGATACCTCCGGAGAGTGGCTCTCCGGGACGCCTTTTTGGCACCTTGGTTGGCAAATTGTCTGCTTTTGATGCAAGTTTTCGGTGTAGCTTCTTGCTAATGTCGCCCGTTACTATGGCCCTTCAACTTCGTCTTTGTCAGGTTCTTTTGTACTTATTGACTCCGAGTGAGTGGAATGATAGTTCTGCAACGCCATACCAAGCTGCTTGAGCGTGTTGTCGGCTTGCTTCTTTTGGACAGCTTTCCGGCTCTCATAGACTACGATGCCGATGAATAATAACAACAAGACTGCCAGTAACACTTTGTTCAGACGCATTTCTGTGCTTTCAACAAGCTGACTGAAGTTTATGATTCACCAGTGTAGTCAAATCCGCAAAAATGACAGACGAGAAACTCCATGCCAAATCAGATTCTGGTGATCAAGCCGTACTGGCATCTTGGCACATGGGCCTTTGACGACCCTTCAACAGATCTTGTGCAGGAACCGTTCGTCAGCGGTGTTCCTGAAATGATCAACGATCTGGTGAAGGACATTCCCAACGCCAGACAGGGTTTTCGTCTACAGTTCTCCGCTGATCCATTTCCCGGATTTCAGCGGAAACTGGAGTGGGATCGGAAAGAATTTGAAGGCAACTGGTATCGAATGGAAGAACCGCCGATGGAAGGCTGGCTTTGTCCGGCGATGTTTCGTTACTTCAAAGTGGCACGGGCAGAGTTGTATGTGAAGGCTGAAGAAATCAAATGAGCAAGTTCAAGCCAGCTTCGAAGTATCTCTTGGCAATCTTCATGATTGTTGCCGGAACGATGCACTTTGCAAATCCGGCATTCTTCCTGAAGATCGTGCCGCCGTACCTTCCGCTGCACAAGGAACTGGTTTTCATTAGCGGCGTTTTTGAAGTGCTGCTGGGAATCCTCTTGGTGGTTCCTAAGACTTCACGAATGGCAGCATGGGGAATTGTCGCTTTGTTGATTGCTGTGTTTCCTGCGAACCTGTACCTCTACCAGCATCAAGACATTCTTCCGGCATCGCCAGTAGTTCACTTACTGAGGCTTCCATTGCAGGGACTGTTCATTCTTTGGGCGTATTGGCACACCAGACCGGCAAAGTGAAATCGTGAATCTGAAATCAATCATCCATGAAATTCTGGAAGACTACGCCTTGCCGATTCACGGCGATCATGGTGTCTCTCACTGGGCACGTGTTCTGGAAAATGGGCTTCGTTTGTCCAAATTGACGGAAGCTAATGTGACCGTCGTTTCACTATTCGCAGTCTTTCATGATTCACGTCGGATCAACGAATGCACTGATGCCGATCATGGTCTGCGTGGTGCTGATTTCGCTGCTGAACTCCGTGGCAGGTTGTTTGAGGTTTCAGACCACGAATTCAACCTGCTGTATCGTGCCTGCGAAGGGCATACGCACGAACGGACTCATCCTGACATTACGATTCAAACTTGTTGGGATTCAGATCGACTTGATCTCGGGCGAGTCGGAATCACGCCGCATCCAAGCAAACTTTGTACAGAAGTGGCGAAGACAAAAGAGATGATTCAATGGGCGGATGGGCGTGCCAGTTTTCGAGTCGTTCCAAATTTTGTATTGGAAGACTGGGGGATTGAAAGTCCGAAGGAGCGTTTGTGGTGAAGGACATCATGAACCTAGTGCCCCGAAGATCGATTGCCCGAACGCATTCTTCCTGCTAAAAGCCCGCACAAATTCAGATTAGCTTCGTAACCAACATTTGGGAAACTCGACGAATGGCCAAGAAAAAATCGCACGACAGCAATGAAGAAAGTTCCGCTGAAGCCGTCACGAACCACGTCATCAATCTCGAACAACTGCCTGAATCGGAACAGTCTTTGCCCGCTAACGAACCCACTCACCCCTTGATGGAAGAAGTTCAATCCTTCCTTACTTTGCGTAATGAGTTAGCCAAGAAACTCGCTGTTGAGATCGAAGCGATGGAAGAGAAGCTGGCCGAGTTGAAAAAGACCGCAGCGTCACTGTTTCCTACGAGCGATGGTGATTCGACCGGGGACCGAAAAGCAAAGAAACCGAAAGCAAAGGCCACGAGCCACAAAGAAAAGGCCGAGACTTTAAGTTCGTCGGATCAGACACCAGCAACAGGGGAGTAACTGCTATTGTTCTGCGATCAGCAAGAACTTCAGGTATTTTTTACTCAATCGCATCTACCGGTAAACTGAAGGACCACCACATGGCCAAGTCATCATGCCCCGTCACTCGTGCTGAATTTGTGAACGACGCCAAGCCTGTCGAAATCACGATCAACGGCATTCCCATGACTGCTGAAGTCAAAGAATTCGCAACAGGGTCGCTGGGATGGTATTTGAACGGCAAAGCCAACATCAAAGTTGGCGAGAAATCAGTCAGCGTTCAGATCGGAATGAATCTGACCATCGTTGGTTCGAAGGAGTTGCCAAAGAGTTAGACAGGTGTGATTGGCTAGAAACGCCTCGACCTACGCCACGTCATGGATCAATGGAAGCTCATTATGGCAAATCAGATTCAGGTCTTCCCCAAGCGGGTTATTCACGAATGAACGCAAGAGCTTCCTTGTTCGCTGCTTTTTCCTGTAATTCGAAATTCACGCAGGAAGGCGAATTCAATCAAACCTGATGCGAAACTCAAAAGGGGAACATGATGCCAGCCAAGTTTCAGATCCAGAAGGCGAAGAACGAAAAGTTTTACTTCCATCTCTTAGCGGCGAACGGTGAGATCATTCTGACCAGTCAGATGTACGCTTCGAAAGCGACTGCGAAGAAAGGGGTTGCGTCTGTGCAATCGAACGCCGCTCATGCAGATCAATACGAGGCGAAGACCAACAAGGCTGGCGAACACTATTTCGTGTTGAAGGCGAAAAACCATCAGATCATTGGCAGCAGTGAAGGCTACTCCAACACGACCGGCATGAAGAAAGGAATCAACTCTGTCTCGACTAACGCACCGAAAGCTATGATTGAGGATATCAGCGTCAAGATAGTCGAGTGAAGTCCACAAACTGGCCGGGCCTGACATGCCGCTCGATCACTTCTGGAGGGATGTGGAAGTTCTCGGCGAAGAGGTTGTTCATTTGTCAGTCTTGAATCGCTCGAATGCACCGTTCTGCTGATCGCTCAACGGCAGCGATTCGCTGAACGGTTGAAACTGGCAACGGAATGAAGTTCGGGTACGAGTACATGAAGCTCACCCAGCGGCTACAGGCCAGCCCCATTCACGGCCACTTTCATCGCCTTCATGGACTCCCGTGCAAATTGCTTCTGCTTGAGTCGGACAAAGGGATAGCCCAACCGTGCCAATATCTGATGAGGCCGGGAGAAAGCAAGAATGTCGTACCAAACGGAATCGTCACTTGCGTGCCATTCAACCTGAAACCGTTCTTCTCCGCTTTCGGGATGTTCCGGCAGCGTTCCATAGGCAAAGGCAAATCGTCGAATCGGTTGCTCCTCTTCAACGACGTAGACGATTCGACACGCATTCAAAACCCACAACCCCAAAGCACGAGCCAATACGCCGACATTTTGGTTCTGTGCTGGAGCTTCATCTGGTCGGTGAAGCTCAACCCAGTCGAATTTGTAATGTTGCCAATTTCGCAGTGCAAGTTTTGCCGCTTCGTACGTTGCAAGTCCAGACCCTAAATGAATCCGATTGTGGTCAACGATGAATCCTTTCGGATGCTGACCATCCTTAGTTGCCCCAACTGCTGAATATGTAAATTCGAGGCGGGATTGCGATTCGATGACTTGTTCGATGCGTTCTTTGTTTGGCTTGCTGATTAGAAACATTGGTTTTCAATTACTCTCGCATTTTGGTGGTGATCTCTAATCCGAATGAAGTCGAACGCTTCGTCAACTTCATGGCTTTGCCATCTCACACGTTTCCACGAACAGATCGGGATACAGAATTACCCCGAACACAAGCAGTCTTTCCCATGCCATTCATGGTCGATTCCCCGCATCAGCAGCGCACAATCGAATTCCACCGAACCGGGCGGGAACAACTCCTGATTTTCGAAGAAACTGGATTCGACGTTCTCCACATCCAATGGCCTCACTTGCCAATTGAAACTGCGAAGTTCCATTCCGTCAAATTGACCCGGCTTGGCAGTGACAGAATAACCCAGCGAGCCACGTTCAAAGAAACTGGACGCTTCTTTGAGTGATCCGAAAACTGAATCTTTTGGAACATCGTCGGCAACATGCCCCTGCACCAACAAGTGCGTTTTGCTGTCGTCACTCGTCAGTTCAACGCTGAAATGGTCGTCATGCTCATCAACATGAAAGACGGCGTGACTTTGTGTTCCGGGGAATATTCGACCACCCAAAATCGTGTTGATTCTGGAGGAAGTGTCTCGCCGAGGAACGAAAACCCCTTCCTTCGTTTCCCCGTCAATATCCCACTCCACAGCGATTCGGTGGGCAGCGTTTTCTGAGGAAAGCCCCACAAACGCTGGCAGAAATTTGGGTCGAACGTGCTTTAGTCGGATCAGGCACACCCCCGCCATTCCTGACCCATTGATGAGTTTGGGACGGAAAGGGGCCGGAAGCAACGGGGTGAGCACATCCGGATTTACCCGGTAGTTCACCAGAATTCTGCGGTCGATAAGTCCACGGATCACGGGGATTTGCATGATTGACACCTTTTATCCGATGAACCGAAAGTCAGGGCTGCAATTAACGTGAGCGTATCAGGTCTGTTTGTCGTTCATGGCTGGCTTCGTTTCCGTTCGTCCAAGGTCCAATCCTGGTGCGAACTGGCCTCAACTAAAAAGCGTCACTGTGACAACCGCTTCAGAATATCCAGCACCCCTTCAACTTCCTGATGCGGCGACACATAGGCTGCTGACTTCTTGATTTCCGCCTCAGCGTTGGCAGGACAGCCAAACCATGCAACACGCTCAGCGACTTCCAGTTTGGAGCCACAACCAAATAATGGCAGACCCATGATCAATGATGTGATGCGTCGAAACATAGTGTCGATCCGTTTGCGTCGTTGATTGTCAGGCCCAAAAGGTCTAAAACGCCACTGCCTAAGCTATCAGATTTCTTTCAACTTTTCAGTTTTCTGCAATGCGAGGCTCAGATCATGTTTTGACGAAGAAGACTCGGCAGTTTCAAATGAAATGTCACCCTCAGGGCATGGCCGAAGGGTTGTCTGAAGTAGACAAGGAAATCCAGACCAATGGTTCGAACAACACCAGACGATGAATTTGACCATAAGGTGCTGGCCGATGTTGCAAATCACGGCTGGCACCTTGTGGCTATTGCCGATGATGAAAACGGACCAGCGTATGTTTTCTCTGTCGGAATGTTCCACACATTGAACCATCCGGAGATCTGTATCTTCGGACTCAGCGACACGAAAGTAATGGGCCAGATCATCAACAGCATCGGGGATATGATCAGGTCCGGCCAATCCTTTGAAGACTGGCAGAAGAACAACGACATTCTCGAAGACTACTCGTGCATGTTTCGCCAGGTAGACCCGAGCATGTATCGGGAATACTTTGGATATGCTCGATGGTTTCATGAGGGCGACAACTTCCCCATGCTTCAATGCGTGTGGCCTGACAAATCGAACAGCTATCCTTGGGACTCGGACTTTGATTCTCGAATGATTCAATCGCAGCCAGTGCTTGCCACGAAGTCCGCATGGCCATTTGCTGAAGCCAAGAATCTTGGTGTCTTCACAACGAAACTAGTTCTTGAAGAGGCATTTCCCATCATGCTCGTCACGCATGATGACGATGGCGACTGGCAGTTTCTGTGCGGAACCACAAACGATTCTCGTGATGCTCGTGTTGTCTGCCTAAGTGACATCGTGAACACCCATCCCAATGTGTCGGAACTCGCCGATCTGCCGATGGGGTGGAAGGCGTTTCGCAATAGTCCAGATGATTCATGGCAAAGAGCGAAGCAAGACTGATGTTTCGGGCAATCACGTGGTTCGACGTTTCGGTTAAGTTCTAACGCTGTCCACAAACTGTTCGGCGAGTTGTTGTTGCAGGATGTTCATTCAATCTCTGTAAAACACAGCGAGCCATATTGTCGGCTCGTCAGGCGTTGTCCATTCGACTCGGTGCTTTCTGTGGGCCGGAATGTTCACAAAATCACCGGGCTTCATTTCCACAATGCTGTCTTCAAATTGAAGTCTCGCTGCACCTTTCAGAACAATGATCCATTCGTGTTCGTCTTGATCGTACCAGAAGCCGTCTGGACTGGCATGTGCGTGGGAAACTATCCGCTCAATTCGGACATGGGCGGATTCGAACAGTGTTTTAAGGAGCTCGTCAGGAATGTTTTCAGGAAGGTCAGTGAATAGATTGCTTGTCATGGTTTATACTGCGTACTGATCTTCTGATTGAGGAAGTCTGCAAGGTTCTCGGCGTCAGCGGTTCCAACTCTCAGGATACCCTTTCAAAGTTGCAGTACAACACAGTCTCGCCCCCACAGATTCCAGACCCATCCACCACGCAAGCTCATGTGAATTCCCCAGCCGTCGAGAATGGTGGTGCGTCCGATTTCTGCACTGATGATATCGTCGTATCGGATTGTTCGTCGAAACAGTGTGTCAATGAATGTGAGTAGAACTTTCTTCGACTTTTCGACTCCTCGGTCGTAGGCTTCAAGCAGAGGACGATTGTCGCCCATCTGCCGCATACCATTAAACTGAAAGCTCACCTTGGCAAGGTCGCCTGACTGCTTCGAGTCCTCTCCGAAGATTCGATCCAAAGCTGTACGACACTTTCTCCGCCACGCATCGAACGTGTTATGGTCTTGGCGAAGCCTTTCGGTATCGTCGATGAGTTGATTGATCAGGGAGATGGCTTCATCAGCTTCCATTATGTTTTCCTTTTTCGCCCAATATGCCGATGCTCTTCTTGGACGAGGATCGAGATACGATCAAGCCCCTTCCCTTCGATTTTCTTGTAAATCAGTATCCTTACTCCGATGCTTGATAAGAAATCGGCTCATCGGCAAACGTTTTGATCAACTGGTCAATGACACACTACTGAACGATGTTTCGTCGATCTTGCGGAACTTGTCAGATGAGATTTCGTAGATTGCCATGCGTTCCCGTTTATTGTTCTATGAAATCGTGATCGGCAAAGGAGATGTGAGAATCCATGAAGCCGCCGATTTTGGATGTCGAATCTGACAGCTCGTCCCATCGTTCTTTCCAAAGAACTTGCCAATGTTCAGGCACGTCACGATTAGGAAGTCAAAAGCTTCAAGGCTGGCTTCTTTGACATTGTTGCCATTCTTGACGAACAATTTAATAAGCCTCAATCTCTTCCGGGGCAACACCGAGGGTCCTGGCGATACGATTCAATGTCGTCCCATGTGGCTTCTCGATTTCTCCTGTCTCAATTCGATAAATCGTCTTGCGAGCAACATTTGGAAAATCTGACTGAGACAAGCCCCGCTGCTTCCTCAACCGCCGAAGTGACGGCCCAAATCCAGTCGCATGTGCCCGTTCTTTCGCTTTTGCTCGCTGGCGATAATCTTGATCGACCTGCCAAAGCACCACATCTGCCGTGGCTTCGTAATCTCCGAATCGCAACGTGTGGCCGTAGTCTACTAATTCAAACTTGCTGAAGTCAGGAGTTGCCCTGCCGGACGGACGAAACAAGCAAAGCGGAACGATGACTTGTTCGAGATTTCCTCGCACAAGCACCAGAGTACCAAGTTCAAGATTAAGCTCTCCGCCAATGAATACGTCACGACGTTCATCTCTTGAAGAACTCAACACCTCAGCGAGTTCCTCCCATGGCAGTTTTTTGAACTGGCGAGAAACACCAATGACATGGCTGAACAATCCCTGTAAGGTTGGACGCATGTCTGCTTTGACCGCTTCCAGCGTCAAGAGCTTTCCATAGGTCGCACGACGTTGCGTTGTCGAGGAGATTAGCTCCACCAGAGTTCTCGCAAGTTGCTCGGTCCGCTCAGAACGGCGTGAAATCCAGAGGGAATTCGCATCGGATCGCTCTAATGCTTTGAGCACTGCTGCTTTGGAATCACAAACGGCGGTCTGATTCTCGCCAAGTTCATCAAGCCAATGCTTCTCCCCATCCAAAACGATGTAGCGAAGCACCTGCTCCACCTTGCGGGCGCTGGCTTTCTTTTTAGCCGTTTTCTTCACTCTCAGGATCGTCATCGCCTTCTTCTTGGTCATCAACTGGGTTGTCTTCATGAATCGTATTCCATTCCCTCTGGAGACGCTTCCAGTTCTTCTGATTCTGAATGGCGTCCTTTACAGCTTCATCAATCTGGCTCCACTTGTCGCCTTTATCCAGAAAAGTCCCATCTCGGAGCGACAACCGCCATTTTCGCATTTTCTTGTAAATCGTGACGTGTGGTGGCTCAAGTCTCTCGGAGTCGTGAATCTTGACCTTCCATCCGGCTTGTTTTAGGGCAAGGAGTAGTTGGAATACAAAAAGGCATTTTGAAAGCTCTTCCTGTGCATTTGCTTTCCCTCCGCCTCGATTATGTCCCTTTTGTGTAGAAAATTCAAATGGGACATTTATGGTATCGACGGAATCGAACAAAAACTTGATAGTTGGCGGACGGCTCAACTGCCGATGTCGCAACGAGATACGGCGTTTCCAACTACTTCACTCCAGCAGTCATTCAGCAATGGTATGACTTCGGTCAGAGTGGACTTGCTTAACGCATCGCCGGAGGTCATCGGAAAACTCTCGATTAAGCACATGAACTATAGTCACGCCTTTTTCGTGTGTGTCGAGAGTCAATTGTGCCAGTTGAAAGTGGTTGCTGATCCCTCACAAATCCATCCCCGCTCCATTGTTCCTCAACCAGTTTTTGCGTTCCTGGAAATCAGGCATGACTTTATCCACTTCGTTCCAGAATGCGGCGGAATGATTTGGGTGGATCAGGTGAGCCAGTTCATGGACGACGATGTAATCGATGACCGTTAATGGTGCCATCATGCACTTCCAGTGGAAGTTCAGGTTTCCGCTGGCGGTACATGATGCCCAGCGGTTTTTGAGATCCATGATCTTGATTGACTGTGGCTGAACACCCATCTTCGACTGAAAATATGCAACTCGTGGCGGAATTCTGACGGCTCCTTTATCACGGTAGAACTCACGGAACATGGCATCAGCGTCTGGCACTGAACCTTTTGTCTTCCGCAGGCAGAAGTAGCCGTCTTTCAACATCAGCGCTTCAGGCAGATCAGAGACCAGCTTCAGACGATACGATCTACCAAGATACAAAAAACCTTCACCGTTGACGTAATCTCGTTGGATGCGATTGGCGTTTAGATCCTGCCATTCGGCAAGGCTCTGATAAATCCACTTTCGCTTGCTCTCCAGAATGTCTTCGACCTGACGGGCCGTCAGTTTCTCTGGCACCAGCACCGACACTTTTCCGTCCCGCTCGATGTAGATGCTGGCGGTTTTGCGGTGGCTGCGAACCAGAGTGTACTTAATATCTTTGAAGGCGAGGATCATGATGCAGGATCGCCACCTTCCATAATGTTGCGATGACGTACTTTTGCCAAAGCCGCAATCTCTGCCACGATCTTGTCGCTCTTTTCGACGATCTCATCCACGTCCGAATACAGAAGCAGGTCGGACAGTTCGCCCTTCAGCTTGCTGACTTCTGGAGGATTGCTCCAGAAGTTAATGATACCAATCAATCGTTTCAGCTTTTCAAGAATCTGATGTGTCAGACCTTCAACGATTTCCCGGTAATCCATGGGTACGCCAGAAGTTCCAAACGCAATCATTCCAATCAGGTCATAGAAAGGACCGGAACGAGGATCTTTCTCGTCCTTGCGTCCTGCTTCTGCTTCTGCCCTCAGATCGAACAGAGAACGATAAAGCTCATCCCAGTCTTCCCTGTGCTGCTTAATCAAAGCTTCCAGCTTTTCGCTGAGCGTCTTGTACAAAACCGGATCTTCATCCAGATGCACCTTGCAGTGTTTGCGGATGGCGTGTTCCATCTCGCTCGCCTTTGCCTTCGGTGATCGATTCTGTTCAAGTTCACGGATAAACTCCGGTGACATCAGTTCGACCGGCTTGATCTTCGGATTGATGCCAAGACTGATCAGATGCTCGTGGATCAACCGTCGCACCTTTTCCCCGGACCCCGAGATATTCAGCGTGTCATCCTTGTAGCGATCTTTCACTTTCACCAGCAGATAACCAAATCGCTTCGCTGGGATCTTGAAGGGATTGGCTGCGGAATTCGGCAGAATGATGTCCATGCTTTGAAGGAACTTCTTGAGATACACCTCGAAGTTCGCTCGCTGCTTGAGATCCTGCATGGATTCAACGGCGTGCTCCAGAATATCCCACGTTCGCTGCGGATCTGGGATCTCCTGCTTCACCCACGGTTCAATGTCCGCCACGCCCAGATCTTCGAACAGTTGAACCAGACGGCGATAGCGAGCCTCCAGCACTGGAATCTCACTGGTGATATCCTTCATGCCTTCATTCAGATCCTTCTGATCATCGGCTCCATAGATTGAAAGTGCATCTCGCAGATGATCGGTCAGTCCGATGTAGTCCACGATGTAGCCACGAGCTTTCCCTTTGGCGACTCGGTTTACACGGGCGATGGTTTGAAGCAGGTTGTGATCCTTCACCTTCTTGTCGATGTACATGACCTGCTCAATCGGTGCATCAAAGCCAGTGAGCAGCATGTCGCACACGATCAGGAACGCCACGCCGGTGTTGATCTTCTCCGGATCGTCATAATTGAACTTCCGTTTGAAGTTCTCCACAGCGTCAATGGACTGACCATGCTTGCGAGCCTCCGTGATGATCGCTCGTTCGTTGGTTCCTTCGGACGAAACCACCACTGCCGTTTTTAGAAAAGCGATCTTTCGGCAAAGTTCCTCATTTCGGTACTTCGAACTATCTTCACTGGCTTGCAGCTTTGGATCGCCGGTCCACTCAGGTTTCGTCTGTTCGTCTGCCAGACGTTCGGCAATCGCCTTGTCGATGAACTTCTTGTAGGTGACCGTTGCCATCTTGGTGCTGCAAACCACCTGAGCCTTGAAGCCGTTCGGCAGGATGTTTTCGATGTAGTGCTGCACCATGTCGGCGGCGATGGCTTCGATTCGCTGTTCGGCTTCAAAGATGTCGCCGCTTGTGCCCCACTTCTTTTTCAGAGCTTCCACTTCGTCCGCAGACAGTTCCTTCATCAGATCATCAAACGTGCGGTTTTCACGTTGAGCAATCTTTCTGACGAACTCAACGTTCTCAGACTTTCGCATCTGGGAGGTCACGTAATCCTGAGCCAGCTCATCGACCTTCTCATCGAACTTCGATTTTTCATTGATGGCCGTATCAGCCGTCTTGCCTTCGTACAGGATCTGGACCGTGGCTTTGTCGTCAACGGCATCCTGAAGTTTGTACTTGTCGATGTAGTCCCCAAAACGCTGTGTCGTCGTCTTCTGATCTTTGACTATGATCAGCGGCGTCCCAGTGAATGCCAATCGTGGAGCGTTGGGAAATCCTTCCGACATGCTGTCGCCCAGATCGCCTGATTGAGTGCGGTGAGCTTCGTCGATCAGCAGCAGAACACGTTCAGACGCATTCACAAGACCCATTGATGCGAACACCGGCAGATCGCTCAGCATATCGTCCAGATAGTCGGGCAAATCCCGACCTGAGTTCTCCTGAAACTTGTGGATCATCACCATGTTCAGGTTCGACGCCTGTCCCTTCAGCTTCTCCTTCAAGTCCGCAGAACTGGCGATGTACGTGACTTTCTCGCCGGTCAGTTCAGCGGTTTCGCCAAGCTGTTTCTCAAGGTCTTTGCGATCATTGATCAGGCAGATTTTGTAATCCTTCAAATCATCACACATACGGATCTTGCGAATCACAAACACCATCGTGAGCGATTTGCCCGATCCCTGAGTGTGCCACACAACGCCAGATCGTTCTTCTGTTGTTGTCCCGTTTCTCAGGCGGTCGATGATTTTGCAGACGGCTCGATATTGCTGATAGCGAGCCATGACTTTGACTCGTTTCGTCCCCGCATCCATAAAGACAGAACAGGTTCGGATCAGATCCAGCAAAGTCTCTTTCGGCAGCATCCCCTGAATCAGGGTTTCCTGCTGGCGAATGTGTCCAAGCGGCGGGCTGAACTCTCGATGCACTTCAGGAAAGATGTCCTTCCACGGGAAGAAGAATTCTTCGTCCGTGGCTGTGATGGTTCCAAAATCAGCCTGATCGCCGCAGGTGCGAATCAGAAGTTGATTTGTGTAAAACAGCCGTGGTTCCCCTTCACGTAATCCCGCCAGTTGCGTCTCTTCTCGCTGATTGCTGTAACGCATCAATTGTTGGAAGGCTTCTGGCATTGGGTTGGCTGTGAAGTCGTTGGTATCCTTGCATTCGATGACAACCAGCGGGATGCCATTCACGAACAGCACGATGTCAGGAATGATGAACCCTTTTCCGGCACCCGGCGTCTCGACACGAAACTGACTGATGGCGACAAAGTGATTGCGTTCAGGATGTTCGAAGTCGATCAGTTTGACGTTGGGGAATTGCTCACCGGTAACTTCGTTGGAATCCACCTGAGTCCGATACAGCAGCTTCAGAACGGCTTCGTTGGCTTCCACAAGGCTGTTGGCCGGTGGACTTAGCAATTCGTTCTGCAAGTCACTGATTTGTTTGTCGGTGAGCCACGGTTGTCCCTGATCGGTCTGGTTGATGGCGTGCAGACTGTCACGAAACAAATCCGGCAGGATAACTTCCCGGAAACTGGTTCGCAGGCTCTTTGTCGGATCGGTCGGAACTCCCGTACCTTGATCGACGATGTGCCATCCCAGAGCCGCAAGCTGCTCAAGGAATGGCTTTTCAACGAAGGAGCGCTCAGACACGGTCGAGCCTTTTTCTCTGTCTAAAACAAAACAAATACAAAACAATTGATATCATTTAACACATACGTAACCTGTTGTGTGGTAACAGGTTGCGGAACAGGACGACTGGCGATATGTGTAAAACATGGTCTAACTTTCTACATCCGAGGCCGGTTTACACATACGCCATTTGGCCCAGCGGGTGGTGCCATCCGGGTAGATGGTGCCATCACGTTTCATCTCCTGAAGCAAGTTCGTAACGAACTGCTTTTGCTGCTGCTGATCCAACGCATCGGAGATCTTGTCCTTCAACAGCCGATCGATCTGCGTTCGAGTGCCCTCGCCAAATTTCTCCAGATAGGCCAGAATCAGCTTCTTGTAGTGATCCTTGTCGAAAGCTCGATTTCGGATGTATGCCTCTTTGTCATCAGTCACCGCAGCGATCTCCGCCGACAAAAACAGATTCGGGCGACGGCCCTCCACGAGTTTCTTCGCCTTCAAGGACTTGAACTCTTCGTCCGACAGCGGTCTTCCCTTCTGCACCTTGTCGAGTGCAATCACATCCATCAGATTCAGATCCGTTCTGGCCGCTAACATCCAAGTGTACTTTTCGTCGATCACCTTCCCAATCAGCCGAACCCTGACACGTCCCGGTTCATTCAGTTCGTAGTCGGGCATTGGAAAATTTCGTTGACGCTGAGTTGTGAACATCCGACGGATACCACTTCCGACAGTAACGATCATACCAAAATTCACCATCGCCGCAGCAAGGCACGCATTTTGGTAATGTTCTGTCGGCTGATCACGACGAACGACTTCCTCCACGCTGCCGGGCAGAAATTCGCCAAGGTTGCTGAACAGCAACCGCTCTGATTCCTCAACGACGTTGATGCGACCTGCTCTGGCATAATCCTGATGAGCGATGCAGTTGTGAATGGTTTCTCGAACTACCCACGAGTCGTACTGAGTGACCTCAACAGGAAACAGGCTGGCCCTTGGCATGTAGCGCAGCAGAGCCAGTGAATTAGCGATCGCCGACAGGTACTCTCCGATCTTGGCGTAAACACAGGGACCGTGATCGTTGAGTTTGAACTCTACCCACTCGGTTTCGGCGGGCAGTGACTTCAGTTCGTCGAGTTTTATTTGCAGTTCTGCAGGAGTCAGCAATGCAACATTCCTCCGGCGAGCGGCTGGGCGTCAGCCCACCGAGTGCGATTCTGTGCGTCGTCAAACGTGAAAGAGCTACCGGACCAGGCACGCGGGCTGTCGTAGTCTGGTCGAAATGCGTTCCGTGCCAAAGGCACACAATGTGACAGCCCAGGGCAACGCCCTGGGTCGGTGTGACAGGGATTGCAACAGCCCCAACGGGGCGAAACCAGAGCGTCGCCCAACTCACGCCCTTTCAGGGCTTTTTGGATTCGCATTCGACGAAACCTGGGGCGATGCCCCAGGCTTTCACATTGAGCCGCGTTGCGGCAAAGTCGCCAGGACGCAAAGGAGTTCAGATGACTCATGGAAAGACCTCCTCGGCTCGGGTGCCGTGGCGAGCGGCATGCGTCAGCTTGCCGGTACGTTGCGCTGCGATCTGCCTGAACGAACAGAATGGCAATGTACCGGAGGGCTGACGCCCACCGCTCGCCGAGGTGGGTTTTCGCAGGAGTCATGGGATGATCTCCTGCATTTCGTCTGGTTTGACGGGAACTTTGCCGGTGAGAAGGTCTTGCATGAGGCCGGTCTTGAGCGTTTGGAGTTTAATCCGTTGCTCCTGCTCAACTTGCATCCTTCGGTTCATGCTGCGAATCCGTTTGGCAATCTCCACTTGCTCTTCGAATGGGGGACGAACAACAACCATGCGAGCAAACCGATCGGCTCCAAGATGTGCCACTGATGTTGTCTGACTGGCGATCTGCATGAATCGCCCAATCGACCGCCCGTATTGAAAGCAGTCTTGCCAAAACGCTGGATGGTTTTCCGAAGTGCAGCGAAAACGAACCAGTGTGTTCTGAAAGCAATATCGATGAGATTCACTCAAATACATTGCTGACCGTCCGACGAGTTCGAGGCTTTGTCCCTCATTCAAAAGAATGTCGTTCGGCAGCACTGAAAACGTCTCACGCTCTGTCGGAGTGAAATCCATTTCCAATACGTCGCTGTAGTCGATCCAACCGTCGAAGACGTTCGCCACCCGCAGATAGGGCGTTGTATATCGTCCGGAATGCTGATCCGGGGATCGCTGCCTCCCGAGTTTCACTGAACCCAGTTCGATTACCGTTTGTGTGTTCCATTCGATTGGAATCCAGCCCAGTTCCGACTGTTTGTAGAGTTCTGGGGCGGCGGATTGTGGGGGGCGGAGTTTGCCGTTGGCATCGACGCCACGAGTGAACAGGTCAGCCATCATGCCCTGTTTGATCGACTGATACTTGGCAATCAGGGCTTCTGTTTTCTCAATCAGGTTGTCCAGCGTCGTCAGAATGCGTGCGATCTTGCGTTGCTGGGGAAGGGGCGGAAAAGACACAGGAACTACGGCGAGTTTTTCCCTTGTGAGATGTGCGATGCTTGATTGCGATGTGAAGATCGTGAACGACCCGTTCGCAGCCAAGTGACGCATCAATCGAAGCATATACTCAGGTAAAATCCGGAACGATCGTGGCCGGAGTCGGTGAATTGCTTTTTGAAAATAGCAGTCCTGAGCTTCCCCTCGCCAAAGACTTGTCCGTCCAACTTCACCACCTTCACAAACGAGTAAATCGCCGGGGAGTAACGAGAATTTCTCCTGCTCGGACTCCGTGAAGTCCATAGTCTCCAAATCAGAGATATCGACACGATCCCACTGCACATTCCGATTCGCCAGATACCGTTTCGAATTGCGGCCAGTCTTTGCGGCCTTACTCAGCATTTTTCCAAGCTGCATTTCAAACGCATCACCGATCGACACCGTTTGCCAGTCAGCCGGAGCGCCTCCATTCCGATTTGTCCTATGCCCTTCACTCATACCCCAACTCCTTCAAAAAGGCGTCAAGTTGAGCGGCTTCACGATCACGTTCCGCAAGAATCTGCTTTGTCGTGACGGCAGACTCTTCCCGATCCGGTCTGGGGATTTCGGCCTGTCGTCCTGGGTCTAACCCCGACAGGGGTTCAACAACAAAGCCTGGGGTCGCCGTGAATACGGCGCACCCCAGGTACAACCGCCCAAAACGAGCCAAACCCCAACGGGGTTTCACAATCCGCCTACGGTCAGGATTCGCACTTTGTGGAACCCCTTCAGGGTTCACGGGCTTCCAAACTCCAATTCCTGGGGGGCGCCGCACAGCGGCGACCCCAGGCTGTGTTGTGAAACCCCGTTGGGGTTGAATCGCATATTCTGACCGCTTCACGCCGTCACCTTCGCCAGCGATTTCACGTCACTCAACCGAGCCGCAAATTTCAGGCAAGCCTGAATGTCGTCCAGTTCCAGATCCGGATAGTCCGCCAGAATCTCAGCCGAGGTCATGCCGGAACCCAGCAGTTCCAGAATTACCGTCACAGGATATCGCAAACCACGCACACACGGCTTGCCGTGGCACACGTCCGCATCAATAGTGATTCGTTCCGACCAGATCATTGTGACTGCTTTCGTTGAGCGGGCTGTTGATTTAATGAGCGGCAAGGCGCTAGCCGCCGGTATTGAAGCATTGAAGCGAAACACAGGAAAAACCGGCGGCTAGCGCCTTGCCGCTCACAGATTGTATCCCAACTCTTCCAGGAACGCATTGAGTTTCTCGGCTTCACGATCTCGTTCCGCAAGGATCTGCTTTGTTGTCTCGGCATATTTTTGCCAGAGGTTTTCCACTGCCGCAATGAACGAACGCTGGTATTGCCGCAGATAGCCCTCGAACTGTTCAGTCAGTAGATTTCGGAAGCGTTCCAGAATTAAAGTCTTCGCTTCGTCTTCCGTAATCTTTGCACGAGCGGCGGCGATCATTTCGTCTTTCTGCTTTTCCACTTCTCGAATGTTGGCTTTCAACTTCTTCAGTTCCGTATCCAGAGCGGCATGGCGTTCCAGTTGCTGGTCAATGGCTTCAATGCGTTCCCACTTTTCGAGACCAATCGCTTCATCATCAGCCGCTTCCGTTGCGGTTTCAGCATCTTCAAACAACGCCCCCTGTTTTGCCGCTTTGCTGCGTTGCTGCATCTTCTTTTTGGCTTCCTTGACTTCACCTGCCAGCAATTTGCGTTCGTCCTTCAATGACTTCACTAACGCTTTTGGCAGCACGCCGTTTTCTGTGTCCACATTCTCCAGATCGGCGTCTTCGTCTTCCGTCTCATTAGCGGCAGCGAACAGTCCTTCCAGTTCGGCAATGCGTGTCTGATCGTTCTCTATCTGTGCCAGCACTTCAGGAAACTGAGATTGCAGAATCTGTTCTTCCGGAATCAATTCTGCTCCCCAGCCACTGGCGGCAATGGATTGCAGGTCGCTTTCCAGAGTCTTGATGTAACCGGCGACGGAACCTCGAACCTGATGCGTCGTTAGAATCCCCTGTGACGTGAGCGTCTTTGCCAGACTGTCGATGCAGTGACGGCGTAGCTCAAACACGTTCTTCGTTTCCGGCAGGCGTTCGATCTCAGCGAGATTCTTCTTCCACCAACCAGCAATCGCTTTCTGAAACGCTGCGTGCTTTGTCTGTAAGCCCGCAGCGGATTCGATGACGGATTTGATCTGGTCTTTGGCTGTGATGGTGGTGACGAACTCGGCGTAGGATGGGCATTCCTGCCCGTCGTTGCGTTTGCTTTTCGAAGTGGTTGACGAAACGGAAGTGGTTGGAGTGTCGGACAGGAATGTCCAACCTACAAAAATCGCATTTTTTACGCCGTCATAATTGGTGAAGAAATCTGACAACGAATCAATTTCCGCAACCGGAATACCGCCATGCAGATGAGCTCGCACATCATGCGGTTCTGGCGGTGGACTGTTATCGACATAGCGTCGAATATTCAGATTCCACTCTTCCTTTTCCAGTTCAGCGAACGGGACAACTCGGGAATACTTGTCGAGACTTTGGCGAGTTCGATAGACCTGAGCGATCTTTTCAATGTCTTCGGCTCGCAGAGAATTCTGGTTCTTGCCTTCCTTGAATTCCCGGTCGGCATTGATGAATAAAACATCTTTGCGTTTGTCGGCTCCCTGTTTATTGATGACCAGCACACAAGCCGGAATGCCGGTGCCGTAAAACAGGTTGCTCGGCAGACCAACTACGGCTTCCAAAATTCCGTCTTTGATGAACTGCTGACGGCAGGCTTTCTCTTCGCCCCCTCGAAACAGAACTCCGTGCGGCATCACCACAGCCATTTTGCCATCAGACTTCAGTGAAGCCACCATGTGCTGCACAAACATCAGGTCAGCCTTCTTGCCATTTTCGGGCATGAAGTGTCTGAATCGTTACTTGAACTTCATCGTCTCCAGACTGTAGTTCTGCGAGAACGGTGGATTGGCGATGACTCGATCAAACCGTCGCAGTTCACCGTTCTTGTCCAGATGCAATGGTTCTTTGAGCGTATCGCCGTGGCGAATGTCGGCACTGCGAATGCCATGCAGCAGCATGTTCATTTTGCAGATAGCCCATGTGCCGCCGTTGAGTTCCTGTCCGGCCAGTTCCAGATTGCGAGGATCACCGCCAGTTTCCTGCACGTGCTTCTTGGAACGAATCAGCATACCGCCCGATCCGACAGTCGGGTCGAGGATGCTCATGCCCTCTTTGGGATCGATCAGCAGAACCAGCAGTTCCACGACTTCTGTGGGCGTATAGAATTCACCGCCCTTTTTGCCAGCACTGTCTGCGAAGTATTTGATGAGATATTCGTAAGCGGCACCCAGCAGGTCAGGGAACTCAAAATCGTCATTTGCCAGCAGGATGTCGGCAAAGTGCTGAATGAAGTTGATCAGCGTGCTGTCGTCCAGAGTCCGCTGTCCGACTCGACGATTAAAGTTGATGCCTTTTAGAACATCCTGCAATGTGTTCGGGTTGGCATCTTCCACTGCCGCCAGTGCTTTGTTCAGTCCTGAACCAACGCTGCTCTTGAGATGAGCCAGCCCTTGATTGCGTCCGTCTTCATCCGTGTAATCCCAACGGGCATCGTTTGGTACGAAGAAGTCGTACTTATCAGGATTAGCCAACTGCTTTTCGATCAGTTCCGGCTTCAGCTTCTTTGCGGTATATTCAATCCGCATTCGCTGTTGATCTTCCTGAAACTGGTCGTTCAGGCGTTTCAGGAACAGGATGCCAAAGATGAATTCTTTGTACTCTGAGGCATCCATGTTGCCTCGCAGAATATCGCACGCTTCAAACAGCTTTCGTTCCAACTTCGGCAGGGTGAGCCGTTCTGCCTTCTTCTTCGCCGTTGCAAATGCCTGAGCCTTTGATCCGTTTGTTGCTGTTGCCTCAGAAGGCATTGAGTGACTCCGAATTGACCGATCTGTCCATTGTTGACTGTTTAGTGCCAGCACTCTACAGTGACGCGAGAGTCTGGGCAATCATTGGTGGACAATGAAATGCAGTTCGGCGAACGTGTCAGAGAGCTTCGAATAGAGCGAAACTTAACCCAACAAAAGTTGGCAACGCAAGTCGGCGTGACGGTCGGCTACATTTCTAAAGTTGAAAACGAATGATTGCAGTTCGGCAGGAAGAAATAGCAAAAGTCGTGGCCCGAATTTGGCGACAGCGATGAAAATCCTCTTCCTCCACGGTTGGCACTCCGTTGTCGGCGGCGTTAAGCCGACGTTCCTGAAAACGCACGGCCACACTGTCATCAATCCGGCCCTTGATGACGATGATTTTGTCGCCGCCATACGCACTGCTCAGACAGAGTACGATCAGCACCAACCCGATGTGATCGTCGGCAGTTCCCGTGGCGGGGCTGTGGCTCTCAATATTGGCTCCCAGGACACACCACTCGTTCTTTTGTGTCCAGCGTGGAAGAACTGGGGCACGACCACGAAGCTCAAGCCGAACTCGGTGATCTTGCACAGTCGAGCCGACGACGTGATCCCTTTCGCCGACAGCAAAGAACTTGTTGCCAACAGCGGTCTGTCACCAGACACGTTGATAGAAGTCGGAAGCGATCATCGACTTGCAGATGAAGAATCCCTGTCAGTAATGCTCTGGGCGTGTAATCTGCTGGGGGCAGGAGAGAAGCTGCCGTGGCAGGATGATGAACCACAATCACCAGTAGATCACTCCGACAACCAGAGAGCCACTTCGCAGGAAGAAGCTAGCTACGTCTGTGATGCCTGTGGAGAGGAAATCATCATTCCACTGGACCTGACAGAAGGTTCAAGTCAGACGTATGTTGAAGACTGTCCTGTGTGCTGCCGAGCCAATACGATCCACGTTCAAATTGATGACGACGGTAATGCCCAAATCCGGGCCGAGCCAGAGCAGGACTACGATTGATCTCAGGTCAGTGCCAAAGAACAATTCATGGTGTACTCCAAATCACTTGTCGAACGCATTCGTCACCTCGTCTCCCGCCAACGTGGAGTCACGGAGAAGAAGATGTTTGGCGGCGTATGCTTTCTGCTGAATGGCAATCTGCTGGTCGGGGTCTGGAAGGATTCCCTGGTCGCTCGTGTCGGCAAAGATGCTTATGATGCAGCACTGCAAGAGGAACACGTCAAGGAATTCGACATTACTGGCAAGCCAATGACGGGTTGGGTGATGGTGGAGCCAGACGGCATCGACAGCGATCACCAGTTGACTCATTGGATCGAACAGGCGACTGTGTTTGTCAGGACGTTGCCGATGAAATGATTTAATGCACCGTCTCGCCGCATACAGTCAGGAACAAGTAACATGATCAATATGCTCCCCGTGGCACTGTCTGCATTGTGCCTTCTTGCTGTGAACTGTTGACCAATAGAATTCAAGATGGAGGAAATCTGTGAGCCATTCCGAAGAAGAAATCAACGACGCCATCAAGTCACAACGTCTGGTATGCAAAAAGTTACTGGACATCATGGATTTGCAGGGGGATGTTGACACCCTGCTGAGGGACGTTCAGCGGTCACCGTTCGGTTCTGGAAAATTCAAGAACGCTCGTCCAGAGGAACTGCAACGATTGGTGATGATGACCGCCATTCAGTTCGTGTTGTTTGAGCCGAGTGACTGGGTCAAAGGAAATGACGAATTTCAGTTGGCGGCTGAAAAGCTGCTTAATCTGACCTCAGATCAACTAAACTGGCTCAAAGAGAAATACAACAAGAAAAAGAATTCCAACGAATGAGCCACCCTGACAACTTCCAAATCCGCCAACTTGAAGATGAACTCCAGCCACCGGAGTCCGGTAAGCAGAGCATTGTCCTGCTGGATGACGCGAATACAAAAGTGGTATTGTTCGCATTCGCTGCTGGAAGCGGACTCACGGAACATGTCGCACCATTTCCGGCCATCATCCAGATCATCAAAGGTGAAGCGGCACTGACAGTCGGCAATGAATCGGTTGCAGGAAAGCCGGGCACATGGATTCAGATGGCTGCAAAGACTCCACACAGCATTAAGGCGGAGTCGCCAGTTGTGATGCTGCTGACGTTACTGAAGTAAGATGCCTCACAACAAAGCAAATCTGCCGACGAAGATATGCCCGACCTGCAACCGGTCATTCGTTTGGCGGAAGAAATGGGCGAAGGTCTGGGAGCAGGTCAAGTATTGCTCGGAAGCGTGCAGAAAGCGGTGAAGGAACGCTCGATGAAACGAGATTGATTGACCATGTTCTGGGATCAATGAAGAATACAGCCTACAGATTGAGTGAGGCTGTCCGCTGATTACAACCCATACACAATTTCCATTCCGCAAAGTAGGATAAAGTAGTCATGACTCCAAATTTCCACACCAAATGTCGTCGTGTTCTTTGTTGTCTCGCAGTGTCGCTGACTGTGCTGGCTTCGAACATTCCCGGCGTTGCAGACGATTCCACAACATCACCTGAGAAGGAGCTTGTCGGCAAGGTCATTGCAGCAGCAGGTGGCGAAGACAAATTGCTCAAGCTCTTCCGCATGGAAGAACTCTACAACGCTGGAAAAGAACGAGTATCACCCAGCACTTCCCGTGTCTCGGTGGTTGAACCGCCGAACTCCTGGTGGATTGGAACGAGTGAACGAGGGCAGGAGCCAGCAAAGATCACGGCATGGGCGTGGACTCTGGGAGTTCTCATTGACCCAAAATCCAAAATCGAACTCATCCCTGACGTGACTGACAACGAAAAAGAATTGGTCGGACTGCGAGTCACGGTCAGCGTGGACCCTGCGATTGACATGTATTTCGACAAGACAACACATGAACTCGTCCGTGTGGATTGGCGAAACGACATCTATCGGTTCAGTGAGTGGAAGGAATATGACGGAACGAAGTACCCATCGAAGTGTGCGATGTTTCGGAGAGACTCAGGAGCGCCATGGTTCTTCCATGAAATCGTCACCATTGAGCGGTTGAAAGAACTCCCAGAGGGATTGAAGCGGTAGTCACCAAGTCAGATTGCCTGAACAGACGGCGAATGTGATTCGCTCCGTGTCAGGTGAATCTGAAAGCAATGGCAACTATCATGCAGGGACCAAGTTTTTGACTCATGAGTCTGTGGTAACAACCAAAAGGAGTGATGGTGATGGCAAAACAGCAAAAAGCGTGGATGCTCAAACCGGCGAAGACTTCAAAAACTTCCATTCCAGATGCAATCAAGTCCGACTTGGAATCGAAGGCCGCAAATCTCATTGAGAACGTGCTGAAGCCAAAGCACGTTGTACCGCAGAAGTCAGACATCGATTTCAACTACGTCTCAGACATCGGAACGAAGTGGTACAGGAACTACTTCTATCTCTTTTCGACCTACACATGTCCCGGCCCGAATGCGTTGTCGCCGTCGTTCGAATCAAATTTTGCAAGGATGGAATATCTTGGTGCTGGAAGATTTTCACTTTCTTTCAATCGTCACAATGGTGAATGGGTCGGGCTGTACACGTCGCTTCCAATTGATGAATGTCTCAAAGCGATTCAGGAAGATGCGTGGTTCACTCCGTAACCTGTCGCAACGGAACTTTGAATTCGAGTCCGTGATGCCGATGATTCCGACGCTGCTTTGAACAATTGACTGGAATGGATCTATGGATTTGCGGGAATTGGAAGCCATTGCTGAAAAGGAACTCCTGAAGCACGGACTTCGGGATTGGTCGTTTGGATTGGCGAAAACGAAACGTCGGCAAGGCGTGTGCAAATTTCGTGATCGACGAATTGAGATCGCTGAATACTACGCTCGTCACAATCCGCCTGAGAAAGTTTTGGATACACTCCTGCACGAAATCGCTCATGCCCTTGCAGGCCCGAAAGCTCGCCACGGTCCAGCATGGAAGGCCGTTGCAAAGAAACTCGGAGCTACGCCACGGGCTTGCGACACATGCGTCGAAACGGTTGTGATGCCCGGCGACTGGCAGGCAACCTGTGAAGCCTGCAATAAAACGTACCACAAATACAAACGTCCCCAGAGATTGACGGGCTACCGATGTCGGTGTGTTGCTCGGAAACCGTTGTCTTTTCAGTTTGTTGGCGATCCGGCTCGGCGGCGTTCTGTTCCACTGACAGTTGAACAGTCACCGAAGTGGGAAGCAAAATGTGCTGGATGTCAGACGGTTCATCTCCGCATCCGTAAACCGAGAATTGGAATCTGGCGTTGTCGTTGTCCGGACCGTTGCGAACTGGTCTGGCGATTTCGCTCGTCGGGTGACACAAAGTGACATGAATTCGATGACAACATTGCCTGCAAAGGTGCATACGGTTAGCCGTCAAAATTCAATTCGAAGCAGGGCATTCACGGAAACAAAAAAGGCCCTCGTCACAGTGAAGGGACGAGGGCCTGAACGCTTTTAAGAGTACAGAACTGACTGCTACTTCAAGTCCACTCTGGCACGAACAAGCGAAGCCCATTCCGGGCGAATCTTGCATCAACCTTGCTACGTAAGCAGCGTGATGAAGAGTGAATAAAAAAGCCGAACGAGGCCGGAGTTGCAATACTCGGAGGAGCAAAACACGCCTCAACAGAAATCGGAGACATGTTCACTCACAGATTGATCATTTCTTCCATAGGCGTCCTCCAGATCAAGGAAAAACACGACAACGGAAAACACGTTCTCATGCAATTGTTATCGCCAATAGACGATCCGTCAATAAGAATTTCTGGTAATTATTTCGCAGTCTGAATGCGTTCGGAATGATGTGACTTCTCGGTTGACTTTACAATCTCGGGGAGTTTCGTCCACATCTGGTTCTCATCATTCCTCAGTCAAATGCCTCATTCATCTGAATCTACTTTCTTCCATCTCGCCAACACCCATTCTGCATCCGACTCTTCGGCTTCAAATTCGAGCGGAACATCCATCCCTGTGGGATTGGCGTCCGTAAAATCCGATCTCAGTGCCGAGTGTCGATAGATCAGTCCTGAACCTGCAATGCGACGAAAGCCAAGTGAAGCCAGTTCAGCGTCAGACAAGCCGGTGGTGCTGTGCCACATCGCCACAACGGATGCTTCGCTGAACAACGAACCGATGGTGGCAAGCACACCCTGAAGATACGGAAGCAGACGAGGATGGACAACAGCCCTCCAGATAAAAATCAGCGTGTCCGCATGATCATCGAGATTGAGTTCACTTTGAAACTCGCCGTTTTCGTCGAACAGTGCCACGTAGGCATCATGCAGTCCCTGTGAGTCTTCGTCGCAAACCTCGAACAATGACATTCCATCAACCTGAGCATCACCAATCAATACCTGATCGGCAGCCATTTTTCCCAGCAGGATTCGGTCTCCGTTGGCATCGCAGCCAAAGATATCAAGCTGCAATGATCGCACGTAATCGCTGTAATCCGAGCGACCGATGGGAGTTTCAAACTGACATGAGACGTAAATCATTGATGGTCCGCTAGGTACTACATCAGTATGTTTCTACAGTTTCTTCATCAGGGACTTGGCTTCTGTCGCTGCCGCTGATCCACCGTACTCGGCCACGATCTCTTTCAGTCGCCGGAGGGCAATGTCGGGCTTTTCATTTTCAAGGAACAGCTTTGCCAGTTCCAGTTCATTTCCAGCCCGTTGTTCTCGAATCTGATTTGTTCTTTCCAACAGTTCCTGCTGTTCCTCTTCGGTCAATTCCGGTTGTGACTTTTTTTTCGAACCACTCTTCTTTTTGGATTTAGTTGAAGTCATTGGCGTCGGTCTCGGTGCATGAATCACGGCGAAATTCGGGGATCGTGACACTTCTATTCGTCAAACGGCGACGGAAACATGAGAGGTGGTCCAAAAGGCAATTTTTGACGGACTGATCGACTCGGCTAAAGTCTGGGAATTCGTGTCGCCCAGAACCACATTTTGAAACAGGATAACTCGATCATGAATCATCAACCAACAATACGAAAACCCGACGAGGGTCGCACCATTGCCGTTGCGGGTGACGTGTACCGCTTCATGGCGACCGGTGAAGACACAAATGGCAAGTATGCCATGTGGGAAGCCATCGTGCCTCCGGGCGGCGGGCCTCCACCACATGTTCACAGCAAGGAAGAAGAAGGCTTCTACATTGTCGAAGGCGAAATTACATTCATGATCGGCGAGCAACGTGTCGTCGCAACAGCAGGAATGTTTGCCAACATGCCGGTCGGAACACCCCATTCTTTCAGGAATGAAAGCAACAAACCGGCGAAGATGTTGATCTCGGTCGCTCCTGCTGGACTGGAGAAAATGTTTTTCGAGTTCGGCGTACCATTGTCGGAAGGTTCTACTTCCGCTGTGCCGCCCACCAAAGAAGAGATCGAAAAGCTGCTGACAATTGCACCGAGATATGGGATCAAGATCGAAGTTCCCCACCATGAGTGAAGGCTGACAATCGATACCTCCAAACCGGCGTCTTCGGATTCGTTAATACTCAGAAATCAGGTTGAAGTGGGAGTGAGAACAAAATGAAACTACTCATCGCCATTTTCGGTTCTCTGCTCCTTCTGGCCGTTGCTGCATTTTGCGTTTTCGGTTTCTTGGCGACATTCGAGCCGACGAGTGACGCAATAGCATTCAAAATTGGCTACACCGTGATCGGTTTGGGTTGCTTGGTTGGCGTTGGGTTCTTGGTGGCAAACGCCGTGTGGAAATGAGATAAGACATGAACAGGGACGAGCGGTGTGTGGCATCGAAATCAACAAATGGTGAGAATCCCGAGTCAATGAGAACGCCGAAGAGCAACAAATGAAAACAACAAAACTGGTTCTTCGTGCGGCCATGATTGGCTTCCTGATCGTGTCATTTGTCGCTTCGGGCGAATTGGCATCGCTTGCGTTTGGAATTTGCTTTTTGGTCGCTGCAATACTTTTTGTCAGCGACGGCATTCATGCCATCAGCATGGAAGCATTGACCGTGATGCCTGATGAGTTTGGATTCCGGCAGGAAACACTATTTCGCATCAAAGAGCCGATCAGGTTTTGGTTGTTTGTGTCCCTGAAGTTTGTGCTGGCCATTGGTGCGGCCACATACGGCGTCTACGTTTTGGCAGGCGTTTTGTCGAAACAATAGCGGATACATTCTGGCTCCCACAAATCACTCATCATTACGGCA
>Ga0209702_10002220_pt1 | contig 34833 bp, 28 predicted proteins | sample FRY01_FD_187210 | JGI IMG/M metagenome (GOLD analysis project Ga0209702, IMG submission 187210) | Freshwater microbial communities from Lake Fryxell liftoff mats and glacier meltwater in Antarctica - FRY-01 (SPAdes) (version 2) | ecosystem: Environmental > Aquatic > Freshwater > Ice > Glacier...
CGTGATTCCGATCGCTTGAGCCAGAGCCTTGCGTGTGATTGTCGGGTTCGCCCGAAGCAAAACTACGATTTTTTCTTGGGTAGTTTCTTGGGTAGTTTCTTGGGTAGTTTCCTTTTCAGCCGGAACGATCCCCATGTACTGTGCTGAGTAAGGAAACTCGATCCACAAATCACCCGGCGTGTAGTCGATCACCGGGGTCGGGTTCCCGTGCTCTTTGCACACCTCAAAAATGCGCTGGATGCCCATGCCCCGGCCCCAGGATTCGATGTAGCCCGCCCAGAAGAAAGCATTTGCCAGAAGGGGATTGGGCGGGTTTGACGGATGCTTGCCGAGGAACCGTTTGAGCGTCCAGCCCTGCAGCAGGGTGGGCTTCGGGCCTGCTCGCTGCGTAATTAAATAAAATGATAAGAAAGACAATCAAGCCCACCGGATGGATCGCCCTTTCAGGGCTTGTTTGATGGGGGTTTTATAGTTACCCGGGGTTACGCTTTGCTCCGCCCCGGGCTATCTTGAGCCGCACCGTTGGCGCTCAAGCCACTATCCGCAGCTTTGAAAAGGTTGTTGGCGGACTTGCCCGGTTTTTTTTTCAATTCAATATGCTCACTCGGAATTTGTTTGATTTGTCCATCTTTCCAGACGATGACCGGCGTGCCGGTTTGCTTGGCACGCTGCACAACAATTCTAGATGCTTGCTCAAAAGCTGCCTCCGCTTTGGCGGACAGCGAGGTTTTCTTGCCATTGCCTCGGATCATTAATTCACTCCTCCGTTGTTGGTACAATTTGCTTGTAATATTCCGAATCCACGACCTGAACTTTACCACCTTCTTCTTGGGCGATCAACCGTGGCGGAAGTTGCGAGGCGTCGTACAACCACCAATCATCCACTAACGGACGGTATAACCCGAATAGGTTCCGAATGCCTGCGGCGAACCGCCTGCGAATGTCCGGTTCCGGTACATGGTGTCCACCTTGCCTGACCCGGTTAGCAACACGAGTCACTGCCATGTCGGCACTGGGTAGCCATAAAAACAACAACACGATGCGATAGCCTTGGCGGTGCATTTGGTCAAACAGCCTGACATAGGTGCGCCCCGCTAGCGTGGTTTCAAAGCCAAAATCCTTGAGATCTTCAGTCAATTCACGAATGCGGGTCAAAAGCAAACGCCCCGCTCGCACACTTTCCATCTCCGGAGCGAAAGGCGACAATCCTGCTGCGATAAGGTCTGCATTCAAGAACTCACGACAATCCACAAAATCAGGCAAGAATTCTGTGGCGAATGTCGTCTTTCCAGCACCATTCGGCCCAGCGATCACATAAACCGTTGGACTCTTTCTTTTAGTCCGTTCGGTCGTTTTTTTCTTCACGCGTGCCATACTTTCCTTCCCACTGGTTATTCATCATCTTTCTTTGTACCACAAATAGCCTTCGCCTATGCCAGTAGATCGCCAAATTTAATATAGTGCACTTTCACCCTGTGATCGTGCAATAAAAATTTCCTTTGCATAAAAGTGTCCGTTAGGCGAAGTGCACCTGCAATCAAATACCATCAGAATCTTGTTACCTTATTGGCGAATGATGCGGATCAAGTTGCTGTGGCTGAAGCCTTTGTCATGTCGCAAGCTCAGGTTTTGGCCAAGCTACTGATGAGTGCCTAGCCGTAGTCTGCACGGGTTTTTCCGTCCTGCTCAAATTCGACGATGTGTCGACATTGTTCATTGTGTTACCTCCCAACGCCCGCTTTTGGTCGGACTATAATGGCGGATCTTTCCGGCGACTTTCAGTTTATCCAAGTGATATTTGATTCCATCAGCCGTGATTCCGATCGCTTGGGCCAGAGCCTTGCGTGTGATTCTCGGGGTCGTCCGAAGCAAAACTACGATTTTTTCTTGGGTAGTTTCCTTTTCAGCCGGAACGATCCCCATGTACTGTGCTGAGTAAGGAAACTCGATCCACAAATCACCCGGCGTGTAGTCGATCACCGGGGTCGGGTTCCCGTGCTCCTTGCACACCTCAAAAATGCGCTGGATACCCGTCCCCAGGCTTCGATTTCTCCGGCACGGAAGAAGGCATTGGCGATATCCGGGTTGAAGGGTTGCGAAGCGTGCGGTTCGAGCAATTTGTCAACTGTCCAATTCTCGGGTAAATGCCCCGGGTTCCATATTCTCAAGCGGTCGCTGTAAACGCGGATCTGCACCGGTGCGCCCACCGCATAGTCACGATGAATCAGCGCATTGAGCACAGCTTCGCGCAGCGCGGCGGCAAGTTGTAGCCATGGTTTCTATTTGGTATTTGAATAGTGGGAATAAAAAAAACAGGGTCATCCTGCCTAATGCAAGGATGACCCTGTTTAAAGTTAAGCAATGCTAACTAAGATTGAGCTAAGGCTTAATGATCCTTTTTCAAAAAGCGTTGGCGTTTTCTCTTAATGTTGTTTCTCTTTTTTCTAGTCTTCAACTTCAATGTTCGTGCCATGCTTTATCAATCCTTATTTAAAAACCTTGTTGATCCAAGTGTAATTCTACGGAATATTTAATCTAATTCTGCAAAAGATGCCATTTAATTCTGATTTCCCTGCAATTGCAATGAAATTGCTTTGTCCAGAATGTAACAATAATTTGCGTAATGGCGTTCTTAAAGCAGCTTTATTTCTTATCTTTGAGGGATTTGGCAAGGAAGAGTCGTGCGGCTTTTTCCTGCGTTGCCATCGTTCCCGAGATATCCTGCCAAGCGTTGATTGCAGTTTCTTTATCGCCTAGGTTTGCTAACGAGTAGCCCCAGAGGAGTTTGCCATGCGATGCGCCTGCACCTAGGGGGAATTCTTCTAGGTATCTGCGCCAAGCGCTTTCGCAATCCTTCCATTTGTTGAGCCTATCTTGCAGTGCCAACTTGGTTTGGGTAGAAGTTTTGGATTGAATATTGAACCTGCGTTGTTGTTGTTCTGCGAGTTCGTGTTTGCAAAGTGCGAGCAGCCAAGAAATCTGTTCACCTCTTGGCCTACCTATGGCGCCAGCAATCATCATGAGAAGGTCTTTTTCACCTTTTTGAAAAAGGTTTCGGATTTCAAGATTAACCTTTGCAATATCATCTTCGGTTCTATGTTTGTTTTGCATGGTTTCATCAAAGATAATAAAAACTCGTTTTGCAGCTTCCATCCAGATGTTGATTCGCTTGGAAAGATTAGGATCTGTTTCGGCGCCCCGAAGTTGAATTCGGAGTTCATCCCCTTCACGAACTAAATCGGGAACAGCTTTTGCATAACGGGCATGCAGCATTTGATCGCGGGGCAGTTTTGGTTCTAAGGCAGAATTGATAAAAGGTTTTGAAAGCATATTGCCTAGGTTTTCAAGAATCAGAGGGTGAGGTACTTTTTGAAGTTGCTGGGGTATTGCGGTCGGGGGGATTAATTCGGTTTGATAAATCTGAAAAACTTGAGGGGAAGCAAACCCACCATTATTCGGGGTAAGAAACATGCGCATAGATTCAACTGCGTCCACCATGAGAAGAACTTTAGAGGAAGCGCCAAACGAGGGCCTACAAGCTTTTTCAACTTTAGTGATCAAAGATTCTAGATCAGAAGCAAGCCTAGCTTTGGTACCAGTAGGGAGATATTTATCTTCGAGAAGTTTCATGCGTGGTGAAAGCGAAGAAAGGGAAGTAGCGATTGCAGGTACCATACTCGAAATTTGCTCGGGTTGCACATCATAAGGGGCAAGAGCAGAATCTAATACTCTGATTTTTTTTAGGTCTGCTTTTAATTCGGTAAGAAGCAACGGCTTACCTTCTTTTCCCCCGGGCAGGGGAAGGCCCAAAATCGGATCAAACAAATAAAGATCATTACCTGATTCATCGACAACGCCCACCCAAATTCGTGGAGGCGTATTGGCAACTTTGCTTGGAAAAAGCAATAAGCAGCCGACTGGTGTTTCTTGTTTTTCGCCAACATAAAGAAATTGTTCAAGCAATGCAAGGAAGGCGAGAGAGCGTTCAAAACTGCTGCCCCACCCTCTGCGCAATGCGTAGATAGGGGGAACGGAATTATTGGATTTTGATCTTGGGGTAAGTCGCATTTCTCGAACCACCCACATAAACGCCTGAGTGGAAACATCGCTGATAGAAGCTTTGACTTGTTTTATACCCAAAGCGGGAGGTTCAAGAAAACGGGCGATGTCTCGAAACATCAATTTTTCTTCTAGGTAGTGGGGGTCAAGAATGGTGAAGGTGGGGCTATCGATTTCATTAAATTGCTGATCCTTCATACCAAACTTGGAATAGATCTCTTTTTTTTCGGGTGAGAAAGTAGGAGGTTTTTCATTGGGGTGGGTTGCGAGGTGATTATTAATTTGCTGCAGAGCGTTTTTGCAAGAGGCCAAATCATTATCATTGGTAAGCAGATCTTGGGCAGATTTTAAAGAAGAATCTTCAGGAGTAAAGGCAGCGTTATTTTTGTCGGAATCTTTTTTGACCGGGTTTGAACTAAAGGTGAAGTAAAGCAAGGTAGCAGCAAATAAGATGATTCCTGAAATGATAGAAATCATCAAGGTGTTGCTTTTTTGGGCCTCTTCAGCAAACGCATTATCGTTATTGGCACTCATGATAATTCCGTCCGACAAGTTACATGAAGGATCAAGGTAATTCAATAGCCTGCCTGATACGCAAGCAGGTTGAAATCAAATCAGAAAGGTTTTCGAGGGCGATCATATTAGGGCCATCGCTTAGGGCTTTATCGGGGTTGGGATGAGTTTCAATAAAGACTCCATCGCAACCAGCAGCAACGGCGGCCTTCGCAAGATAAGGCACCATGCGCCTATCGCCCCCACTGCGATCGCCAACGCCGCCCGGCATTTGCACACTATGGGTTGCGTCGAAAATCACGGGGGGCCCGAGGTCTTGCATGAGTGGGATGGATCGCATATCGCTAATGAGATTACCGTAGCCAAAGGTGGCGCCCCGTTCGGTTAGCAGCAACCGGTTGTTACCAACTTCATCAAGTTTGCTGACCACATTTTTCATATCCCAAGGAGCCATGAACTGGCCTTTTTTTACATTGATAACTTTGCCTGTTTTGCCTGCAGCAAAAAGAAGATCTGTTTGCCTAGCGAGGAATGCGGGGATTTGTAAGACTTCGCAGACTTGGCCTGCAGCAGCAGCGTGATCGGTTTCATGAATATCAGTAAGAACAGGAAGGCCAGTTTTGTGTTTGACTTCATCAAGGATTTTAAGGCCTTCGTCGATGCCTGGCCCTCGGAAGGTTTTGCCCGAGCTACGATTGGCTTTATCGAAAGAAGATTTAAAAACGACTTGGATGTTAAGCTTCTTGCTGATTTCAAGAATTTTATCTGCAACCGAAAGCACAAGATCGCGCGATTCGATAACGCATGGGCCAAGAATCCAGAGCAGGGGTTTTTGCGGCCCTACTTCCCATTGCCCAACTTTTACAACACGCCTATCCATATAAAACTCCTATTTAGTTATGCAAGGGCACTTCAACTGAGTTGATTTTAGCTGCGAGGATGAAATCATTCTCGGTCAGCCCACCAACCGCATGAGTCCAAAGCTCTATGCAGACATTGCGATAATTGGTGAGGTGTAAATCTGGGTGGTGCCCATCTTCTTCTGCGATTTTTGTAACTTCGTGAAAGAAGGCGATGGCATCGGTAAAGTTGCGCACCTTCCATTCTCTTCGGATTCTGAGGCCGTCGTGGGAAAGCTGCCAACCTGGGGCACCCACGAGATACATTGCAACTTCGCCTGCGGTTAATGAAGGAAGCCCGCCCTCGCAAGGCAGGCATTTTTTCTTTTGTAATTCGCCCTGACTAAAATCGGTCATTAAGACCTCCAAGAGCAGTTATAAAAATAGTATTCCATCGAGACTATCTTAATGAAGAGCGAGATGAAATGGGATCAAAATCAAAAATACTTCCAATCTACTCTCTGCGAATGATTTCTAATTGCACCTTATCCGCAATAAAAGACCTTTCCCCCGCAGTTTGAAACCTGATTTTTAATCTTCTCATTGCGCCATAACCACTTATTTCCGTGACCATTCCTGTGCCATAGGCAGGGTGTTTGACCATCATGCCTTCGGAATAGTTTCCATCCTTGACCGGCAGTGGGCTGATAGGGGCAACGGAAGGTGCCTTTAATTGGTTGTTTTTCCAGCCTTGGGTCATCGAACTTTTACCCGGCCCCTGAAGCATAGACTTCATGGGATTGCTTGGGCCTTCTTCGATAATTTTGATTTCTGATACGGGCAGTTGCCCCAAAAACATACTGGGCGCAGTAAACATCACCGACCCGCGGAAGTCGCGCATCCGGGCATTGCATAAAAAAAGCTCATGCATGGCTCGGGTCATGCCCACAAAAGCTAGCCTTCTTTCTTCCTGAAGTTCTTCGTCATTTTCTAACGAGCGATCATGTGGCAATATACCCTGTTCCATCGCAAGCATATAAACCACGGGAAATTCAAGGCCCTTGGCAGCATGAAGCGTCATTACAGAAACCGAATCTTTATTTGCATCATGGGCATCGGTATCGCTTGCGAGTGAGATATTTTCAAGAAAATCAGCGAGGTTGGGTTCTCGATCTTCGACTTGAAATTGTCTAGCTGCGGAAACAAGTTCTTCAATGTTAGCGAGCCTTTCCTGATCTTCTGGATCGGTGCTACGGCGCAACATCTCGCGATATCCAGAAGCATCGAGGGTTTTGGCAATCACTTCATGGGGTGGGTGTTCCAGCAATTCCCGAAGGTCTTTCATAAGAAGAGAAAAGTCCCTAAGGCCAGATGCAGCCTTGCCTTTGATGGTGGGGATTTTCTCGATTACGCCAGCGGCTTCAAGCAGGCTGATATCACGAGGTTCGGCATGATTTTTCAGATGATCAAGAGAGACTTTACCAATACCCCGGGCGGGCTCGTTCACCGCCCTCATGAACGAAATGTTATCTTGCGAATTCACGAGTAACCTAAGATAAGAAAGCACATCGCGAATTTCTTTACGATCAAAAAATGCCATCCCTTTCACAATTTGATAGGGCACCCGATGTCTGGAAAAAGCACTTTCAAGGCTGCGAGTAAGGGCATTCATGCGCACAAAAACTGCAAAGTCGCGAAAAGTGCGATTGCCTGAATTAACCTGCTGGGCAATTCGTTTTGCCACGCCATTGGCTTCCTCCGCACCCGTGTCAAAAGTTATTTGCGTAACGGGTGAACCGCCCTCTTTCATGGAAATCAAAGGCTTAGGCTTGCGCTGGGTATTATGGCTGATGAGCCTATCTGCAGCGCTGAGGATGGGCTTGGTGCTGCGGTAATTTTCGCTTAAAGTAAGAACGGTAGCGTTAGGGAAATCGCGTTCAAAATCCAAAATGTTACGGATATCAGAGCCCCGGAATTTATAGATCGACTGATCTGGATCCCCCACCACGCAAAGATTCGGGTAATCCAACGATAAGCCACGGGCAATCGCATACTGTGCGGTGTTGGTATCCTGATATTCATCCACCATCACATAGCGATATCGGGCATCCAGCTCGGATCGAAGCTCGGGATCATTTCGAAGGGCAAGCGCGGGCCAATACAGCAGATCATCAAAATCGAGGGCGTTGCTTTCTCTCAATCTTTTTTCGTAATAGGGGTAAACCTGGGCAACCGATTGACTAAAAAAATCCTTAGCATTTTGAGCATATTTTTCAGGGCTCAGTAGCTGGTTCTTCGCTTTGCTGATCGAATTGGAAATAGTATCAGGGGTGAATCGTTCTGCATTAAGCCCAGAATCTTCGATTGCGATTTTTGTTAATTTGGAACGATCTGATTGATCATAAATCGTGAAGTCTTTGTTTAGGCCTAGGCGATCTGCATATTGCCTGAGCAATCTCACACCTAAGCTATGGAAGGTGCTAATTTGCACCCGATGCCCAGGAACGATGGCGTCAACGCGCTTGCGCATTTCGCCCGCAGCTTTATTGGTGAAGGTGATTGCGAGTATACTTTGGGCGCGCACCCCATTTTGCATTAATTGCGCAATCCTGCGGGTTATAACCCGGGTTTTACCGCTTCCAGCACCTGCGAGGATGAGCAAGGGCCCATCGCCATGCAGCACTGCTTGCTTTTGAGGGTGATTTAAGCCAACCAACAAATCGTCTGTATCCGTGAACATCAAGTTAATTCCTTTTAAACTTCCTAAGGAATGAATTGTACGGTCTATTAAATGTTTTGCTACCATAGTAGTCAAACAAGTCCAAAAAGTTTGGGAATAAGCCATGGAAATCAAAGGATTGGGAAGCGAAATAGTTGAATGCACCCGGATAGGGAAAATGATCAAACAGTTTGGGGAGTTATTTCTCACACGGGTGTATAGCGAGAAGGAGTTACTATTTTGCCAGCGAAGAACGCGGGCATTGGAATATTTTGCGGCATTTTGGGCTGCAAAAGAGGCAGCTTTAAAAAGCATGGGGTATGCAGGGCAGGGGATGCCAAGAACTTTGGTAGAGGTTGTAATGAATACAGATCCCCGGCCCGAGATTTTGGTTCATGGCCCTGCAAAATTGCTTGCTCGAAGTGCGGGGGTAGGGGGGTTCGTTGTCACTTTGGCGCACTGCAGAAACTATGCATCTGCAACGGTGATTGCAATTGAAGGTAATATTAACAGGGCTAATCCCCAATAAAGTTGTAAATCAAAGGGTAATTCCCAGTTTCTTAATTCGGATTACATAAATCATGGCTAGCATCAAACCCGTTGTACCCGCTTTATTAGTAACTGCAGCATTCAGCGAAAACCTTTCGCTTATTAACTGGGGCATAGAGCAAATGATGCGCTATCTTGGCCCAATTGCCTTAGAATCTGTGCCCTTTCATTTCAATCAAACTTCCTACTATAGCGAAGAGATGGGGCCACACCTTTACAAAAAACTTTTCGCTTTTGCTGATCTCGTTGATCCTTCCAAGTTGGCAGACATCAAGAATATGACCAATGAAATTGAATCTGCATCGCTGGGCACAACCTTAAGTGAGCAGCCTAGGCCTTTGAATCTCGACCCGGGGCTTTTAAATCTTGGAAAATTCATGCTTGCTACAACCAAAGACCAGGCCCATCGCATCTATCTTAAAGATGGTATTTTTGCTGAAGTGACCCTGCATTTTCAAGATAAAGAGTTTGTCGAATGGCCTTGGACTTACGCAGATTATCGTACCGATCATGTAAAAGCGTTTCTGAAAAAAGCACGATCCTTTTATCGAGACAAACTTAAATCGTTACCCCCCGCTGAAGAGTACCCCTAACCCATACGCCCTGAATAAAAACAACCATGCAAAAACTTGCGCCCGAAATCGAAAGCCTTTTAACTGCAACCTCTATTTCCCTAATAGGCTGGGCCACTTCTTTTGTGCTGCAATTCCTCGCTATTCAAGTTTCACCAAAGCTGGGATTACTAGATCACCCTGAAGAAAGAAAAGTTCATAAACATGCCATACCTCGTTCTGGAGGTTTGGCAATCTGGCTGAGCATGACCCTAACTCTTGCTGGATACATTTTCTTTTTTCCCGACTTGGCACAAGGATTAAGAAGCATGCTATTCCCAGCAATTGCTACTTTGGCATTAATAATTCTTGGGCTGATTGATGATGTAAAACCACTGCCTTGGTGGCCTAGATTACTAGTGCATTTTGGCTGCGCTGCTATGGTAGTTATTGCAGTTGAATCAGAAAAGAATCTGGTGCTGGTTGGCCTTTCAGTTTTCGTTATCGCCCTGATTGCCAACGCTTTTAATTTGATCGACAACATGGATCAGCAGGCGGGAGGAGTGGGCTTAATTCTGATCATCGGCTTGATCGCTTTGGGGTTGATGCAAAATATTCCTGCTGAATTTTCTTTAACAAGTGTGGTACTACCTTGCCTTGCTGGTTCCCTGATTGGTTTCCTTTGGTGGAACCGATCGCCTGCTCGTATTTTTCTGGGTGATGCTGGCAGCATTCCATTGGGATTCTTACTGGCTTGGATTGTTGTCCATTTGATCTCAATAATTGCGGCAGAAAACCAATGGCGCTGGCTGGCATTCCCCGTTTTATTTCTTATCCCGCTTTATGATCTTTTTAGTGTGGTTTCCATCAGGCTTTCGCAAGGTAAAAACCCTTTCAAACCTGATAAGCAACATCTTTCTCATCGCCTTGAAGCCCGGGGATTTTCTCGAAAAAGAGCAGTCACCATGATTCTGCTTCTGCAATACGCAGGAACCATCATCGGCCTTGGAATTCTATTCGTGCAGAATCCTTTAATCGCACTTGGGCTTTTCCTCTGGATCGGTTTATCTATGGTCGCTCTTGCAATTACTGAATTCAGATCAAGACCTGTATAAACTTTGACTGGGAGTATTGAATCATCAGCCGTAAAAACAAAACCAAAAAAGTCTTCGATAAACCAGAACCTACAACGGTTCCCCCAATAACACACCCCAATGATAACGGGAAATTAATCTTGCTTATTGCAACCATAGCAATGATTGTTGCAAGGCCCTTGGTTAGTGGCGAAGACCCCGCACTTGCAAGCAACATAACCGACCCAAGTGGCACCACCATCACCCTGATGTGGTTTCTGTTGGCAAGTGCCTGGTCGCTTTGGTCGCTATTAGCAAAAGTGCCTGTGGTGCCGTTTAGTATTATTGATGTGGGGTTAGTAGGCGTTGCAGGTGTGTATTTCGTTTCAACTGAATTTGCTGCTGCCAATGTTTATGCAGCAAGAATTATATCTTGGGAAATGCTGGGCATGGCTTGCTGTTTCTTTGCAATCAGGCAAGCAACGGTTCATACCCAAGAGCAAAAAATCATATTTAATGCGTTGCTTGCAACTGCATTTGCAGTGGTTATCTATGGGGTATATCAATACTGCTGGGAAATGCCTTATTTGCGTGAGCAATATGGCAACAATATCGAAAAGCTAAGAAAAGATTTTATCGAACAAAGTTCAGCTTCTATTGATCCAGATAACAACTTCCTAGATCAACTGCGGATGCGGGTTATGCAGACCCATATCTTTAGCACCTTTTCACACCCTAATACTCTTGCAAGCTTCCTGGCGCTGATGTTTCCCTCTGCCTTGGCGATTTCAGTTGCAGCATGGTTTAGTAGCAAAAGAAAAATCCTCTTCCCTATGGCACTGGGGATTGCAGGGGCTTTTATTTTTGCAATCTGGGCAAACTTCAGCAGGGGGGCAATGGCTTCTATCTCTCTGGTTTTGATATTTGCGTTTTCATTTTACCTTTGGCAAACTTTCCCTTCAAAAAGGCGATGGCTTTTAGCTACCCTTGCATTTGTTTCTATTTCTGTAGTAATAATCTGGAAAACCAACTCCTTGGCGGGGATCTTTAAAAAAGAATCTTCAGGCGGTTTGAGTGCCAGGATCGATTACTGGAAAGGCACATGGAAAATGATTGAACAGTTCCCACTCTTGGGAGTGGGGCCTGGCAACTTTGGGAATTCCTACACTAGATTCATGAATGAAACCGCTCTTGAAAAAATCAAAGATCCCCACAACTTCGCTCTTGAACTTTGGTCTTCTGCAGGAATCACCGCACTGCTTTTATTTGTAATGGTGATTGCAATTTTATTCCAACGCTTGTTCATGCACCATGAAAATGAATCGACTGCGCAAGAACATGGTACGCCAATTGCACCCTGGGTTTGCTACCTTGGGGGCATGTTGGGATTATTGATTGCATTTGTTTTGCGGGTTGAATACAAACCACCTTCCGACTTGATCAATGAAAGCATTGGCGCGCTATTACGCACCGCAGGCTGGTTTATCGCAGTCGGTGTTTTAGAAAACCTTCACATCAATAAGTTTTGGATGAGAAAAATCTTGCTCGCAGGTTTGATTGCAATGCTTTTAAACCTTTGTGTTTCGGGAAGCATAATATTCGCCTCGGTGATGGTGCCTTTCTGGTCGGTTGCAGCCTTGGCATGGAGCACAACTTTTTCTGATTCAACCCTACGGGGCCTAAGGCCCGCTTGGATATTTCCTGTAATCGCAGGGGTCACAGGATTTTTTATGGTCGGAGTTTTCCTGCCCCTTGCCAACGCCTACACTTTAGGAACCCAGGCAATTCAAAATGGGCAATTAATTGCAACCGCACCCCCTAGTAGGAAAAATGAATCCACGCTAGAGAAACTTCGCATAAAAGTGCTTTCGCCTTTGCAACAAGCTTCTGCATTAGAACCACAAAACCCCCGCTGGAATCTCTTACTGGGCACCTGGTACCCAGTGGCTTTTTTCGAAGCCACCCGAAATGGAAATAGCCAGGCATTGGCTTTTGGCAACGCTGCCCTCCAAGAACTTGATCGCGCCGCAATTTCCAATCGTGAGTCGACCGAGCCCGCAATGATTAAAGCGCAAATCCGATCCTTGTACGCAGAAAGCAACAAAAGCCAAGCCGTCAATCAGTATCTCGATGCAGCACAAGCACTTAGGCAAGCTATCCCATTGGATCCATTCGAAATTAAGCTGCGGTTCCAGCTTGCAAGCACCTTATGGAAAGCCTATTTGGCAGATGCAAAGCGACCTAATCGGGCTGAAATTCGAGAAGAAGCCATTGTTCAAGCTAAGGAATCATTCCGATTAGACACAATATTCTCAAATTCCCCAAGAAACCTAACAGACAGGCAACGAGCAATAATAAATACGATCATTCTTGGGAAAGATCCACCCGGCACTTGATATGGGAAGTCAGCGCGGTTAAGATCTAATCTTGCTTGCTGGGTAATTCTTTGCATTTAAAAGGAATCCAACTCGCTTTAATTGCTGTAACTGCATATCAAAAATGAACTTGTGGCTTTTCAAACAAGAACCTGAAGACTTTTCTTATGCCGATCTCGAGGCAGCAGGTAAAACCCTATGGGATGGCGTCGGTAACCCATTGGCTCTTAAGTACTTAAGACAAATATCCAAAGGGGATAAAGTCTATTTTTACCACACTGGCAAAGAAAAAGCGGTGGTGGGCGAAATGCTGGTGAGTGTTGGCCCACAAAAAGACGCAAATTCTGCTAATGAAAAAGCGGTGGTAGTGGAAGTTGTTCCCAGCAAACGACTTAAAAATCCTGTAAGTCTTAATCAAATTAAAGCAGATTCCTCGTTATCTGACTGGGAACTTGTTAGAATACCTAGACTTTCGGTTATGCCCGTGACAATTGCACAATGGAATCGCATTCAAGAATTGAGTAAAGAAATATTATGAGTACGGTATTGGCTAAAGCTGATGCATTACAGGCGAAGAATAAAAAGAAACCGCTTCGAAATGGTAAAGTCATGAAAGCTAAGGAAAATAAGAAACCTTCTTCGCGAAAGTCGAAGGTTAATTATCGCACCACAACCCAGTTGCGTTCGGATCGATTTCTCGCAGAAATTAAAAACGCCACCAGGGTTACTTTTGTTTCTCACATTAATCCTGATCCAGATAGCATAGGCAGCATGGTTGGGCTTGCTCATCTGGTAAAAAGTGTACTTGGAAAAAAGACCCGATTAACCCGCGACGGCTTGATCAATCGCTCTGAAAATCGAGCGATGGTCGATCTTCTGGGTCTGGAATTAATTCCGATGGATGGGATTGAATGGCAGGAAGGTGATGTTGCAGTAATGGTGGATAGCCAGCCTAAAACAGGCAGGCATTCGAATGAAAAGTCGCTGCCCTTGGTCGCAGTGATTGATCACCATGACACGCCTGGTAATGTAAGGGGAATCTCTTTTGTGGATGTGCGAAAGAGCATGGGCGCAACCTGTTCAGTGGTTGCAGAATATCTTCGCGAGCAAAATGTGGAAGTTTCATTCAAGGTTGCTACTGCAATGATGTATGGGATGGAAACAGAATTAATGGGTTTCCCTAGGCATGCAAGCAGTGCAGATGAAGAAGCATTGCTTTGGCTTTTCCCCAAGGCAGACAAAGATTTACTTGCAGAAATAAGAAACGCACGCCTACCCCAATCGCATTTTGAAGGGGTGGTTCAAGCATTACAAAGTTCGTTTATTTATGACAGGCTGATTATTAGCTGGGTTCATGATTTACCCCAACCCGAACTTGCTGCGGAAGTAGTCGATTTCCTGATTCGTTTTGAAGAAGTTGATTGGGCGGTATGCGCAGGGCTTTTTGAAAACAAATTAATTCTTTCTGCAAGGGCCACGGGTGCCAACGCTAAGGCTGGCGAACTATTGAAAAAAGTGGTGGGCCGGATGGGCAGGGCAGGAGGCCATGATCGCAGAGCAGGGGGTGCCATCCTTATGAAAAGCATTTCCTTCAATGCAGTTGAACAAGCGATGGCAAAACTGCGTAAAAGGCTTCTTAAAGCACTTCATATTGATGAATGCAGGGGGCAACGCCTTATATCACGCAAAGAAATGTTAGAAAACCTACAATCTTAATTCCGCTTCGTGATATCTATTTCCCGGGCGGATGCCAAACCGATTGAAACACTTGATTCGGATTCATCAGCATATCCACTGCACGGTGAAGAATCAAAATAAGGGGGCCATCATCGGGAAATTCTGCTAGGCTAAATCCTGATATCTTCGAAGCTTCCTTGAAATTATTTTTCTCAAGCTCTATCAAAGCTTGTTCGGTAACTTGCTTCAGCCTTTTGTTCTTTTCATTCACCTCAACAAAAACCTCATAGATATCAACCGGTTCAACGACATTCACCACGGTGGTTTTACAAACCCTACGCGTGAGGAAACTTTCATCCAATAATTTCTTGGTGGCACCGGTAACCAAAAGGTAGCTGCGTAAATATTTTGTAAGCCCTTCAACCCGACTTGCCAGATTGACCGCAGGACCCAACGGGCCATACTTAAATTTTATCGATGACCCAGTGTTCCCTACCCAAGTTTTGCCAGAATTGATGCCAATCCCCAACGCAAGGTGTTCTCCTATCTGCTTACTCCACTTTTCATTAATGAGAGGAATTTGCATTTGCATTTTTTGCGCTGTAATTACGCACAGCTTGGCATGATCTGGTTGATGCCCGGGGGCACCCCACATCGCAAGCATGCCATCACCCAGATAATCCACTAAAACCCCTGACTGATCTTGAACACATTTGGAAAGCGCATCAAAAATAACACTCATCAATTTATTGGTTCCTTCGGGCCCAATGCGTTCGCTGATGCGACTAAACCCTCTTAAATCGCAAAATAATAAAGTTGCGTCAGTTTCTTTTCCATTAAGTAAGGTAGGTTCCAAGGCAAGTTGCCTAGCCAACTCGGGCGTAAAGAATTGTTCAAACTGCACCCGTGCCTGCACCGCATCTTTTTCATGACTTTGCCGAACCAAGCCGGTAGATAATCCACAAGCAAGCATGTCCACCAGCAATCCTTCGATAATAGCAGAGCGGCGTTGATTTTCTGTGGGGGATCGTTCGCCATACAACACACCAAGAAAATTACCTTTGGAATCCAAAATTGGTGCGGCCACGACAGCCATGGCTCCTAGGTTCGTTTTTCCAACTTTAATTTCGCCAGTATGCCAGATCGTCTTTTTGAATTCGGAAAGTCGCTTGACAATGTTTTTGTTTGGTTCCCAGTTTTTAATATCAAGGAATTGCGGGGGATGGGCGGTAGCAACCTTGAGTTTTCCTGGTTCCCCGAGTAAAACCCGTCCAGACTCAAGCCCCACGATATCAACCAATGCGACTGCTGCTTCCTTGATAAAATCTTGGCTTCCAATGGTACCTTGGAGCACCTGCATGGTCATTTGCAACCAGTTCACAATATCAATAAATTCCGCATCAGTAACATTGGCAAGCTTGTTGGATTGCTCAAGGATGGAGGCACTTGCGGCATTATTACCGACCGAGTCATCGATAGAATGAAACATATCAACTTCATCTACTGGGATTTTTTGCGAATCTGGATAAAGCTTGAATAATAAAGTATGTAAAGCAAAAGAACATGGAACGGTTTTTTGAATCGACTGATTGGGTTGAAGCATGGTTTCAACATCAATCTGCCAAAGCTTTTTCGAAGTATTGGTCAGCCGTATTGTTTTGGCATTTAAAAATTCTAGTATGATTTGCCTACGGCTAAAGGCGGCCTCTGCTATAGGGGCTACAATCAAGCGATCAAATCCGTTTTCACCCGTACCTTGGATAAACTGGATAGGGTTCGGTTCGCCTATGCGCTGCCTGCCTATTTCTAAGGAACCTAAAACATCCATACTCCAAACGGTTCCATCTTTCAGATGAATTTCCAATGTGCTCAACGAAACATCTCCAAATGGTAAAAGGCGTTCTCTTCGATTATGAAGCGATAATTTTTCCAAACAAGCATAAAAGTTCTATTTCAGCAATTCCCACCTCCAATCGCCCCGCTACTGTGAAAATGATTGGAGCGTGAAAGCACAAAACGCCAAAAAAGCCTTGTTTTATTTGGTTTGAACCTCCGGTTTGAAAATTTTTCAAAACTTTGAAAGTAATTCAATCTTGTATTGACACTTATTACAAACAGGGTATCTCAGCCCTCACTTAAGCCACTCGAAGGGTTTGCAGCAAACGGGTTGGGGAACCCAAAAGCTAAAAACCAAACGAGGCAGGTGAAAACCTGAAAAACGAAGGCTTGAGAATCTGGGCAAGGATTGCCTAGATCATTGACCAAAAGCTTGCTAGATAATCCAGCAAAGCCAAAAGGTTAGTGAAATAGTTAAGGGGTGCTTCGTGAAAACGAAACATTTTCAAATTGGGGGTTAATGGCAGACACACTGGACTAGTTCCGTCCAGATTCGCCGGGGATTAATGCGCTGAGGGGAAAAGATTGAGCAGATGCAGGCGTGAAAGCGCCAACAGCCGGGGGGCTGGGCATCACACCAGTCTTTAACAAAAGTTATAAAGATTTATAAGATCCTATAACTAACCTTATTAAAGCCATTCTCCGCTGAGTCTTTTCACAAGAAAAGCTGTCAAGCCACTTTCACTCGGGTGTTACTGAATTAAGGGGATAAACATGGAAGAAATTAATAAAAACCTGATTTGCAACAATGAAGAATCCACAGTGATAGAAGTGGCTGTAGACAAAATGCAGGTTTGGCGCGACTTTAGGAAAAACCCATGCGATGAAATGAGAAATCAACTCATCGAAAAATATCTCCACCTTGTTAAATACAATGCAGAAAGAATCTGGGCTCGCCTACCCGATGGCGTAGAACTTGACGATCTTATTAGTGCTGGGGTTTTTGGTTTGATGGATGCAATCAGCGCATTTGATACCGAGCGCGGGGTCAAATTTGAAACCTACTGTGTACCACGCATCCGTGGCGCAATGCTTGATGAACTTCGATCAATGGATTGGGTTCCGCGATTGGTTCGCAGCAAGGCCAGCAAGATGGAAGAAGCTAGGAAATCGCTTGAAGCAGCTTTGGGCCGTGCACCGTTGCCTGAAGAAATGGCTGTAAAAATGGGCGTTCCCCTTGAAGAATTCCACAAGTTGCAAGGCGAATCCACTGCGGTCAGCCAGGTTAGCCTTAACAAAAAATGGTATGAAACCGATAGCTACAAAGATGTTCGTGAAATCGATATTGTTGAAGACAAACGAGCTGAAGACCCTACCAAGAAAATTCAAAACCGCGATTTGATGAAAATGGTTACCCGAGGCCTTAATCGTAACGAACGCCTCATCATCATTCTTTATTATTATGAAGACATGACCATGAAAGAAATTGGCGCAACCCTTGACCTTAGCGAATCACGCGTAAGCCAGATGCATTCCAGCATTGTGAGCAGGTTGCAAACCCAACTCACCGACAGACGGGTTGAATTTAGCTTCTAATTATAAACGAACAACATAAAGCAGGAGTGGGGAATTATTCCCTGCGCCTGCTTCTTTTTTCATTTCTGCCCAAGATCTCCTATAATAAGCCAATGGACATAAGATCCATTTGCTTTTGTGGAGATTTAACGAATGAACGACAATCAGTTCAAAATTCTTATTGCGGATGATAATCCCCAAGGAGCAGAGCTTCTTGAAGCTTACCTTGCGGACACGGATTTTTTGGTGAAAACTGCAGGTGATGGCGAACAAACTCTTAAAATTGTTTCTGAATGGAATCCTGATTTAATCCTGCTTGATATCATGATGCCTAGAATGAGTGGCTTTGAAGTTTGCAAACAACTTAGAAGCAATGCCCTGACGAAAACCATTCCTGTTATTATGGTAACCGCTTTGGATCAACTTGCAGATGTGGAACGCGCAGTCGATGCGGGAACTGATGATTTTATTTCCAAACCCATAAAACAAAATGAGCTTTTGCTTCGCATTAATGCTCTTTTAAAGGCTAGGCATTCTGCCAACGACCTGGCCCGTACTCTCACCTATTTGGAGGCACTACAGCAAAGCGGAATTCAATCCCCCGCCCGCTAGTACCATAAGTAAAATGTCATTACCAAAAATCATATTGAAACAAGGCAAAGCAAAGCCTTTTTACAGCCGACACCCATGGGTTTTTGCAGGTGCAATCTCCAAAACAGAGCAATCTCCAAAAGATGGCGCAGAGGTTGAAGTCTATTCCGCAGAAGGAAACTTTATTGCCCGCGGCCTCTACAACAGCCAAAGTAAAATCCAAGTCCGCCTTTACACTTGGAATCCAGACCAACCTTTGGATAAAGATTTCTTCAAATCCAAATTCCAAAATGCCATCCAATTACGAAACGATCTTGGACTTAACAACAACGAGGTTGGTTGCAGGTTGGTTTTTAGTGAGGCTGATGGCCTTTCCGGGCTTTGCGTTGACAAATATGGAAAATGGCTTGTGATGCAATACACCTCGCTCGCAATGGCGAACCGCAGGGAAATGTTTGCAGATATTCTTCAGGAATTAATTAACCCTGAGGGGATTTACCTGCGAACAGAAAAAGGCATAGGGAAACTTGAAGGCATTTCTCTTCAAGATGAAATATGCAGGGGAACCCCTCCTGAGGGAACCATACCCATCCAAGAACATGGCCTTCAATTCATGGTGAACCTTACCGAAGGACAAAAAACAGGATACTATCTTGATCAGCGCGACAATCGCCTAGAAGCTGCGAAGCTTGCACCAGGCAGGAAGGTTCTTGATGTCTTTTGTTATGGGGGGGGATTTTCTCTGCACGCATTGAAGCATGGGGCAACCGAAACGGTAGGGATTGATCAATCGGCATCTGCCCTCCATCTTGCGGCAGATAACGCCAAACGAAATAATCTGGGGCCATGCAGGTGGATTTTGGGAAGTGCCTTTGAAACCTTAGCGGAATTAGTTAAAACAGGCGAAAAATTTGGTGTAGTTGTGCTAGACCCTCCTAAATTCGCCCGCTCTCGAAGTGCAATTGATGAGGCCATTAAAGGGTACCGAAAACTTAATGCACTTGGGCTAAAACTTTTGGAGCCGGGCGGTTTTCTTGTTAGTTGTTGTTGCTCTGGGCTCATTACCATGGATATGATGGAACAAATATTGGCCCTAGTTGGGGCTGATGAAAAAAGAGACATTCAGGTATTGCAGCGCAGGGGGCCTTCCCCCGACCATCCGGTTGCAGCTACTTGCCTAGAATCCCATTATCTTAAGTGTATTATCACTCGGGTGATGTAATTTTTGCCTCTATATTGTGTTGATACTGTGTTGTAAAGGTATTGTAGTTTCATTTAAACGCATCGTTTGAAAGGATTTTATTCATGTTTAAATTTTGGCGGTTTACTCCTATTGCATTGGTTGCGGCTTTGGCTGCTGGCTCGATTGCGATTTCTTTCGCTCAAGAACCTACCATTCAACTTCCTGCAGATACCCAAGCATTGGTTCGGTTTAATTTCCGTGCCATGATTGATTCCCCTCTTGCCAAAAAGATGGGTATTGAAAAAGCATCCGAAATAATCAAATCTGTTCCGGGTGGGGAAATCCTTTCCGAAATGGGATTCGACCCGCTTAAAGATATTGACTCCGTCACCGTTGCTGCACCAGGCGGCGGCGATATGGAAAAAGGCCTGATCATCGTCGTAGGCAAGTTCAAAGCAGACAAGCTTGTTGCTAAGGCTAATGAAGAAGCTAAAAACAACAAAGATAAAGTTAAAACCCACAAGGCAGGCGACAAGACGATTTTCGAAGTGATCATTCCAGAACAGCAAGTGCCTATGTTCCTGATGATCGCATCTAACAAAACCATCCTCGCTTCAACTCAAAAAGATTATCTTGAAAAAGCTCTTGCTAATTCTGAAAGCAAGCTTGCTAACAAAGATTTCTCATCGCTTGTTGAAAAACTTGACCCCAAACTTGCTATTTCAATGGTTGCTGTAAGCGGCGCTTTTCCTAGCAAAAGCATACCAGAACCTGCCAAGGCTATTATCGAGGGTATTGATTCGATCGGTGGCGGTATCGGCGTAGATAAAGATGTAACCCTTAGCATCAATATTTTCACCAAGGATGAAGATTCTGCAAAGAAACTTAAGGAAACCTTGGATCAAGGGATGGCACAAGCTTTGGGTTTTCTTGGATTGATGGCAGCCCAGCAAAAAGAACTTACTCCCGTTCTGGAATTTGTGAAATCGATGAAGACCAGTTCCAAGGCAAAGACGATGTCTTTGGAAGGCAAATTGCCAGGCAAATTGATTGAAGATGCGATTTCGGGTTCCAAGTAAACTTTTTGAACTTGCTAGACCACAAAAGGCTTTCCCTCACTTTGGTAAGGGAAGGCCTTTATTATTTGGGAGTTCAGGATTTTTCTTGTTACCCTTTACACTCGGTTCTTTTAGCAATCTCGAAAACTTCTGCGCATCCATTAGGCCATTTTGCGTATTGAAATAGATAGCCTCTGAAATCCAAAACTTCATTTCCGGGTAAGTGTTGCAAATGTTAATTGCGAAGCTAGGGCTAACCTTGTTAAGGTATTCCTGAGATTTATCGGGGCTACTTTTCAAAGCATATACAATCCCCAAGCCAAGATTACCCAAGCCTTCGTACTTGCTGTTTAGCTTGCAAGTTTGATAAAGTTTTTCGGCATCATCAAGCTTGCGACTGCCCAAATACAGCAAGCCTAGATCGGTGCAAACTCCCGACCCACCCGTTGTGTTCTTAAACTTGGAATTGGAATTTAAATAACGATCCACAGTCTGCTTCAAGGATTGTTCACTATAACTTCTGTCTAGAATATCTTCATAAATTTCTTGCAGGTTTAAAATCATCGGTAAATGTGAAGCTTGATTGTGTGCGTAGAAACGGCCAGTAATAATGCCCAAAGATAAAGTACCCACGATTGCGCTGATTAAAAGCAATTTGCCTTTTGAGATTACTCCCTTCGAATTAAAAGGTGATTTATAAACATCTGTCTGGGTATTTTGAAAAACCTTGGTGTCACTATTTTGTATTGCAGTAATACTGGGGAATGACGCAAGTAATTCGAGATCTATTTTTTCATTTTTAGAAATCTGCACCAGAGAATGCAAAACCTCCCCAAATGATTGTGGCCTCTTCATCGGGTCGACCGACATCATTTTTTGTACCAATTCACAGATTTCCTTGGGGTAATCAGGGCGAATTGTTTCGAGAGATTCTGCTTCACCCCGCAAGTGCTTTAGTGCCACCTCGAAGGCATTATCTCCCTGATAGGGTGGATGGCCTGAAATCATATGATAGGCAGTAACACCCAGAGAATAAATATCGGTGCGCTGATCAATTTGTTTTCCTTCAACCTGCTCGGGGGCCATGTACAAAGGCGTGCCCATGGTCATTCCTGATTGCGTAAGGTTAAGAGGTTGAGCAAGTGCTGCAAAGCGAGCTAGGCCGAAATCTGCGACCTTGACTTCGCCTTTTCGGGTAAGAAGAATATTATCTGGCTTAATATCCCGATGGGTAATCCCCAATTCACTAGATCGCTGCAATGCTGAAGCAACCTGCCTTAATACACTGATCAAAGAGTGAAGATCCAGAGTGCCCCGAAGGCTGAGGTATTCCTTCAGGTTTCTGCCCTCAACATATTCAAGCGCCATGAAATGCTGGCCCTCGGCTTCACCAATGGCATAGACTTGCACGATGCAGGGGTGAACAACTTGTGCGATGGCCTCTGCTTCTTTTTTAAATCTTTGGAGAGAGTCGTTATCTTCAGCGAGATCGGTTCTTAGTATTTTGAGTGCAACTTTTCGTTTAAGTGAAACCTGTTCCGCCAGAAAGACTTGACCCATACCGCCATGCCCCAACTTATAAAGCACTTTGAAGTCGCCAATCAATTTGCCACCTAGGTCACTAATTTTAGTAGGGCCTGAATTGATTTGGGAATTTTGATTCTCGGGAGTATTCATAAAAAGCTTAGTGTAATAGCAACCATTTACAGAGCCTTAATTTTCGGTGGAAGAAAAACCAAGAAACTGATGAACATCGTACTGGCAGGAATAATCATTATTTCCTAGGGCAAAAAGGTAGTTTGAATCGAGACTGAAGGCAATGGCCTTGATCCGGAAATCGATTGTCAGTGTACCGAGGTGGGTGAAGTTTTCCACAGACCAGAATTTTACCTGTTGATCTTCCGAGGAAGCTGCAAGAAATTTCCCATCGGGGCTAAAGCAAACAGAATTGATTGCGTGTTGAAACTCCCCGAGAATTGCAATTGTTTCAAAGGTTTCAACATTTAGCACCATGACCTGCTTACAAACCAAGGCACACGCCAGATACTTTGCATTTACACTTATCGCAAGGTTAAATGCCCCCATCTTGCAGCTATGAATAAGTTTATTGGTATCCAAATCCCACAAAGCGATCTGGCCATCTTTTCCACTGGTGGCCAACCAATCTACCCCAGCAACGACCAATTTGTTGGCATTGGGAACAAAAACGATATCGGAGATGGAGTTCCCACCAACTGCATCGGTGAGTTGAACGGAAGGGGAATTTGTTTCGAGGTTCCAGATTAAAACTTCGGTGTTGAGAACGCCGCCTGCTGCAAGAAATTTCCCGCAGGATGAAAATGCCAGGCTAGTTGCAGGAGAGCAAGAACTCTCAACGATTTTAGTAAAGTTCCCTGCGTGATAATCCCAAAGGGCGACAGAGCCTGAAGGATTTCCGCCCGGTTGCTTGGGGCCTTGAAAGATAAAAGATCCCGCCAGTACTTCGCCATCTTTTGAAAGCGCAAACGAAAGAAAGTCTTCTGGATTATTCATCCCGTAAGCGAAAGGTTTTTCTTTTTTGTTATCAATATTCCAAATACTTAGTGTATTGCCCGGGTTAAGAACCAGAAGTTCATTTTGAACAGGATGCACGCAAATCGAATTGCGCAGCATCCCAGGATGAACAGAAAGCGCTAGCTTCGTTTGTGGTTCAAAATCCCAAGTAGTTATGTGAACAACGCCCCCGCTTGCAATTGTCTTACTATTGGGACTAAATGCGAGAAATCGAACTTCTTCATCCATCTCGCGGGCAGCACTAACTTCTTGGAATAATTCGGTCGACCAAATTCGCACAAGAAGATCAGAATCTGCAGATGCCAGATACTTCCCATCGGGACTCAAAGCAATTGCCTGAACTTGGATAGAATGGCTGTTTAGCAAAATAATAGGCTTTCGATCGATAGCATCCCACACTCGTACTGTGGTGTCCCACCCTGCAGAATAAAGCTTGCTACCATCGGGCGCCCACACTATCGACGGAATGCGATCCTTATGGCCCAGAAGTTTTCCTAGTTGCTTTAGGCTTGGGCTTTCTAAAAGAGTGATACTGCAATCTTCGGTAGCTACCGCTAATTCTAGCCCATCTGGTTTAAATGCCAGTGCACTAACCCCTAACTTGGAAAGATGAACTTCAGCGATGGGCTTTTTATTTTTAAGGTTCCATAGCCGTACTTTGCCATCTTCATGGCCTGTGGCAAGAAGGTTGCTATCGGGGGAAAAAGCAAGTGAAGTAACCCAACTTAAAGAACGGGCACCCCATTTATGTTCTCCAGAGTTTATACTGATTACATGAATGTAATCGGAAGCACCAGCAGCCAGACTTGCATCTTGATTAAACCGCCAAAGCGGTATCATCGGTTCCAGTTCTTTTTTTATCTGCTCTTGGTTGGTACTGATATTCCAGAAAACTAGAATCCCATCTTCCTCGATCGTCAGAACCGTATGGGGATTACTGAAGGTAAAAGCAGAAATTTCACTTTCGGTCCTCATCGGGCTTTTATCAAAGACCTTAATCAGGATCGAAGCAGATTCCATTGGCAAATTTAATGAGTAGTCGGTTCGCATAGTGCACTTCGTATGGTTCATTACTTACACAAGTTCAAAGTCACCTCGAATTATTTTACACACTTTGCTGCAATCTGCATTCATTATCGTAACAATAACATAAGAATTAATTGTTAAAGGATTATGAATCATGGGCGATAAAGCTGAACTTGAATTTATTTCCTGGCTCAGAACCCAGACAACCCCTAAACCATGGGTTCCTATTGGCCCGGGGGATGATACTGCGGTGGTTAATTGGCCCAACGATAAACCCTGCCTTGCAACCTCCGATATGCTCCTCGAGGGTAGCTGCTTTATCTTGGCGGATGCAGGTGCTGAAAGAATCGGGCGCAAAGCCATGAATGTTAATTTAAGCGATATTGCGGCGATGGCAGGCATACCTCGGGCTGCATTGGTAAGCTTGGCACTGCCTAGAAATGGGGGGAAACAGCTTACAGAACAACTTTTTAACGGGTTAAACCACGCTGCGAATCTATTTGATACCGCCATTGTGGGGGGCGACACCAACTCTTGGAACGGCCCACTTGCTATCAGCATTACTTTACTTGGTTATCCGGGGCCAAAAGGGCCCATTCTTCGCAGCACTGCAAAACCAGGCGATGCTATTCTGGTTACCGGCCTACTGGGGGGTTCCATTCTTGGTAAACATCTTGATTTTACACCCCGAATCGCTGAAGCACAGCTTCTTTCACAACTTACCAACCTTACTTCCATGATCGACCTTAGCGATGGCCTTGCTCTCGATCTTCATCGCCTTTGCGCTGAAAGTAAATGTGGGGCAATTCTTTTTGCTGATCAAATACCCATTGCGGAAGCTGCATTCCAGATGAAGGATAAGAAAACGCCTCTACAGCACGCTTTAAGTGATGGCGAAGACTTTGAGCTTTTGTTTTCCCTCCCTGCCTTTGAGGCTCAACGGTTGCTTAAAGACCAACCATTAAAAGGCCTCAGGATCACTCAAATAGGCGAAATCACAAAAGATGGGCTTTTCATGGAAGAAAAAGGGCGAAAATCCCCCCTCGAGGCGTTAGGATATATTCATCAATTTGATTGATTGGCTTTACCTACACCTGAGGCTTCCCAAATGTATCACAACATTCTTTTCTTAACTGCGTTTTTGTCTTTATCCAGCTTCCTCTTCGCAGAGGAATGGCCCGCTTGGCGGGGGCCCAGAGGCGATGGCATTTCTTCCGAGAAAAACCTGCCACTCAAATGGGGCAAGTCCGAAAACATTCGCTGGAAAACTGCTATCCCAGGCAAAGGCCACTCTTCCCCCATCGTCATCAACGATCGTATCTTTCTATCCACCTGCCTTGAAGACAAACACGAACGCAGACTCCTTTCGATTGATCGCAATTCAGGCAAAGTGCTCTGGGACAAACCGCTTTTGGTTTCCGACCTTGAAAAGAAGCATGGCGAAAACAGCTTCAGCTCTGCCACTCCCGCATCTGATGGTAAACACCTCTGGATCAGCTTCATGGATTTTCCGGCTGTTCGCTTGTTTTGTTACGACCTTGAAGGGAACAAGGTTTGGGAACAAAGCCCAGGCAAGCTACTTTCCCGCCATGGATTCTGCTCTTCCCCCGTCCTTCACAAGGATCTTGTAATCCTTAATTGCGATCAAGATTCGGAAGGGTATATTGTCGCTTACGAAAAAACCACCGGTAAAGAAAAATGGCGTGTCGATCGTCCCAACAAAACTAGAAGCTATTGCACCCCTTTACTAATCAACACTGAAAAATTCCCCGGCATCACCCAGCTTGTTCTCAGTGGCAGCAAATGTGTTACGGGCTATGATGCAGATACCGGAAAACTACTTTGGATCATTGATGGTCCTACCGAACAATATGTCGCAAGCCTTGTATTTTTAGACCAGATTCTTTTCCTTTCTACGGGGTTTCCTGAATTTCACCTCATGGGAATCAGCCCAGATGGCCGCGGGAATGTCACCAAATCTCATGTGGTTTGGCATATCCCCCATAAAGAAAACGGGCCAAAGGGAGCTTCCTATGTTCCCTCTCCCATCGCACATGAAGGCCATTTCTATGTCGTTTCCGATGCTGGCTATCTTGGTTGCATCGAATCAAAAACTGGCAAACGACTCTGGATGGAAAAACTTGGTAAAAAGCACCACGCTTCTATTGTCTATGGCGACGGCAAGTTTTATATCGCAGATGATGACGGCAACACCTGGGTTGTCAAAGCCAGCCCCAAGTTTGAGATTCTTTCCAAAAACGAACTTGGCGAAATGTGCTATGCTTCACCCGCAATTTCTAAGGGCGAAATCTTTATTCGTACTTGGAACTCTCTTTACTGTATCTCTGACAAAACCAGTTCCGCAAAGGCCAAATAGAAACAGGATCTACTTATGACTGAAGCTTGGATTGTTAATGCTGTGCGATCTCCCGTGGCCCGTGCCCATCCTGAACAAGGCCTTTTCAGATTCATCAGGCCTGATGATTTAAGTGCGGAAATCCTGAAAAACCTTGTCGACAAATCCGGCATTGATCCAAATCTCATTAACGATGTTTTTTGGGGCTGTGCCAGACAAATCAACGAGCAAGGTTATAATGTAGCTAGGCAGGCGGTATTGATTGCTGCACTTCCCCTTACGGTTTGTGGCACTACAGTTAATCGAAATTGTGGATCCAGCCTTGAAGCACTTCATCAGGCAACTAGGGTAATTCTTACTGGCGACAATGATGTTGCAATTGCTGGGGGCGTTGAACATATGCATAAGGCGGGCTGGGATACTGTCCCTGAACTCAGCCCTCAGATGCTCAAACGCCATTGCGCAGATGCCTTTCATATGGGCATGGTATGCGAACATCTGGCATCGACATTCCAAATTTCCAGAGAGCTTCAAGATGCTTATGCTTTACGCAGTCATAAGCGGGCGGCTTCCGCTTCCAAAGAGGGCTTGTTTACGGACGAAATCCTGCCCATCTGGGGCCATACGATCAAGGGCGAATTCCAACCTTTTTCCGTCGATCAAACCATTCGTCACGATACTTCCTTAGAGTCACTTGCCAAACTAAAGCCTGCGTTTCTAGAAAATGGAACTATCACTGCAGGCAATGCTTCACCTTTTAGCGTTGGCGCTGCAGCCGTAATGGTAATGGCCGATCACAAAGCAAAAGAGCTGGGGTTAGTCCCCTTCGCAAAAGTAAAAGCCATGGCAATCGCAGGCAATGACCCTTTGTTGATGGGCCTTGGCCCTGTGCCTGCAATTCAAAAGATACTGCAAAAAACTGGGCTCTCTCTCGATGAAATCGAGATCATTGAAATTAATGAAGCCTTTGCAGCACAGGTACTTTCTGTTGCAAAGGAACTTAAAATTGACTCCGAAAAAATCAACAAGCTTGGGGGTGGGCTTGCTCTGGGGCATCCCTTGGGCGCAACGGGCGCAAGAATTATCACCACCATGGTTCACGAAATGAAAAGATCGAACGCCAAGTACGCCCTTGTTGCTATGTGCATTGGTGGCGGGCAGGGAATAGCAACCTTGCTGGAACGCGTTAGTTAGAGCTAAAATCGGGAGGATACTTTTTTGATTTAGAGGGCTTTGCAGCACTTTTCGAAACATCAGGTGTCATTTGTTCAATCAATTCAAGCAAAAGCAATGCCCGATCTTCAACTTTCACCAACTGTAATAGAAGAATTTTCATTTCGACACTTAATGGCAGTGCAAAACTAAATACATCACAGAGATTACCCAAGCTTAAATCACTGTTCACTAATCTATTAAGTTGCTCTTTAGCACTGGGTTGCTGCGTAAACCATTTTGTCATTTGCTTTAACAAATTGCTTCGCATGCGAACCGCATTTTCTTCAGAGGAATCTGGAACATCATGCAAAATTTCAACTTTCGCAGTTCGATACAGCTTACCATCATTCACTTCTTTAATGATTTTTGCCCGTGAAACACCTTGTAAAAGCAAATTAAAACGCCCATCAGGAAATCGCTCTTCCTGAACTATCTTTCCAATACATATATCTGGGAAAATAGGCGCCACATTACTGGCCCCATAGCCACCAGATGGGTGCAACAAACACATCGCAATCAATCCGTTATCACCAAGCGCATCTTCCACCATTTGCTTATAACGGGGTTCAAAAATATGCAATGGTTGGATAACACGGGGAAATAAGACAACATTAGGTAAGGGAAAAAGCCTTACCGTGCCATCAAAACCTTCTGAATTAAATGAATCTGTGCTCATTAACAGTTACAATTTTAAAAAAAGTCTATCTACACCACTTTAATTATAATAGTCTTCATCAGCATTTAATTTCGACCCCAGAACCAAAATTTTTAAAAGAGGTGGCCGTTGTTTTCTTCCCAACTAAGTGCCACGACCCTAGAAAACTTTTGCAGGACTTTATCCCGGGGCCTTCATGCAGGGCTAGATCCCATTCGAATTCTCCGCATGGAGGAAAAAAGAGGCGGTTCCACTCTTTCAAAGGCTTCGGGCGCAATCGCTGAGGCACTCTCCCAAGGCGAATCCCTTAAAGAAAGCTTTGATCAGCATTCCCATTTGTTTCCGCTTCTTATGCTTTCCATGATTCAAGTTGGCGAAGAAACTGGCAGCCTACCTGAAATCCTTAATGAACTTTCCAGACATTATGGCGAACAAGCCATGCTTCAACGAAAACTCATAAGCCAAATCACCATGCCTGTTTTTCAATTCGGCATGGCGATTGCAGTCATCGCAATTCTAATTCTTGTTCTGGGGTTTCTTCCCAAAGCACAAGGCCAACCAGAATATGACCCCTTGGGTTTGGGGTTAAAAGGTGTAACGGGTTCCATCTTCTTTTTGGGAATTATCATCAGTATGGTAATTGGTGGGGTTTTGCTGTGGAAAATCGTTTTGAGCAATGTTGCATTCAAGGCAAAAATATCTGCGATTTTTGTTAACCTGCCCATGGTTGGCGCTTACCTAAGGGAAAGTGCGTTGGGGAAATTTTCCATCGGGCTAGGCCTGACACTCGATTCCCCCATGTCTGTAAAAAAGGCCCTTAGGCTCAGCATGGAAATAACTTCCAACGATGCCTTTATTCAAGCCTGCAAACCTGTTCTTGCCTCGGTCAAAAAAGGCCAACCTATCGTCAAAGCTTTATCCGAGTGCAGCATTTTCCCTGAAGAGTATCTTGCTCAAATTGAAGTCGCTGAAGAAGCTGGTTCTATTCCAGAAACCTGCAAACGACTTGCACTTCAACATTCTGAAGAAGCGGGCAGGCAACTCTCTCTTATTTTTTACTTGCTGGGTGGCGCAGTTTGGCTTTGCACTGCGGGTTTTATCATCTTTATCATTGCAAGAATATATGGATCTTACCTTGGTACACTGAGCGTTTAACGCCCGTCTGCATTTTCAGGCTTAAAGCTCATTGTTCGAATCGTGCTTATTGTACGGTGCTCTATCACTGCGATATCACACAACCCCAAAGCGGTTTCTCCGAGCATTTTAGGAACCCTCTTTCCTAACTCTTTAGGCAGAAAACTTGGCTCTTTTAAATTCACTCGGTATTCCTGCCTTACTTCCAACTCCTTAGGCAATAACTGCTTCAACCCTTGTAACGCATGGCGATGGGTGCATAACACCACAGTCTTTTTCTGCGACAAAAGCACATCGCGAAATTCATCAAAATCCTTGCTACGATAATTTTTAAAGTCTTCTCTTCCCAGATAAAAAGCTACCGCATTACATTCTCTCGGGTAGCAAACCACTGCCTGATTCTCATCTGTGCAAAGTTCCCTGATGATATTTTTTGCCATTAAAGGCGATCTGAAGTCTGCATACCAAGGCAGCACAATCCCTTGAGCAAAACCAAGTAAAAGGAACAACACACCTGCAATCACCATGGTCGATTTCTTTTCCAGATAATGATTACGAACCAAGAATGCACCGAACATCAACGCCAAGGGAGGAAAACTAGGAAGAATATAGGTAGGCAATTTACAACCCGAAAGACTAAAGAAAAACAAACACCAAAATCCTGCGAACAATAAAAACCCAGTCTCTTTGGAACGAGTGGACTTTTTCTCTGGGCTCATCGATTGCAGCGATTTAATCCAAGGCCATAACACAAACATTACAGGCAACATTCCCCCCAGCAACACAGGGATATAAAAGAACACCCCTCGTTGATGATCAAACGGTTCTAAAAACCTCATCACATGGTGTTCCCAAACGAAGTGCGATAAAAATTCAGGCCTGCGAATCGCAATCAGAATAAACCATGGTAAGAAAATCGAAACAGATAAGCATAACCAAACGCACCAAGCTTTTAACGATGGCCTTAAAAACCGTAAATCAATCAGGCCTATTAGAAAAAAACAAGGCGCAGTTAAGACTATGGCGATTGGGCCTTTCGTAATTACCCCTAAGGAAGCAAATATTCCAGATGCGATCCACCATTTGAATTCAAACTTAGCATTTCTAATAGCTAATACGCCACAAAACAAAGATCCTAAAACAGTAGAAGCAAGCAATCCATCTAGGACCAAAAGTTTACCCATAATAATGAAGCCAGGGCATAATAACAAAAATAGAGTTCCTACAAACGCTTCTCTAGATCCAACGATTTTTCTTCCCAGTTCATAGGCAAGAACTATTCCTATGAACAAGGCTAGAATAGGAATAAGCCTTGCTTGCCAAACTCCAACTCCAAACGCTTTGTAGGATAAAATAGTTAGCCAATAAAGTAGGGGTGGTTTATCGAGGTAAGGTTCGCCACCAAGAATAGGGATCAGCCATTCTTCTCGAGCGAGCATTTCGCGTGGAATTTCTGCGTAGCGAGTTTCATCGGGTTCAAACAATGAAAAATCTATCCTGCAAAATAATAGAAGCGCTGCAGCGATGAATAAAATGAATCGATGGGAAAGCTTTCCCTTTTCTGATGAAAGGGAATCGCAAGCGGGGAAAAGAATTTCACACCAGAGGTGCTTCATCCAATCGCTAAAGTTGTTCGCCTTACCAATACCATCCATGGTTATTCCTCGTTAATTACAAGGACGAATCATGCCAGAAATAGGGGGTAAAGGTCAATGGAAGGCTATGAATGCCCCGCAATAATTCTGTTGAGAAAAAAGCGCAGCGAAAAGGTGTGATAAAGGAACCAAACAAGAAAAATCTGCAGTATTGCAAGCATTTCAAGGGTAATTAGGGAAGAAACCCAGTAAACCTTCGCCAAGTCATTAAGGGGGTTCATCATAAAAGTATTCACAAAAGAACTCAAGGAAAAGAGAAAAATCACTCCCATCAAGGCAAAAGCGAGCAGATGGGAAGAATAGGCCATGCCAGGCCGGTTGATGATTTCAAATGCCCGATTGTAAAGAAAACTAAGGACTGCAAATGCGCTGTAGTAACTTATCGACCCAAGGATCGAAAGAATAAATCCAACCCGCAAGGTATCAAAAGTTTTTCCCGCACTGAAGGTAACTGCGGATGCCAAAAAGAAAATAAGCGCAAGCACCATTAATATCAAAAAACTAATTGCAAATCCCGAAGAGCGTAAAGCATGAGATGCCTTCATGAAAAATACTGCGCCAACAATGAACAATCCAAACATCACCAAAAGTGAAAAAATTGTAATCACTACCAAAATCACATGATCGCTATCCATGTTATTCTGAAATGGCAACGAAAGAGAAATCGTACCAAATTGAAGTTGAATGTTTACAAAATGCATAATGCCCGCAATGGCAATCATGATACTTGCAAGTGCCAAGTCGCCCATTTGCGCAAATGAGCGCCGATTATTAACAGCATTAGGAGGCGGCGGATTATAGTTTTTATCAGGAACAACGGGGCTTACATCAACGGGATAAACCCCAATGGGTTCCTCCATGGGTTGCCCAATGGATTGAGGATAAAGTTCTGTATAACTCGATGCTGCAAACCATTCAATTTGGTCTGTAGAGACATCGTGAAAAGGTTTGAGCCTACCTTTTTGTTTTAGTTGCATCATTTCAGACTGATTTAAGGGCCCGAAAGTTTTTCCCTGTATTCTTAAAAAATAAGCCATACTTAACTCTCTTTTACTATTTATCTAGACCTTGCAATCATCCAGATTAGGAATGCAAGTAATAACACAATGCCTCCTGCAAATAAAGATGCAAGAATCAGCAACTCTTGACTTTTACGAGACGCAGAAAGCTCTTCAATTCTTTTATCAAATAAATCCATCATATCTTTAGGGATTTTCGCACCAGAGTTACTTAACTGCGTAAACATCTTTTCTAACTCCGCAATCGTTCTGTTAGAATTAGAATCTGGAACTGCATCTGCTAGAGCTTTCCTAAAAAAGATTAATAACATATTGATTGTTTCTGTGGTATTTATTCTATCAATATAATCTTGTATGGCTCTAATTAATGGTTCCGCTCGCGACCAGTATTGATCCCCTTCTTGAACCCCAAACGATCTTGCTAGATCCTTCCATTTCGCAAGGCTTGTTTTAGCATTTTGAAAATCGCTTGCCCGAACATAAGACATACCTTGGTTCGAAAGTGCATTTAATTGCCTTGAAATATACGCTGAACGGAATTTTTTTATGATCTTATCGATCTCTTCAATTATTTTAGGATCAGGTGGGTTTATCCAGTTCTGGCTCTTAAATTCCTCATTTGCTGCAAACATCCCATTGATGTCATCATTTTTTTCAGCCTTACGGATTCGTTTTAATAATTCAACTTGTATTTGCTTTTCTATCACACCTACATCTTCTATCAATACAGCATTAATTCGGTCAACCATTGCAATTTCTCGCATTACCAACAATCGATCCGCAATAGGGGCCCTTTGCAAAACTAGTTTTCTTAAGTTGCGGTATTGGTGTGCCAACACTTGGTATTCTGCGTAAGCAGATTGAAGGTTTCCGATAACATCTATTTTTAAAGGTGGTGCAGTTGGAAGGTCTTGAAATGGTGCAATCATTTCAAAATCACCTCGACCTGAAAAATCGAGGCTTGCTACCTGATCTTCTATCCTTGGCTCAATATTTGCATACTGTATCGCCTCCGAACGCAAATTTTTATTTAGCAATTCTTCAAGGCGTATTAATTCGTTGTTAATTCCTTCACAAGCCTTAACATAATCTTCCGCAGCTTCCCGAACAGAAGCGCTAGGCGTTTTTTCTTTCGATTCCACATAGTTCTTCAAAGTCATTACCGCTTTATCAATTCTCATTAAAATCTCAATTCCCTAAGTTAACGAGTTATGAAACCTGCCAACTCAGCAATTTGCATATTAAAAGCAACTTTTTCTAAATATCTTCGTAAATCTTCTGGCTTACGACGGTCTGTTCCCCCAATACTTTCATTTACTTTCTTTACAAATTCTTCCCGAAGATCTTTAGTTTCCATTTGTTTTGCATAAGGAATAAAAATTTTGTATTTAGAAAGATCATTTTTAACATCCATAGGATTAACTTTAGCACTGTACTGAAAGGCTAATTCCATAACTAATTCAGAAAGATTTTCGAGTTCAATGGAATACCGTTCAATCTGCACAGGGTCTTCATTTTTAGTTTTTTCAAAAAGATTATTCTGACTATCCTGAATCTTTTTAAGTAAGGAAACCATTGTAGTTTTAGTTTCATTTTTAGGGATGAGTTTTGAAGCTTCTATCCCCAAAGCAGTTTCAAAGTCCTTAGCATTCTTTTGCGCATCACTAAGTGAGTTCGTCGCTTTTTCTTTAATTTTTTCGTTCGATTTTGAATTCTTGATTTTATCATTCATTAATTCAATTTTATTTGGATCAGATAATTGCCTTAGCATAAACAAACCTACTAAATCGGTGCCTGTCTTAATTTCATTCATCAAGCCTTTAGAAGCTTCGGTGTTTTTATGCTCGGTAGCAAGAAGATGCAGATTACTAACACAAATGCCCCAGTTTAAAATTAATTCTGGAATTGAATCAGTACTTTTTGATTTCAAAAATTTATACTCAGTTCGAAGTTTCTGGGCATCGTTTAAATTTAAGGAAGCTAAAACTTTTAAACAATCATCTATTACTAAACCCCGTTCTGCTACAGGTACTTTTTGTAACCTTATAAGCATCTCATTTAAATTTGGGTTATCTGGCAAAGAAGTTATCAGTTCTTTGAAGGGCAGAATTAACATTTCAATCTCATCAAGTTTGCCTGAATAGTTTTTCACTTCCATTACTGCTTTTTTAAGCTTTGCTTCAACATCACCCATTGAAGTACTAAAAATGATTTTTGATTTCTTTAGTTCTGTTTGGAGATCTTCATTTTTTTTATTGCTTTCATCTGATATTTTTGCAACTTCAACCTGATGAAATTCTTTAGGAATATATTTATTTCGAAGATTTTCTTCTAGGCTTGTATGTTTACCTTCTAAATTTGCGAAATTATCTTTTAAATTAGCAATTGATTTATGATCTGGAGAAAAAGAAACCCAACCTAGGAAAAGGCCAAACAGCAATGCAAGGATTGTAGCCCCAACAAGCAATTTAATAAACAAACCAAAGGCAGGGATTGAAGGGGGAGTAGCCGCATTAATAACGGGTTCGTTCAAAACTTTTTGTAATTCGCTAAATCCATCAAATAACCCAGGAATAAAGCGAGCTTGGATCCAAGTTTTGCCATCAATTGAAACATTATCAT
>Ga0209702_10002221_pt1 | contig 34829 bp, 33 predicted proteins | sample FRY01_FD_187210 | JGI IMG/M metagenome (GOLD analysis project Ga0209702, IMG submission 187210) | Freshwater microbial communities from Lake Fryxell liftoff mats and glacier meltwater in Antarctica - FRY-01 (SPAdes) (version 2) | ecosystem: Environmental > Aquatic > Freshwater > Ice > Glacier...
GGTTCGTCAGTAAAAACTGTGGGCGAGTTTAGGCTCGGGTAGTTTGCCAAGTACATGATATAGCGCCAGTTCTGTCGCCTTAAAGGTGCGAAAGCCGTACGCTTTTCTCATAGTGACTTTGGCTTTGTTGTTCAGGCCCTCGATTATGCCGCTGGAGAACTCCTTGCGGGCGCGAAAGTAGTTAAGCAGCAGCTCGCGGTGGCTGCGTACGGTGCGCACGAATTTCTTGAGCGGGTCGATACGCGATCGCATCACCTCGGCACACCACTGATCGAGGAACTTGCCTGCCCAAGTGGGCGAGTCGTAATCCCAGAAGTGCTGGAAGTATTCCTTGAACAGGTAGGCGCGAACGCTCTTGAGGTTATAGCCAAGGACCTCGCGCAGCTTGATGCGCTGGCTGTCGGTCAGGTTCTCCGGTCGCTTGAGCAGGCACCACCGGGATTTGGTCAACACCGGCTCGTAGCCATCTTTGATCATCTGCCGGGCCTCGCCGGAGCGGATCTCGTCGATGGCCACGTTGAGCTTGGCCACGACGTGGAAGCGGTCCAGGATGTTCAGAGCAGCGGTGCAGTTCTTCTTGATCACATCCAGGTAGGGCTTCCACATGTCCGAGCACACGAACTCGATGCGCTGGGTCAGTTCGGCGCCGATCAGGTCGAAGAATTTCTGGAAGGCCGCCTTGGTGCGCTCCTCGCCCACCCACAGCAAGCGAGTGCAACCGGCTTCGATCTGGTAGACCAGGGTCAGATACTTGTGGCCCTTGCCGTAGGCGATTTCGTCCACGCCGATGGCCCGGATCGACCCCAGTTGCCGGTGCAGCAATCCCCATTCCACGACGTAGGCCACCGCTTGGTGGACTTTCTCCCAACTGGTGTGGAATGACTGTGCGGTCTCCTTCCAGGACAGCTTACGCGCCCATTGCGCCAGGTACAGCATGTACGCCTTGGTCAATTGGTGCTTTCCCGTGCCCCAGGGAACCTCCTCGACCTTGACCCCACAGCGCCTGCAATCGACCCGTCGCATGCAGTACAGTAGGACCACGGCGAAGCCCCAGATCGGGATGAACTCGAAGCTGCGCTGGGGCATCTGGTCATAGCCGCTGGCCGGTTGATGGCATCCTGAGCAGCGCGCCTTGGATCCTTGGCGCGGGCGCACATCGACTTCGATCGTATTGCAGGCCGTTTGTAACCGGGCCCCGGTGTAGACAAAGCTGGGGAAATGATGACAGGCGTTGAGCAGGCGGGTCAGGACCATGATCGGCAGGAACCAGAAAGTTCATCAAGGTCCGAGTATGAGTGCCCCGCAGAGGGCCTCCTTGGTCGAATATTGCCCGGACCTGGCGCAATGGCCGCAACGCTGGCAATGCGACGAGCACGATATCGCTGCCGGACAGCGTATCGTGGAATTCCTCACGCCCTTTCTGCTTCACCTGCTCGATGATGGCCTGGCCACCAAGGCGTTGCACCGGCATCGCGACCACCTGTGCATGCTCGGCGGTGAGCTCATACGGCGCCGTTACGAGGAGGACACGCTGAAGAAGATTCCCGTCAGCAAAGCCATCGCCGGACTCATCGAGGAAGAAGGCGGCCCGCTGATCTGGCCACGCATTACCGAAGCACAGCAGAGATCCTTTGACGCTACCTGCCGCAAGCTCTACAAGTACCTCAACTCAACCCAAAAACCCGCTCGGTAGGGGAAAAACTACCCACAAATTCCGCCGACGAGGCTTTATTTTCTGCCGGGATCAGAATTTTGGTTTTCGAGCGGCCTTCTTGTATCCTTCGACACCTGCCAGTATTTCGCGCTTGGCGTCAGCGGGGCCGACCCAGCCGGCAATTTTTACCCACTTGCCCGGTTCCAGATCCTTGTAGTGTTCGAAAAAGTGGGATATCTGCGCCAGCGTGCTTTGTTCAAGATCATCCGGCGACTGGATTTTTGAGTAGAGCGGCGTCAGCTTTTCTATGGGCACGGCGAGTATCTTGGTATCGTCGCCGGCTTCGTCTTCCATGTTCAGCATGCCCACAGGCCGGCAGCGTACGACCACTCCGGTAATCAGCGGCACCGGCGACAGCACCAGCACATCCACCGGATCGCCATCGCCCGACAGAGTGTGCGGCACGTAGCCGTAATTGCAGGGATAACGCATCGCGGTGGACATGAAGCGGTCGACAAACATCGCGCCCGTAGTCTTTTCCATCTCGTATTTGATGGGCTCGGCGTGCATCGGAATTTCAATGATGACATTGAAATCATTAGGCACATCAAACCCCGAATTGACGCGGTCCAGATTCACGGTGATTCCCCGGCTGCAAGATGCGCACATTATAGCGCCGGCCGCCATTGCCGCCGGAAGCTGCCGTCACCGGTATCGCATGCTAGGATCGTGCTTTGTTACTTCACCTCAATCAATCGCGGAGCATTTTATGAAACTGTACATCACCACCACTTCCGGCAATGCCTGGAAAGTCCGCCTGCTGCTGTCCATGCTCAAGCAGAAATTTGAAACCGTAGTGCTGGATACCGAGAAACGCGAACACAAGACTCCGGAATTTCTGCAACTCAATCCCCGCGGGCAGGTGCCGGTGCTGGAGGATGGCAAGCAGGTGTTCTGGGATTCCACGGCATGTCTGGTTTATCTGGCGCGCAAGTATGGTGGTGAACAATGGCTGCCGACCGATGCCGTCGGTATGGCCGAGGTGCAACAATGGCTGGCGCTGTCCAACAATGAGCTGCACTACGGTCTGCAGTGGGCGCGCGGCGTCAAGATCGGTATCCGCAGTATCGGTGATTACAATGAATACGCAACCTACGGGCGTAACGGTTTGACAGTACTGGAAGGGCGGCTGAAAGCAAACGAATGGCTGGCCTGCGGCCGGCCGACCATCGCCGATCTCGCCTGTTATTGTTATACCTCCGTTTCACCCGAAGGTGGCCTGCCGCACGATACCTTCCCGGGCGTGGCGGCTTGGGTCAAGCGTGTTGAAGCGCTGCCAGGGTGGGTCAAGCGCGTGTGAGCGACGATACCAATGGCTGGTAAGTTTAATATCGGGCACGCTGCTGCTGCCGACTGGCAGGCAGCGGCGCAGTCCTGTCTGGCGCAGCTCGGTGCGGGGAGCGGCAATCTGGGGTTTCTTTATGTCAGCGACCTGTTTGCCGATGTGCTGCCGCAGATTCATGAATACTTTGTTGCGGAAACCGGGGTTGCGCACTGGGTAGGCACCGTGGGCATCGGCGTCTGTGCCACAGGCACCGAATACTTCGACCAACCTGCAATTGTGGCGATGACCGGTGATTTCCCTGTGGGCAGTTTCAGAGTTTTTGGTGTCGTCGCGGACGACGCGGCTACGGCAGATTTGCGCTGCGGCGGAATGCCGGCGAGTATCGCCGTCGTCCATGGTGATCCGCTGGGCAGCGACATTGCGCAGCAGATCGGGGCGTTGGCGAAACGTACCGAGAGCGGTTTTCTGGTGGGTGGGCTGGCGAGTTCGCGCAAGAACAACAGGTTGCTCGCTGACCGGGTGGAGTGGGGCGGCCTGTCGGGCGTTGCATTTTCCGATGCGGTAACAGTGGCTACGCGGCTGACCCAGGGTTGTGCGTCTATCGGCCGCGTACATGAAATCACCGGTGCGCAGCACAACATCGTCGTCGAGCTCGACGGTCGTCCGGCACTGGAAGTGCTGCGCGCCGATGCCGGCATCACGGCCAATGAGGAACTGGCGGAACTCAGCGGGCAGATCTTCGTCGGTCTGTCGGTGTCCGGCAGCGACACCGGTGAATACATGGTGCGCAACCTGATCGGCATAGACCCCAGCAACAAGCTGATCGCCATCGGCGAGCTGGCGCGCAAGGGCCAGCGTCTACAGTTCTGCCGCCGTGACCACGAGACCGCGCGCAGTGACATGACCCGCATGCTCGACAGCATACGCGAGGGTCTGTACACCACGCCTCGCGGTGCGCTGTATTACTCCTGCCTGGGACGTGGCGGCGCGCTGCTGGGTGGTGATTCGGAGGAGTTGCGCATGATCCAGTCCGCTCTGGGTGATGTGCCGCTGGTAGGTTTCTTCGGTAATGGCGAGATCTCGCACGACAGGCTCTATGGTTATACTGGGGTCCTGATGCTGTTCCTGTAAAAGCCTGACCGGAGTCCTGATGATTGGCGCACGAATATTGACTGAACTCAGCCTGACCTGGCTCGACATTGCAGCCTGCCTGTTTTTCCTGTTCTCGTGGGCCGGCTACAACATTTTTGCCGAATGGCGCGCCAAGACCGTTCCCAGTTTGCACAACACCATGGACGGTTATCGCCGGCAGTGGATGGTGTGCATGATCGGGCGCGACAACCGCATGGTTGACGTCAATGTATTGCGCACCTTGACGCGCAGCTCGCAGTTTTTTGCCTCGACCACCATGCTGGTGCTGGGCGCGCTGATAGCGCTGCTGGGTTATGTGCAGCAGGCGATGGATGTGGTGTCGGGGCTGCCATTCACTATCAAGGCTTCGCAGCGCCTGCTCGAAATCAAGATCGTGCTGATGGTGCTGATTTTCGTCTATTCGTTTTTCAAGTTTTCCTGGTCGATCCGCCAGCTCGGATTTTCGTCGACGCTGGTCGCTGCAGCACCAAAAATGCCCAAGGAAAACCCGGAACAGTATGCGGCCATAATCAATCGCATTGCGCTGGTGACTTCGTATGCGGGCACCAATTACAACGATGGCTTGCGCGCCTATTATTTTGCGCTGGCGGCCATGACCTGGTTTTTGCATCCCTACCTGATGCTGATTGCCACGGCGTGGGTGGTCTATGTCCTTTATCACCGCGAGTTTGAATCGCGCACGCTGTATGCGTTGACCGGCAATGACACTTCAACGAATATCAAGACCTGAATCTGCGACACCGGACTGCAGCATCATTAAAAACGGCCGGGGAGACCCGGCCGTTTTTAATGATGCTGAGCTGCCTGATTACAGCAACGGCACAATCAGCAGCGCCACGATGTTGATGATCTTGATCAGCGGATTGATTGCGGGACCAGCGGTGTCCTTGTAGGGATCGCCCACGGTGTCGCCGGTGACCGCAGCTTTGTGAGCCTCGGAACCCTTGCCGCCGTGGTTGCCGTCTTCAATGTATTTCTTGGCATTGTCCCAGGCGCCGCCGCCGGTGCACATCGAGATGGCGACGAAGAGACCGGTAACGATGGTGCCCATCAGCATGCCACCCAGTGCTTGCACACCGGCGTCTTTGCCCATCAGCATGCCGACGATTAGCGCTACTGCAACAGGTGCCAGCACCGGCAGCAGCGACGGCACGATCATTTCCTTGATCGCAGCGCGGGTCAGCATGTCCACTGCGCGCGAATAATCGGGCTTGGCGGTGCCTTCCATGATGCCGGGGATTTCCTTGAACTGACGGCGCACTTCGACCACCACCGAACCCGCGGCGCGGCCGACGGCTTCCATCGCCATGGCACCGAACAGGTAGGGGATCATGCCGCCGATAAACAGGCCGATAATGACCGCCGGATTCGACAGATCAAAAGTCACGATGCGGCCGGTTTCCTCGATCTTGTGGGTGTAGTCGGCGAACAGCACCAGTGCCGCGAGGCCGGCTGAACCAATGGCATAACCTTTGGTGACGGCCTTGGTGGTGTTACCTACGGCATCCAGAGGGTCGGTGACGGCACGTACTTCCTTCGGCATATCCGACATTTCGGCAATACCACCGGCGTTGTCGGTAATCGGTCCGTAGGCGTCAAGTGCAACGATGATGCCGGCCATCGACAGCATGGAGGTCGCGGCGATGGCGATGCCGTAGAGGCCGCCCAGGGTGTAGGCGACATAGATTGCCACGCACACTGCAAGCACTGGCCAGGCGGTGGAGCGCATCGACACGCCGAGGCCGGCGATGATGTTGGTGCCGTGGCCGGTGGTCGAGGCAGCGGCTACGTGCTGCACCGGCGCGTATTCGGTGCCGGTGTAGTACTCGGTGATCCATACCAGGAAGGCGGTCAGCACGAGGCCGACAACCGCAGATCCATAGAGCTTCATGACCGACAGGTTGGGGTAATGCTCAGTGATGTTGCCCAGCACCCAGCTGGTGATCGGGTAAAACGCAATCAGTGCCAGCACGCCGGCGACGATCAGGCCGCGGTAAAGCGCGCCCATGATGTTCTTGCCGTCGGAGGTCTTGACGAAAAATGCGCCGACGATGGAAGCGATGATGGCGAAGCCGCCAAGCACCAGCGGATAAAGCACCGCACCCTGCACGACTTCAGGATTCGGCAGCATCAATGCTGCAAGCACCATGGTCGCGATGATGGTCACCGCGTAGGTTTCGAACAGGTCAGCGGCCATGCCGGCGCAGTCGCCGACGTTGTCGCCGACGTTGTCGGCAATTACCGCGGGGTTGCGCGGATCATCTTCGGGAATGCCGGCTTCCACCTTGCCGACCAGATCGGCGCCGACGTCAGCGCCCTTGGTGAAGATGCCGCCGCCCAGACGCGCAAAAATCGAAATCAGCGAAGAGCCGAAGGCGAAGCCGATCAGTGGCTTGACGATGTCGCTCATCTTGGCGCCCATGTCGGCAGCGCCGAGCAGGTACCAGAAGAAGCCGACGGTGCCGAGCAAACCGAGTCCGACCACCAGCATGCCGGTGATGGCGCCGCCGCGGAAGGCGATGTCCAGTGCCGGATTAATACCGTGGCGGGCGGCTTCAGCGGTGCGCACGTTGGCGCGCACCGATACGTTCATGCCGATGTATCCGGCGAGGCCCGACAACACGGCGCCGATGGCGAAGGCTGCGGCCGTGGTGCCGCCGAGCGCAATCCAGATCAGCACAAACAGTACCGCGCCGACGATGGCGATGGTGGTGTACTGGCGGTTGAGATACGCCTGGGCGCCGGCCTGAATGGCAGCGGCGATTTCGCGCATGCGGTCATTGCCGGTGGGTTGCGCGACGATCCAGCGGATCGACAGGCCGCCATAGATCAGCGCGGCAACGGCGCAAACCAGCGCAAAGATCAAACCATACGTCATGATTACTCCTAAACTATTGATTATATTGATTTATTTTTACCGGCGTGTATCCGGAGCCGGGCTAGGGTGCCTTTATTTTGCATCTAGCGCAAGACCTGCGTTGCTTCAAGTGTGCCCTTGCCCCGTGTATCGCGCGCGCCGTTTGCAGCCGAATTATCACTGCAAACGGGTCTTGCATCAGCTGAATCCCAAGTTGCTGACCGCGTAAAACACGACCCCGAGAATATCAGCCTAGCAAGACCCGCATTATAAAACCCCTGAATTTCGCCCGCACCTGATCTGTATACAGGCGTGGCCCGCTGTCATGGTTCTATCTGGAATACGGACTTCAGTTGGCGGGGCACGGGCCGCATTTTCAGTTGCGCGTGCTGCGGCAGGCCGTCGGCGAACGGCGGCCAGGCTTCGCCGCAAATCAGCGGCGTGAAATAGGCACGGGCGCGGGCGGTCAGGCGCCAGCCGTCGGCCGTCAGGTAGCTGCGGGGCAGACGTTTTTCACGATTCATGATGCTGGCTAGTGCGCCGGGTGTTACGCGCCAGCGGTAGGGATGATTGCTGCTGCGTTGAATGACTGGCATGACATCGGTTTTGCCCTGCACGGCATACGCGACAGCTGCACGGCCCACGGCATAGGCCTGGTCAACATCGGTCTGTGAGGCGAGGTGGCGTGCGGCGCGCTGTACATAATCGAGCACGCTCCAGTGCACTTTGACCTGCAGCGCTTCACGCACCATGTGGGCGATCAGCGGTGCGACGCCGCCCAGTTGCTCGTGGCCAGGAATGCCGTCACCACCGGTCTGGGTCAGGTGGCGTCCGTCGCGCAGTTTCAGGCCTTCGGCCACTGCGACGGCGCACCAGCCATGGCGGGCTATACGCAGGCGGACAGCGGCGAGGAAACGCCTGCGGTCGAAATGCACTTCAGGCACCAGCAGCAGCAACGGGCCATCCTCGCTTGCCGGCAATGCCAGTCCACAGGCCGCGGCGATCCAGCCGGTGTAGCGACCCATCACCTCCATCACAAACACTTTGGTCGAGCTGTGCGACATCGATGCCAGATCGGCCATGGCTTCGCGCATGCTGGTGGCGACGAATTTGGCAACAGATCCAAAACCGGGGCTGGAGTCCGAGCGCACGATGTCGTTGTCTATGGTCTTGGGCACTGCGATGGCGGTGACTGGCCAGCCCAGTCGCGGCAGGATTTTGGCGATCAGATGCGCGGTTTCAGCCGAGCCGTTGCCGCCGTTATAAAAAAAATAGCCGATGTTGTGGGCGCGAAATACCTCGATCAGTCGTTCGTACTGTGCGCGGCCTTGCGGCAGCGGTGACAGATCGTAACGGCACGAACCGAAGATGCCGCCCGGCGTGTGCATCAGCGCGCGTATCGCTGAGGCGGATTCGGCGGTGGTGTCGACCAGATCTTCGCTCAGCGCACCGAGGATGCCGTTGCGTGCCGCGTAAACCCTGCCAATGTGTGTGCGTTGCCGGCGTGCGGCCTCAATCAGGCCGCAGGCAGTGGCGTTGATGGTGGCGGTGACACCACCGGACTGGGCATACAGGGCGTTCTGTGGGGGCACGGGGCAGGCCGCCTGTTACTGTAACTGCGCCCCGGCGGAGTGTGCGCCGGCAAGAGTCCTGGCGTGATCTGTCTGCAGCCGCAGCGTGGTGCTGGTGCAGGCGATGAGATCCTCGAAATCATCACCGGGGCCAAACTGCTCGCCGGTCGCATATACAAACCGGCTGCGGTAACAGTCTTCCGCAATCTTGAAAATGGCAAACTCGACGCCAGACGCTTCCCAGTAACAGGTCGGACACACGGTGACCTCAGGTGATGCCGGGTCGAAGCGGATTTCACTGTCTGCGGGCTTAACAGTGATCATGCGTCCGTAGTGCCGCTTCAGCGCGCCCTCCACGATCCAGCGGTCGGCATCAGTAAAGTCGGCGATTTTGGTCATTTCGACGGCGTGGTTGATGCTTTCGATTCGATGGCGGCAAAAATCTTGTCGCGAATGTGCTCAACCGAACCGCGGCCGTAGATGTTCACGTATTGCGGCGCTTTGTGATCACCACTGGTGCCCCAGCTGAGGTAATAATTGATCAACGGTTTGGTCTGTGCGTGGTAAGTCACGATCCGTTTCTGTACTGTTTCTTCATTGTCGTCCGAGCGTTGCACCAGCGGCTCGCCGGTGACATCGTCCTTGCCGGTCACGTGCGGGGGATTGAATTCGACATGGTAGGAGCGGCCCGACGGCGGATGCACGCGTCGGCCGCTCATGCGGCGGAGAATTTCACCATCGCCAACTTCGATTTCAATCACGAAATTGATGTCGATGCCGGCGCGCCGCAATGCTTCCGCCTGCGGCAGCGTGCGCGGGAAACCGTCCATGATGAAGCCGTTGGCGCAATCCGGATCCGTGATGCGGTCTTTCACCAGCGAAATGACCACAGGATCAGGCACCAGTGCGCCGCGGTCCATGTACGAGCGCGCCTCATTGCCGAGAGGAGAGTCGCTTTTCATCGCCGCGCGCAGCATGTCGCCGGTGGAAATCTGCGGAATCTTGTAACGTTCGATGAGGAACTGGGCTTGGGTGCCTTTGCCCGCGCCGGGCAGGCCGAGGAGAAGTATGCGCATGATGTGGCGTAGCAGTGCTGCTTGATGTTCAGGGTTTGAGAGTATAGCCGTGCGACTGCAGTGCGGCAAAATCAGCGACGATCACGGCGCAGTTGTCGTGCTTCAGCGCGCGATCAACCGTCGCAGGCGCCGCAGGTCGGCAGGTGTATCGATCCCGGGGTGCGGCATGGCCGAACTGATGGCAACACTGATGCGATAACCGTGCGCCAGTGCGCGCAATTGTTCGAGGGCTTCAAAGGTTTCGATGGCGGCCGGTTTGAGCCGGCTGTAGGCGCGCAGGAAACTGCAGCGATAGGCATAGATGCCGAGATGGCGCAACGCCGGCAAGGCTGGGGGCAACTTGCCGATGCCGCGCGCGGCTGTTACGGGCGAAAACGCGTCGCGCGCCCAGGGGATCGGCGCGCGGCTGAAATACAGCGCATGACCTTGGTCATCCAGCACCACCTTGACCACGTTGGGGTTGGCCATGTCGCGCGCATCACGGATGCGGCAAGCGGCGGTCGCAATCGCCGCGCTGCGATGCGCGGCGAGGTTTTCAGCGACCTTGCGGATCAGGGCGGGGGCGATCAGCGGTTCATCACCCTGCACGTTGACGACGATCTGCTGGGCGGACAGGCGCAGTTTTGCCGCGACTTCGGCCAGACGGTCGGTGCCGGTGGCGTGGCTGGCCTTGGTCATCATGGCGCGAAAACCGTGCTCTTCGACAGCAGCAGCGATGCGTGCATCGTCGGTGGCGACGATGACCTGCGCCGCGCCGCTTTTTGCCGCGCGTTGGGCGACGCGCACCACCATCGGCTTGCCGCCGATGTCTGCCAGCGGTTTGCCGGGAAAACGCGACGAAGCGTAACGCGCAGGAATGACGACGGTAAATTTCACCGCGTTACAGCTCTTCTTCCGGCGGCACCTTGCGCGCGTCTTCTTCCAGCATCACCGGGATGCCGTCCTGCACCGGATAACCGAGACGGCAGGGTTTGCAGATCAATTCGCCCTGCGCTTTGCGATAGAGCAGCGGCCCCTTGCAGATCGGGCAGACGAGTATGTCGAGCAGCTTTTCATCCATGTTGGCGGGCCTTGTCGAGCAGGGTAATAATGGTTTCACCCAGCCGGGGATCGGGTTCGGCGTTGATGACCAGCGCCCAATAGCGTCCGGTCGCGAATGGCTCGCATTTTACCGCATCCTTTTGTGTCATCACGATGCTGTCGGCATCGGCAAAATCGACATCCTGCGGCCGGTAGCGGTGATGGTCCGGGAAGTCGTGATTGATGCATTCCATGCCGAGTTGCTGCAGGTGATCAAAAAAACGCTGCGGATTGCCGATGCCGGCGACTGCGTGCAGGCGCTGACCGTGGAATGACGCGGCATCAGCGACATGTTCGGCATTCAGCAACTTGTAGAATTCGGTGCCGGTCAGGCGCATGGGGATGGCCTGCGGATACTGCGTGGTGATGCCGCTGGTATCGTCACCGTTGATCATCAGGATATCGACTGAGGCGAGCCGCGATGCTGGTTCACGCAACGGTCCGGCGGGCAATGGCCAGCCGTTGCCGAGGCCGCGCGTGCCATCGACCACCGCGATTTCGATATCCCGTGCCATACGGTAATGCTGCAGGCCGTCGTCGCTGATGATGATGTCGACAGCAGGGTGCGCAGCGCACAGTGCGCGCGCAGTGGCGGCACGGTCTACGCCTACCCACACCGGACAGCCGGCGCGGCGCGCCAGCAAACAGGGCTCATCACCGTAATCCCGTACGATGTTGATGCCGCTCACGGGCACGGCGCGCGGATCGCGCCGCGCTGCGCCATAACCGCGGCTGACGACACCCGGATGCCTGCCCTGAGCGGCCAGGAATTGCGCCAGCCACAGTGTCAGCGGCGTTTTGCCGGTGCCGCCGGCAGTAATGTTGCCGATCACGATGACCGGCACGCCAACGCGTTCAGTGCGCAACAAGCCACCACGCCAGGCCATGCGGCGCAGGGCGGCAATCGCGGCGAACAAGGCGGCGACAGGCAGCAGCAAGATGGCGAGCGGGCCGCGCGTTTTCCAGTGTTTGGGTGCGGACATTACCAGTGAAGGGTAGCCCGTTTGCGCATTGCAGTCGAGAAACGACTGCCAGACCAACTGTTGCGAATTATTTCCGCGGTGCCTGCGTGGTGAATGTGATCTTGGCGTAGCCGGCCAGTTGCGCGGCTTCCATGACGCGCACCACAGACTGGTGGGCGGCATTGGCGTCGGCATTGATGACGATCACCGGATCCTTCATGTCGCTGCCGGCGTTTTTCAGTGCGTTGCTTAATGCGCCGGCGTTGCTGGCTGTAACCGCAGCCTTGTTGACCAGGTAGTTGCCTTTGGCATCGACGGCAACATCGATCTGCGCCGGATGATCGGGCGGCTTACCGGCTTCTGCAGTAGGCAGGTTGATCTGCAACTCAGCGAAGCGCGAGTAGGTAGTGGTGACCATCAGAAAAATCAGGATGACCAGCAGCACGTCGATCAACGGAATGAAGTTGATCTCCGGTTCTTCACGGAAGGCGCGGTTGCGGAATTTCATGCGTGGTTGCCTAGGCTTCGCGTTCGCCGTGGATAATTTCGACGAGTTTGACGGCCTGCATCTGCATTTCGACTAGCAGCGCATCAACTTTGGTGCGGAAATAGCGGTAGAACACCATGCTCGGCACGGCGACGACCAGACCGAAGGCCGTGTTGTAGAGCGCGATTGAAATGCCGTGGGCGAGCACCAGCGGGTTGCCGCCGCCGCCCGTAGGCGATTGTGAGCCGAAAATTTCGATCATGCCGATCACCGTGCCGAACAGACCCAGCAAGGGGCCGATGGCGGCAATGGTGCCGAGGGTGGTCAGAAAGCGTTCCAGATCGATGGCCACGATATGGCCTGCTTCCTCGATGGCTTCCTTCATCACGGCGGCGCTGCTTTTTTCGTAGCGCAGGCCGGCGGCGAGTATCTGCCCCAGCGGTGCGGCGGCTGCAAGCTGCGCCAGCAACTGTGGTGTGGCGCCGTTCTGGCGGTAAGCCTGCACGGCATGCACCAGCATGTTCTTCGGCATGACCACATTCTTACGCAGAGACCACAGGCGCTCGGTGATGACGGCCAGCGCGATGACTGAACAAAGGATCAGGGACCAGATCGGCCAGCCGGCTGCTTCAATTATGGATATCACTCGGGATTTTCCGAAAAAGAGTTGCTGAAAAAATCAATAGGTGCCGCAAAAAATTCGCGTAACTGTAGCTGCCATGCGCTGAATCAGCAAGCACAGTCGCGTGAACAGTCATTCAAAGCTGTTGAGTCGCAAGGTATTTATCTGCTTGTCCACAATTACTGTGGATAAACCTGTGCACAGCATGTAAACGAAACGCCTAAGTTGTGCTCCTGCTTGAACTTTTTGCCTATTGCTCATTTGTTAAACGTGTAAAAAATGTAAATAAAATCAATAACTTATAAACATTTCACTCTGGTGGTGGTGGCGGCGTTACAAGTCGGCGACCACAGCCTGCTGCACTGTGGATGAGCGCCGCCAGAAAAAATCGTTCTGCGCCCGCGGGTTGCGTGTCCCGGTCCGTTCAATGTGGCAACCGCTGGCAGCTATACTCGGGCGATGGCCTTACTGACTATAGACGACGCCGAACTTGCTTTCGGCATGCATCCGCTGCTGGACTCCGCCAATCTGACCGTGCAGGACGGTGAACGCATCGGCCTGATCGGGCGCAACGGTACCGGCAAATCCTCGCTGCTCAGCATCATCGCCGGCCGCGGCACACTGGACGATGGCGAAATCCGCTGCCAGGACGGCGCGCGGGTGGTGATGGTCGAGCAGGAACCGGTGCTGCCCGATGCCGATACGCTGCACCAGAGCCTGACGGCACGCGGCGCCCTTGAAGACATGCACGACGAGCGCGAGCGCTGGCGCGCGGACGCACGCCTGTTTGAATACCTGCACCGTTTCGGTCTGGATGAAACGAATTCACCGCAGACCGCGTCGGGTGGTGAACGCAAACGCGCGGCATTGGCGCTGGCACTGGCGATGCAGCCTGATCTGCTGCTGCTCGATGAACCGACCAACCATCTCGACATCGCGGGGATCACGCTGCTCGAAGACCTGCTGCTGAAAGGTCAGGTCAAATCCGCCATCATCATTACCCATGATCGTGCTTTTCTGGATCGCATCGCCACCCGCATTGTTGAATTGGACCGCGGACTGCTGCGTTCCTATCCTGGCAATTTTGCTGCCTATGAAGCGCGCAAGGCCAACCAGCTGGCTGACGAACAAAAGGCCAACCGCAGGTTTGACAAATTCTGGGCACAGGAAGAAGTGTGGATCCGCCAGGGCATCAAGGCGCGCCGCACCCGCAATGAGGGCCGGGTAAGACGCTTGGAAACGCTGCGCGTTGAACGTGCCGCACGCCGCGACCGCATTGGCAACGTCAAACTGGGGCTGGATGCCGGTGAGCGCTCGGGCAAGCTGGTTGCCGAACTGACCGGTGTCAGCAAGGCATTTGACGGCAAAATACTGATCAACGATCTCGAACTGCGCATACTGCGCGGCGACCGCATCGGCCTGATCGGTACCAACGGCGCGGGCAAATCCACATTAATCAAGATCATTCTCGGTGAACTCGCACCTGACAGTGGTGAAGTGCGCCTGGGCACCAAACAAGAAATCGCCTATTTCGACCAGTTGCGCGAGCAACTCGACCCCGAACGCACGCTGGCCGAAACCATCAGCCCCGGTTCAGAGTGGGTGGAAACGGCAGACGGTCGCAAACACGTGATGAGTTATCTCGCTGATTTCCTGTTTCCGCCGCAGCGCGCACAAGCCAAGGTCAGCATGCTCTCCGGCGGCGAACGCAACCGGCTGCTGCTGGCGCGGCTGTTTGCGCGGCCCGCCAACGTGCTGGTGCTGGACGAACCGACCAACGATCTCGACATCGAGTCGCTGGAATTGCTGGAAGACACGCTGCAGGGCTACAACGGCACATTGTTGCTGGTCAGCCACGACCGCGCCTTCCTCGACAACGTGGTGACGCAGACACTGGTCGCCGAGGGCGAAGGCCGCTGGAAAGAATATGTCGGCGGATACAGCGACTGGTTGACCCAGCGCGCAGTGCCGGCCGCTGAAACATTAGTAAAGTCCGCGACACCACAGAAAACTACTGCCCGTGCTATTACGCCGACCAAGGTCAAGCTCAGCTTCAAAGAGCAGCGCGAATTGGAGCAACTGCCTGGTGAACTGGAAGTGTTGGAGCGCGAGCAGATGGCCATCGCGGAGCGCATGAGCAGCGTGGATTACCACAGGCAGGGGCCAGCGCAACTGAAGGCCGATCGCGAGAGGACGGTGGAAGTCGAAACGTTATTGGCGAAAAAATTCGAACGCTGGTCGGAACTGGATCAGAAAGCCGGGGTGCTGGTCGGTCAGTCGTAAAGCGCGCTGTATCTGCAGGCGCCGATCAGATATTTAATCCAGAAAATAATCGACGGTCACCACAACCCGGATTTTCTTGTCCGGACTGGAGGCCCATGCCTGGCCGTTGCTGTCGCTTCCACTCGCCGAGCGGTCGCGATCATTGATGGTAAACAACCCCTGGCTGGCTCTGCGGATTACGCCCACGGTACTGCCGCTGTCGGCTGCGAACTGTTTGGCGGCTTCGCGTGCGGCTTTGGTTGCGTCAGCCATCATCGCGGGCTTGATGGTATTGAGCTGCGTGAACAGGAACTGCGGACTGTTGGCATCCCAGTTTCCCTGTGACGACAGCACGATACCCGCAGCGACCAGTTGATCGGTCATCTGACTGACTTTCCGGATGTTATCGACCTCTCCGGTACGGATCAGGATGGTGTATTCGACTATGTAGCGGAAGGCAGCATTGCCGGCCTGGACATAATCGTTGGCCTGCCGATCCTGGACGCGGACGGTCTGGCTGGCCACGGACTCAGGGCGAATACCGTTCTTTTCCAAGAATTCCAGAACTTTTTTGCGGGCGTCATCAGCGGACCGGCTTACATCATTCAGGACGTTGCCTGCGGCACGGACCTTGATCGGCCAGATCGCAAGATCGGCGGTGACGTCTTGTTCCGCCAGCCCGCGCACGGTAACAAACCGGTCGCTGCTGCGTGAGTTTTCAAGTGAGTGGCCCAGAATCGCACTGCCAGCGATCAGTCCGATGCTGATGCCTGCGGCGAGTAGGGTGGCAGATAATCTGTCGTTGAACATGGATGGGGCCCTTGACGATCGGTAGTGTTGCATTCGCGCGAGGAAGGCGTAACTGCCTGCCGGCGACATTGCTGTGTAGATTCCGATTCTAGCAATTTGCGACGGGGCAGCGTAACAATGCTGCTGCGCTTACAATCCCATGATGCCCGATCTGATCGAACAAGCCACGCAGCAAACCGTGATCTCCGTCGCCGAGCTGAATCGGCTCGCGCGCACGGCTGTCGAGCGCAACGTGCCACTGTTGTGGGTCGCCGGTGAAATTTCCAATTTCAAGCGCTACGACAGCGGCCATTGTTATTTCACGCTGAAGGACGAGTCGGCGCAGGTCGATGCGGTGATGTTCCGCCACAAGGCGCAGCATCTCGACTGGGCGCCCGAGAACGGGTTGCAGGTTGAGGTGCGTGCCACGGCCACGGTGTATGAGGCGCGCGGCAAATTCCAACTGATCGTTGATGCCATGCGCCGCGCCGGGCTGGGCGCGTTGTATGCGGCGTTTGAAAAGCTCAAGGCCAAGCTTGAAAAAGAGGGGCTGTTCGATCCAGCGCTGAAACGCGAACTGCCGCTGTTTCCGCGTGCTGTCGGTGTGGTGACCTCGCCGCAGGCCGCGGCGCTGCGCGATGTGATTACCGCTCTGCGCCGGCGCATGCCCGGCATCAGCGTGATCATTTATCCGACGCCGGTGCAGGGCGAAGGCGCGGGTGCGAAGATTGCCGATGCGATTGCGTTGGCCGGCACGCGCGCGGAATGCGACGTGCTGATCGTCTGCCGCGGCGGCGGGAGCATCGAAGACCTGTGGGCGTACAACGAAGAAGTGGTGGCGCGGGCGATCCGCGCCTGTCCGGTGCCGGTGGTGTCCGGTGTCGGCCATGAAACCGATTTCACCATTGCCGATTTTGCCGCCGACGTGCGCGCACCGACGCCAACTGCGGCAGCCGAACTGGTCAGCCCGGACGGCGTAAAACTCAAGCGCGACGTGGCGCTGTACGGCCAGCAACTGTCGCGGGTGTTTGCGCGCAGCATCGAGGATCGCATGCAGCGCCTCGATTTCCTGTCGCGGCGGTTGACCCATCCCGGCGAACGCATCCGTAATCAGGTGATTCATCTGCAACACTTGGGGAGCCGCCTGCGCGGCGCCTGGGGGCGTGGCACTGACGAGCAGCTGTGGCAGTTGCGCGATGCCGGGCAGCGGCTGCGCGCCGCAGCACCTGACCCCGGTGCGCTACTCCAGCAACAACAGGAACTGGCACGCCGCTTGCGCGGTGCAGTGCGTGAGCACATGACAGCGGCGACTGAACGGGTGACAGGCATCCGCGCGCATCTGCTGCACCTCAATCCGCAACGGGTGCTGGAGCGTGGTTACAGCATTACCGAAACCGTTGACGGCGAAATCATCCGCGACAGCGCGCAGCTCACGGAGAGCCAGGATCTGAAAGTCACGCTGGGCAAAGGCTGGGCAGGGGTCAGAGTCCGGCGCACGGATTGAGCTGCAGTTACCCGGACTTGTGCTGGATTTCGTTCAGCACCAGGTCGCGCAGATCGCGCAGGATCACCAGATCATCCGGACTGAGTTCGCGTGGCTGCGTATCGATCAGACACAGCGTGCCGATGCAGCTGTCGTTCTCGAGTATCAGCGGGGCGCCGGCATAAAAGCGAATGCGCGGTTCATGTAATACCAGTGGATTGTCAGCGAAGCGGTCATCCAGCAGAGTGTCGGGCACGATCATTTCTGCGCGCTGGTGTACGACGTGGGCGCAGAAGGCCAGGTCGCGCGGCGTTTCACGCACACTCAGGCCATAACAGGACTTGAACCATTGCCGGTCGCTGTCGATCAGGCTGACCAGTGCAATCGGCACATTCAGTGCGGCGGCGGCGATCCGGGTCACGCGGTCGAAGCGTTCTTCAGTGGGCGTATCGAGTATCGCAAGGTCACCCAGCGCTTTCAGGCGCCGGTTTTCATCCGCGGGCAATTGCGCCCTGATCCAACGGCAGGCGGCGCGCAGTGCCCAGGCACGGATCTTGGTACGTGCGTAACTCATGCTGAAGGGGGCGATCAGCCAGTCCGTGGCGATGCTGTGTTCGCGCTGCGCTTGATTGTTTGCGGTGGCCACGAGCACGACCGGCACCTGGATGTTGCCGGGGACTTCGCTGCGGCGTATGTCCCGTGCTATGGCGTCGCCGTCGAGTTGCGGCGGGCGGTGCCCGATCAGCACCAGTGAGGGCTGGTCTGCAGTCACGCGGCGCAGCAGATCCTGTTCGTCCGCTGCGACATGGCAAAGCAGGCCTTCTTCGCTGATGGCTTTGGTCAAACGCGAGATCAGATCGCGATCCGTCAGGTACAGCAGCACCGGACGCGCCACGTCTATGGCAGCTATGGTGGTTTCCGCCTGAAATTGCCCTTTTGCCGGTGCCGCGGAGTGTTGCGGATCGCCGGTCAGTTCCAGGGTCATGCCCTCGGCAGCGGCGTGGACTTCCATGGATGAGCCGTCAGTGCGCAGGCCCTGCCGCGCTCTGTCGATGATGCGGTCGATGGCATCGTCGTCCCGCAGCGGGTCGTGGTGAGTCAGCAGCAGCTGTTTCACGCCAGCATCCCGGCACACGCGCACGGCGTATTCCACCGGGCTGTGGCCCCAGCCGATTTTTTTCGGGTATTCCTCTGCCGTATATTGGGTGTCGTGGATGACCACGTCGGCCTCGGCGATAAAATCCGCATAACGCAGGTCGGTTCCGGTGATCGCCGAATTCCCCGTGGCGAGGTCTGCGGAATAGGGTTCGTGGTCGCAGCAATAGGCCACGCTCACGCCATCCGCTTCCAACCGATAACCGAGGGTCAATGCCGGGTGATTCAGGTAACGCGTGGTAACGGTGATGTCGCCGATGCTGAACACACCTTCGACCAGGTCGTGATAGCGGATTTTGGCGGCAAACTGATCGAGCGCGACCGGGAAATAGGTGTGCTCCATCTGTCCCGCCAGCGTGGTTTGCAGGCTTTTCGACAATCCCTTGGGGCCATAAATATCCCAGGTGTTTTTGGCGCCGAACAGCGGTGCAAAAAACGGTATGCCCTGGATATGATCCCAATGGGTATGGCTGATCAGCAGATGGCCGTCGACTGCGTTGCTGTGCTCTGCAGCCAGGTGCTGCCCCAGGTCATGGCCACCCGTGCCGCAATCGAGGACGATCAGCGTGCCCGCTGCGGAGCGGATTTCGACGCAGGAGGTGTTGCCGCCGTAGCGTGCAGTTGCCGGGCCTGGTTTTGCTATGGAGCCGCGTGTTCCCCAGAACTTGATGCGCATGCGCGTGATGGATCCCGTTGGGGAAAGGAAAGAGTGCCGGAAAGAGTGCCGAAAAAACAACACACTGGCTGTCGCGCAAGGCTACGCGTCTTTCCCATGGCGGGCAAATGACAGTGCGCCGATGCCGGAGGCAGCAGCTTTCCCGGTAATGAGCAGCTGCGGCGCGGCTACTGCTTGACGTGCTGCCGGATGCTGCTTATAAGATTCGCCGTGTACTGCGCAATGGGCCGCTGCTCCGACGGCCCCCGAGCAGCACGGTGGCGGCAACAACAACCCTGAGGTTTTATTTCATGAGCGAATTCGACTTCACCCGCCCCGCGCAAAGCGAGGTCTACAACGCCAATGTCGCGCGGCTGTTTTTTCATGCCCATGGCAAAAGCCGCAACGTGTCCGCCGGCAGTGAATTGTTTGCAGAAAATGCGGCGGGCAATTCCATGTTTTTTCTGGCCAGTGGCGATATGGCGTTGACGCGCGGTGGCAAACCGCTGGACATGATCAAGACGGGCGAAGTGCTGGGAGAAATGTCGGTGCTGACCGGCGTGCCGCGCAGCGCCACGGCCGTCGCCAAGACGGACTGCGAAGTCATAGAGCTGAACGGGCCGGGTTTTTCGGGTGCGATTCAGAAGACGCCGGAGTTCGCGTTGATGCTGCTGGCGATCCTGATCAAGCGGCTGCGATTGGCGCTGGCGATGCAGATGCTGGGCAAGGGGGCGGCAAACGCAACCATAGATACGGTGCCGTCTTCCGGCGGGGTGTTTGACGAGGGGCTGCTGAAAGATCTGACTTCCAATTTTCCGGCGCGTCCGCCGGCCTTTCAGCCGAAAAACGCCGTGCTCATGCGCGAAGGCGAAGCCGGCATATTCATGTATGTGGTGATGGAAGGTGTGGTGCGTATCACCGTGAAGGACAACGTGGTGGAAGTGGTGCGGGTGGGCGGCGTGTTCGGCGAAATGGCGCTGGTCGATCAGTCCAAGCGCGCGGCGACAGCGACCGCGGGCAGCGACTGCAGCCTGATGTCGATCAACCGCAATGACTTCCTGACGCTGATGAAAACCAATCCCGTATTTGGCCTGTCACTGCTGCGCGCGCTGGCCAACCGGTTGCGCCATACCGGACGAAAGTAGTGCGGGGTGCAGTGCCCTGCCTGCGTTGATAATTATCGGACTGCGGTGCGTCAGGCAGGATCCTTGAACGCGATGCTCCAGTGCGTGCCGTCGCAAAACGGTTTGTTTTTGGAGGCGCCGCAGCGGCACAGCGTGTAACGCTGTTTGACTGCGCCCTCGGCCCAGGTTTGCCCGGCCAACTCCACATCGCCCGCGATTGTGTAAGGGCCATCCTTGGTAGCCGTAATCGACGGTGGCTGTTGCGCGTCATTGTCAATGACGCCGTCCAGCGTGTAACTCAGCGCACCTGAGGGACACTTGCGGATGGTTTCGACAATGGCCGCGACTGCGCCACCGGCGGGATCTATCCAGGGTTCACTTTTGTACTTGAACACCGATTCCAGACCATCGGTGCAGGCGCCGGCGTGGGCGCAGATCGAGCGGTTGTCATGGATGGTGATGCCTTTGGCCGCGTAATGCTCCAGCTTGTCAGCGCTGCCGTCGACGACCTGGTCGCTGGTGAAACCGTTGTTCTGGTGCGTGCCGTCGCAGAACGGTTTGTTCGCCGAGCCGCCGCAACGGCACAGTGCCATCACCGGTTGGGTTTCTGCCTTGTTGCCTTGTGCGTTTTGCAGATGCTCCAGGCTCTTGACGAGGTAGGGGCCGTTGGGCTTGCATTCGATGGTGACGGGTGGGGGCATCTGGACTCCTTACGAAGAACTAGAAATGGTTGTTTAACGATTAGGTACCCGTGCGCCTCTCATGGCTCGGGTGTACCAGTGTCTTGGTTGCCCTGGTCCAGGTCCGTCCGCGCCGCAGTGGCAAGCGCCTGGTATTTTGCCTTGAATGCATCGAGACTCTCCTCCTCAAGTTCCTCGAGATCCAGCAAGGCGTTGTGTGCGCCTTTCGTGGCGCGGATCAATTCGTCCAGTTTTACCTGGATTGCCTCGGTGTCCCGGTTTTGTGTGTTCTGAATCAGAAAGACCATCAAGAAGGTAATGATCGTCGTCCCGGTATTGATGACCAACTGCCATGTGTCACTGAAGCCGAACATGGGCCCTGTGACGACCCACACGACGATGATGGCTACGGCCAACGTAAACACGCGCGGTCGGCCGCAGAAATGCGCAGCAGACTTCGCGAACCGGGAGTACCAAGAGGGGCTGCGCATGCGACGGTGCTTTCGGGGCGTCTAGCCGGAAATATAACGTTTACAAGAGCGATTCAAATCGACCATTGCCATTGCATTGATGCTTTTGACATTTCTCATCTTGTGATCTTAGCTTTGCTGGCGCTTGTAAATATTCATTCGAATTTGAAACATGCCGAAGTGCTTAAAATAATTATATTATTCAATAACTTGTATTTTTATTTCCCGCTGCGCATCCAGATACTCTTGATGCCTAAGCTTCTCCCGACACGATCTGCGCTTCCAGTTCCTGCCGTATGTATTCCAGCACCAGGTCACCGACGTTGTCGGCGAGGCAGTCGAATTCGGTCAGGTCTTCGGTGGAGCGCAGCCAGGTCAGCTGGCGTTTTGCGAGTTGGCGGGTGGCGGCGATGCCTTGTTCGCGCAGTTCATCGAGGCTGATTTTGCCGTTGAGGTGGTCCCAGGTCTGGCGGTAACCGACGCAGCGCATTGAGGGCATGTCGGGTTCCAGCGCGTACTCCTCGCGCAGGTTGCGTAGCTCGTTGACCAGTCCTGCGTCCAGCATGGCCGTGAAGCGCTGTGCGATGCGTTCATGCAGTACCGCGCGGTCCGACGGGAGCAGCGCGATGCGGATGGGGGTGTACGGGAAATACACGTACTTGGGTTTTTTCAGCAGGTCGGTCATCGACTTGCCTTCGATGTAATAGATTTCCAGCGCGCGCTGGATGCGTTGCGAGTCGTTGGGATCGAGCCTGGCCGCGGTTTGCGGATCGACTTTGCGCAGTTTGTCGTGCACTGCCGGCCAGCCTTCTTCGTCGGCCATGGTTTCGATGATCAGGCGGACTGCGGAGTCGGCTTCCGGCAAATCGTTCAGGCCTTCGACCAGCGCCTTGAAATAGAGCATGGTGCCGCCGACCAGCAACGGGATGTGGTCGCGCTCGGTGATTTCGCGCATCAGTGTCAGTGCATCGTCGCGAAAGCGTGCCGCCGAATAACTCTCATGCGGTTCGATGAGGTTGATCAGATGGTGCGGTGCGCGTTTGAGTATCTCGGCATCGGGCTTGGCGGTGCCGATGTCCATGTCCTTGTAGACCAGTGCGGAGTCGACGCTGATGATTTCGCAGGGCAGCGTGGTTGCCAGTTGCACGGCGACAGAGGTCTTGCCGCTGGCGGTGGGGCCCATCAGCAGGATGGCGGGTGGGTGCGTGCTGGAGGTCATAAAAATAACAATAAAATCAACATTTTATAATCACTCGCCGCGCCGGAACAGGCGGTCGAGTTCATGCACTGAAATCTGGTGCCAGGTCGGCCGGCCGTGATTGCACTGGCCCGAGCGTTCAGTGGCTTCCATGTCGCGCAGCAGCGCGTTCATTTCGGGCACGGGCAGTTTGCGATTGGCGCGCACCGCAGCATGGCAGGCCATGGTACTCAGCAATTCGTTGCGGCGTTCGGTGGCGATGCGGCTGGCGCCGTATTCACGTACTTCATGCAGCACATCCAGCGCCAGTGCCTGTGCGTCGGCATCGGCTAGCAATGCCGGCACACCGCGCACTACCAGAGCACTGGGTCCGGCGGGTGCGACATCAAAACCCAGCCCCTGCAGGGCCTCGCGTTCTTCTTCGGCGGTAGCGACATCCAGCGATTCGGCGGCGAAGTGTATCGGCACCAGCAGCGGCTGCATCGGGATTGCGCGGTCATCGAGCGCGTTCTTGAGTTGTTCATACATGATGCGTTCGTGTGCGGCATGCATGTCGATGATGATCAGGCCGTTCTGGTTTTCGGCGAGGATGTAAATGCCGGCCAGTTGCGCCAACGCAAAACCCAGTGGATGTTCGTCGCCGGATGGCGGCAGTGCCGGTGCTGCCGGCAACAGTGTGTCGGTGGCTGTGGCGGTAGCGGCAGTTGCAGGGCGGGCGGCGAATAACGTGGCATAGGCGCCGGCGGGTTGGGACACGCCCAGCCCCAGCGGCATCGCGCCCTGATTGCGATAGGCGGACTGATAGGCGGGCATCTGCGGCCTGTGGCTGCTTGCTGCGGCGTCCGCGACCGGCGCGGCCTCACCAGCCGACTGCGCCAGCGTCTTGTGCAGCGCGTGGAATATGAACTGGTGCACGGCGCGCGAATCACGGAAACGGACTTCGGCCTTGGCGGGATGCACGTTGACGTCTACCAGTTGCGGATCGATGTCGAGGAACAGCACGAATGCCGGATGGCGGTCGTGGTGCAGCACGTCGGCATAAGCCTGGCGGATGGCATGTGCGACCAGCTTGTCGCGGATGCAGCGGCCATTGACGAAAAAATACTGCGCGTCGCGCGTGCCCTTGGCATGCGATGGTGAACTGATGGCGCCGCGGATTGCGATCTGGCCGCCGGATTCGTCCACTGTCAGTGCGCCGGCCGCAAATTCTTCACCCAGCACCGCGGCGATGCGTGCATTCAATGGTTGCGGTTTGACCTGCAGCCGCGCGCGGCCGTTGTGGGTCAGCGCAAAGGCGACGTCAGGCCGCGACAGTGCGATGCGACGGAAGGCTTCTTCGCAATGCGCGAATTCGGTCTGTTCAGTTTTGAGGAATTTGCGGCGCGCTGGCGTATTGAAATACAACTCGCGCACTTCGATGCGGGTGCCGCGTGCCAGTGTCGCCGGTTCGGGCGCACCCAGCGTCGGGCCCTCGGCCGTGACGCGGTACGCATGGCGCTCGTCAGCGCGCCGGCTGGTGAGTTCCATGCGCGATACCGAGGCGATGCTGGCCAATGCTTCGCCGCGGAAACCCAGGCTACCCACATGTTCGAGGTCGTCGAGTGAGGTAATCTTGCTGGTGGCATGGCGGGCCAGCGCCAGCTTCAGTTCGTCGCGGGAGATGCCGCCACCGTCGTCGGTGACTGCCACGAGCTTGGCGCCACCGCCGGCGAGTTCTACGTTGATCGCCTGTGCGCCGGCATCGAGGCTGTTTTCCAGCAGTTCTTTCAGCGCAGAAGCGGGGCGCTCAATGACCTCGCCCGCGGCGATCTGGTTGATCAGTAATTCAGGCAGAACGCGGATCGCTGGCATTCGGGGATTATAAGCGCAGCACAACGAGATAGAAGCGGGGATAGAGGTGGGGATGGACGCAGGGTAATAAGCATGATGCATCAGGGCATAAGCACATTGCGCAGGTTCATCCCGGAACGGGTCGGAAGCGCGGGGATTTGTTTTATAATTCCCGCACTGTTGCGCGCGTAGTTTTCTGATTTGGTTTTCAGGCGTAGTTATAGATGCTGTGCGCCTCCAGTCCTCCGCTTTTGCGTCTGCTGGTTTGACAGTCATGCGTAGCGCCTATCAATGAAGGGGAATTCATGTCGCAGATCATAGGGGTGCCGAAAGAGACGGCAGACGGTGAAAAACGCGTCGCCACCGTCCCGGAAGCCGTAGAAAAACTGATCAAGCTGGGTTTCAAGGTCATGGTGCAGTCCGGCGCCGGTGAAGCCGCGAACTGCAGTGACGAGACCTACCGTGCTGCGGGCGCGGAGATTGCGGATACTGCGGCGAAGTTGTGGTCCGGCTCCGACATCGTGTTCAAGGTCGGTGTCCCGACCACAGAGGAAGTCGGCCTCCTGCGTGAAGGCGGTACCCTGATCGGTTTCATCTGGCCGGCGCAAAACCCGGAATTGATGCAGCAACTGGCGGCGAAGAAGGCCACCGTGCTGGCTATCGACTCGTTACCGCGCGTGCTCTCCCGCGCCCAGAAAATGGATGCATTGACTTCACAGGCCGGCGTTGCCGGTTACCGTGCCGTCATCGAGGCCGCCAATGCTTTTGGCCGTTTTTTCAACGGCCAGATTACCGCCGCGGGCAAGGTGCCGCCGGCCAAGATCTTCATCGCCGGTGCCGGCGTCGCGGGTCTGGCGGCGATCGGCACTGCGGCCGGTCTGGGCGCCATCGTGCGCGCCAATGACACGCGGGCTGAAGTGGCCGACCAGGTCGAATCGCTGGGCGGCGAATTCGTCAAGGTCGATTACGAGGAAGAAGGTTCCGGCGGCGGCGGTTATGCCAAGGTGATGAGCGAGGGCTTCCTGCAGGCTCAGCGCGAGATGTATGCGAAGCAGGCCAAAGACGTGGACATCATCATCACCACGGCGCTGATTCCCGGCAAGCCGGCACCGAAGCTGATTACGGCCGACATGGTGAAGTCGATGAAGCCGGGCAGCGTGATCGTCGACATGGCGGCGGAGCGCGGCGGCAACTGCGAGCTGACCGAACCCGGCCAAGCGGTAGTGAAGCATGGGGTCACCATCATCGGTTATTTCGACCTGAACTCGCGTCTGGCCAAGCAGTCGAGCACACTGTATGCGACCAACCTGTTCCGTGTTGCCGAGGAACTGTGCAAGACCAAGGATGGCGTCATCAACGTCAACATGGACGACGATGCGATCCGCGGCCTGACGGTCATCAAGGACGGTGAGGTCACCTGGCCGCCACCCGCAATCAAGCTGCCAGCGCCTGCTGCTGCCAAACCTGCGGCTGCGCCCAAGAAGGCGCATGGTCACGGCGGCAAAGGCGAGCCGACTTCGGCCACAAGCATCGCCATTCTGTTTGGCGTGGCTGCGGTGCTGTTCTGGTTCATCGGCGCTTACGCGCCGGCTGCCTTTCTTGGCCACTTCACGGTGTTCGTGCTGGCCTGTTTCATCGGGTACATGGTGGTGTGGAATGTGACACCGGCACTGCATACGCCGTTGATGAGTGTCACCAATGCGATCAGCAGCATCATCGCCATCGGCGCGCTGGTGCAGGTGGCGCCGGCACTGAGTGATGCGGCAGGTGTGGACCGGCCCGCGGGCTGGATTCTGGGGCTGGCGGTGGTGGCGGTTGCGTTGACTTCGGTCAACATGTTCGGTGGTTTCGCCGTAACCCGGCGCATGCTGCAGATGTTCCGTAAATAAGAGACGAAAGAGAGACGATCCCTATGTCCGCAACTCTGGCTACAGTCTCCTATATCGGAGCAACAATTTTATTCATCCTCAGCCTCGGCGGCCTCTCCAATCCGGAGACTTCGCGGCGCGGGAACCTCTACGGCATGATCGGCATGACCATTGCCGTGCTCGCCACCATCCTCGGGCCGCAGGTTACAGCTGCTGGTTATGCTTGGATTATCGGTGCCATGGTGGTCGGCGGTGCGGTCGGCCTGTATGCCGCGCGTGTCGTCAAAATGACGCAGATGCCCGAACTGGTGGCGCTGATGCACAGCCTGGTCGGCCTCGCTGCGGTGCTGGTCGGTTATGCCAACTACATTGATCCGGCTGCCGCGGGTATGTTCCAGGGGGCGGAAAAAACCATACATGAACTGGAAATTTATATCGGCATCCTGATCGGCGCTGTGACGTTCTCAGGTTCGATTATTGCCTTCGGTAAACTCTCCGCCAAGATCGGCGGCAAACCGATGCTGCTGCCGGGACGCCACTGGATGAATCTGGCCGGCTTGCTGGCCGTGCTCTTTTTTGCCTGGCGCTTCATCAATACGCATACCGTGGCCGATGGTATGACACCGCTGATTGTGATGACGGTGATTGCACTGTTGTTCGGTATACACATGGTGATGGCGATCGGCGGCGCCGACATGCCAGTGGTGGTGTCGATGCTTAACAGCTATTCGGGCTGGGCTGCTGCCGCCACAGGTTTCATGCTCAACAACGATCTGCTGATCGTCACCGGCGCGCTGGTGGGATCCAGTGGCGCGATTCTGTCCTACATTATGTGCCGGGCGATGAATCGCAATTTCGTGTCGGTGATTGCTGGCGGTTTCGGTACCGGCGGCGGCACGCCGGCTGCGGCCGGCGGCGCTGCGGGCGAACCGGCGGGCGAGGTGGTGGAGATTCTGGCCGCCGAGACCGCAGAATTGCTGCGCGACGCCAAGAACGTGATCATCGTGCCGGGCTACGGCATGGCCGTGGCACAGGCGCAGCATGCGGTGTTCGAGATCACCAAGCTGCTGCGTGACAAGGGCGTCAACGTGCGCTTCGGTATCCACCCGGTTGCCGGTCGCATGCCCGGCCACATGAACGTGCTGCTGGCTGAGGCCAAGGTGCCGTACGACATCGTGTTCGAAATGGATGAGTTGAATGAAGACTTTCCAGATACCGATGTGGCGATGATCATCGGCGCCAACGACATCGTGAACCCGGCAGCGCAGGACGATCCGGGCAGTCCGATCGCCGGCATGCCGGTGCTCGAAGTCTGGAGAGCCAAAACCTCGATCGTGATGAAGCGCAGCATGGCTTCGGGTTATGCCGGTGTTGATAATCCGTTGTTCTACAAGGAAAACAATCGCATGCTGTTTGGCGATGCCAAGGCCATGCTGGATGAGGTGCTGGTTGCGCTGAAGTCCTGAGCGCAAATCCTGTTCAAGCTGACGGCCGCACCCGCAAGGGCGCGGCCGTTTTGTTGCTGCGGGCCTGCTGTGTGGCATGTTAACCACGGTGTCGGTGCTGGAGTGTGTGAAAATTGACAACTCATTGTTTTATATGAATAAAGAAATGGTAAGCTGCGGGCAAGCGAAATAAATCGCAGCTGTAATCGTCAGGGGTCTGGGTTTGTGCGCACTCTGGTGCGAGCGTGATCAATTTTGGAAGGAGTATTGCTATGACAACGGCGACGATGACAATGACGATGCACAAAATCGTATTTACGGGCTTGCTGGCGATCTCTCTGGGTCTGTCCGGGAACGTGCTGGCGCAAGCGGAAAAACCCGCAATGAGCAAGGCGGATGCCCAGGCGCCTAAACTGGATCAGGGTCGTGGCTCACGCGCTGACGTAGATGCGCGGGAATGCCTGAAATTTTCCACCAACATGGAAATCCACCGCTGCGCGGAGAAATACCGGCCGATGAAGTCGGCAGCCTGATTCTGACAGGGCCGTAACCGCGACCTTTTTGTCTTTAGAGTGCCGCTGGGCGTTCAAGTGTGCAATTCCGCGCTGGATGTGATGGTGGTGAAGCGCGGCGTAGCCAGTGTCGGTATCGATTTAAGACCGGAGCCCGTGCTGATCAGCACCACTTCTTCATCAGTCTTGATCCAGCCCTGCGCAATAGCTTTGCGCAATCCTGCCAGTGTGGTGGCGCTTTCCGGGCATGGGAACAGGCCTTCCTCACGTGTCATTTCGTCGACTGCGGCCAATGCTTCGTCTGCCGATGCGGTGACCGCGCCGCCACCGTGCTTGCGGATGAGTTCGAGTACCGCGCGTCCGCCCGGCGGGTTGGGTGACTTCAAGCCGCCGGGCGGGATGTCGATCTTGCCCCAAGGGGTGACTTCGTCGCGGCCTTCGCTCCAGGCCTTGACCAGCGGCGCACAACCTTCGTATTGAGTGACATAGAGACGCGGTAATTTTCCCTTGATCCAGCCGAGCTGAATCAATTCCTCGAAGGCTTTGAAAATCGCGATGGCGCCGAGGCCGCCGCCCATCGGATAAACGATGGCATCGGGCATGCGCCAGCCGAGTTGCTCGGCGATTTCAAGCCCCATCGTTTTTTTGCCTTCGAGCCGGTATGGTTCACGCAGCGTGCAGATGTTGAGCCAGCCATTTTTATCACAGGCTTCCGCGACCAGGCGTCCGCCGTCGTGCCAGTTCTCCAGCAGGAAAGTGGGTTGTCCGCTGGCGCGGCAGTGCTGGCGGCTGGCAGGTTGTGCGTCGGTGGGCAGTATGTTGACGCAGGTGATGCCGGCGCGCGCAGCATACAGGCTCCACGAGCCGCCGGCGTTGCCGGAACTGTTGTGGGCGACGGTTTTCACGCCCAGTTCGACGTAGCGTGACACGGCAACTGTGGCGCCGCGATCCTTGAACGTGCCGCTGGGATTGCGCCCCTCATCCTTGACCATCAGCTGCTTCATGCCCAGCGCGTGCGCCAGCCGCGGAGCCTGCAGCAATGGTGTCCAGCCTTCGTTGAGGGATACTGCCTGATCAGGGTGCGCAACAGGCAGCAAAGGCGCGTAGCGCCACAGGTTTGCCGGGCCACTGGCTATGGATTCCCGGGTAACTTCGCGGCGCAGGCGGTCGAGATCGTAGCGGGCGCGTAATGCCACCGCAGGAGGTGCGCTGTGCGGCGTGCCGGGATCAAAATGCTTGCCATCCGCGTTTTCGATATAGGTAAGGTAGCTCATCGTATTCAGCTCTCTTGGAGGATTATGGAAATGGGCGGTTTCAACCACGAAGTGTAACGCGGTTGAATGATTGCATAAATACCTGATGAGGGGTCTTCCAGTTCAGTCGTTTCCTGGGGCGGTGGTTCAAACGATTCATGATCATGGCGAGTTCCTCGTCGGTAACGGTATGAAACAGTCTGGACTTGGGCAGGTACTGACGCACCAAGCCGTTGGTATTTTCGTTGATTCCCCGTTGCCAGGAGGCATAGGGGTCGGCAAAGTAAGATGTGGATTTGAGGGCGTGATCGATCTCGCCATGTCGGGCAAACACTAGGCCGTTGTCGAAGGTCAGCGTGCAGACGCGGGTCTTGAACGGGCTGAGCGACTGCACAATGACATCCCTGACCGCCTCGCTGGTCTTGCGGCGCAATGGGCCAGCAGACAGAAGCCGGACTTGCGCTCGACCAGACTGACGATGGCTTGTTTGTGGCCGGTGCCGATCAGCGTATCGTCCTCCCAGCGGCCGATGTGGCAACGCGACTCGACGCTGGCGGCGCGTTGTGAAATCGGCCGGCGGTCCGGAATCTTGCCGCGCCGATTCTGCCCCGAGGCATAGCGTTTGCGGCGCTGCTTCTGGCAGCGAAGGTTGCGCCATAAATCGCCGCTCTCACGCTTGTCGGCATAAATGCGCTGGTGGAGTGTCTCGTGGCTCACCGGCAGGCGGGCGGCGGTTGAGCAATTGGGCGATCTCGTTCAGTTTGTGGCCTGCTCTGCTGAGAATGTAAACTTGGTATCGTTTGTTCTGGGTCAGGTGGGTGTAGTTCATTGCGCAACTTCGACTTGGTGGTTGATGGGCTGAATGCTCACACATTCTGACCTACCTACCTGTTAATCAATATTGCACTTCAAACTTGAATCCGCCATGTGTAATGTCATTTTGTTTGCAAACAATATATTGATGTCGTTTTTGTAACAACGGGAAACAACGGCGAGTCCACTCCGGCCCTGTCGTCAGTGCGAAAGAATCTGGCTTAAAAACAGTTTCGTGCGCTCGCTCTTGGGGTTGGCGAAAAACGCATCGGGAGCGGCTGTCTCGATGATTTCGCCGTCGTCCATGAATACCATCAGGTCGGCGACCTCGCGCGCAAACCCCATTTCGTGCGTGACGACGATCATGGTCATGCCGTCGGCAGCAAGTTCGACCATCGTGTCAAGCACTTCGCTGATCATCTCCGGATCGAGCGCGGAGGTCGGTTCGTCGAAGAGCATTACCTTGGGCTTCATCATCAGTGCGCGTGCAATGGCCACACGCTGTTGTTGTCCGCCTGATAATTGTCCCGGAAATTTGCGTGCCTGCTCGGGAATTCGAACGCGTGCAAGCAGAGCCAGCGCCTGCTCCTCGGCCTCACGGGCGGGCATTCCTTTGACCAAGGTAGGCCCAACCATGAGGTTTTCCATAACGGTCATATGAGGGAACAGGTTGAAGTTTTGGAATACCATGCCGACTTCTTGACGGACCAACTCGACCTTTCTTAAATCATCAGTCAGTTCCGTGCCATCGACGATGATGATTCCTTCCTGGTGCACTTCCAGCCGGTTGATGCACCGGATCATGGTTGACTTTCCAGAGCCGGACGGGCCGCAGACCACGACGCGTTCACCGCGCCGCACCATGAGATTGATGTCGCGCAGGACGTGAAAGTCGCCGAACCACTTGTTGACATCACGCAGCTCTATCATCGATCCGGATTTTTCCGATTCCTGGTTCATGCGATTGCTTTCAAAAGTTCCGGCCTGTACTCAATTTGCGTTCGACCGATTCGCTGTACTTCGACATCGAGAAACAGAATACGAAATACAGCGCGAAAATGAACAGATAGGCCTCCGGCGCGTAACGTATCCATTCCGGATCCTGTATCGCTGCCGAAGTGGCGCCAAGTACGTCGAAGAGCCCGACAATACTCACGAAGGTGGTGTTTTTAAATGCACGTATGATGTCGTTCACCAGTGGAGGGATCACGATCCGCAGCGCCTGTGGAAGGATGATCCGGCGCGTGCGTTGCCAGTAGGTGAGGCCGATGGCATTCGCAGCTTCGGTTTGACCGTAAGGGATCGCTTGCAGGCCGCCGCGCACGATTTCCGCGGCGTAGGCGGCGAAGAACACGATCATCCCGAGCTGCGCGCGCAGCAGTTTGTCGATGGTAACGCCTTCCGGCATGAACAGCGGAAGCATCAGGGAGGCCATGAAAAGAACGGTGATCAGCGGTACGCCACGGACAATTTCGATGGTGCCGACACACAACGCCTTTATCACCGGCAGTTCGGAGCGGCGGCCAAGTGCGAGGAGCACCGCAGCCGGGAGTCCACCGACCACCGCGCCGAAGAAGATCAGCAACGTCAAGGGCAGCCCGCCCCACTGGTATGTACCCACGGGCACGAGACCGAATACGCCGCCGAACATGAGTGTCAATACGATACCGAGGGCGACAATCCAGGTCGCGAACAACCTGTAGGACCAGAAGCGTTCGAACGCCGAGAAAATGGTAAGTGCGATGATGATCACCATGGCGATCGTCGCTCGCCAGTGCTCTTCAAACGGATAGGTGCCAAAGAGGATCAGGCGGTATTTCTCCGCGACAATCGCCCAGCAGGCGCCGCTGGCTGAACGGCAGGCGCTGCCCGGGCCGGACCACACGGCATCGAGTACTGCCCATGTCAGCACATCAGGCACAACCATTATGAGTGCCCAGCCGATCAGCAGCGTGAGGACAATGTTGTGCGTGCCGTTAAAAAGGTGGAAATGCATCCAGTGCAGCGGGCCTGTCGCGTGGTGCGGTGCAGGTCGACGCGGGACGGACAGTGTGCTGGTTACGGCGTCAGTCATCAGCGTTCCCGGATGCGTATGGTGTGGTTATACCAATTCATCAATGCCGCGATCGTGAAACTGATGGTGAGATAGACCGCCATCATGATGACAATCGCCTCGATGGTATTTCCGCTGATCGTTATGATGGTATTGCTGACATTGAACAGCTCCGGATATCCGATAACGACTCCGAGTGAACTATTCTTGATGGTGCTCACGTATTGTGCCGTGGCGGGCGGTACCATGACGCGCAGGGCCTGAGGCAGAATGACTTTGCGGTAAAGGTGAGAGCGTGACAGCCCGATTGCCCGCGCGGCCTCAATCTGGCCGCGTGGCACGGACTGAATGCCAGCGCGCACGATTTCGGCGATGAATGCGGCGATATAGAGTGACAGCCCCAGCAGCAGGGCGATGAATTCGGGCGACAGCGTCGCGCCGCCCCGGATATTGAATGTACTCATTGCTGGAACACTGGTCGCGGTTGGTGCTCCTGCAATCAACCAGACGACGATTGGTGCGCCCACGACAAGCGAGGCGAGCCACGGACCCGATATGCGCGTCCGGATACCCATGCGGCGCTGGTGCGCGGCGCGGCGGCCCAGCCAGACAGCGACAACCAGCGCGCCTGTCACGGCGGCGAACATCCACCACCAAGCCGGATGCGCTTCCGGCCATGGCAGCGCCAGACCGCGTTTGCTGAGAAACACGTCGCCGATTGGGTTCCATGCCTGTCGCGGGTGAGGAAGTAACGTGATCAGCGTGTACCAAAACACGATCTGCAGCAGTTGCGGGGTATTGCGAAACAATTCGACGTACGCAGCCGCAAGGCGGGCTACGATCCAATTGTCCGAAAGCCTCGCAATGCCAATGAGTGTGCCGATCAGTGTTGCGAGAACGACGGCGAAAGCTGCGACCTTGAGCGTGTTGAGGATAGCCGCTGCGTAAGCGAGCAGGTAGGTGTCCTCTGAATTGAAGGGAATCAGGCTTTCGCCGACAGGGAATCCTGCTTCCTTGTTGAGAAAGGCAAATCCGGTCGAAATGCCCCGTTTGGCAAGTGCCACCATGGCATTGTCGATCATGAACGCCCCGGCACCGATGACCAGGACAATCACCAGCCCTTGCAGGGCGATGGCGCGAAAGCTGGCGCTGTGCCAGAGATCCTGGAGTTTGACGGGCGGGCGATGCGGCGGTGCGCGCCGCCTCGCCCGCACCGCCGGGACGCTCATGCAGCGTGTTCCCGCGTGTGGCGGTGGTTGTGTGTGCTATGCGCGAACGCCGCCCGATCCTGCAGAATCATTTGAACGGTGGTGCGTACATCAGTCCGCCGCGGGTCCAGAGGTCGTTTATGCCGCGATCGAGCTTGAGCGCCGATCCTTTTCCGACATTGCGGTCGAAAACTTCACCATAATTGCCAATATTCTTGATCACGCGATAGGCCCAATCCTTGTCCAGACCCAGATCAGCGCCTAATTCGTCCTTCGTGCCGAGCAGGCGCTGGATATTGGCATCTTTGCTGTTGGCTCGCAGGTTGTCGACATTTTTCGAGGTAACGCCGTTTTCCTCAGCTTCGATCATTGCGTAAACAACCCAGGCGACAATGTCTTTCCATTGCGCGTCGCCCTGGCGTACCATTGGTCCCATCGGGTCCTTGCCGTAGATGCCAGGCAGGATCACATAGTCTGCCGGGTTCGCCGCAACGGTCGCGCGCGTTGAACTCAGGCCCGAGGTTGACTGGATGTGTACGTCGCACCGCCCGCCGAAAAAAGCCGTGTTGATCTCTTTCTGCGTTTCGATCACCACCGGGGTGTATTTCATGTTGTTCTTGCGGAATACGTCGGCAGCCACTTTCTCCGATGTAGATCCCGGCAGCACGCATACCGTAGCACCGTCAAGCCCCTTGATGTCCTTTACGCCGAGCTTCTTCGGCACCATGAAACCCTGCCCGTCGTAGAACGTGGGTGCGACAAAATCGACGCCGAGTTTTGCATCACGGCTCAACGTCCATGTGACATTCCGCGTGACAACATCGACTTCTCCGGTCTGGAGCACTGTGAAGCGTGTCTGCGTCGTGGTTCTTACGAACTGCACTTTTTCAGGATCGCCCAAAGCGGCCGCAGCGACCGCCTTGCAAGTGTCGACGTCGAGACCCTGCCACTTGCCCTGGCTGTCGAGCGCCGACCAACCGGGTCGGTTGCCTACTCCGCAAATGACCTTGCCGCGGGCCTTGATTGCGTCCAGTGTCGGTCCGGCTGCTGCTGGCGTTATTCCAATCATAGTGACTAACGCCGAGAAAACCGCGCTTACCATCATGAATCTGCGCATGGGAATATCTCCTATCGTTATTTGTGTATGACGTATTGGATCGCGGGAAATTCTATTATTTTTGGTGTCTATTCAGCCAAGGGCAGGCGAGATGGGCTGACCGATGAA
>Ga0209702_10002223_pt1 | contig 34804 bp, 39 predicted proteins | sample FRY01_FD_187210 | JGI IMG/M metagenome (GOLD analysis project Ga0209702, IMG submission 187210) | Freshwater microbial communities from Lake Fryxell liftoff mats and glacier meltwater in Antarctica - FRY-01 (SPAdes) (version 2) | ecosystem: Environmental > Aquatic > Freshwater > Ice > Glacier...
ACAAGTACTGGGCGACCACGAAGTGGAAGACAGGTAAAAGCGGTTTGGAAGAACGCGCACTCGACGGCTATGACATCGAAGCTGGTATCCCGCTGCCTTACATGAACTGGGCGACCGTGTTTGTGAAACACTTCCAGTGGGACACTTATGATGGCACACCAGATTTAAAAGGTGAAGATGTTTCACTTCGTGCACAGTTCCCAGGGATACTTTCGGGATTAGAGATGGAAGCCGGACGCACATTTAACTCAGGCCAATACTACGAGGATGAGAACTTCCTAAAAGTTAGCTATAATCTTAGCGAGCTGTTCTCTAATAGTAAGCAATCCCATCATCCTTGGCTGAGCAATACCGCCTACAAGCTTGAAAGTATGGAAGACCATCGCTATGACAAGGTTAGAAGGGAAAACATCATCGTAAAACAAATCAAAGCAGCCGACCTTACATTCTCAATCGAAGGGACATAAGTTGAAAACTAGTAACCAAAACTTCATTACAGTAATAACCACTATAGGCCTCATGTTACTTTCAAGGGTCAGCTTTGCTGCCAATCCACCTGTATGCACAGAAGATGTGAACGGAGCGATTACTAGCTCAACAACCTGCATAACAGAGCCAGATACATTGACGATCAAAGCCAATCATATGTACATGTGCTACTCAAAACCCAGAGCTCCAACCACATCACTAGCCTCTAACCAAAGAAATAATGCGAATACGGCTGGTGTTTGTACACAACAATTATGGCCCAACCCAGTGAGCAGGCTTACGCAAGAGTTTAATGTAGAGAATGGAGCCTCAAATTCATTAGCTAATGCGGGCGGAAACTTTCGCGGGGTAGTCGGTAAACAGACATTCACCCACTTCACCCTTTACATTGACCCCTATTTTAAAATGCAGACCATACAAAAATTTAGTGCCGATGTCCAAGACAGAGCGGGAAATGTCGGAAGATTTTGTTGGACTCTCAATGCTGACGTCTTCAGCAATAAGGCTGACACCGGCAGTGTAAATGATACCGTTGCGTGTGGGTCTGAGGCTGAAGCAAATGCAGGTGTGGGCGAACTAACGACTAGATTTAACTATTTTGGGGACAATGATGGTGATTATGCCGACTTCACTATAGATGGTGTTTCAATTGATGCCTATCTTATTAAAAGTGATCAGAAGCTTATATCGACACCCGGAGCAACTTCCTATACATCTAATGATGTCGCTGAGATACTCGCCCATGTAAGCTTACCTACCGGCACATACATGGAAAGCTGTGCCAATAAACAAAAGGGTACACTGAGAGTTGGTTTACAATGGAGAGTTTCTGAAGCAGTTGAGTTTAAATTTACCTTTCCTGCTCAAACCCCCCCTAAAGTCTACGCAGTGGCACCTTCTGAATTTTATTTGCAAGTAGTTCCTACTAATGGTGGTACATGCCACTAAATAATTAGCTGATTAAGTTAAAGGTTAGCTGTAAGTGGTAAGTGCTCGAGCTGTGCCCCCTCCCCACTTATTCTTGTTTTTTGGTCTTAATAACCTCAAAAAAAATTTCGCCTTTTTTGATCATACCGAGCTCGTCTCGAGCCCTCTCCTCGATAGCATCTGTCCCATCTTTCAAATCATTTACCTCGGCCAGAAGCGCGTCATTCTCTTTCTCTAGCTGTTGGTTTATTTCATTCTGATATTCATACTTTTGGTGAAGATCATAAACATTGATCCAACCCCCCCGATCAAACCATAATGGGTATTGAATTAAGACTATTAAAATCCAAAATATATAACTTAGGACTTTCAATTAGTGATTTTGGAGTTGATAAAAAGCTGATAAGCCAGCATATTTTGCTCTCTCTCCAAGCTTGTCCTCTATCCGTAAGAGCTGATTATATTTAGCAGTTCTTTCCGATCGAGACATAGAACCAGTTTTTATTTGCATTGCATTGGTAGCGACCGCTATATCTGCAATAGTTGTATCTTCGGTCTCTCCAGATCTATGAGATATCACAGCGGTATAATTAGCTTTTTGGGCCATGGATATGGTCTCAAAAGTTTCGGTTAAGCTTCCGATCTGATTGACTTTGATTAAAACTGAGTTAGCAACCTTTCGGTCAATTCCTTCCTGCAGAATTTTGGAATTAGTGACAAACAAATCATCGCCAACTAACTGGATATTTTTTCCTAATTGATCTGTCAATATCTTCCAGCCATCCCAGTCAAACTCGTCCATGCCATCCTCAATGCTTATAATAGGATATTTTTCACACCACGATGAAAGGTAGTCTGACATTTGTTGCGAGTTAAGGGCTAATTTTTCAGAGGCTAATTGGTACAATCCATCCTGATAAAATTCTGTACTAGCGCAATCTAACCCCAAAAATACATCTTTTCCAGGTTCATATCCTGCCATTTCAATGGATTCCATAATTAACTGCAGAGCGGCCTCATTAGATGCCAGGTTAGGTGCAAAACCCCCTTCATCCCCTACTGTTGTTGCTAAATGTTTTTTTGATAGATTATTGTGAAGCGCATGAAAAATCTCAGCACCACATCTGATCGCCTCAGAGAATGAAGGTCTTCCAGCCGGAATAATCATAAATTCCTGAATATCCACATTGTTATCGGCATGTGCTCCACCATTAATGATGTTCATCATGGGTGTGGGTAGACTAAAATTACCGTCATTATTTAAGTATTCGAACAATGGTTTTTTTTCGCTCATAGCAGCGGCATGCGCGCATGCCATTGATACAGCAAGAATAGCATTTGCACCCAAATTTGCTTTATTAGGTGTGCCATCGAGCTCAATCATTACTGTATCTATCTTTGTCTGCTCTTTTGCATTATGGCCTATTAGTGCAGCGGCAATTAGGTTGTTAATATTTTCAATAGCCTTTAAAACACCTTTACCAAGGTAACGACTTTTATCCTGGTCTCTTAGCTCAATCGCCTCCTTACTTCCGGTAGAAGCCCCTGATGGAACCGATGACCTACCCCACGAACCATCATCCAAAAAAACTTCGGCCTCAACGGTTGGATTTCCCCTAGAGTCAATTACCATGCGGCCTACAATTTTTTTAATTACACTCATTTCAATTCCTAGCTAAATAAATTTTTTGACTTAACTGTGCTATCAAGCTCTTTTAAGATCTCTAACAGCGCCCTCATTTGATCCAGAGGAACTGCATTTGGACCGTCAGACAGAGCTTCGCTTGGCTTGGGATGTGTCTCCATAAAAATTCCGGATATCCCGCTGGAAACCGCTGCTCTTGCAAGCAAAGGCACAAATTCGCTTTGTCCACCACTCCGGTCGCCTTGCCCCCCCGGTTGTTGCACAGAATGGGTAGCATCAAAAACTACAGGGCAATTGGTCTCTCTCATAATAGCGAGACTTCTCATATCTGAAACTAGGGTGTTGTATCCAAACGAAACCCCTCGTTCACACACCATAATATTGTCCAGTCCACCATTAGCTTCTTTGGCTTTATTAACTACCTGCCTCATATCTTGAGGTGCTAAAAATTGACCCTTCTTAATATTTACTGGCTTGCCTGACTTAGCCACGGCATTAATAAAATCCGTTTGTCGGCATAAAAATGCGGGGGTTTGCAGCACGTCGACAACGCTGGCGACCTCTTCTACTTGCTCAGCCGTATGAATGTCAGTTAAAACTGGGACTCCAATTTGGCTTTTAACTTCCTGAAGAATCCTTAATCCTTCCTCCACACCAAATCCCCTGAATGTCTTATTAGAGCTTCTATTTGCTTTATCAAACGAAGATTTAAATATGAATGGAATACCCAGCTTGTCCGTCATTTCTTTTAATTGGCCAGCTACATCAATGGTCATGGATTCGGACTCTATTACACAAGGCCCAGCAATTAAGAACAGGGGCTCAGTTAAACCAACATTAAAATGGCATAGCTTCATAATTAGGATCCTTGTTCGTTAAATTTTATTGCTGCTCTTACAAATGATAAGAATAACGGATGTGAGTCTTTGGGGTTCGATGTAAACTCTGGGTGAAACTGGCATCCAAAGAACCATGGATGTTCATCTTCAGAGAGCTCAATGATTTCACATAAATTGTCAACAGGTGTTCTTGATGAGACAATCAGCCCTGCTTTCGTGAGTTGGTCTACATAGCCATTGTTTACTTCGTAACGATGCCTATGTCGTTCATTGACTTCTGAGCCATAAATATGAAACGCTAGGGTACCATCTACTATCGGTGCTTTTTGTGCTCCTAAGCGCATAGTTCCGCCTAAGTTCGAACCTTCATCACGCTTCTCTACCAATCCATTTTCTGTTTGCCATTCAGTGATCAATGCTATCAATGGGTGTGTGGGGGTTTCAGCAAATTCCGTGCTATTAGCACCCTTCAGCCCAGCCATATTCCTTGCATATTCAACAACAGCCAGTTGCATCCCTAAACAAATTCCAAGGAATGGAACTTTATTCGTTCTTGCATACTCAATTGCCTTGATCTTTCCTTCAGTTCCCCTTACCCCAAAGCCGCCTGGAATCAAAATAGCATCAAGGCCTTCCAGCTGACTTATTCCTTGTGTTTCGATATCTTCGGAATCCATAAAATGGATCTTAATTTTTGCATTATTATGAATGCCGGCATGAATTAATGCCTCGGTTAGAGATTTATATGACTCGGTTAGATCAACATACTTGCCTACAAAAGCAATATTAACTTGTTTGGATGCTTTATCTAGTAGTTCAGTTATATTTTTCCATTCTTTTAAATTGGCTTTTTTTGCTTTGAGATTAAGCTTAGTACAAACAATTTCATCCATATTTTGTTTGTGAAGCATCATTGGAATGCGATATATGGAGTCAGAATCTGTTGCTGAAATTACCGCCTCTGAAGAAACATTTGTAAACAGAGCAATTTTTGCCCTTTCTTCTTCAGGCAATTCTCGCTCAGATCTACATAGTAAGATATCGGGTTGAATACCAATCTGTCTCAATTCTTTGACTGAATGTTGGGTAGGCTTAGTTTTTAATTCTCCGGCAGTAGCTATCCATGGAAGTAAGGTTAGATGAATATAACAAGTATTGTCCTTACCTTCTTCAAAACCCATTTGACGAATAGCTTCAAGGAATGGAAGTGATTCAATATCTCCTACCGTCCCCCCAACCTCAATGATGGCTATATCATATCCTTTTGATCCTTCACGAATATGAAATTTAATTTCATCAGTGATATGCGGGATAACTTGAACGGTTTTCCCAAGGTATTCTCCACGCCTTTCTTTTTTTATAACGCTGTCGTAAATTTGGCCTGTCGTAAAATTGTTACTTTTAGTCATCTTGGATGAGATAAAACGCTCATAATGGCCAAGATCTAGATCGGTCTCTGCCCCATCATTGGTAACAAATACCTCTCCATGCTGAAAAGGACTCATTGTCCCTGGATCGACGTTTATGTAGGGGTCTAATTTAATCATAGTCACTTTTAAATCACGTGACTCAAGAATTGCCCCGAGGCTTGCGGCAGAAATGCCTTTACCTAATGAGGAAACTACTCCGCCAGTTACAAATATATATTTGGTCATGAAGACGCTTCTTTAAAAAAATTGCTGACGGATAAATATTTTACGTTAAAGCAATTGGTAGGACAATCAATACTTTTATTCTTTTTCCCAGCGCCCATAAGATTTAAATCTACCAAGCACTTCATCCATCTCTTTGTCTGATAATAGGTTAGGCTCACCAATTATTTTTGCTTGAATGTATATTTGGGATAAATGCTCAACCTCTTCAGCTATATCAAAAGCTTCTTGCAAATCTTTTCCTACAGCAACCAAACCATGATTTGAAAGTAAACAGGCTTTGTGAGTTCCAAGGGCACTTATAATGTTATCTGAAAGTTTTTGCGTGCCGAACATTGCATAATCAGCACAGTTAATTTGCTTTCCTCCGGTAACGGCTATCATATAATGAAACGGGGGTATGGGCTTTCCTAGAACACTAAGTGTGCTCGCGTGAATCGAGTGGGTGTGAACAATGGCTTGAGCATCTGGACGATGAACATAAATATCACGATGGAATCTCCATTCGCTTGATGGTAATAATTGATTGCTTTGATTTTTTTCAGGGGTGCCGTCCATGGCAACCTTAACAATATGACCTTCATTCAAATGCTCATTATTTATCCCGCTAGGTGTTATCAAAAAACCTGCTGCTTCTCGAATGCTGCAATTTCCAGTTGCCCCATGATTTAGCGACAACTTATTAAGCTTAGTCGATGTTTTGCATAACGATAGCTTTGCATTTTCTTTTGAACTCATAATAACAAACCTCTTAATTCAGAAGGGTCAAAAACTCCGTCCTCACAAATTAACTTACTAATATATTCTGGAGGAGTAACATCAAATGCTGGGTTATATCCACCAGACTCACCGATCTTAACTTCCGACATATTACCATCCGCATTAAGTCCGGTGATCATAAATAACTCACTTACATCCCGATTTTCGATCTGAAATGGCTGGCTTGTGAAGGTGAAGTCCTTGTCGAAGGTACTTTTTGGTGCTGCTACATAAAAAGGGATGTTATGAACCTTTGCTGGAAGCGCCTTAAGGTAGGTACCGATTTTATTGCATACCGATCCATCCACACCAACCCGGTCAGCTCCGACCAACACACAATCAACTTTTCCTTGCTGCATTAGATAGCCTCCAGCATTATCTGAAATAACTGTATGAGGTATACCTTCTTTTTCAAGCTCCCACGCAGTTAGGCTCATACCTTGGTTTCTTGGCCTGGTTTCATCAACCCACACATGAATATCCAGACCTTTAGCTTTGGCCAGATAAATAGGGCTTAATGCGGTGCCATAATCTATAGTTGCCAGCCAACCAGCATTACAATGTGTAAGAATGTTGATTGTTGGTTTATCTATTTGTTCAAGAAGAGTGATGCCAGCAGAGCCGATACGCTTATTAACCTCTACGTCTTCATCAGCCATAGACTGTGATACATCCCATGCTTTTTTTCGTCGCAGATTCTCAGGTATAGCCAGCAAAGTGTTGCACAGCTTACTTACTGCCCAACCAAGATTTATGGCTGTTGGTCTGGTGGCTATTAATGCTCGCTTTGCAGATTCGATCGAGGTATCAGAGGCATCTTCATTACATGCTAAGGCAATCCCAAAGGCGGCACTTATGCCTATTAATGGTGCGCCTCTTACCTGCATATTTTTAATCGCTAATTCCATTTGATTTAAGGACGATATACGCATTAAATTAAAATTGAAGGGTAGTTTAGTTTGGTCGATTATAATCACTGAGGATTGATCGCTAGATGCCTCTATCGTCCTATAATGCTTACCGTCTACTACCATATAAAATAACCCGTTAAAATTGGATAAAAACCGTCCACAAAAACTGTGGATAACATTGTGCATAAAAGTTAAAAAAAAAGGCAACCCATGATTTTATAAGGGATTTATTTAATCGCTTAATATTTAATCGTTAAAAAAACCTTTTAAAATCAATGGTTTAATGTATGTCATTGAGATCATTGAATTTTTTAACCCTACTTAAAGTAGGCTCTCAAGTCATGTGCATAACTTGGCTAATCTAGGTAGCACCTGTATTGTGTTAACCCTTATGATATCAGCAAATTCTAGCGAATTTAACCCCCTCAAATCAGAAAAAAAATGGCCAATACGGGCAACCTCACTCGGCTGGTTGTAAGCTCCATCTTGCAACCAATACGGCGGCATATCTGGGGCATCTGTCTCAAGGACGATTGACTTAAGCGGCAGGGATTTGGCTAAATTTTGTAGATGAGTTGCTCTTGGGTTTGTCATAGCTCCCCCAAAACCCAATTTGAAGCCTAAGTTAATGAGCTGTTCTGCCTGCTGAAAACTGCCATTGAAGGCGTGAGCAATCCCTCCCCTTACTTTAACCCTTCTTAAGTGCTTAAGCACAAGGTCAATGGCTGAACGGACATGCATGATGACAGGTAAATTAAACGTCTGTGCTAGTTGTAGCTGGTTGGAAAAATAGTACTCTTGTACCTCGAGATTATCCTTCCTTACAAATAAATCCAATCCAATCTCCCCAATAGCGACAGGGTTATATTTTATGATGTACTTGTTTAATATCTCTAAATCATGCGGATCTATTTTCTCCAAAAACATTGGATGAAAACCCAGAGCGTAATAGCACTCCCGATATGTATCGGAAAGCTTTATAACCCTGCTTATATTGCCTAAATCAACCGAAGGAATAATGATTGCATCCACCCTATTCTTCCTAGCCTCATTAATGACAGAGCTTATATTGGTTTTTAATGGATTAAAATCTAGATGGCAGTGGGTATCAATCCACATTTAACTCTTATTCACCTGCATAATCAGCCTTAGATCATCCCCAAACTGACGAATATCTTTTTGTTTGAGTGTAATTCTATGCTCCATAGATTCAAATATGGGGTTATGAAATAACGGGTTCGCATTACCGCCCATAATTATGGGTGCCTGATAAATTACCAGCTCATCTATTAAACCAAGCTCTAATAATTGTCCATTAAGAGTAGGTCCAGATTCTACTAAAACTTCATTGAACTCAAAAGTAGCTAACCTCTTCATCAATAATAAAAGGTCTACCTTGTTATCCTTGCTGGCAATATTTACCAATCGAACCCCTTGGGATTCTAAATGCTTTGCTTTACTGTTGGGGTCATTACTATAAGCCAGCATGATATTTTTCTGCTTTAATATCTGTGATTTGAGGTCAATAGATAAATTTGTATCTGCAATAACTCGGAAGGGCTGATCGTTCTCGGCGAGATTTCTGACATTTAACAGAGGGTTGTCTTGATTGATGGTCCCGACCCCAGTAAGAATTGCACAAGACCTTGCTCTCCATTGCTGAACATCATTCCTGGCTGCTTCAGAGGTAATCCATTTACTATCTCCATTAGCCAGGCTTGTTCTGCCGTCAATCGAGGATGCGATTTTAGATCGAATATATGGAAGGTTTTTGGTCATTCTGGAAAAAAAGCCGGTGTTTAATTCCTCTGCCTGCAACTGTAATACTCCCTCCACTACCTCTATACCATTTTTTCTTAAAACATCTAACCCCTTACCATTGACTTGTGTATTAGGGTCTAAAGATGCCACGACCACTCGCTTTATTCCACTCGAGATTATAAGATCCACACATGGTGGAGTTTTCCCATGGTGTGCGCAAGGCTCAAGAGTGACATACAAAGTTGCTCCTTTAGAGTGGGGTCCGGCTTCGTTTAAAGCTAAAACTTCCGCATGCTCTTGGCCGGCTTTCATATGAAATCCCCCTCCCAAAACCATGCCATTTTTAATCACGACAGCGCCAACAGAGGGGTTGGGTTTAGTTTTACCTAGTCCTTGTTTTGCGAGACTTATGGCAAGCGCCATAAATTCTGTTTGAAAAACCTGGTTCATTAAATTATTTTAATCAAGATCTTTTATAGCGTTGTTAAAATCAGCTATATCAGTGAAGCTTCTATAAACAGAAGCAAACCTGATGTAAGCTACCTTATCTAATTTTTTTAATTCCTGCATCACATCCTCCCCTAAATCTCGGGAATAAATCTCTCTCTCGCCGTTAGCCAAAATCTTAATTACTATTCTTTCGACAGCTTGATCGATAAATTCTACCGGTACTGGTCTCTTATGAAGGGCTCGAGTAAGCGAGTGCAATAACTTCTCTCGGTTAAACTCCTCTCTTTTTCCATCCTGCTTTACAACTTGAGGTAAGGTTAATTCAATATGTTCATAGGTAGTAAAGCGTTTTTCACAAACTATGCAACGCCTTCTCCTTCTGATTGAATTGCCCTGTTCATTCACTCGGGAATCAATCACCTGCGTATCATCAGTTATACAAAAAGGACATTTCATAATTTTCTACTTCTCATATACAGGGAAGCGGGAGGTCAATGCAGAAACCTCTTCTTTTACCTTCGCTATATTGGCTTCGTTGTTAGGCTCGTCCAAGATATCCGCAATAAAGTTTGCGACCATTTTTGCTTCAGTTTCAACAAAGCCTCTTGTTGTTATGGCAGGCGTTCCCAGTCTTATACCGGACGTCACAAAGGGGCTTTCCGGATCATAGGGAATAGAATTTTTATTCACGGTAATATGAGCCTTGCTCAATAAAATATCAGCCGCCTTGCCTGTTAGGTTTTTAGGTCTAAGGTCAACCAAAAATACATGGGACTCAGTTCTTCCGGATATTATGCGGTAACCTCTTGCTTGCAACTGACTTGCCATTGCTTGTGCATTGCTAATGACCTGAGATTGATAGTCATGAAATTCAGGCTTTAATGCCTCTAAAAATGCCGTCGCTTTTCCAGCAATTACATGCATCAAGGGGCCTCCTTGTATTCCAGGAAAAACAAAAGAGTTAATTATTTTTTCAAATTCAGGCTTTGCAATAATAAACCCCCCTCTAGGTCCTCGTAAGGATTTGTGGGTGGTAGAAGTGACAAAGTCTGCATATGGAACAGGGTTTGGATAGACTTTACCGGCAATCAGGCCTGAGTAATGCGCCATATCTACCATAAAATAAGCCCCTACTTTTTTGGCTATCTCTGACATTCTCTCCCAGTCGAATTTTAGGGCGTAAGCAGAAGCGCCTCCAATAATTAATTTTGGTTTACTTTCAATTGCCAATTGTTCCATTTCATCATAATCAATTTCCTCGTCATCATTTAGACCATAAGGAACGATATTAAATAATTTGCCAGAAAGGTTGGCGGGAGATCCATGAGTTAAATGGCCTCCATGGCCTAGGTTCATTCCCATAATTGTGTCACCTGGCTTTAATACAGCAAAGTACACCGCTTGATTTGCTTGGCTACCTGAGTGAGGCTGGACATTGACATAGTCTGCGCCGTACAGCTGCTTTAAACGATCAATGCATAGCTGTTCAACCTGGTCCACATGCTCGCATCCACCATAAAATCTTTTAGCAATATATCCTTCAGCATACTTATTTGTTAATTGTGAACCTTGTGCTTCCATGACCGCTGGACTCGTATAGTTTTCTGAAGCAATTAATTCAATGTGTGCTTCCTGGCGATTCATTTCACTAACGATTTGGTCCCACAAATCAGGATCAGATATTTTTAATGGCAATAATTTACTAAACATAAAATCTCACTTTAAAGAGTTGTAATTGTAAGTATTTAATAAGGTATTATTTTATCATGTTAGAAAAGCTAAGCTCTCATGTTTTGATTTTAAAGTAGACATTGTAAGTAAATATTAAATTCAAAAAAAGGTTACTAGATTATGAACTGGACAGACACACAAGAAATTGCGGAAAAACTATATGATAACAATCCCGATATAAATCCCAAAACCATTCGTTTCACCGATTTACTTCAATGGATTCTTAATCTTGATGATTTTGATGGGGATCCCGATAAGTGTGGGGAGAGAATTTTAGAGGCTATACAGCTAGCCTGGATAGAAGAATATGAATAGCCCAGCTATTGAAAAAAATATTTTTAAAGCCTATGACATTAGAGGTATTGTCGGCGAATCTCTTGACCTTGATTCCGTAGAGAATATAGGCCGTTCCGTAGGTAGTGAAGCTATTTCACAAAAACAAAGCACTATTTGTGTCGGGTATGATGGGAGATTATCCAGCCCTGATTTATGTCAGGCATTAATAAAAGGTCTACTATCAACAGGGATTAAGGTGGTTGAAATTGGCTTAGTTACTACGCCAATGCTCTACTTTAGCACCCATTTATTAGAAACAAATACCGGAATCATGATAACCGGAAGCCACAACCCCCCTGATTACAATGGCTTTAAGATCATGATTGCAGGTGAAACTATTTCGTCTGAAAAAATTCAGTCCCTGTATCAGAGAATTATCAATAATCAATTTTTAACGGGGATTGGTAGCTCGACAAGAGCGGATATTCAAAACCAATATTTAACCGCTATTTATAAAGATATCAAAGTAAAGCGTCCAATAAAAATTACCATTGATTGTGGAAATGGAGCGGGTGGTATCTGTGCTGAAGAGCTTTATAAGGGGTTAGGAGCAGAGGTAAGGGCATTGTATTGTGACGTAGATGGTAACTTCCCCAACCATCACCCTGACCCCTCCAATCCTGATAATTTAATAGACCTTCAAAATAATCTAGCCTCAACTGACAGCGAAATAGGACTAGCATTTGACGGTGATGCAGATCGGCTAGGAGTGGTTACTAAGTCCGGTGAAATCATTTATCCTGACCGACAGCTCCTATTATTTGCTGAATCGGTATTAAAAGATCATCCCGGAGCTACAGTTATCTTTGATGTAAAGTCGACAAAACATCTCTTTAAATGGATAGAAGACAAAGGTGGAATTCCATTGATATGGAAAACAGGCCACTCACTCATCAAAAAAAAGATGAAGGAAGTTAATGCTGTCTTAGCGGGAGAAATGAGTGGGCATACTTTTTTCAATGACAAGTGGTATGGTTTTGATGACGGGTTGTACGCTGGAGCAAGGTTGCTTGAGATTTTAAGTAACTTTGACGATCCTTCAGCCATCCTAGAAGCACTGCCAAAAAGCGTCAGCACCCCCGAATTAAACATCAAGCTTGAAGAGGGAGAGCAACACCAAATTATTCAACAATTACAAGAGGAGGCATTATTTTCAGACGCTCTCAATATTATTAAGATCGATGGTTTGAGGGTGGAGTATGCGAATGGATTTGGTTTGATGAGAGCGTCGAATACCACGCCTGTAATTGTTCTAAGATTTGAAGCTGAAAGCTCTACTGAGCTTAATAAAATCCAAAAAGACTTTAAGATACAACTTGAAAAATACATAAATACAGATAAAATTCCGTTCTAATATGAAAATTTCAACACTAATATTTATTCTGATCTTACCATTCACCTCAAATTTGATGGCTATTGAGCCAAGCCCTTCTAAAAATGATGCACTGGCTTATATTGTTAGCCCTAAAAATGGAGAGAAAGTTTCTAATCCAGTAACCATTATATTTGGCTTAAAAAATATGGGGGTTGCGCCTGCTGGAGTCCAGAAAGAGCATACTGGACACCACCATTTGTTAATTAATGCAGATCAGATACCCGAAGCCAGCAAACCCATCCCAAGCGATGACAGCCATAGGCATTTTGGTAAAGGGCAAACGGAGGTGACTTTGACATTGCCTTTAGGCAAAAATACTCTGCAACTAATACTGGGGGATCATTTTCATATCCTTCACAACCCACCGGTCATATCAGAAAAAATTACTATCGAGGTGGACTAGCCACTGCCTCCTGGCATGCGATATCGCGATATTCGGAATTAACCGAATTGACTTTTATGTCCTCCCACTCTAAAGCAGAGCTCTTACTGAAAATAGATTGTCCTGTGGCATCACTAGTTTCATATAACGCATAACCCATGATTCTCATTGTATTTTTATTGCAATCAAGCTGAATTAAACTTTTAATCGATCGGTAATCAAGGTTCATAGTTGACTCTGTAACACCGTAACTCTCCATCACCCACATCCTTGTTTTTCCCTCAACCAATTGAAAGTCACCTAGTTGAACATAAAAGCTCTTTTTCTGATTAATGTCATTATGCATCAGCACCCAGTTTTCACTGGAAGCCTGGAGCTGAAGTGGCAACAATAGTAAGAGGAAAATCTTTTTCATAGATGCATTATATAACAGCCATAAAAAAAGCCCGACATTGCTGCCAGGCTTTTTCCTTAGAACAAATAAAATTACTTGTTCATTACGTACATGGTTACTTCAAAACCAAAACGCATTTCAGTTGCTGATGGTGTTGTCCACATAATATTTCTCCTTAAAGAAAAGTTAAATAATTAAGACTTGGCTGAACATATAGGGCAAGTACATTGCCACATATGAAACGGCCAATCAGTAATTTCTGTATACATGATCAATTACTTGTTCATTACATACATAGTTACTTCAAAACCAAAACGCATTTCAGTCGCTTGAGGTTGTGTCCACATAGTATTTCTCCTTGTTTATGGTTAATAAGATCATTAAACATAAAGCAGATCATTGAAGATGCATTTTAATAAACCAAATGCAAGGTTCAACTTGAGATTTACAAAAACTATATTAGACCTTTGTTAATGAATGTATATGAAGATCTACATGAAGATTTGCTAAGTAAAATCATTAGATCCCCAGTGAATTTAACTAATAAAAAAGGGCCTAGTACTCCTACTAATAAATGTTTCATTTAAATCTCTCCTGTAAAATTAAAGGTGACTTCTTAGTAAATGTAGTTCTGTCATTTTTACCATTGAAGTTAACCTCATGGCTCAAACAATTAATTTATTATTTCTTTAAACTGCTAATTTGTCAAGATTATGACCACAATCAAAAAAAACCATCCTATTTGCTATAGCTTTCCAGGAAAGCGGAAGCTAAATTAAAACCCAAATCACTTGATTTGGAAATGAGTTTGATAGCCCTTTTCCTTTCTTCGGGCACGATATACCCATAATAATAAAGAAGACCAAGAGCAAAATTTGCGCGAGGATGATTGTTACCAGCTGCCCTCTTTAACCATACCCAGGCCTCAGCTTTACTGAATCCCTTGTCGTTCACATATAGCTTCCATATCAAATACTGCGTATTGATATCCCCTTGCTTGCCCTCCCTTCTTAAATCGTTAAGGCCCTCTTTTGTGATTTTGGTTATGGGCCCATAGATCTCACTAAACAACCTATCGTCTGGATTGATTGTATGCAACTGCCTGTTAATAGGGTTGGCTTCTGTGACTACTTTCCTAAGGTAATGGGACGCTTGTTGATGATCTTGAAGGGCGGCAATTACAAGCCAATTAGGAATTTCATTAGTATTGGTATTTATTTCTCGCATAGCCTGATCAAACTGTGACTGAGGATGACCGTCCTCTGCCATCTGCAATAAATCACCAGCAAATGCATTGTTAATAATAACTAATAAAAAAAGGATTGCGCTTCTAAACATAATGGTTACATAGACTTTTATTGTGTTGTGTTGTGTTGTGTTGTGTTGTGTTGATGTTTAAAATAAATTAACACAATAGATATCTATTATGTTAATTTGTTCCTATGGTTTTACGTATTTTTTTCTTATTAATGATGCTCAGCCCTTTCGCTGCCATGGCTGATGCAAATCCTGAGTTATGGCCGTATGTCAAAGAAAGACTCTTTCAAGACCGGGTTATTAATGAGACGGATTTTTTAACCATTACTGGCCCTAGAAGAGCTTCGAGTGGCGCCCAGGTTCCGATAACGATTAAACTCGCCACTCCCATTGATATTGAAATGAAAAATGTGTTCTTAATTATTGATGCAAACCCAACACAGCATGCTGCAACCTACCAACTATCAAAACACTCACAAGAGCTAGACTTGTCTACAAGAATCAGGATGGAAACCGATTCTTATGTGCGCGTGGTAGGTGAAGACAGTAATGGGAAGTTATATATGAGTGCTATTGCAATCAGAGCTTCTGGCGGTTGTAGCGGCTATATGGACGTCGACGACCCTGAACTTACAGCAGACCTAGGTAAGATTCTTATTAAAACTCAAGATAAATTTATTACAACAAGAATTAAGCATCCAAATTTTACTGGCCTTCAAAGAGATCTCGATTCAGGGGGTTATATTCCAAGATGGATTGTCGAAGAAATTATTTATATTAGTAATGAAGAAGTCTTGTTGGTAGCGCAAAATAAGATATCCATGAGCCAGGACCCTTACCTTAAGTTTAAGATTAATGCCGACATAAAAAATTCCATCAATATCATGGCTAGAGATACTAAGGGCAACGAATTCACCAAGTAAGTTAAAGTCTAGTAAAGGATTTACCTAGTAAGCTTTAGATTGGATCGTATTTCTTGATAAAAACCCCATAGGGCTGGGATTGCACCGATTAGCAAGAATATAAGAAATATCACTATATTTTGAAATAAGGCGGCCCTATAGCTTTGTACCAACTCTCTTAATTCAATAATTCTTTTCTGATTATCATTTAAAATCTTTAGATCACTTTGCGCCAAAAGATCATAATTACAATCCGTACTTAATTTTTCACAGTAAGTGATTTGTGTATTAAGTTCTTTGGTAAAAATCTGATGCGAAAAATACTCATTAATGGTCAAAAAAATACATAGAAAAAAACCTACACAAAAAAATAACCAAAAAAAATGTTTCTGAGACTCTCTAACCAACAAAATAATAGCTCCTTAGTGGTGACAATTACGTCATAATAAATTTTAAGCCAGCAATGATAAGGACGCACCCTAATGTTTTTTTCAGACCATTAACATTCAAGTGCTTAATCCCCAGCTGAGTACCAATGATTACCCCGGAAAGTACCGCAAAGGAAAATAAAAATATTGTCGTTGGCAGTTCTTGTAATGATGTCATGCTACCTATTAACCCAGACAATGAATTAAAAAAGATAAAAGCGGATGCCGTTCCTGAGGCTTCTTTAATGGAAGTCCATCCAAAAAAGACAATTAAAGGTGATAAAAAAATACCTCCTCCGGTTCCCGTTAGTCCCGATAATAGTCCTATCACCATCCCAAGCATTAATGCTACCACCCAATTAATTTCAGCTTTGGGTGGTTTTAGCTGATCAAGAATATTAAAAATAAATTGAAACCCTGCAACTAGCAGAATTATACCCACCAAAGGCCGATAAATACTTGCCGTTAATTCTATGTATCCACCCAAAAAAGCCGCCGGAATAGAGCCAATAGCTACCGGTAAGAACACCTTAAAATTAAAAAATTTATGCCGTATAAATCGAAAACTGCTAATTGATGAAACGATGATATTAAGAATTAAACCTATGGGCTTTATTGTTGTTATTGGCGTACCCATTAATGACATGATTGCAATATATGATGACGCTCCTCCATGCCCAACGGAAGAATACAATATTGCCCCCAAAAAAATGAAGAATGCCGTTACATAATCGTTAATTAAAAAATCCATTACACCTTAGCGAAAACAGCTTTTAACGGCATCAATATTGGTGATAGTAAATGATCCCATACTCTTCGCATTATCCATCAAGTAATGAAAGTAAACTGTAAATTTACCCGTAGTAACAATCTCATCGAAAAGTTCTTTGGGGATTAACTCATTTCTACGCATAGTTTTTTGTGTTGTATTGCTGACAAATTGATGATTTTCCGTTTCAATGGCTAAAGCGTTAAACCAGTTCCAAAAGGTGATGGAATAAAATGGAGTTTTTAAGTTCTTATGTCCTTCATGATGCGAGCTAAAGTGTTTATTTAAATCAAAAACGTGCTTTCCTTTGCTGTAAAAAATAATTTCGAATGCTTTTTTATTGTTTTTTTCATCAAAGTTTTTTCTGCACTCTGCCTTTAGCTGAAGGAAGGGTTTGTCAATTTCAGCAAAATAATTAGTTTTCGCAAAGATATCAAAATCATCGGCTTGAACAGCCAGCGCATTACATAGCAATAATAATAAAACCGTCTTATACATAAGGCTTATTTAATACCGAGGGTTAGAAATGTTCATTGGTTCCCAAAAACCGCCAGCATCCGGAGGGTATATTTCCCAATCGTACATTCCCAATCCGAACACGCTTCAGAGCTGTTACTCTCACCCCTACTAATTGGCACATTTTACGAATTTGGCGGTTTCGGCCCTCAATCAACGTAAAGCTTAATTGGTCATCATTTTGCCACAATACTTTTGCAGGTTTTAACTCATACTCATCGAGAGTTAAGCCATGGTTTAATAATGCTAGCGCCTCGTCAGTTAATTTTCCTTCAATGCGAACCAAGTACTCTTTTTCTACAATCACATTCTCACCAATAATCTGTTTAGCAATGCGACCGTCTTGGGTTAACACCAATAATCCTGATGAATCAATATCTAACCTTCCCGCAGGAGCTAGCCCTGCTGTATTAAAGGTAGGCTTTCTTGTGTCGTCGGTTTTGTAAAATTTATCTGGAGTGACTAACGTCGCAGCGGGGGTGAACTCTTTGTCATCATCGAGATGGGAGATAAACCCTACCGGTTTGTTAAGAATGATAGTGGCTTTAGCGGATTGGGCAATTGTAGCCCTATCCTTTAATTCAATTTTTTGTGACCTGCAGGCCTTGGTTCCAAGCTCACTCACAGTTTTTCCATCAAGAAGAACAAGTCCAAGCTCAATAAATTTATCAGCCTCTCTTCTAGAACATAAACCCTGTTCAGATAGTATTTTAGATATACGTACTTTTTTCATATAGTTACTATGAGCCCCCTAAGAGTGCACTTTTAATATAAGGGTCAATATTATCTTGATTTAGTAACCACCGCTTATAATCCATAGGAACATCAGCAATAAGCTCACCCTTATGTTTACCAAAAGGCATGACTGAAGGTATCCTAGCCTCCTCACTTAGGGTCCAAAGTTGCTCCGTAGACGTGACCTTCATCGTCGTGCATAGTTGCTTTAAGATGGAAGCACAAATCATCACGTCTGCTTCCGCAGAGTGAGCATTTTTTAGTATAGTTTTAGCATTTTTTCGATCAAGGTAATAGACTAGGGCGCTTTGCGAATAGGCATCGATGTTTGGCCATACTTTGCGAGCTAAAGCCAAGGTACAGATTCTTTTTAAGTTAGGCTGATTCACCACATTCCAATCGTAATCAATATTGTGTCCAATCAGATACTCGCAGTTAGGAGGCAATGCGAATGAGCTAGCGGGAGGGCAATCAACCAACTCTTCATCATAAATATGATGGGTGGCTAATGCGCCTAACTCGATGGGTTTTCCTGGATTGAACCGCTCACAAAAACTTGCACCTAACTGAAAACTAGGTATATCAAGGACTTCTATCCATGCCGCTTCAATCAATATGGGGTCATTTTTTCCAGTCGTTTCTGTATCAAAAATTAATGTTTTAGTCATCGCCCTATCCTTTCAAATCTAGGTTACCTATTTTTTGGTAAATTCTTGCCATATTGCTTGAACTGCTTTTTGATTAAGCTCAACAGAGCTCAGCTCAACTTTACCAGGGTTTTTAGGATTTAGCCCCTGCTGATGTTGTTTTGTGCGATATATTTTGTATGCAGAGATAAGGCTGGTAGCATCCTTTGAAGAAAGCAAGCCAAGCTCTGATAATTTAGTAATCAGTGTAATATTCCCTAAGTTTTCACAAAGATCTGCATATTTATAGCTGTACCCCAATACATAAAATTGCGTTATAAATTCAATATCGATTAACCCCCCGCGACTAAGCTTTAAATCAAACAGATCCCCGTTGGGCTTTTTATCGCGATAAATCCTTTCTCTCATTTCAATGATGTCGGTTTTAAGTTTACCAATATCTCTTTGCTCTTGCATGATGGATTGCCTGAGATTATTGAATTTTCGCTTAAGGGTTTTATTTTCCGATACGAATCTTGCTCTCGTTAAGGCTTGATGCTCCCAAATTAATGACCGATTAAGCTGATACTCGCTATAGGCATCCCAACTTGAAACCAACAATCCACTTCCGCCATCTGGTCTCAATCGTAAATCAATGTCGTAAAGTATTCCAGAAGCCGTATACGATGTAACCCAACTATTGAAGCGCTGCACTAATTTTATGTATTTATCCCTATCCTTAGATTTTTTCTCATCAAAAACAAACACCAGATCTAAATCAGACAAATAACTCATTTCCTTACCGCCAAATTTACCGTAAGCAATGATGCCAATGGATGGAAAAGCTAATGTTGGATAGAGGGTTTCCCAAATACAATAAAGGGCTTGTTGTGTAATAAAGTCCGCTATATCCGCTAAAGCATCTGAAATGCGTTCAATTGGGTAGATATGCATTAACTCTTGAATTGCCAACTTAAAAATCATAGAATTTTTAAAATCACGTAATAAATTCATTTGCAACTCGGTATCTCCATGGCTTCTGCTGAGTTGATCTAATAATTTTTTACTCGCCTCCGCCAAGTCAAATGGCTTAGTAAATTCTGAGCTATTCATTAAGTCATCAATCGTTGCCGGAAATGTCACAATATTCTGGATAAGCTCCTGATCAAAGCTCGCAATTTTAATTAACAGTTTTAACGCTGGTATGTTCTCATTTAACAATGCTAAATAACTGGACCTATGGGCAATGCTATCTAAAGCATTCAGCATATGCACTAAGGTTTTATCAGGATTATCGACCCTAGCAACCTCATATAACACTACCGGGATAAGGGTATTAAGCTTCTCTTTCGTGGTAGCTGGCAATGTTGGATAATTGCCCATTAATTTGATATTTTGAATAAAATTAAACGTATCCTGAGATTTTTTATAGCCCAAATCATTTAGGCAATTAACTGCAACATCACTGCTGACGTCTAAGCTCCATAGCGTCTTTAAATTTTCTTGAGCTGGAGATAAGGGTTGGGAATTATTGCTAAACATTTCATCAAAAATTAATTCCACCTTATCTTGGTGTTTATGTATTTTGTGTTCAAGCAAAGTCCAACTTTTTAGACCCATAGCACTAGCTAACAAGCTTTTGTCTTCGGGAGATACAGGGATCTTGTGCGTTTGGGCGTCATCGATATACTGCAAGCGATGCTCTAAATTTCTAAAAAATATATATGCTTCATGTAAGGATTTATATGTCATGTTAGGTATGAGCTTTTTATTTTTAAGCTGCGTTAAGGCCTCGATAAAGCCTCTACATCTTAATGACTTGTCTTTACCTCCCCAAACTAACTGGAAGGACTGAACAATGAACTCGAGTGTTCTGATACCTCCTCTACCCACCTTGATATCGCCATCATTGATCTTTTTTAACATATCCTGACTAATCTTTTTTTTAATATTTCTAAGGGATTCGAAGATATTAAAATCAAGATACTTTCTATAAACAAAAGGCTCTATTAATGCATCAATAATCAAGGAAGGTCCGAGAACCACCCTACCCTTTAACCAAGCATAGCGCTCCCAATCAAGCCCATGGGTTATTAAGTAGTTTTCAAAGGATTCTAAAGGGCTTACTAAAAGACCTTGCGAACCAAAGGGTCTTAATCTCATATCAACCCTAAAAACGATTCCCTCATCAGTGTAATCATTTAGTGACGAGATAATAAGCTTGCCGAGTTTGGTAAAAAAATCTTGGTTACTGATAGAGCTCTTTCCTGTTGTAGCTCCATCCTCTTCATAGAAAAATACTAAATCAATGTCTGATGATGGGTTGAGCTCATAGCCACCCATCTTGCCCATCGCTACAATAATAAGCCTCTGAATATCACCATTACTGTTAACTGGGAAGCCATGTTGTTTTGTAAGCGCTTCCCAATGAAATTTTTCGGCCTCACGCAGTGAGATTTCTGCAAGGATTGTATGGGTATTGAATGTCTCGGTAATATCACTTAAGCCATTGAGATCACGAATAAGGCTTAAAGCGAAGAAGTGATGCCGCATCAAACGCAAGTGCGTATTTAAGCTATTTATATCGTTTAAAGGAAATTGCTTGATGTATTTAAGAATATGTTGGTATTCAACTTGTGAGAATATTTGTTTTTTTATGGCTTTGAGTAGCCTGGGATTTGCATCCAGCAATGATGCTAGATACCTTGACTGACTTCCAGCTAAGCTTATTGCTGAAGTAGTATTCAATTGCTAGCTGAGAATGTTTCTACCATAAGAAAATGCGGCACAAACAATACAGGTAAAGTTATTTTTATCATAAAACCAGTTTACCCCAGATAATTAAGTGGGCAAATTGATAGTCGAGCATTTGTGAGGATATATTTTTTAGGTGAAGTTCATTTAATGACGGGTTGCTTCGCACCCCGTGGACCCCTATTGGTCGGTCATTAATTTATTTGATTTTTGCCACTAATTACCTTTCTCTCAACACCGCTTTAAAAGCTTGTGCCCATTTCTATCCCAAATAAAAATTTTCCATTAGTGCTATTCACCTCTGAATACCCAGCACTAATATTAAACCTATAATCACCACCTATTATATCTAAATCATTAATAGAAATAGCGGCCTACTTCCACAAAGTAAAACCAGACACCCCAGAATATATCGATTATTTTGAAGAAACAAATGGTGGTCATGGCCGTGTTGAAGTGCGACGTTATCGCCAATTACATATCAATGAATGGATAAATGAAGCACAGCACTGGGCGGGGATCGGCAGTATTATTGAAGTAGAAAGAGAGCGTCATACAATGGTCAACTCCAAACATCAACACTTTATTACATCAGTAGTATACAGCCTGATGTTGTCCGCATTGCAGAGGCGATCCGGAGTCATTGGGGTCGGGAGCTGCCTTACATCTAGCTTAAAAGTTAATCAACAAGTAGATAATGCTGCAATTAATGGTTGGAATTTCATAATGTTTTTCCCAAAATTAAATAATTTTTGTTTATTCTATAACTAGAATAAACAATAAATCTTAATCTTGAGATTATTTTTGTAGTCTGTATGTAGTCTGTGACGGAAATAAAAAAAGCTTTTAGAAGAACAATCCTCTAAAAGCCTTGATATAAGTGGTGGGCCCACCAGGACTCGAACCTGGGACCAAGGGATTATGAGTCCTTACACCCACCTTTATAATTAATCAAAAAATAAGAATGATAGAATCTAGAGTCAGCTACCTTGCTAAACAAGATGAAATTAAAAAGGATTTATTATGACATTACGAATAAATGATATTGCTCCAAACTTTACTGCTAATACCACCTCAGGAATGGTGAGCTTTCATGAGTGGATTGGTGATAGTTATGCTATTTTATTTTCTCATCCTAAAGACTTCACCCCGGTATGCACAACAGAGTTTAGCGCTGTTGCTAAGCTTGCTCAGGAATTTACAAAGCGAAATACTAAAGTGATTGGCGTCTCCGTAGACAGTGTCGACGATCACCGAAAGTGGAAAAAAGATATAGAGTTTTTTTCTGGTGTACCAGCGGATTTTCCGATTATCGATGATATATCTCTTCAGGTAGCAAAACTATATGACATGCTACCTGCTGATGCTTACCTTCCAGATGGACGAACTCCTGCCCATAGCGCAACTGTTCGTACTGTGTTTATTATTGGTCCAGATAAAAAAATACGTCTCACCCTATCCTATCCAATGTCAGTCGGTCGTAATTTTGCTGAAATTCTAAGGGCTTTAGATGCAATACAGGCGACTGAAGGACAGCCCTTGGCGACTCCGGCTAATTGGATTTTAGGTCAGGATGTAATTGTTGCTTTAAGCTTAACCAACGAACAAGCGGAAGAGAAATATGGGGCGCTGGATATTAAGCTGCCATATCTTCGCTATGCGAAAGCTACAAAAAAGTAAATTTAATTTATAAAGCTATAAAACTGATTTTAATTGGACGTAGCGTTGAGATTAGAACTTACGTCCTCTGCAATCCATGCAGGTGTGTTAATAATCCACAAGCGTTAATCAAAGATTACTAAGTTGATTTATATAGCGAGGACTATAGGGCAGAAGTTATTGACTGAACTTCATTTCCATTTTTTGATGTTATTAAAAGGAGGTGTTTTTAAATTTAGCTTTCTTCCATATTATGATACATAGCATACCTAATGAGGATATCTACAACAGCATGGTTGTTATACTCTAATATTGGTTTGAATATTACTTTTATAGTATCAGAAAATTTGATTCCGCCACCGCTGTCCAAACGAGTATCGTTTATTTGCATACTAATCGGATGCTATACTTGCTCTTTAGCTCAGTTCTTAGTAATTATGAAATTTAAGCCAATATTAAAATGTCTAAGCAGACAGAAAAATCAGATTTAATTGATGCGTTAAAGGCTATCGTCGGGGCGACTTATCTCCTAACGGGTGAAGCTAATACAAAATCTTATAGCAAAGGCTATCGTTTCGGCTCAGGTAGCGCTTTGGCTGTCGTCCGCCCTGGAACCTTACTCGAAATATGGAGAATATTGCAATGCTGTGCAAAAGAAAATGTTGCGCTTATTATGCAAGCAGCAAATACTGGATTAACAGGTGGCTCAACTCCAGACGGCAATGATTACGACCGTCCAATTGTAATTGTAAATACCATGCGTGTTAATCAAATTCAATTGATTAACAAGGCAAAGCAGATTATTGGATTACCAGGCAGCACTCTGTTTGGCCTTGAGGAAGTTCTAGCACCTTATGGCCGTGAGCCACATTCAGTCATTGGGTCATCATGTATTGGTGCATCAATTGTGGGTGGCGTATGTAATAACTCAGGCGGTGCACTTGTGCAACGCGGCCCAGCTTATACTGAGTTAGCACTTTATGCAAAGATTCATAACAATGGAGAAGTGAAACTGGTAAATAATCTGGGCATCAAACTTGGCTCTACGCCAGAAGAAATCCTTCAAAACTTAGAGCAACAGTACTACACGAAGAATGATATACAGCATACAGAAAAACTTGCATCTGATAACGTATATCATGAGCGTGTAAGAGAAATTGATGCAGATACGCCAGCACGCTTTAATAATGATGGTCGCCGTTTACATGAGGCGTCAGGTTGCGCTGGAAAGTTAGCAGTATTTGCGGTTCGATTAGACACCTATCCAACTGAAAAGAAACAAGTGTTTTATATTGGTTCTAATGATGACTCTGTGTTTGAAACTATCCGACGCGATATTTTATCCTCATTTAAAACCTTACCTGTTTCTGGTGAGTACTTACATCGCGACTGTTATGCAGTGAGTAAAAAATACGGTAAAGATGCCTTCTTAGTGATTGATAAATTAGGCTCTAAGTACATTCCTAAACTATTTGGCTTAAAAAGAAAAGTCGACCGTATTGCCGGTAGGTTTTTATTTTTGCCTGCTAAAATGTCTGACCGAATCATGCAAGCCATGAGTTATTTATGGCCCAATCATTTACCAACATGGATGGATGAGTATCATCGAAAATATCAACATCATTTGATATTAGAAATGAGTGGCAGGGGAATTGATGAAGCCCGCACATATCTTCAATCGTTTTTCAAAGGCCACGAAGGTAACTATTTTGAGTGCTCACCAGCAGATGGTGAGAAGGCGATATTGCATCGTTTTGTCGCAGGTGGTGCTATTGGTCGTTATCATGCGATGAAACGTGACACCGCTGGTGCAATGATGACGGTTGATGTCGCATTACGGCGCAATGAGGAAAAATGGTTCGAGCAACTGCCTGAAGAAATTGATAGCTTAATTGAAGCTAAATTTTATTACGGGCATTTATTCTGTCACGTGATGCATCAAAACTATGTATTGAAAAAAGGCGTTAATGCAGATAAATTAAAAGCAAAAATTCTCGCTTCCTTTGATGCGCGTGGCGCGGAATATCCAGCAGAACATAATGTTGGTCATGAATATGCGGCTAAACCAGTATTGAAGACTTTCTACCGCAAGCTGGATCCGACCAATACCTTTAACCCAGGAATTGGTAAAACAAGTAAATTAAAAAACTGGGCTGAAGTAAAAAATAAATAATGATACACAAAAAAACCTTGCGATTATAAACAAGGCTTATTAATGTATATAGCTAAGATTAATAGAGTAATCTTAACCTAATCGTACCATCAACAGTGTCCAACTTTTCAAAAGCTGATTGTGAGTCAACTCTATTAACATCCATGACCAAGTAGCCAATTTCATCTCGTGTAACCAAGCTTTGAGCCAAGATATTGAGATTATTCTCAGCAAAAAGAGTATTGATCTTTGATAAAACACCAGGCCGATTATGATGAATATGTAGCAAGCGATGCGTTTCTGGTATTTGTGGCATACTGATTTCAGGGAAGTTAACAGCAGAAACTGTCGTACCACTATTGGCGTATTGAACAAACTTTTCTGCAACCTCTAAGCCAATATTCGCTTGAGCCTCTATTGTTGAGCCGCCGATATGCGGCGTTAAAATAACATTATCAAATCCCCGTAATATTGAGGCTAATGGATCATTATTTGATTTTGGCTCTTTAGGGAAAACGTCAATTGCAGCACCTCTTAGTTTTCCATTTTTAATCACTTCTGCTAAATCTGCTAATTCAACACAATTTCCTCGAGCAGCATTGACAAAGATTGATCCTTCTTTCATTTCAGCAAACTGTTTCTTTGTAATCATGTTTTTAGTAGAAGGAAGTTCAGGCACATGTAATGTCACTATATCTGCTTGGTTTAATAGTTCTTTTAATGATGCAACTTGGTTTGCATTGCCAAGCGGCAATTTAGTCACTACATCATAATAAATCACGTTCATACCTAAGCTTTCTGCAAGTACTGATAACTGAGAACCAATGTTACCGTAACCAACTATACCTAATGTTTTACCACGAGCCTCGTTAGAGTCTTTGGAGGTTTTAGGCCAGCTTCCTTCGTGTACTTGTTTACTTTTTGCTGGTATGCCTCGTAGCAATAGAATTAACTGACCAATCACTAACTCGGCGACTGAGCGCGTATTTGAGTATGGCGCATTAAATACTGGAATACCTTTTAATCTTGCAGCGTCCAAATCAACTTGGTTTGTGCCGATACAAAAACAACCAATCGCAGCAAGCCTTTCAGCTGCATCTAATACTTTTTTTGTTAACTGCGTTCTAGAACGAATGCCAATAAAGCGCGCATCTTTAACTTTCTCAATTAATAAATCCTCGTCTAAGGCATGGGTAATATATTCTATATTGTGATAACCCCTCCTTTTAAGTGTATCTACTGCATTTTGGTGTAAGCCCTCTAATAAAAGAAAGCGTTCGTTAGATTTTTTGTTTACCTGTAATTCCATGTGGGTTTTTCTACCTTATAAGTTAATTTAATGAATAGCTCATATAAGCTATCTAATTTGTATCGATTTTGAGTTGATTGATTAATCCAGCACGGCTAGCCTGTTGATCAGCATGGTATGAACTGCGCACCATTGGACCAGACGCTACGTTTAGAAAACCCATTTTATAAGCTTCCTTCTCATATATCTTAAAAGTATCGGGATGGACATAGCGTAAAACTGGCATGTGACCGTCGGATGGTTGCAGGTACTGACCAATGGTCAACATGTTGACGTGATGCCTGCGTAAATCGTGCATGACTTGCAAAATTTCATCATCGGTCTCACCGAGTCCAACCATAAGACCTGATTTGGTTAATATATTTTGGCATGTATGCTTAAAATTTTTCAACAAGTTGAGTGAGTTCTGGAAATCTGCACCAGGACGTACTTCTTTATATAAACGTGGCACAGTTTCAATGTTGTGATTCAACACTTCTGGGGGTTCGGCGCTAAGAACTTTCAGTGCCAAATCCAGACGTCCACCAAAATCTGGCGTTAGGATTTCAATGTGTGTGTTTGGTGATTGCACATGAATCTGCTGGATGCATTCAACAAAATGACCAGCACCGCCATCCCGCAAATCGTCTCTGTCGACTGAAGTTATAACGACATAGTTGAGTTTCATTAAGGCAATGGTTTGAGCAAGCCGTTCTGGCTCGCGACTATCCAACGGGTCGGGTCGACCCGTACTGACGTTACAAAACCGACAACGCCGAGTGCATTTATCCCCCATTATCATGAAGGTCGCGGTGCCTTTGTTCCAACATTCGCCAATATTAGGACAGGAAGCTTCTTCGCATACTGTAACCAATTGATTGGTTTGTACGATATCTTTAATTTCACTAAAGCGACTAGAAGATGATGGCATCTTAACGCGAATCCATTTTGGTTTCGGTAAGCTTGTGGTTCTATGAGAATATTCTCGTTTAGTTTTAAGGGAGCCTCTTTGTTGGTCATGCCTTTGATTAGAAATAGGCGTATCTAAAAGTATAGTATCCCTGTTTCTATCATTGATGTTATAAGTTATCATATTGCTGGGGATCTCATTGACATTACTGTTACTTCTTCCAATTATTTTGCGTGCGTCAAAGAAAGAAATTCTGTGCGCAACCCTTGGTTCCATAATAAATCTCCTAGCATAGCAGACGTTATAGTTTCTTGGCCCTGTGTACGAATGCCACGACTTTCCATGCAGAGGTGACGACATTTAATAATCACTCCAACTGCTTTCGACTCTAGATGTGTTATTAAGGCATTTGCAATTTCAATTGTAAGACGTTCCTGACTCTGAAGCCGCTTGGCAAAGCATTCAACTAAGCGTGTAAGTTTTGATAAACCCACTATCTTTCCATCCGGAACATATCCTATTGTGGCGTTACCAAAAAAAGGTGTTAAATGGTGCTCACAATGACTATAAACAGGAATGTGACGTATGATTACTAGGTCGTTATAACCTTCGGAACCATCTTCGAAAACTTTAAGTAGCTCAGCAGGATCTTGTTTGTAGCCAGAGGTCCAGTGTTTCCAGGCTTTTTCAACCCGAGATGGCGTATCTATAAGACCTGCTCTATCCGGATTCTCTCCCACACTAATGAGGAAGCGACGCCAATCCTGCTCTTTAAACAACTGTTCTGACATCTTTGTGTCACCTGCCAATATTGTTGTTTTTGTATCCTTTTTATTCATACACTCTTTATCCTTTAATTTTAAATTATTTCGTTATTTATATTCATACATCTTTATGTTTTTCTAATCTAAGTATAAGTATTATGTATTTCTTTCTTCCCACTAAAGCATCAATCCCATCTATTATCACGTACAAGAATTCTTCCATTTTCTATTCGTATTGGAAAGGTATTGATTGGTTCATAGGCCGGTGCAGAAAGCGCCGCTCCAGTACGCAGGCAAAAGTGTGCTCCATGACGGGGGCAAACGATTTGATCATCTACAACGATACCCTCGATAATCTGGCCTCCATCATGAGTGCAAGTGTCTTCGATAGCATAATATTGGCCATCAAGGTTAAATACGACAATATTCGTACCGTCTATTTCTATGCTGAGTCTTTCCCCAGGCGTAAGTTCTTCAACACGAACTAAAGTTATCCATTCACTCATTAGTATTCCTTAGTAAAACTTGGCTAATTGCATTCATCTTGCCTATCAGTTAGGCATAAAAATTACTTGGAATTCTATACTGCCACGAGTTCGATATCAGGTTCAATCACTCGAAGTAGATTCTCGATGCCGCGCAACGTTCCCGCTATTGAGGACGGACAGGTGCCGCACGCGCCTTGATAGTGCACGGTGAGCTGGTTGCCGTTGAGATCAAGCACTTTTAGGTCACCGCCATCACCTTGTAGTGAGGGGCGGATCTGCTCGTCCAGCAGTACGTTGATCACATCAAGACGCTGCCGATCTTCGGGGCTTAGGTCGGCGATGACAGTAGTTGCTGCCGCAACGGTGGTGGCCGATTGCTCATCTGCTGCTGGCGCGCCGCGAATCAGATCGGCGACTTTGCGCACCAAATCTGTCTTGTCAGCTTCGCCGTCCTGTGTGACCGTGACCCAACGATCGATATAAAACACATTGGTCACGTGTTCGATGTCGAATAGTGTGGAGGCAAGCGCATCATCTTGCGCCTCCTCGGCGTTGTCGTACGAGTGTGTTATCCCCCAACTCAGCGGTTCCTTGAGGATAAACTTCACCGCGTTCGGATTGGGTGTGTCTTCAATTTCTGCTATTTTCGGCATCTTAAACTCCTAAAAATGGCGCCACGGGAGTGGTCTTGGATGTATGGCAACCCCATTAAGTGGGCACCCGCACATATAAACCCGTTTTAATGTCATACAGCCAGCACTGAATCGAGCAACTTCTGCAACTCACCTTGGCTGTGCATATCTTGCACAATATCAACACCACCGACAAATTCGCCCTTAATGTAGAGCTGCGGAACGGTTGGCCAGTTGCTGTAAGCTTTGATGCCATCACGGATTTCTGGGTCGGCTAGCACGTCCACAGCGACAAAGTTATTCACGCCGCAGGCCTTGAGTAGCTGCACCGTCGTTCCAGAGAAGCCGCACTGCGGGAACTGCGGTGTACCTTTCATGTAAAGCACGATAGAATTTTCTGTTACCTGGTTACGAATTTTTTCCTGTACGTTCATCTTTTATTTCTCCAAAGTTATTTAATGTCTGATTGCGCCAGGCATCAGGCGTGAATGTCTGTATGGACAGCGCGTGAATTTCCGCGCGCATGTAATCTCCGAGTGTCAGATATACCAGCTGATGCTGCTGTATCATATTTTTTCCAGTAAATTGTGGACTTACGATCACCGCTTCGAAGTGCTGACCATCATCACCTTGCACCTCTATATAATCGCAGGACAAGCTATTTGTAATGGTGCTTCTTAGTTCAGCTGCAGTCATCTATCTATCCTTTTAATTAAAGTTTCTGTTAAGTATTCTGTCGCAAAAAAATGGCATCGCATCATGCGTTACCGATAGGTGTATGCATTGGGTCTCCATCTCCCTCGGTCGATGTGCTGACGACCGAGTTGAAAGCGGCTTGCAGCGTGTGCCAAGGTAGGATCGCGCACTTGACGCGCGTCGGCAGGTCGCGCACACCTGCGAATACCGCGAGCCGTCCAATTTGATTTGGGCTATCAAGGTTGAGCTTTCCAGTTGCCATAGCGAGAAATTCCTGAATCAGAATTTCCGCGTCCGCACGCGACTTGCCCTTGATGGCAGTCGTCATCATCGATGCCGATGCCTTACAGATCGCACATGACTCACCCTGAAACACGATACAGGCTATGCACTCGCGTTCATAATTGAGCGCCACTTTGATGTGATCGCCGCACAGTGGGTTATGGCCCACCGCATAGTGACTTGCTCGCTCGAGGGTGCCGTAATTACGCGGTTTCTTGTTGTGGTCGAGGATCACCTCTTGATAGAGAGATTTATAGTCAGTCATTAGGAAAATACCTTTTGCACGGTGTGTATGCCGGCGATCAGCGCGTCGACTTCTGCCAGGGTGTTATAGAACGCAAACGAAGCGCGCGAGGTGGCAGGTACATTGAGCCGCTGCATCACTGGCTGCGCGCAATGATGCCCGGTGCGCACCGCAATGCCCTCCTGATTGAGCAGAGTGCCGATGTCATGCGGGTGCACACCATCAACGGTGAACGATATGACCGAGGCCTTGTTGAGGGCAGTACCGATTATACGCACGCCGGGCATACGGTTCATCTGCTCGCTCGCATAATTGAGCAGCTCTTGTTCGTGTGTGGCGATTACATCCATGCCGATGGCCGAGAGGTAATCGGCGGCGGCGCCAAAACCGATGGCTGCTGCGATGGGCGGCGTGCCGGCCTCAAATTTATGTGGGATGATGTTATAGGTGGTTTTTTCAAATGTCACCGACAGAATCATATCACCGCCGCCCTTGAAGGGCTGCATCTTTTCCAGCAACGCGGCTTTGCCATACAGAACGCCGATACCGGTTGGACCACACAATTTGTGAGCAGAGAAGGTGTAGAAGTCACAATCCAGATCCTGCACGTCAACCCGCATATGCGGCACTGCCTGCGCGCCATCCACTAGTACCGGCACGCCGTGCGCATGTGCAAAAGCGATCATCTGCTTGACTGGGTTGACTGTTCCCAGCGCATTCGACACATGCATTACACTGACAAATTTGGTGTGCGCGTTGAATAGCTTTTCGTATTCATCCACTAACAATTCACCAGCATCATTGATGGGCACTACACGAATTTTCGCACCTTTTTCTTCGGCTAACATCTGCCACGGCACGATGTTGGAATGGTGTTCGAGCATGGTCAGGATAATTTCGTCGTCGCGCCCGATGAACTTGCGGCCATAACCGTGCATCACCAGATTGATAGCATCGGTGGTGCCGCTGGTAAAGATCACTTCGCGTTCTTCACGCGCGTGGATGAAATGCTGCAATTTGCGACGCGCCTCCTCGAATTCGTTGGTCGCAATCTCTGATAGTGTGTGCACTCCACGATTAATATTGGCATGTTGTGTAGTTTGATAACGCACCAGGCGATCGATCACCTGCTGGGGCATCTGACTAGACGCAGCGTTGTCTAGATATACCAGCGGCTTGCCGTTGACCTGCAACTTGAGGATAGGAAAATCGGCTCGAATCCGCTTGATGTCCAGTACGGGCGTCGCTTGTGCTTTGCGTGCGGTCTGAATAGTGGTCATAGCTGGCTTGCTGTTTGTTCAAGCACCGTCTGTTCCAGTTGCTGTTTCAGCGAATGGATAGGGATGCGGTCGATGACCTCCGCGCCAAATGCATAAGTCAGCAGGTTGCGAGCCGCAGACTCAGTCAAGCCACGGCTTTGCAGATAAAATACCTCCTCACTGTCGAGCTGACCAATAGTCGCGCCATGCGTGCACTTGACGTCGGAAGCAAAAATCTCCAGTTGCGGCTTGGTATCGATGTGCGCCTTGGCGGTCAACAGCAGGTTGTGGTTGGACTGTTTTGCGTCGGTACGCTGCGCACCTTCGCGCACCATAACCTTGCCGTTAAACACTGCATGCGCACTGCCGCCGACGATGCATTTGTGCAACTGGCGGCTGATACCGTGTGGCTTGGCGTGGTCGATACAGGTATGAGTGTCGGCCAGTTGTCGCCCAGAGATCAGCGTCAGTCCGTCGAGCGTGCAGTGGCTGCTCTCGGCCGTTTGCAGCACGTGCAGGTTATAGCGTGAAATACGCGCACCCAGCGCGACACTCACCGACTGATAATTGCTGGCGCGCCCAAGCGACACGGCACAGTTGGCGATATGGAACGCTTTACTGCCTTCGCGCTGGACCCGTATGTGATTCACATGTGCATTGTCTTCCAGCACGATTTCAGTGACAGCGTTGGTGAAATACTCATTTTCTTGGCAATGCTGTTGGGACAACATGACGTAATCCTCGATCACTGTTATTACACTATCAGTCTCGGCTACTACCAGACAACGGGGAGTACTTGCAGTATCTTCTTCCGTCACAATGAATAGCAAATGCACCGGCTCTGCAACCACCACGTTGTGTGGTACTACAATCACCGCCGCATCATCTAAGAGGGCGGTATTGAGAGCAGCAAATATGTTGTCACGGATGGTTATGTGACAACCGAGATGTGCTTCGATCACTGAGCTATGCGTGACAAGTGCCGTCGTCAGATTGGACACCACCACGCCGCTGCCGATGACTGGGCTAGACAACTGCGGAGCATAGAGACCATCAACAAACACGAGTCTTGTGCTTGCTTCTTCAATATATAAATGTGCGATATCGGCGGTTTCCAGTGTGCTTGTGGCTCGTGCTGGAATAAACGATAGCTTGGTCAGTGGTGAAATGTCGGTAAAGCGCCATTCCTCATCACGCGTGGTGGGTAGCGACAATAGGTCGAGATCATTGACCGCCTCGGCACGTAGCGTATTAATCTGCGGAAAGGGACTGGTCGGCAACTGTGGCTGGCTGGCCAGCAACATTTCGAGGTAACCCGTAGCTGGTTGGTGAATTGAGGTGGCTGTACTCATATGACTCTCGTCTCGGTCGCAGCCTGATGCTCGGTGCTGACCCAGTCGTAGCCGCGCGTCTCAAGTTCAAGGGCCAGCGCTTTGTCGCCGGTCTTAATAATACGGCCCGCATCCATAACGTGTACAAAATCAGGCACGATATAGTTCAGCAGACGCTGATAGTGCGTCACCATCACCATCGCATTGTCTTTAGTGGTGAGCTGGTTAACCCCTTGAGAGACGATCCTGAGCGCATCGATGTCGAGGCCGGAATCGGTCTCATCAAGGATCGCCAGACGTGGCTCCAGTAGCGCCATCTGCAGTATTTCGTTGCGCTTCTTTTCACCACCAGAGAAACCTTCGTTGACGCTACGGTCAAGAAAATCGGGGCTCATTTCCAGTAATTTCATCTTTTCGCGCACAAAGTCATCAAACTCAAGTGGGTCAAGTTCTTCGTTGCCGCGTTGCTTTTGGAGCGTGTTGTAAGTGAGGCGTAGAAACTGACTGTTGCCTACGCCTGGCACCTCGATCGGATACTGAAAGGCCATAAAAAAGCCAGCTCTCGCGCGCTCTTCTGGTTTCAGCGCCAACAGATCTTGGCCTTCGAACAGCACGCTGCCACCGGTCACTTCATAGGCTGGATGGCCCGCCAGTACCTTGGCGAAGGTGCTCTTGCCCGAACCGTTTTGGCCCATGATGGCGTGGACTTCGCCGCTTCTGACCGTGAAGTCAAGATTTTTTAGTATATCAATACCATTCACGGTTGCGCATAGTCCGCGCACTTCCAATAATACTTTACTGTCTGAGTAAATCATCCGACACTTCCTTCGAGTTTAAAGTTGAGGAGATTGGTCGCCTCGACCGCAAACTCCAGAGGTAATTGTTGAAATACGTCTTTGCAGAAGCCATTGATGATCATCGATACCGCTGCCTCAGCAGCGACACCGCGCTGAGCAAAGTAAAACATCTGATCTTCACCGATCCTCGAGGTTGACGCTTCGTGCTCAACCTGAGCGCTGTTGTTAAGTACTTCGATATAAGGGAAGGTATTGGCACCGCACTCCTCGCCAATCAGCATCGAATCGCATTGTGAATAATTGCGCGCACCCGTGGCGTTGGCCGCAATCTTGACCAACCCGCGGTAGCTGTTGTTCGACTTACCTGCGGAAATACCTTTGCTGACTATCGTACTACGTGTATTTTTTCCGATATGAATCATTTTGGTGCCAGTGTCGGCTTGCTGATAGTTGTTAGTGACTGCAACCGAATAAAATTCACCGACCGAGTTGTCGCCCAGCAAAACCACCGATGGATACTTCCAGGTAATTGCCGCGCCAGTCTCAACCTGCGTCCACGAAATGCGCGAGTTGACTCCTTTGGCCAAGCCGCGCTTGGTGACGAAGTTGTAAACGCCGCCGATGCCGTTTTCATCGCCCGCATACCAGTTCTGAACCGTCGAGT
>Ga0209702_10002224_pt1 | contig 34778 bp, 27 predicted proteins | sample FRY01_FD_187210 | JGI IMG/M metagenome (GOLD analysis project Ga0209702, IMG submission 187210) | Freshwater microbial communities from Lake Fryxell liftoff mats and glacier meltwater in Antarctica - FRY-01 (SPAdes) (version 2) | ecosystem: Environmental > Aquatic > Freshwater > Ice > Glacier...
CATCAATGCTCAGCACCGTGGTGAGTTGTTCTTGTGCCGCATATTTATGGGCCACCGCCCAGCGTGGTTCGCGCGTGACAAAACCAAGCTGCCTTTGCAAGGCGAGGCTGTTGACTTTGTAGACCACACCATCAATGTCGTAAGGCAAGGCATCGCGCTGCTGGCCCATGGCTTTATGAAACGCTATTAATTCCGTAGCACCTCGCGCCATTTTTGTTTGAGCTGCGACCGGAAAGCCCCATTTTTTTAGGGTCTGAAGCAGTTCAAAATGGGTTTCAAACGCTGGGCCCCCTGACTCAGGAGATGTGATTTCGCCCAGGCCATAGGCAAAAAAACTGAGCTTTCTGCTGGCGGCAATGGCCGGGTCTAGCTGGCGCACCGCGCCTGCTGCGGCGTTACGTGGGTTGACGAAAGTTTTTTCGCCTTTCAGGCCTTGCGCAATTTTTTCGCGCTGCCGCTCATTAAGCGCTTCAAAGTCGGACCGCCGCATATAGACCTCGCCGCGCACTTCGAGCACGGCTGGAGCGTCACTAGGTAGACGCAGCGGTATCTGGTTGACCGTACGCATGTTTTGCGTCACGTCTTCGCCCTCTTCGCCATCACCACGGGTTGCAGCCTGCACCAGCACGCCGTTTTCATAACGCAGGTTCATCGCCAGGCCATCGAACTTGAGCTCGGCCACGTATTCCACTGGCGCATCAGCATCGCCCAGGCCAAGCTCTTTTCGCACACGGGTGTCAAAATTTTCGGCGCCTGTGGCTTCAGTATCGGTTTCGGTACGAATACTCAGCATCGGCACCTTATGGCGCACGCTGGAAAATTGGGCTAGAGGCTTTCCACCCACGCGCTGCGTTGGAGAATCGGCGCTTAGAAGCGAGGGATGAGCCGCTTCGAGCGCCTGCAACTCCTTGAAGAGTTTGTCGTATTCAACGTCGGGGATTTGCGGCTCATCGCGCACGTAATACAAGTGGGCATGATGGTTGAGCTGCTGCCTGAGCAGCGTAGCGCGTTCGCCATTGAGCGGTTCGGGTTGTGCGAATAAGTCGGTCATGGGCTAAGGGCTAAGATTAATCTTGAGGGTGCTTCTAGAAATTCAAATTTTCGGGATGAAGTGCAAGGCGGACGGATCGCAGCAACCGGAAGGGTTTTTGGGGTCAGAGTCCAAATTCATCGTGCCCTTGGCACGCCCTTCGGGTGCGATGCTTTGCATCGTAATGAAATTGGCGTCTGACCCCAATAACCCTGCGAGTACCGCCCAACGCGGCAATTCGCCCGAAAAATGAATTTATAGAAGTACCCTTACGAAAACAGCCGCCGCGCCAGCACTGACCCTGCCGACAAATCACGCTCGTCCAGCGTGCCATAGAGCTGCTCCAGCTCCGAGGCAATCAGGTCCATGGCCTCGGCGCGTATCAGTTTGCCGTTGTCGTCGGTGATGGCACCGTCCATGCTGCGGGCCAGACTCAAGGCTGATTCGCACATGCGTGCAAATGGCTGTTCGCTGCGCGCTACCTGCGGCACGTCAAGTGAAAGGGTGATTTCGCGCAGCGCCGTCTGCTCGGGGTCTTCGGCCATCGCGGCCTGGGCATCAAACGCCAGTCCCAGTAGTGGTGCGCTGCCTGCAATGGAGGCGGGCAGCACCATGCGGCCAGGGATCCCACCTGCCACAAACCCCAGCCTGGCCGCGCTTTGCTGCACGTAGCCGGGGCTCCAGGCGGTGTTGATGGCGCGTAGCGTGAAGCTCAGTTGTGCGTCGTGCGCGCTTGCAAACTGATCCAGTTCACGGGCACGCGCCACCTCATCAAGCATTTCGGGGAACTCCGGCTCACCGCCCATCGCATCGGCAAAATCCTGCGCCTTCATGACAAATTCGGAGTACTCGATCTGACTCAGTGGACCGACGCGATTGGCCAGTTGCACGCCGCACTGAAACGCTGTGTAACGCTGGCCTGCAGCGGGTAGCTCCCACTCGTGATTCGCCGCATTCAAGCCTTCAACGCCGAAGGGCTTGCTGCCTGCCCGGCGGGTAGCGGGCATCGCCGCAAGCGCCGCCTCACCCGACACCAATGCGTCAACCATGACAGGCGTGATAACGTCAATCAGGGCATCGAGACTTGGCTTTTTTTCAATCGCCATCATCGTGCTTAGTGAAGCTAAATCGGCATCGCCAAAACTATCGCCTTCGAAACGTGGCTCCTGCCGTTCAGCAAGCAGATCCGTCCGGCTGCCTTCTGCTGCTTTGGCTGCTTCGGCGTCTAGCGGGGTTTCCTGTGTGGCTCTTTTGGGCTGGTTTCTGCGTGCCGACCAGGTGCTGTGCGCCACAATGCCGGCGAGGATGAGTCCCCCCGCGATTGCCAGACCAATTTGAAGATTACTCATCTAAAGTTCATAGTTAAGTCACTGCCTCGGAAAAGCCAAGCGCAGCTTCCATATCGACCGCCACGATGCGTGAAACCCCCTGCTCCTGCATGGTCACGCCTATCAACTGTTCGGCCATTTCCATGGCGATCTTGTTATGGCTGATGAATAAAAACTGCGTCTCCCGGCTCATGCTGGTTACCAGCTTGGCGTAGCGCTCGGTGTTGGCATCGTCCAGCGGCGCATCGACCTCATCAAGCAGGCAAAACGGTGCCGGGTTGAGCTGGAATATGGCAAACACCAGCGCAATCGCTGTCAGGGCTTTTTCGCCGCCCGACAGTAAATGGATGGTCTGGTTTTTCTTGCCCGGCGGCTGGGCCATGACCTGCACACCGGCATCTAAAATCTCCTCGCCCGTCATCATCAGCTTGGCGTTGCCGCCGCCAAACAGCTTGGGGAACATCTTGCCAAAGTGCTCGTTAACGGTAGAAAAAGTACTGGCCAGCAGGTCGCGCGTTTCGGCATCAATCTTTTTGATGGCGTCTTCAAGCGTTGTCATGGCCTCATTAAGGTCAGCCAACTGCGCGTCCAGAAACTGTTTGCGTTCGCGCGCAGCGCTCAACTCTTCGAGCGCCGCCAGATTGACTGCGCCAAGCGAGGTAATCTCGCGGTTAATGCGGTCTATCTCGCCCTGCAAACCCGTCAAGCGTACATTGCCAGTCTGAATCGACAACTCCAACGCAGCTAGGTCGGCTTGCGCGCCCGCCAGTTGCTGCTCGTACTGCTCAAAACCAAGGCGCGCGGCCTGCTCTTTCAACTGGAACTCGGTGATGCGCTGGCGCAGCGGATCAAGCTCGCGTTCAAGTGTGAGTCGCCTTTCATCACTTGCCCGCAGCTTGTTCGTCAGGTCGTCGTACTGGCTGCGCTTGGCCCCCAGATCGGCTTCACGCTCGAGCTTCACGCTCAGGGCGGACTGCAAACCCGCCTGTGCCGCGGCATCAGACAGGCGCGACAGCTCTTCTTTGGCGCGCTGCTCTTCTTCGGCGATGGTTTCGGCCTGCTGGGCTGCGATGGTGATCGATCGGGCCAACTCTTCACGACGCGATACCAAACTACGCAGAGCAAATTGTGCCTCTTGCGCCTGGCGCTCCAGTGCGCGCTGCTGCTCACGCGCCTCACCCAGCTTGCGTTCGGCTTCAATCACACGGTCATCCAGCTGGGCGTGGCGCTCCTGGCTGTCGGCCAGTTGCATGTCCAGCTCTTCAAAGCAGCCCTCGGCTGTAACCTTGCGCTCTTGCAGGTCGCCAAGCTGCGCCTCAATCTCGCCGATGTCGGCCTGAATCTGCTGGCTGCGGGCTCTGGTTTGTTCGGCCAGTTGCGTCAAGCGCAGCACTTCCACCTGTAGCTCGTGGCTGCGGCTCTGACCCTCGGCAGCCGCGCGCCGGGCGCTGCCCAGGCGCTGCGCAGCATCGGCATAAGCGGATTCGGCACGCACCGATTCGGCTCTAGCTTCGTCGCTGATGAGCACCTGGGCCAAAAGCCGCTTGTCGAGGTTTTCAATTTCTTGCGCGCGAGCCAGCAAACCGGCCTGCTCGGAATCGGGCGCGTAAAAGCTCACGCTGTGCTTTGTTACAGCATGGCCACTTTTGACGTAAATCACTTCACCGGCTTGCAGCGTCTCGCGTGCAGCAAGCGCATCGTCAAGCTTGTCTGCGGTGTAGCCGCCGTGCAGCCAGTCGCCCAACAGCGCCGACAAGCCGGCATCGTTCAAACGCAGCAGCTCTGCCAGGGGCTTGAGGTTGATGGCGGTATTCGAGCCGGCTGGCGCTACCGCCGCTACAGCGTTGTGGGGTGAATAAAACGACAGCTTGGCCGGTGGTGTGCCCTGCCCATCGCTACCGGCAAAGCCGCGCACCAGGTCAAGACGCGACACTTCAAGCGCGCCCATGCGCTCGCGCAAGGCGGCTTCAAGCGCACTCTCCCAACCCTGTTCAATGTGAAGCTGCGTCCACAAACCTTGCAAGCTATCCAGCCCGTGCTTGGCCAGCCAGGGCTTGAGCTTGCCGTCGGTCTTGACTTTTTCTTGTAGCGCCTTGAGCGCCTCCGCTCTAGCCGACAGGTCTGAACGTTTGGCGGATTCAAGGTTGACAGCCTGCTGCTTGGTGCGGCGGTCTTCGTCGAGTTGCGGCACGCTTTCACTCAATTCTTCTAGTCGCGCTTGCACTTCAAGCTGGGCCTCTTGCGCGCCGCTGAACTGGCTGGTGAGGTTGACCAGACGCGCTTCATCAGGCGCATTCAGCGCGTTGCGGTCGGCAGTCAAACGCTCAAGGCGAAGATTGAGCGAGCGCGACTGCTCTTGAATGTTGCGCTGATCAGCCGCCAGCACCTGAATTTGCTGCTGCACCTGCGCCACGCCTGTACGCTGCTGGTTGGCTTTGGCCTGTGCGCTGCGCAGCAACTCTTCAAGCGCAGGCAACTGGCTTTGCTGCTCTTCACTTTGCGCTGCCAGTAGTGCGGATTTTTCTTCCGCGTCAAGGGCTTGTGCGGACAGGCTCTCGGTTTCAAGCGCAGCATCTTGCTTGCGCGTGGCCCACTGTGTGGTCTGCTCTTTAAGCTGCGTCAAGCGCTGTTCAACACGGATGCGGCCATCGACCACAAAGCGGATTTCAGCTTCTAGCCGTCCGACCTCAGCACTGGCCTCGTACAGCTTGCCCTGCGCCTGGTTGACATGGTCGCCCGCTGCGTAATGTGCCTGACGTATGGTTTCTAAATCAGCCTCAATGTGGCGTAAATCGGCCACGCGGCTTTCCAGTTGATTGACGGCGCTTGAAGCTTCAAGCTTGACCTTGGCCTGGTCGGCCTCGGCATCAGAGCATTTTAAAAACCACAACTGCTGCTGTTTGAGCGAGCCATCGGCCTGTAGCGCGTTGTAGCGCAGCGCCACCTCGGCCTGCTTTTCCAGCCTATCCAGGTTGGCGTTCAGCTCGCGCAGGATGTCTTCAACGCGAGTTAGGTTTTCACGCGTGTCTGACAAGCGGTTGGCGGTCTCGCGGCGGCGCTCTTTGTACTTTGAAACGCCCGCCGCTTCTTCCAGAAACAGGCGCAGCTCTTCAGGCTTGGACTCAATGATGCGGCTGATCGTGCCTTGGCCAATGATGGCGTAAGCGCGTGGCCCGAGGCCAGTGCCCAGAAAAACGTCCTGCACGTCACGGCGGCGTACTGGCTGGTTGTTGATGTAATAGCTTGAAGTGCCGTCGCGCGTCAGCACGCGCTTGACAGCGATTTCAAGAAACTGGCCCCACTGGCCGCCCGCCCGGTGGTCAGCGTTGTCAAACACCAGCTCGACGCTGGAGCGGCTGGCCGCCTTGCGCGTCGTGGTGCCGTTAAAAATCACGTCCTGCATCGACTCGCCGCGCAGCTCCGATGCGCGGCTTTCACCCAGCACCCAGCGCACCGCGTCCATGATGTTGGACTTGCCGCAACCGTTAGGCCCGACCACACCCACGAGCTGGCCCGGCAGCACGAAGTGGGTCGGCTCGGCGAATGATTTGAAACCTGCTAGCTTGATTGAATTGAGACGCACGGCTTACCCTGGATTCTTTTGGCGCTAGGTTGTTGATTTGCATAGCGCTTTTCCGTGGCGCCAGGCTCGCTTCAAGCAATGCACAGTCTGCAATGTTACCCGAGCCGCAAGCGCTGGTCGCTGTAAGAAATGGTGTCTGCCCTCGGGGCGGCCAGGGCCAGGCTTGGTGGCGGCAACTGCCGCGGCGCCCAGGCTGGATAATCCAGCCTATGAACCCTCTGTTGAAACGCCTGCAACCCTACCCTTTTGAACGGCTGCGCCAGCTCCATGCCGACATCACGCCGAACCCGGCCTACCGCCCGATCAGCCTGGGCATAGGCGAGCCACGCCACGCTACGCCACAGCTCATCAAGGACGCGCTGACCAGCAGCCTGGCAGGGCTTGCAGGCTACCCTGGCACGCAGGGTGAACCGAAGCTGCGCCAGACCATCAGCGACTGGCTGGCCCGGCGCTACGCGCTCAAGGTTGACCCGGCAACGCAGATATTGCCCGTCAATGGCTCACGTGAGGCGCTGTTTGCATTAGCGCAAACGGTGATTGACCCGAACAAACCGGGCGTGACAGTCCTTTGTCCGAATCCGTTTTATCAAATCTACGAAGGCGCGGCGCTGCTGGCCGGTGCCCAGCCGTGGTTTGTGGCCAGCGACGCAAAACGCAACTTCGCGCTGGACTGGGCCAGCGTACCACCTGACGTTTGGGCCAAGACGCAACTGGTGTTTGTCTGCTCGCCCGGCAATCCGGCGGGCGCGGTGATGGATTTGGCCGAGTGGAAGATGCTGTTTGACTTGAGCGACCGCTATGGTTTTGTGATTGCCTCGGACGAGTGCTACAGCGAAATCTACTTTCGTGCAGAAGCACCGCTAGGCGGGCTGGAAGCTGCAGCCAAGCTCGGTCGCCATGACTTTAAAAACCTGATTGCCATGACCAGCCTGTCCAAGCGCAGCAACGTGCCCGGCCTGCGCAGCGGTTTTGTGGCCGGTGACGCAGCGCTTATCAAACCGTTTTTGCTCTACCGTACCTACCACGGCAGCGCCATGAGCCCCATCGTGCAGGCGGCCAGCGTGGCGGCCTGGGCTGATGAGGAGCACGTTGTGGCCAATCGCGCGCTGTACCGCGAAAAATTTGCAGCCGTCACGCCCATGCTGTCCGCTGTGATGGCGGTGGCCTTGCCTGATGCAGGCTTTTATTTGTGGGCGACTATCCCGGCTGCGTTCGAAGGTCTCGATGCCGACTTCTCGCGCGAACTCTTCGCTCTTTACAATGTGGTGGTTTTGCCGGGTAGCTACCTGGCCAGAGATGCCCGGGGTAGCAACCCCGGTGCGGGGCGAATCCGCATGGCGCTGGTGGCAGAAACCGCCGAATGTGTAGAGGCCGCAGCGCGTATCGTTCAATTCATCCAATCAAAATAATTTTTACTCTTTCAATTTCAATCTCATGACACAAGACAACGCAAACCCTCAAATCACCATAGATGCCGCTTGGGAAGACAGGGCCAAGCTCTCACCCGCCGCTGCACCCAAAGACATTCTGGATGCCGTTGAGCAGACCATCAGCCAGCTCAACAACGGCACGCTGCGTGTTGCCACACGTGAAAGCGTTGGGGTGTGGACGACCCACCAGTGGATCAAAAAGGCTGTGCTGCTGAGTTTTCGCCTGCATGACAACGAATTGATGCGGGCTGGTGACCTCAGCTTTTTCGACAAGGTTAAAACCAAATTCTCACACCTGAGCGAAGCCGAGATGCGCGCAACCGGCATCCGCGTGGTGCCGCCCGCCGTTGCGCGTCGTGGCAGCTTTATCGCCAAGGGTGCCATTCTGATGCCCAGCTACGTCAACATCGGTGCCTATGTGGACGAAGGCACGATGGTCGATACCTGGGCTGCGGTCGGCTCGTGTGCCCAGATCGGCAAGAACGTGCACCTGTCTGGTGGCGTCGGCATCGGCGGCGTGCTCGAGCCCATGCAGGCCATGCCGACCATCATCGAGGACAACTGCTTTATCGGCGCGCGCTCTGAAGTGGTTGAGGGCGTGATTGTTGAAGAAAATTCGGTGATTTCGATGGGCGTTTACATCGGCCAGAGCACACCGATTTATGACCGCGAGCTGGACACCGTGACGTATGGTCGCATTCCTGCCGGCTCGGTCGTTGTGTCGGGCAACCTGCCAAAAGCTGGTGGCAAGTACAGCATGTATTGCGCCGTCATCGTGAAAAAAGTTGACGCAAAAACCCGTGCGACAACCAGCCTGAACGACCTGCTCAGAGACTGAGATGCAGCCCCCATGCTCGTCACTGCGTGTGCCTACGGCGGTTCGCTGCCCCTGGAACATTAAACAGGGGCTTCGCTTGCTTGGGGCGGCCCGGCGCGGCGCGCGATCCGCTGCGATAAACATATCAACGAGGTAAGGAATTATGGGCACGATGGGAACGATGGAAAGGATTTTGCGTTTGATGGCCGATAAAAAGGCCTCGGACGTTTATCTGTCGGCCCACTCCCCGGTCCTGATAAAAATCAACGGACAGGCGCTGCCCATCAACAGCCAGGTGCTGCCCCCCGAAGCACCGCTTAATTTGCTGGCCGAAGTGTTGCCGCCAGAGCGCGTTGAAGAGCTGAAGAAATTTGGCGAACTGAACATGGCGCTGCCGATCTCGGGAGTTGGCAACTTTCGTATCAGCGGCTTCAGGCAGCGCGGCAGCTATGCCGCCGTCATACGCTTTGTGCCCAGCGAAATTCCACCACTTGAAAGCCTGAATGTGCCGCCCATTCTGGCGAGTCTGATCATGGAAAAGCGTGGCCTGCTGTTGATGGTGGGTGCAACGGGCGCTGGCAAAAGCACCACACTGGCCGCCATGATGGACCACCGCAACGCGACCACGCTGGGCCACATACTGACGATTGAAGACCCGATTGAATTCATCTTCAAGAATAAAAAATCAGTCGTCAACCAGCGCGAAGTGGGCACCGATACCGAGACGCTTGGAGTGGCGCTTAAAAACGCCCTGCATCAGGCTCCTGACGTGATACTGATTGGCGAAATCCGCGACCGCGACACCATGTCAGCCGCCATTGCCTATGCCCAGTCGGGCCATTTGTGCCTGGCCACCATGCACGCCAACAACAGCTACCAGGCGCTGAACCGCATCCTGAGTTTTTACCCGGTCGAAGTCCGCAGCACCATGCTGGGCGATCTGGCCGCCGCCATGAAGGCAATTGTGTCGCAGCGCCTGCTGCGCAACCAGACGGGCGGGCTCTCCCCGGCGGTGGAGGTCATGCTCAATACCAAACTGATTGCTGAGCTGATTGAAAAAGGTGACTTCTCAGGCGTCAAGGAAGCGATGGAAAAATCCATGGCCGAGGGCTCGCAAACCTTCGAGCAGGACATTGCCAAACTGATTGCCGACGGCACAGTCACTCGCAAAGAAGGCATTGCGCACGCCGACTCGCCCACCAATTTGATGTGGCGGCTTGAAAATGATTTCAATGTTGCTGCCAAAGCAGCAGAGCCGGAAGAAGACCCGGACGACGAACCTTCGTTTACCGAAATCACACTGGATGTGAAGCATTGAGTGCTGCTCCGCTACTAGACACCTCGCTGTCAGTCATTGAGCTGATCGAGCAAACCGCCCGCGCGCTTGAGCAGGCCGGCTTGAGCCTTTCAGACGGTTTTGGTCACGGCACACTCAACGCTTTTGACGAAGCGGCATGGCTGGTGCTGTGGAGCCTTCAATTACCGTTAGATGACCTTGATTCAGTAGCAAAAAGACCTGTAACGCCCGAAGAACAGTCGCGAGCAGCTACGCTTTTAGGGGCACGCATCAATACCCGCAAGCCGCTGGCCTACCTGACGAACGAGGCCTGGCTGCAAGGCGTTGCGTTTTATGTAGACGAGCGCAGCATCATTCCGCGCTCGTTCATTGCTGAATTGATAAGCGATGAAAGCATTGACCCGTGGCTGAACGAAGACACCCGCCATGTGCTCGATTTGTGTACCGGCAACGGCAGCCTAGCGGTACTGGCAGCGATGGCCTGGCCCGATGTCATTGTCGACGCGGCGGACATCAGCCTGGACGCGCTGGAGGTGGCGCGCATCAACGTAGATAAACATGCCCTTGACAGCCGCATCACGTTGCTGGAGTCCGATGGCCTGGCGGCCTGTACCGGACCTTATGACCTGATCATGTGCAACCCGCCCTATGTGAATGCCCAAACCATGGCCGCCCTGCCCGCAGAATTTCTGGCCGAACCGACACTCGCGCTGGCCGGCGGCGCGGACGGCATGGACTTTATCCGAAGCCTTTTTCTGACGGCTGCAAGCCACATGAGCGAAAATGCCGTATTGGTGCTAGAAATAGGCAATGGGCGCGCAAATTTTGAGCGCGCTTTCCCGGGCCTTAAACCCCTGTGGTTTGAGACCAGTGCCGGCCCTGACCAGGTTTTGCTTCTCACGCGCCAACAGCTCGTCTGAAGGGTTTTTGGGGTCAGACACCAATTTCGCTGCAGTGCAAGCACTGCGCCCTACAGGCGAGCCAAAGGCTCGGCGAATTTGGGCTCTGACCCCAAAAACCCTGGCCGAATAATTTTCCTGAGTTTGTCTGCATTAAATGATTACCCTTAAAAATGTGGTGCTGCGTCGCGGTGCCAAAGTGATTCTCGATAGCGCGTCTGTCACCATCAATCCCGGCGAAAACATTGGCTTGGTCGGGCGCAACGGCGCGGGCAAGTCTTCACTGTTTGCCATGCTCAACGGCACGCTGCATGAAGACGGTGGCGAATTCTCCCTCCCCACGCAATGGCGCATGGCCCAGGTTGCCCAGGACATGCCAGAGACCGAGCAAAGCGCGACCGACTACGTGATCGAAGGCGATGTGGTGCTGTTGGCGGCACAAACCGAGGTTGAAGCATCCGAGGCCAGCGGCGACGGCGACCGCATGGCGCACGCCTACATGGACCTCTACGACTGCGGCGCGCACGATGCGCAGGCACGCGCACAGGCGCTGATTTTGGGCCTCGGCTTCAAGGTCAGCGAGCTTGACAACCCGGTCAACAGTTTTTCAGGCGGCTGGCGTATGCGGCTGCAACTGGCGCGCGCGCTGATGTGCCCGTCGGATTTACTGCTGCTGGATGAACCTACCAATCACCTAGACTTGGACGCACTGGTCTGGCTGGAGGCCTGGCTCAAACGCTATCAGGGCACGATGCTGGTCATCAGCCATGACCGGGAGTTTTTAGATGCCGTGACCGATGTGACCGTGCATATCGAAAAAGCCAAGCTCACGCGCTACGGTGGCAACTACAGCAAGTTTGAAGACCTGCGCGCCGAGCAGATGGCACTACAGCAAGGCGCTTATTCCAAGCAGCAGGACAAGATTGCCCACCTGCAAAAATTCATCGCTCGCTTCAAGGCCAAAGCCAGTAAGGCCAAGCAGGCACAAAGCCGCGTCAAGGCGCTGGACCGCATGGAAAAAATTGCGCCATTGCTGGCCGAAGCCGACTTCACCTTCGAGTTCAAGGAACCGGCGAATCTACCCAACCCCATGCTTTCGATGCAGAACGTCTATTTTGGCTACCCGGCACCTGAAGATGCGCCCGAAGGCACGCCGCCCACCGTTATCGTGCAAAACGTCAGCAAGTCAGTGCTGGCCGGCCAGCGCATCGGCATACTCGGCGCCAACGGCCAGGGTAAATCCACAGTGGTCAAAACCATTGCGCGCGCGCTGGCACCGATCAGTGGCGAAATGATTGAAGGCAAGGGCCTGAACATCGGCTACTTTGCCCAGCAGGAACTCGACGTACTGCGCCCGGCGGACAACCCGCTGGAGCACATGATCCGGCTGGTGAAAGAAATCACCGCTGCCGGCAAGATGGGCAACCAGCCAACGCGCGAGCAGGACTTGCGCAGCTTTCTGGGCAACTTCAATTTCGGCGGCGACATGGTCAAGCAGTCCGTCGGCAGCATGAGCGGCGGGGAAAAAGCCCGCCTGGTGCTGTGCATGATCGTCTGGCAGCGCCCCAACTTGCTGCTGCTGGACGAGCCGACCAACCACCTAGACCTGGCCACGCGCGAGGCGCTGTCGATGGCGCTCAATGAGTTTGAAGGCACCGTCATGCTGGTCAGCCACGACCGCGCCCTGCTGCGCGCCGTGTGTGACGAGTTCTGGATGGTCTCGCAAGGTGGCGTTGCGCCGTTTGACGGCGACCTTGACGACTATCAAAAATATTTGCTGGATCATGCCAAACGCCAGCGCGAAGAAGCCAAGAAATCTGGCCAGACGGTTGCGCTACCGATCGTTGAATCAAAGGCGGATGCTATTAAACAACGCCGTCAGCAGCAATCGGAGGCCAGCAAGCCTTTGCGCAAAGAACTGGAAAAAATCGACCAAAAAATGCAGCTGCTCGGTAACGAAAAAAGCGGCCTGGAAACCCTGCTGACCAGAACAAAATCAGCCAACGAAATCGCCCAGACCGGCAAGCGCCTCAAAGCCATCGAAAACGAAATAGGCACACTGGAAGAACGTTGGCTGGAATTGACCGAGCAGCTTGAAACCACGACGGTGTAGAGAGTTTTTGGTGTCTGGCCCCAATAACTCTATGCGGCGATTCGCTACTTCGGCGAAGAGCACATGAAGGACTGCATCCGGGTGGCGCGCAGTGCACAGCTGGCGCTGCCGTTGCTGGAACAGCAGGCGTAAATCACCGCTGCTTCGTAAAGCTTTCTGGCGTGGTTCAAAATTGGGTAACACTTTTTCGGGTGGCCATCGGTTGAGTCATAGGCAAACCATCCAAAATTCAAATTATCCGTGTTACCTAAAAGCGGCACTTTTTGAACCACGCCGCCAACCCTTTTTCCGTGGTTTGGGCGGCCCATGAGGATTGCTTGGCTAAAAAAGTTGATCAGTTGCTGTTGATTCAGTAGCTGCTTGCACCTGTCCTGATTGGGCTAGAGGCCTTTTTTGTTCATAAGCCGGCTCTTCTCCGGCTTTCACCAGCGTGGCAGCGCGAACCCCCAGCAGGCGCAGCCGCTTGTCCAACGGCACCCGTTTCAGGCACAGGCCGGCAATTTTCCGGATGCTTTTCGCGTCGGCGATGAACTGCTCACACAACAAAGGGGCCAGGCTCGAATTACGAATTAAACTCTTGGGCCTGCCAGCGTCGTTGACCTGCTGGTCAGCGCCATCCATTGCGCCTGCAAAGGTCTGCCGTCTCCTGCGTTGCCTCCCATTCCTGGTTGGGTGAGGCGGGGGGGTGAATAGTTACAGCGCATCAGTTTTTGAAGCGATGGAGCAAGGGGGGTTTCCCTGGATCATCTATCCGTTATCATGACAACACTGAATATTTAAACAGTGGGTGTAAGAATGGAAAAACGCTTTTCAACAAAAAATAAGAGTATCAGGCTGGTCGCGTCTGAGCCCACCCCAAAACCTTATCGCACACCTCTTTCCAGTATTGATCTTTTTTGCGGCGCGGGCGGCATAACGCAGGGTTTTAAACAGGCAGGATATAACTGTCTCTACGCCAATGATTTAATGCCTGAGGCAATTGATACTTTTCGTCACAATCACCCGACGACGCATGCCGAATGCAAGCCGATTGAAGAAGTGGATGCGGCAGCGCTGAGAAAAACTTTAGGTATTCAAAAGGGCGAATTAGATGTATTGGTGGGTGGCCCACCATGCCAAGGTTTTTCGATCAATGCGCCCAGCAGGTTTCTGAATGACCCCAGGAACAGTCTGTTCAGGCACTACGCAAGATTTGTCGAAGAATTTTCACCCAAGGCATTTGTCTTCGAGAATGTGCCCGGATTGTTATCGATGGCAGATGGCGCGATCTTCGAAAAGATTGTCCAAGTGTTCAATGAGCTTGGCTATCACCTGTCTGTGAAAATTCTCTTTGGCCCACACTATGGGATTCCGCAGGAACGCTGGCGACTCATTTTGCTGGGTTCCCGGTACAGCGAAATCACCCATCCAGCACCCACACATTTCGCAAAAGGCCGAGCTAATTTTAGGGGTGGCGGTACGTTGACGATCCCGCTGGATTCCGCAGACGCAAAGCGCCTGTTGCCCACGGTGAATGTCGGCGATGCAATTCGAGACTTGCCTAGATTAGGCATGGGCGAGGGAGCTGAAGAAGTTGGTTACACCGCTGATCCTGCGAGCGCGTATGCGCTACGGTTGCGCAACCCCGACGGGGTTACGTTTAACCACTTCGCCGCGAAACTTGCGAAACAAAACATAGAGAGGATGCGCCACGTTCCGCCTGGTGGCTCTTGGCGCGATATTCCTCACGAACTGCTGCCGCGCGGAATGCAACAAGCCCGCAAGTCTGACCATACCAAGCGCTATGGCAGGCTGAGCTTTGAAGGTTTGTCTGGCACGGTGTTGACGAAGTGTGATCCGCATTGGGGCACTGTTTTCCTGCCCGACCAGGATCGAACACTTTCCGTGCGGGAAGCGGCACGGTTGCAATCTTTCCCCGATCAATATCGCTTTCTTGGCTCACGGGTCTCTCAATATGTTCAGGTGGGCAACGCGGTGCCGGTGCTCATGGCAATGGCAATCGCCAATGCGGTGAGAGGCCATTTGGCGGCAAACGTCAGTACCCACAATCTGGTAGCGCATGGCTAAAAAGATTTTGGAATTGTTCGGGTATGCGCCAGACGATAGTTCGGCCATTGCCAGTGCAGCGAGAGAGCTGCAGGCTTGTCCGATGATTGGGGGACTGTGCTCCAAGGAAATCGGCAGCGCCGAGAATCGCATTCGCTCTGGCGTTTGCACTATCGCGGACAAAGATGGCGGGCCAGTCATTATTTGCCCGATTCGTCTTTACGCAGACCAGTATGAACTTTTGTCGACGGTTGCGAAACTTGCGTTTAAGGTGGAGACCGTTACGCTGGTGGATGGACGCAAAGCTGTAGCGGCTTCATCCACGACGAAAAGCCAACTGGTGGCCGTATTCGGTAAGGGTTGGGGTGGCGAACTCAAAGTCCCAGGTCGCCCAGTGAGTGGGCGTAAAAGTAGCGGCTTCTTTGTTGACTGGATACTTGCTCGCCTCGACGTGAACAAAAATCTCGTGGAATTTGCTGCATTGGAAGTGCAAACCATGGACACCATCGGCAGCTATCGCGCAGAGCGTGAGGCTATCCTGAACGGGCATGCACACATTGGAAAGTCAGTTGGGCCGAACTGGGAGAACGTGAACAAGCGGATTCTTCCGCAACTCATCTACAAGGGCCATTTGCTGGAACGTGAAGCGCTTTGTCAAAGCGGTTTGTTCTTTGCTTGCCCTGAAGCTGTTTACAACAAAATCATGGATCGGCTTGGCAGCACGCTGGCTGATTATCCACTCAAGAACAACTCGCTAACCTTCGTGCCCATTCGTCTTCAGGCCTCGCAGGGCCTCGGTGTGCCGAGGTCTATAGAAGCACTTCCAGTCAAAATAACCACGATCCAGCAGGTGCAAATTGCGTTCAGTTCTCCAACAAATTTGCCTGAAGCAGGAGCGTATGAAAGAGCGATTCGAACAGCGCTTGGTGAGAAAAATAATTGAGGGATTCCTGCGTCATCTTTTCTCGGAAAATAATCCAAGCTTGCGTCCGCGATTTGCCCAAAGAGCACTTGAACCGATGAAGGGCTAGCGTTTTCTGTGTCGTGACGAAGCGTGAAGATTTGATAACGCTTGCAACGTTGCAAGACGTTAAGAGAATGTGACTCGCGGAGCGAAGCATGGCGTAAATTGGAAAGGTTTTTTCTGGTGGGATGCATCAGAGCCGTTGCGGTAACGGCTCTGATGCTGGTCAATGGATGCCAGGTGCGTTAGAAAAGTTGATCGTTAGCTATTGTTTTGATAGCTGCTTGCGACAGTCCTGATTGGGCTAGAGGCCTTTTTTGTTCATAAGCCGGCTCTTCTCCGGCTTTCACCAGCGTGGCAGCGCGAACCCCCAGCAGGCGCAGCCGCTTGTCCAACGGCACCCGTTTCAGGCACAGGCCGGCAATTTTCCGGATGCTTTTCGCGTCGGCGATGAACTGCTCAAGCGTCTGGTCGCGGGTCACGCTTTTGAAATCGTCATAGCGCAGCTTGATGCCAATGGTTTTGGCCAGATAGCCCTTGCGCTGCAGATCGGCCGCCACCTGCTCGCACAGCCGGGTAAAAATGGCGCTCAGCTCGGCCTTGTCGCGTACCGCATGCAGGTCGTGCTCAAACGTGGTTTCGCGGCTCATGCTGACGGGCTCGCTCTCGGTCACCACCGGGCGTTCATCGCGGCCCCAAGCGGCTTCATGCATCCAGGCGCCAGTGGCTTTACCGAAGTGCGCGATCAAAAACGCCGGGCCTTGCGCTGCCAGCTCGCCGATGCTGTGAACGTTCAGCTTGGCGAGCTTTTCGTCGGCCTTGGGGCCAATGCCGTTGATCTTGCGGCAGGGCAGCGGCCAGATGCTGGCTTGCAGGTCGTCCTCATGAACAATCGAAATGCCATTGGGTTTGTTGAATTCGCTGGCCATCTTGGCCAGCAGCTTGTTGGGCGCCACGCCGACCGAGCAGGTCAGGCCGGTCTTGTCGAAAATGCTTTTCTGGATCAGCCGTGCCAGCACCCGGCCGCCCTCGCGCTGACCGCCCGGCACCTCGGTGAAGTCGATGTACACCTCGTCCACACCCCGGTCCTGCATCAGCGGCGCGATCTCGGTGATGGTGCTTTTAAACAGCCGCGAGTATTTGCGTATCTCGTCAAAATCCACCGGCAAGACGATGGCTTGCGGGCACAGCTTGGCCGCCTTCATCATGCCCATCGCCGAACCCACGCCAAACTGCCGCGCCGCATAGGTCGCCGTGGTGATCACGCCGCGCCCCACGTAGTCCAAGAGCCGCGGAAAATCCGCCACCGGAATGAAGCGAAGCGCGCGCTCGCCCCCTTCGTCATGTCTCGCCAGTAACGCCTCGTCCACCGTGCGCCGCCCGCCGCCAATCACCACCGGCAAGCCCTTGAGTTGCGGATAGCGCAGCAGTTCAACCGACGCGAAAAACGCGTCCATATCGAGGTGGGCAATGCGGCGAAGTTTGGGCAAGGTTGAAGCGGGGGAAAGGATAGGAAATTCAACCGTATGAGGCCAAGTATCGCACCGTAAACCGCCCTGAAAACTTTGCGTAGCGCTGCCGCGGCGTTTCAGCGTTCGAGCCGCAGCACCTGCCCGTTGGCGCCGTCGGTCAGCACGTAGAGCCAGCCATCGGGGCCCTGGCGCAGGTCGCGGATGCGCGCTTTCAGATCCTCGAGCAAACGCTCTTCACCGACAATCCGGTTGCCGTCCAGCGTCAGACGGATCAGCACCTGGGCGCGCAGCGTGCCGATGAAAAGGCTGCCCTTCCAGCCGGGATAGCGATCGCTGGTCAGGAAGGTCATCCCGCTCGGTGCCACCGAGGTCGGTACCCAGTGCCGCAAGGGCGGCTCGAAGCCGGGCCTGGGGCCTTCTTCTCCAATGCGTGTGCCGGTGCCGTAGTTGACGCCGTAAGTCACCAGCGGCCAGCCGTAGTTGAGCCCGCCGAGCACACGGTTGATTTCGTCGCCGCCCTGCGGGCCATGCTCGCTGGCCCACAGCTCGGCGGTGACCGGGTGCAGCGCCGCGCCCTGGATGTTGCGGTGGCCGAGGCTGAAGACCTCGGGCGCGGCGCCTGAGCGTGTGGCAAACGGGTTGTCGGCCGGCGCGCGGCCGTCGGGCTCGATGCGCACGACCTTGCCGATGTGGTTGGCCGGGTTCTGCGCTTCGTCCTTGCCGCTGAAGCGGTCGCCCAGGCCCACCAGCAAGCGGCCGCTGCGATCGAAGACGATGCGGCTGCCGCAATGATGCTGGCTGCGCATCCTGGGGCGCTGGCTGAAGATCGTTCGCACGTCTTGCAGTTGATCGCCCACCAGACGCGCGCTGGCCACCGCGGTGCTGTTGCCGCCTTCGCCGGGCTCGGCAAAGGTGAAGAACAAGCGCTGATTGGTGGCGAACTGCGGGTCCAGGGCGAGGTCGAGCAGCCCGCATTGGCCGCCGACCGAGATCGTCGGCAGACCGGCCAGCGGCGCCGACAGTCGGCCGTCGGCCGCGGCCAGGCGCAGGGCACCGCCACGCTCGGTGATCAGCATGCGCCCGTCGGGCAGGAAGGCCAGCGCCCAAGCGTCCTGCAGGCCGCGCACCACGGGCACCGGCCGCAAAGCCTGGGCCTCGGCCTGGGTGCAAAGCCAGCTCGCGAGCAAGAGTGCCAAGACTGTTTTCATGGCCGTGAGCATGCCAGCAACACCGAACCCCCGACAAACCGAGGGTTGGTCGGCCTCACGCCGCCACCTCGACCACCATCTGCACCCGCTGGTAGCCAGCCCGACGAGGTTGACGTTAGCGGTGCTGAGTACCGTGTCTGCGTGGTGGTGGCGCCCGCGCGCGTGATGACGTAGCTCGCACGCGCGACGCTTAGAGCCCAATACCGGACCCATCACATCCAGAACATGCCCTGCCATTGACCCTTTTGGAAGTCGAGCCTGACGCGCTTGGGCGTCAGGCTGCGGGTGGCGGCCGTGTCCAGTTCGGTTTCAGGTTGTCGGCCCAGACGTTCGGCCGCGTCCATCGTGCATGCCGTCGACGTCACCGCGTGAAAATACAAATGAAGCTCGTCAGTCACTTGTACCGTTGCCCGCTGCGGCGCAGCATCATGGAAGTGCACAAACTTTTTCACAAGGCAGGAGAAGTAGAGTTCGAGTTCGACGACCAGGGGCTGTGGCCGACCGGCGAGCTTGCGCGCGGCCGCACGGGTCCACTCGACAGCCAACGGTTTGCCGTTGACAGATACCGTAACCGTCGCATGGTCCAATGAGTTGGTGAGTTGCATGGCTGCTCGATTGATGTTTAAGGGCCGAACTAGCTGTGTGCAGGCCAGGCGACATTCACCCAGACCATACTACCGTCTCGCAGTGCAAACGCAATGCCCGGTTGCCCGTCGCGTGTCCATGCCTGCAATGTTACGGCGGGCGCGCTCAGATCAACCTCGCGCTCTCGCAGCGGCGCAGTACCCGCGCCGAGGTTCAAGATTAAATTTAGCAACCTGCTGAGCAGACTTGCAATCAGGGTTTCCCCGCAGTGCCGCGCTCTGGGGCTTCTGTGCCACGAATTCTTCTGACCGACCTCTCTCAAGAAAGCCTGCTGCCTCAAGAACATTGCCGTGAGCCAGGCAAAAACCTCACAAATATATGACTCAGAAAAATTGCTGATGCGGAACGTGTCACGCGCTTTGTCTTAACTTGGGGAGATTGGGTAAGCAGGGCAGACTAATCGAGTCTTTCTTCCAAAACCCGGAGACGATGCTCAACATGTTCAATTTCGTCCATATCCAGTGGCACAACCATTTTCATGGCCAGAAAAAATCCCTGAATTTGGCCAAACAGTTGGCGGTTGCTTTTGATATCGGTGCCATTGGTCATCACCTCCATCTTCAAGTGTGAGTAAAGATCTTCAAAACACTCAATCATTTCTTCTTTGTCTACCATTATTGACTCCGAACGGATTAAGGAATTCCAACCGCATGAGGTCAAGTATGACGCCAAAAAACAAAACGATGAAGCGGGACATGGTTGTTCCTGAAAATTGATTACTGGGTGCGAATCCAGGTTTGCGTGCGTCCGATGCCGAACACCGAGCCGCGCACTTCGAGCTTCTTGCCGTCTTCGATCGGGGTCAGGCGCAAGCTGTAGTTCTTGCCGTTCTCGGGGTCGAGAATCTTGCCGTCTTCCCACACCTCCTTGCCCTCGACTTTCTTCGCACCGCGAATGATTTCCAGCCCCAACATGGGCTTGTCCTTGCGGTCATCGGTGCATTCCTTGCAGACGCCCTTCTGATCGGCTTCCTTGCGCAGCAGCTTGTCGATACGGCCATTCAGACTGCCGTTGCTCTCGGTAATCTGGATCAGGCTTTTGAGCTCGCCGGTCTTATCGTCCATGCTGTGCCAGTTGCCCACCGGCGTCATCTGCGCCTGCGCGCCGACCACGGCACTCAGGACCACCAGGGCCAACGCGCCACGCATCACGAATTGAATGGATTTCATCAAGGGTCTCCAAAAGTTGGTGCTATCAGAATTCGTTCAGACCAGGGCGGCATCAAAGGATAGGAAATTCAACCGCATGGGGCCAAGTATGGCACCGAAAAGCGTCCTCAAGAGTCGTGCTTTCCCTAATGTGGCGATCTGAATTTCCAAGGTTTTTCCGCCCACCAGCACAAACGACATGCAAAGCTGGTCCGCCGCAGTGCGGGCAGATCACCCCTCAAAAAACCTCAACCAGCGCGCCCTGCCCGGTTAAAAAAGCTGCTTTCACGATTGCACCGGGGTAAATCTGCTCCACCGCCTTGCGATAGTTGCGCAACTGCTCCAGCAGGAGTGGTTGGCGTTGCGGCTCATTGGGAGACTTGTGGTCGAGCACCCACCAGTGGCCGCTGCCCCTAAGTTGCACCAAACGGTCGAGTCTTAGAGTCTGCATGCCTTGCATCAGCTCGACCTCATTGCCTTGCCAGGCTAACACCGCAGTGTCCCAGGCCCAGGCTGCATCGCCGTTGCGTATACGCTTGGCCATAGCGACGGCCTCTTCGAGTTGCTCGTTAGACAGGCTGAATTCACGCTGAACCACTTTGGCTAGCTTCGCCAAATCAATTGCAGGCGCATCTAGCAGGAAGTAGTCAGCGCCGCGCTCCAGCAAGCGGTGCATGGCTTTGCCGATTCTTGCCCGCACGGAGTCCTCATCAGCTGGAATGTCACTGGGGCTAATCTCGGTAAGCTTTTCCAAAAGCGGTGCTGCCGGCAAATCGGGCAGTTCAAATGTTGATGCCTTACGCATCGACATTTCTTTGTCAAGCGCATCATCCAGTGCGCTGGCAGGATCTGGCACCGCTACCTCGTCTGCCAGCGGGTGCAGGCGTTGCCACCAGCTATGCGGTGCCTCACGAAATGGCGCTATGGATGACACGGCCAGCGTACCTCTGGCTCTGCTCAAGGCGACATATAAGGCATTGAGCTCTTCGCGCTGACGTGCGGCCTGCTCTGCCGCCAGTGCCTCCTGCACACAGGCGGGCGGGCGGCTTTCGCTGACTAAAAACACAAATTTTTGCGGCGCAGGCGCTTGCCCCGGCCAGTCGATCAGCACGCTCATGCTGTCCGCATTGCGCTCTGCTGTGTCGGTGTCCAGCAACAGCACAGCCTCGGCCTCCAGGCCCTTGGCGCCGTGAATGGTCAGCAGGCGCACGGCGTTGGGATTGACGGCTGCGGGCGCTTGCAGGCCACCGGCTTTGAGGGCGCGTACAAAGGCATAGGGCGTGGCGTAACGACCGCCATCGAGTTGCAGCGATGCGCTTAGCAAGGCGCGCAAATTAGCCAGTACGGTGTTGCGGCTGGGCGCTGGCGCGGCGGCGGCAAACCTAGCGAGCACGTCGCCATGCTCGTAAATGGCTTGCAAGGCATCATGCGGTGGGAGAGTGTCCAGAAAGTGCTTGTAAAGGGCTAAATTAACTGCCAAATTAGGATCGACGGGCTGTAAGCCAATCGACACGGGCGTGACCAGATCCTGATTTTGTAGCAACCCTTGCACAATATCCCACCACGAAGATTTCGATTCACCCTTCGCCAGCGCTATCTGCATCAGCGCATCGTCACTCAAACCGAACAGCGGCGAACGCAACGCGCGGGCCAGCGACAAGTCATGCTGCGGCGACACCAGCGCATCGAGTAAGGCCACAACATCTAGCACCTCGCAGCAGTCGATCAGCTCGGTTTTTTCGCCGATTTGCGCGGGAATGTGCAAAGCGCGTAGCTCGTCCAGAAGCGGTAGCAAACCAGCGCGTTTGCGCGACAGGACCATGACCTGCTCAGGTTTCAGGCCGGGGACACCCGAAATGGCAAGCGAGGGGGCCAACAGCCCTTTTATCCATGCCGCCGCTTGCCGCGCTTCCAGCGTACGCAAGGTTTCCTCAGGCAGTTCACGCGGTGTGGTGAGGCTGTCGCGCCAGGCAGAATCTGCGGCGCTGTCGTCAGCGTCAGCTACGCTCGCTCGCGGAATCGGCGGCAGGCGAAGAACTTGCCCCGGCTCAATGGAGGCCGTGCTGTGCTCGCGAAAGCCGTCATAGCCATCCACATCGCGCGCCTGGCCCATGACGCTGTTGACAGCGACTATCACACCCAAGCTGTTGCGCCGGGTGTGATCGCATTCCAGCAGCTCGCCGCCAAGCCCGCCCAGCATAAACTCTTTGGCCGCGATAAACACTTGCGGCTCGGCGCGGCGAAAACGGTAAATGCTTTGTTTGGGATCACCGACGATGAAAACGCTGGGTGCATTGCCTGCGCCCGCATAGCCGCCCAGCCAGCTGGACAGTGCCTGCCATTGCAGCGGGTTGGTGTCTTGAAACTCGTCAATCAGCAGGTGCTTGATGCGTGCGTCCAGCCGCTCTTGCACCCAGCCCGACAGAACAGGGTCGGTCAGCATGACTTGCGCGGCACGCTCCACGTCGTTCATGTCGACCCAGCCGCGCTCGCGCTTCAAAGCCGTGAACTCTGCGAGCAAACATCTGGCAAGGCGCGCCATGCGTTGCTGGTAGACCCAAGCCTCGTGTTGCTGCTGGGCGCTAGATAAGCGCAGGGCGAGTTCTTGCGCTTCGCGGATCACGCCAATGCCGACGATTTTTTCACCGAACTTGCGGGCTGTGCCTTTTTCGGTCAGCAATGCCAACAAGGCAACCGGCAAGTCGTTCGCGGTGATGGCTTTTTCAAGCTCAACGCCCTTGGCTGAAAATGTGGACGCTGTGGCGGATCCTAAGTTTTTTGCTGCAGCGCTGAGTAGTTCGCGGCAGGCGTTTGAGGCGAAACTCTGATCGGGATGCTCCAGCCCGGCGTATTCGGGGAACTGCACGCTAAAGTGCGCAACCGATCTGTCAACCACGCCCGCCGCATCCGCCAGCGCAAATTCAGTGCGTTTGTCGAGCGCACCCTGCAAGGCTTTTTCAGTCTGGAAACGACCATGCTCCAACACCACCGTTTCAAAGTCGGCTCGCAAAGCTGCATCAGCAACCAGCACCGCATAAAAGCGCCGCCAGACCAGCGCCTTGGCCGGGCCATCGTCTTCCAGTAGTTCGTAGTTGACGGGCAGCCCAAGGCCTTGCAAGGTCGCCATGGGGGCACTGCGCAGCAAGGCTGCAAACCAGCTGTGGAAGGTTCGGATTTGCACCGGGCGGCCAGATTCGAGCACGCGAAGGTATAAATTTGATAGCTGCTCACGCATGTAAACAGGGGCTTGCAGGCTATTTTGACTTGAAACGCCACGTATGACCAGCTCATGGCGAAGCGTGTCGTCGTCTGCATGGGCGAATTGCTCCAGCCATTCATAAAGCCGCTCACGCATTTCGCCTGCGGCTTTTTTGGTGAAGGTGATCGCCAAAATTTCATGTGGCTGAACCGGGTTGCCCTGGCTGTCACCTTCCAGCAAGGCGCGCAGCATCCGCGACACCAGCATCCAGGTTTTTCCAGCCCCAGCGCAGGCCTCGACCGCGACGCTGCGGCGTGGGTCGCAGGCGACGGCATAGAAGGCCTCGGCTGAGACCAGCTGGCCGTTGTGTTTGTAGCTAGCTGACATTTGCAAAGCAAATCCATAAAAACTGCGGCCGCCGCGCCGGGCCGCCCCAAGCAAGGCCAGCCCCCTCGGGGGGCAGAGAGCTACACGAAGTGAGTGAACGTGGGGGCTTCATATTTGCCAGAAATCTTTCCTGCACATGCCGCGTGCCGAGCAATAGTCACAGGCTTTGCCTTCACCCAGCGCTGGCAAAGGTGCGCCTGTAGCGATGCGAGACACATCACTCAAGATGCTCTCGATCAACCCGTCACGCAGATGAACAATATCGCTCTGGCCATAGGTTTTGGTGGGCTCTTTTTCGCCCAGATTGACGTATGAAGCTGCCAGCGTGTCGTCCGCCAGCAAGGCGGCGTAAAAGGCCAGTTGTGTGTCTTCTGATCCTTCTTTGATGCGTGCCTGCGTGGTGGCGCGAGCTTCGGTTTTGTAGTCCATCACCAGAATGGAGCCGTCTGCCCCATCTGGTAATTGGTCGATGCGATCAAGCTTGCCGAACAGTGTGACACTGCCATACGACATCTCTTTCCAGACCTCGCCCTGAAGAAACTGCGCGCCGCTTGCTTCGTGCCCGGCCAGCCAGTCAAGGTAGCCATCACGCACCCGTGGCCAGATCGCGGTAAAGGGTAAAAATTCGCTATCAGTCAGGCCAAGTTCTTTGGCGGCGGTTTCGGCTGCTATGTTAATCATAGCTAATCGCGCCTGCATTGATTGGTCTGTAGCCGTTTTTAATGCCTCGTGAAAGCTTTTGAGCAGGGTGTGCAGCCAGTTCCCGAACTCGCGCTTGCCCAATTCGCTCTCAAGCTCTTCCGACTCCTGCAACTTGAGCAGCCGCAGCGCGAAAAAGCGGTACGGACAGCGGCGCAGGTCTTCATAGGCGCTGGCAGACAGGCGCGTGAGGCGTGTGAGGGGGGTGGACAGCGCCTCATTCGTAGACACGAACTGTGGCATGGGGTGCGGCGTGGGCCGGTCCGCCACCTCGCGTTGAATGCGCGGATCAGCCGCCATACAACATGATCGAAGTGATTTGTCGGATGCTTGTTTAAGCAGCACCTCCTGCACAAAGCCGCTGGGCATCAGCGCCTCACCACCCTCGCTGGTACGCCACAGCACGTCGATGTGCGGCATGTGCAATGCGTAGTCCCACGCTTGCCGCTGGGCGCTGGCTAACTCGGCGCGCGAAGGCAAACCAAGCACCTCACGCTGGCTTGGCGTCCACATGCCGGGCGGCTCTGGCGAGACGGCCAGACGCACTTCATCGGCACCCGGCAGCACCACGGCCTGCATGGGACGACCCAGCAGCTGACTAAGCGGCAAGATCACCACCTGTGCCTCGGGCGGGTGCTCGGGCGCAAAGCTGGCGGCCTCCAGCGTCTGCATCGCCCAGCTGGTGAAGTCTTGCAAGCTCATGCGGATGCTAGAGGCAAATTGCACCTCGCTGCTCTCATCGAGGTGCAGCGCTGCAAGTACGGCGCTACCGGCGGCATCCCTGGCCAGCGGCTCCCATTGGTTTGAGGTCTGCAATGCGGCGCGCAAATCGTACAGCCAGTCGGTCAGCAAGCGCGCGCGTTGCAGGCCGTCGCGTAGGACCGTGACGCTGATGGCCAGCGGTGTGTCAAGCACCCTGGCTGGCAAAGCGCGCCAAAAGCGCACGCCCGCCTTGCGCAGTTCAATCTCCAGCAGCGTCACCCTCGAGGCATCAAACGCTGGCGCATTTTTCAACCAGTCCAGCACGGCATCGGCGGATGCGTCCCACGGCATAGCCCGCAGCAGGCTCATCAGCGTGGCGGCGGCGCGGGTGGTGGAAAGCTTCCAGCCGGTTTCATCACGCAGGGCAATGCCGCGCCCGGCCAGCATGGCTCTGGTGCGGCGCGTCAACACCCGGTCTTGCGCAATCAGCGCGACCGGGCAGCGGCCCTTCTGCAAATGCGCGATGACGCAGGCGGCAGCGCGATGCGCTTCGTCTTCGGCATCCTGCGCGGCGTGCAGCGACAGCGCACCCAGCATGGGCGGGGCCGTCAGTTTGAGCGTCACAGCCTTGTGGCTGAAATGCACTTTCAAGGCTTCAACCAGAGGCTCAGACTGAAAACCCCCAAGTACCACCAGCAAGTCAAGCTGCTGAGAGAACAGCACATCGGATGGGTAGCTTGATGCCGCAGCCCAGGCCAGCGCAATCCGCCCTACTGCAAGCTCAAGCGCCAGCAGCGGAGACTCCAGCCCCACACCTAGTTGCGCAGCCAGATGCGCGCCCCAGGCCAGGCGTTGTGCGGGCGCTTGCGCGGCGGCCAGTCTTGCCATGGCCCAGCTTGACTCAACCAAGCGCCCTGCTAGCGCAGCTTGCTGTGCGCCAATACCCGTGCGAAGCGCAGCTTGCTGTGCGCCAAGACCCGCGCGCTCCAGCAAGGCAGCGGCAGTGAGCGCATCAATCGCCGTATCCATCTGGATGTCTTCAGGCGCGGGCACAAAGCCGCCACCCCCACGTTCAGAAGTTTCAGAAGTGCCAGACCAATTCATGGTGCTCTCAAAACGCGGCATGAACGATGCGGCTTTGCCAGTCAATGCGGTGTGCGCAGCCCAGGCGCATCTAGCCTGCTGTATCAACTGTGCGTAGGGCACCAAAACCACGCTCCTGGACGGATGCGCGCCATGGGTTTCAATGCTTGTCGCCAATTGCGCCATGGCCTGTGCCCAGCACACGTCGCCGGGATGATCAGAGAGATCGGAGCTTTGCGGAGTGTTGACTATCGTGGTCATAGTATTGATAAAACTTGGGCACAACTGCGGTGGGACTTGGTTTCTGACACAATGCCCAGAACTTTAGCCGTATCCTGCAACCCCTCGACACAAGGAGCCGTCATGGCCAGCGAACTGATTAAACATACCACCGATGCCACCTTTGACGCCGACGTGCTGAAATCCACAACCCCCGTACTGGTGGATTACTGGGCTGAATGGTGCGGCCCCTGCAAAATGATTGCCCCCATCCTGGACGAAGTCGCCACCAGTTACAGCGGCAAGCTGCAGATCGCCAAGATGAACGTCGATGACAACCGCGATATTCCAGCCAAATTCGGCATTCGCGGCATCCCTACGCTGATGATCTTCAAAAATGGCGAACTGGCAGCCACCAAAGTCGGTGCCATGAGCAAGGCACAACTGACCGCGTTTATTGACCAGCAACTGGTTTAATTCGCAAACCTGCGTTTATTTGCGTTTAGAGCTGCTGGAGAAGCACGCCTCTCCATCTCAACGGCCTTCACAAAAAACCGCATTTTTCCTGTCATAATCCAAAAAGATTCAGCAGGCGGCCTTTAACGGCGCTTTATCCAGGGTTATTGGGGTCAGACGCCAATTTCATTACGCTGCAAAGCATCGCACCCGAAGGGCGTGCCAAGGGCACGATGAATTTGGACTCTGACCCCAATAACCCTCCGGCTTCTTTTCTTTTCAAACCTCCCCCCGTTTTCTCCAATGAACTCGCGAATGAGTTCCACCCCAGCAGGTAATCCATGCACTTAAACGAACTCAAGGCACTGCACGTGTCTGAAGTCCTGAAGCAAGCCGAAGAGCTTGAGATCGAAAACGTCGGCCGTATGCGCAAGCAGGAGCTGATGTTTGCCATCATCAAGAAGCGCTCCAAAACTGGTGAAACCATAGTCGCCGACGGCGTGCTCGAAGTGTTGCCTGACGGTTTCGGGTTTTTGCGTGCGCCCGACTCCAGCTACACCGCCAGCACCGACGACATCTACATCAGCCCGAGCCAGATCCGCCGCTTCAACCTGCACACCGGCGACATGATTGAAGGCGAAGTGCGCACCCCGAAAGACGGCGAGCGCTACTTTGCACTGAACAAGCTCGACAAGGTCAACGACGGCCCGCCCGAGGCCAACAAGCACAAGGTGATGTTCGAGAACTTGACGCCGCTGTTCCCGCGCGAACAGTTCAAGCTCGAGCGCGACATCAAGGGCGAAGAAAACCTGACCAGCCGCATCATCGACATCATTGCACCCATCGGCAAAGGCCAGCGCGCGCTGCTGGTAGCGCCGCCAAAGTCCGGCAAGACCGTCATGATGCAGCACATCGCCCACGCCATCACCGCCAACTACCCCGAGGTGGTGATGATGGTTTTACTGGTTGATGAGCGCCCAGAAGAAGTGACCGAAATGCAGCGCAGCGTGCGCGGCGAAGTCATATCGTCAACCTTCGACGAGCCCGCCGCCAGGCACGTTCACGTCGCTGAAATGGTGATTGAACGCGCCAAGCGCCTGGTTGAACTCGGCAAGGATGTCGTCATTCTGCTGGACTCGATCACGCGCCTGGCCAGGGCCTACAACAACGTATTGCCGTCGTCCGGCAAGGTGCTGACCGGCGGAGTGGACGCCAACGCATTGCAGCGACCCAAGCGCTTTTTTGGCGCAGCCCGCAAGATTGAAGAAGGCGGCAGCCTGACCATCATTGGCACTGCACTGGTCGATACCGGCAGCCGCATGGACGAGGTAATTTTTGAAGAGTTCAAGGGCACCGGCAACTGCGAAATCCACCTGGATCGCCGTTTGTACGAAAAACGCGTCTTCCCGGCGATCCACCTAAACCGCAGCGGTACCCGTAAGGAAGAACTACTGCTGGCCCCCGAAATCCTGCAAAAGTCACGGATTTTGCGTCAATTCATGTACAACATGGACGAAATCGAGTCCATGGAACTGATGCTGAAAAACATGAAAGCGACCAAAAACAACCACGAATTCTTTGACATGATGAGGAGGGGTGGCTAGCCCCCACGGTTGCTCACTGCGTGTAGCGCCCGGCCCCACGAGGGGCCGTCGCTTGCTCGGGGCAGTCTTTAGCACCTCAGCGCGTGATTTCATGACATAATGTAAGGCTTCACGGAAAGTGCTCAAAACGGTTTTGAGTGGCTCCCGAAACGACACATAGAAGTAAATGGAAAGAGGAAAGATCATGAAAGAAGGCATTCACCCCAATTACCGCGAAGTCTGTTTTTTGGACATGTCCAACAACTTCAAATTTGTGACCCGCTCATGCGTGAACACCAAAGAAATGCTGAAGATGGAAGACGGCCGCGAACTGCCGTTGTACAAGCTTGATACGTCGAGCGAATCGCATCCTTTCTACACCGGCACACAAAAATCCATAGACAACATGGGTGGCCGCGTTGAGCGCTTCCGCAACCGCTTTGGCAAAACTGCCGCCAAAGACGCTGCACCGGCGGCTGCCGAGTAAGCTGCGAGATTGCTAGCGAAAAGATTTTCGTCGCCTTCATAAAAAGCAGCCTGAAATTCAGGCTGCTTTTTTTTCGGCTTCCGTAACTCAGTGAAAATACCAGCTTGAACAAACCATCTCCCGCCATCGTTGCCCAGTCAGCCGTGCGCCGCCTGCCCCGGCTTGCGCTGGTGCTGTTTTGCCTGGCCTATGTATTGCCTGGTTTTTTTGGCCGCGCACCATGGAAGTTTGAAGATATCGCAACTTTCGGCGTGATGCGCGAACTGGCCTCGCCTAGCGGCCACTGGCTGGCGCCGCAACTGCTTGGGCAGGCCAATGGGTCCGATGCACTGCTGCCCTATTGGCTGGGCGCACTGGCCATCAAGTACCTGCCGTTTCTGGATCCGGCTTCTGCCGTACGCATTCCATACGTCTTGCTGCTGGCGCTGACGCTGCTCGCCACCTGGTATGCCGTGTATTACCTGGCCAGATCCCCGCAAGCTCAGCCGGTCGCTTTCGCCTTTGGCGGTGAGGCCAGTCCGACAGACTACGCAAGAGCCATTGCCGATGCTGGCCTGCTGGCACTGATTGCCTGCCTCGGTCTGGCGCAGTTGTCGCACGAAACCACACCTGCGCTGGCGCAACTCGGTTTTGCCGCTCTCATGTTTTATGCCATGGCGGCCAGCCCTTATCGCCGCGCCACCAAAATCTTTGGCCCCTCACTGGGCCTGCTGATCGGCACAACCGGGCTGGCCCTCAGCGGCGCACCCACTCTTGCACTGTTGTTTGGCATGGGTGGTGCGCTGGTGGAGTGGACGCACATGCGATGGGGCAGCTCGCAGGCGTCAGCTCATCTGGATGCGGACAGCAAGCGCCAGTCCTTGCAATGGGTACTGCTGATCGTCGGCATCACGGTGGCTGTCTGCCTGCTTGGTTTCGCCCTTGACCTGTGGCGCTGGCGCATTGAGCTGCCCGGCACTGACGGGCAGCCAGGCTTGACAGCATGGCGCAAGCTGGGACGTTTGCTGCTGTGGTTTACCTGGCCCGCCTGGCCGCTGGCATTGTGGACACTGTGGCGCTGGCGGCGGCAACTGGCCAGCCGCCATGTGGCCTTGCCCCTGTGGTTTGCAGGTATGTCGATAGCCGCTACATTGACGACAACCTCAGCCGACCGCAGCCTGCTGCTCAGTCTGCCGCCACTGGCAGCGCTGGCGGCTTTTGCACTGCCGACTTTCAAGCGCAGTGCCGCATCGCTGATTGACTGGTTTACGCTGGTCTTTTTTACCGGTTCCAGCCTCATCATCTGGGTAGTCTGGATTGCCATGCAAACCGGCATACCCCGGCAACCGGCAGCCAATGTGGCAAAACTCGCACCCGGTTTTGAGCCGAGCTTTTCGTGGTTTGCATTTCTGGCAGCGGCCCTTGCCACACTGGCCTGGGCCTGGCTGGTGAAGTGGCGCGCAGACAGGCACCGTACCGAGATCTGGAAATCACTGGTGCTGCCCGCTGGCGGCGCAACGCTTTGCTGGCTGCTGCTGATGACGCTGTGGCTGCCCCTGCTCGACTATGCGCGCAGCTACGCGCCGCTGTCACGGCAGTTGGCGGCCCGGGTCGACCCCCAGGCCTGTGTCGAGGTCCATGGCCTGAGCAGTTCCCAGGTGGCAGCCTTTCAATACCACGGAAAACTAGAACTGCGCCAGGCCAGAGCCAAAGCAGCGTGCCCCTACCTGGTGGTCGATGCCGACGCGCAGGGCACGCTCAGCAGCATCGTCGATATGCCCGAGTGGGCATTCCTGGCCACGTTGCGCCGACCGACCGACAAGAACGATAATGTGCTGCTGTTCAAACGCGTCAGCCGTCCGTGATTCCACCCAACCCACGCTGCTCCGTTTCTCCCGCCCCACATCCTGCCTCCCGCCCCCTGCTCCAGGCGCACACGGGTCTGTTGCCGACTGGCGACATCTTTCCAGACACCCTGAGACCGACATGCCCAAACTCATCGTACGAAATACCACGCCGAATGACATTGATGCGCTGGTGCGCCTGCAACGCGAGGTCTATCCCCATATTCCGGCGTGGCAGCATGACCGCGTGGCGCACCAGATCGAGCTGTTCCCCGAGGGCCAGTTTGTCGCCTTCTACGATGACCGGCTTGTCGGCTGCGCCAGTTCGCTGGTCATCCAGTGGGATGAATGGTCGGAACCCCACACCTGGGACGAAATCACGGCCAAGGGAACGTTTGAGACCCACGACACCGCCGGCTACACACTGTACGGCGCCGAGGTGTTCGTCGCGCCGCTGCTGCGCGGCAAGCGGCTGGGTCATGCGCTGTATGAAGCCCGGCGGCGAATATGCAAGACCTTGAACCTGCGCCGTGTGATTGCCTGCGGCAGGTTGCCCGGTTACCACAAGGTTGCAGACCAGATGTCGGCGGAGCTCTACGCGCGCAAGGTGCTGTGGGGCGACATCACGGACCCGGTGCTGAGCTTTCAGTTGCGCGAGGGATTCAGGTACTGTGGCATCATGAAAAACTACATTGCCGATGACCATGAATCCCTAGGTTATGCGTCGCTGATCGTCTGGCTCAATCCGGATTACGACGCCTCCAGGCCCACCGGCCTGCAACCGGCACGCGATGCCGCAAAGGACATGCCACGATGACCATCAGTCCCAAACCCGACGTTCACGAACCCAAGCCGATTACCGTGCGCATCGCGGCGGTGCAATACCTGTTGCGCTCCATCCACGACTGGAATGGCTTTGAAAACCAGGTGCGCTTCGTGATGCAAGCTGCGGGCGACTACAAACCCCAGTTTGTGCTGCTGCCCGAGATCTTCACCACCCAGCTGCTTTCGTTCATGGATACCAGCGACCTGCGCCAGGCCGTGCGCAACATGAACGACTACACCACGCGGTATGTCGACCTGTTCAAGGAACTCGCCGCGCAGTGGAATGTGCATGTGATTGGCGGCAGCCACCCGACCATACGCGACGGCCAGCTACTGAACACCGCCTACCTCTTCACCCCCGAGGGGAAAGTGTTCACCCAGGACAAGATTCACCTGACGCGCTGGGAAAAGGAAAAATGGAAAGGTGAGCCGGGCCACCACCTGCGGGTGTTTGACACACCGCACGGCCGCATCTCCATCCTGATCTGCTACGACATCGAGTTTCCCGAACTCAGCCGAAAGGTCTGCGAAATGGGGGCCGACATCATCTTTGTGCCCTCGTGCACCGACGACCGGCAGGGTTTTTTGCGTGTGCGCTACTGCTGCCATGCCAGAGCCATCGAGAACCAGGTTTACGTGGCCGTCACCGGAACCGTCGGCAACCTCCCGGTCGAAGGGTTGGGTCTGCATTATGGCCAGGCCGCGATTATTACGCCGTCGGACTTCCCGTTTGCGCGCGATGGCATTGCCGCCGAAGGCGTGCCGAACATGGAGCAGATCGTGATTGCGGACCTGGATCTCGGCAAGCTGGTCATGAACCGCGTCAACGGTACGACCATTCCGCTGTATGAGAAACGCGTCGATGTCTACGCCAACGATGTGGAGATCGTGTCCACGGTCTGAGGCACCCTGCAGCGGCACCCAGCCGCCCTCAGGCTCCGGCGGCCTGAAGCTGGCGCACCCTCGCGGCCGGAAAGACCATTGAAAAGCGCGAGCCGCGGCCAGGCTGGCTCTCGATGTGCAGCTCGGCGCCGTGGCGCTGGGTCACATGTTTGACAATCGCCAGACCCAGACCGGTGCCACCGGTCTCGCGTGAGCGGCTGCTGTCCACTCGGTAGAACCGCTCCGTCAGGCGTGGGATGTGTTCTGGCGCAATGCCGAGCCCGGAATCCTTGACCGAAAACTCGGCACGCCCGTCGGGCAGCCTTTGCCACTTGACCTCGATGCTGCCGCCTGCAGGTGTGTAGCGAATCGCATTGTTCAGCAGGTTGGACATCGCGCTGAGCAACTCGGCCTGCGAGCCGGCGATCTCGCCATCTGCCGCGTCCTCCACCTGCAGGACATGCTTTTTTTCGTTCTGGTCCGTGAGCAGGGCCGACAAGGCGCGCCCTTCCTGCTCGCACAGGGCCAGGAGGGCATGCACGGGCACCCATTCATTGGCCCCTGGCAGCGGGCTGCCTTCCAGCCGGGACAGCGTCAGCAGATCATTGACCAGTGTCTGCATGCGGCCCGCCTGCCGGGCCATCAGTTCAAGGTAGTGACTGCGCTCCTCTTCGTTGAGTCGGAGCGTCTGAAGCGTCTCCACAAATCCCGAGAGCACGGTCAGTGGTGTGCGGATTTCGTGGGAAACATTGGCGACGAAGTCACGCCGCATGGTTTCAGCCTGTTCCAGCGCGGTGACATCGCGCGACAGCAGCAACTTGCGCCCTTCGCCATAACGATGCAAATGCACGGCCAACCTGACGGGCCGACTGGCCGTACTGCGCGGGCCAATGATGACGATTTCGTGCAGGTAGTCGTCGCTTGCCAGATAACTTGCAAAAAGAGGATGCCGCAGGAGGTTGCCGACATGCTGCATGACGTCCTTCTTCGAATCAAAGCCGAAGTGCATGGCTGCGGTCTCGTTGCACCACTCGATGCGGTGATTTTTGTCGAGCAGAATCACCCCGTTCGGAGAGGCCTGAATGGCCGCGAGAAATTCCTGCAGGCGTGCCTCGCTGTCCGCGACCTTGCGCTCGCGCGCCTTCACCAGCCGCCAGATCCGGTCGGCCACTTCGCCCCACAAGCCATCGATTCTTGCCGGGTTGGCGGTCTCGCCGCGTTTGAGCCAGAGCAGCAGGCGGGCACCGCGCCGCAGATCAATCAGCACCCACAGCGCACTCCCCGCCAGTAGGCCCAAAATGGCCCCTTGCGCGGGATTGCTGCCACGGAACAGAAAACGGCCCAACAAGGCACCCGCCAACTGGAACAGGAAAAAACGGAAAAGGCGCCAGGTCATGCGCCAATTGTGGAGGAAAAACCAACCATCACTGGGTTCGGGGATGGGCCGTCAGGCGATAACCCGCACCGCGCACCGTTTCCACCAGCGATCCCGCAGGGCCCAATGCCTCGCGCAGGCGCTTGACATGGACATCCACCGTCCGCTCCTCGATGAAAACGTGATCGCCCCAGACCTTGTCGAGCAACTGGCCTCGGCTGTGAACGCGCTCCACATGTTTCATCAGATAGTGGAGCAGTTTGAACTCCGTCGGACCCAACTTGAGCTCATGGTTCTGAAACGAGATGCGGTGGGTTGCCGGATCGAGTACCAGCGCACCGACGGTCAGGCTGTCGTTCACCGTCTCGGGAGCACGCCGCCTGAGCACGGCACGAATGCGGGCCAGCAACTCCTGGGTGGAAAATGGCTTGGTGATGTAGTCGTCCGCGCCGGCGTCCAGGCCCGCGATTTTGTCGGGCTCATCACCTCTTGCCGTGATCATCAGGATAGGAATGGCTTTGGTGCGGGCGCTGGCGCGCCATTTTTTGGCCAGTTGCAAACCGCTATGACCGGGCAGCATCCAGTCCAGAAGAATGACATCCGGCAACACGTTGTCAAGCTCGCGCTGCGCGGCATCGCCGTCGGCCGCCCAGATGGGTTGGAAACCGTTGTGCCTGAGGTTGACGGCAACGAGCTCTGCGATCAAAGGCTCGTCTTCCACAACCAAAACCCGGGGTACTGTCTTCATATGGGCACTTCTATAAATTCATTTTTCGGGCGAATTGCGGCGTTGCGCGGTGCTCGCAATCCTCACGTACCTGAAGTACGTTCCGGTTCCTGCGCTCCGGGCGCCTTGCACTTCATCCCGAAAATCTGAATTTCTAGAAGTACCCATATGTAGCGATCCATGATCAGCGGACCATGGACTCAATTTCCTCCATCGAGGTGTGACGCACATCGGCGCCCTTGACCACATAAATGATGAACTCGGCGATATTCTTGGAATGGTCGCCGATTCGCTCAATCGCCTTGGCCACGAACAGCAGGTCCAGGCTGGAGGAAATGGTGCGCGGATCTT
>Ga0209702_10002225_pt1 | contig 34769 bp, 29 predicted proteins | sample FRY01_FD_187210 | JGI IMG/M metagenome (GOLD analysis project Ga0209702, IMG submission 187210) | Freshwater microbial communities from Lake Fryxell liftoff mats and glacier meltwater in Antarctica - FRY-01 (SPAdes) (version 2) | ecosystem: Environmental > Aquatic > Freshwater > Ice > Glacier...
ACCCCTGGACCTGCATGACCCCCGGACCTGCATGACCCCTGGACCTGCATGACCCCTGGACCTGCATGACCCCTGGACCTGCATGACCCCCGGACCTGCATGACCCCTGGACCTGCATGACCCTTGGACCGTCTGGGCGCTAGCCGACCTCACCGTTGGTCCTTGGTCTCGTTCGGCGCGGGTAGGTCAAAACGAAAGACGGTCCCGCCGCCCGCGCGCGCCTCGTGCGTCAGGTGCCCACCCTGGTGCGACACCAAGAGCGCGGCGACCGACAGGCCCAGCCCCGAGCCGCCGGCCTCGCCGCTGACGTAGGGGTCGTAGATAGATGTTCCGAGGGCCTCGGGCACGCCGCGACCTGTATCCGTGACGGCTAACTGCACGCGCCCGTCGCCTCGCCGAGTCACCTCAATAACAACGCCTCCACCGGAGGGGGTCGCGTGGATCCCGTTTTTGATAAGGTTCACAAGCACTTGGATCACTTGGTCGGCGTCGCCGAGGGCTCGCAACCCGGGCTGGACGGATGCCCCCAACTTCACGCCCGCGGCCTCTGCCAGCTCCCCCAACAACACCCGGACATGTCCCGCCGCTTCGCCCGCATCGAAGGCCTTGATCTCCGGATCCCGCGGCCGGGCGAAGGCCAGAAAATCATCCAGCACTCGACTCAACCGCGTGGTCTCCTTCAGCGCAATCCCAGCCATCTCCGCGCTCTTATCTCCCGGTGGGATGCGGCTGGCGATGATCTCAATGGCCCCATGGATGCTCCCGAGCGGATTGCGCACCTCATGCGCCAAGCCCCGCGTCAGCTGCACCAACCCCTGCAGTCGCGCCGCGTCCTGCTCCGCCGCTAGGCCGTCGAGGCGCGCCTGTTCGGCCCTGGCCCGCGACCGTCGTTCACGCTTCACGAGCAACCCGGCCAGCCCGCCAACGCCAAAGTACAGAACAATCTCAAGAACTTTGTCTGTCGTCCCCGCCGGATCCAGATGGTGTGGCATCAAGAACGCGTGCGGCACATAGGCCAGCGTCGCTACCATCGCGCCCCCTATGCCGGCCCAAAACCCGCCGGTGAAAGCCGCCCATACGATCGGCAAGTAATATAGGCGCCGAAAGAGGTCATGGCCGATCGAATGCGCGGGGTCCGTCAGGTAGTGGCCAGCCGTGATGGCCCCCAATAGCAACCCGACACCCAGCCAAGGCGACCGAACGATGCGCATCCCTCGGTTTGAACTCGTCACAGGAATGTTTGGTCGGTTCGGCATGAGCCGCTTTTAGTCGATTCACCGCGCCGTTGTCGAATATTCTTCACTTAGAAATGATTCATCCTGAGACTGTAGAAAAATGGACACATGACCATCCTGACATCCATACTCCACCACCTCGCAAGTCCTTCCGATCTGCCATTTTCGTCCGGCGCGGGTACCTTGGCACGTGTCTTGCTTCGGAACTCCTTAGAACCCCAGCGGCGGAGCGGCGGTACAGATGGTTAGGATTCAAAAAGCGATCATGCACCATGCGAAGAGGGCTAGCGGCCTCGGGTTGGCCACGCTTGTCATCGCCGCCTGCGCCTCGACCCCGCCGTCCCTCTTGGAGCGCGACCCGTGGCTCGCCCCCGGCAAGACCACGCTCGCCGCGGTTCAGGCGGCCGACGCCCGCGCCATCGACGCTGCGCCTCTCTCGGCCGACCTGCCAACGCTCATCCAACACCTGCTGGCCGACAGCCCGACCATCGCCGCGTCCCAGGCCGAGTACCGGGCCGCCATCGAGCGAGTCCCCCAGGCCTCGACCCTGCCAAACCCCGTGCTCAGCTACACCTACCTGCCGTCCCCCGTGGAGACCCGCGTCGGCCCCAACGAACACCGCATTCAGCTGAACCAGGCCATCCCCTTTCCGACAAAGCTCATCGCTGGAGACTCGGCCGCCACGGCCCTCGCGCGCGCCGCCGGTGCCGTCCACGACCGCGTCGTCCGCGACGAGGTCACGCGCCTCGAATCGCTCTACGCGGACTATTACTACGCCTCGCGGGCCCTCGAGATCGCCGCCCAACACGTCGCCCTGGCCGACGCTCTCCTCGCGGCCGCCAACAACAAGTTCGCCGCCGGCCGCGCCACCCTCTTCGACCTCTCCAAGGCCCAGTCCCAGCGCGCCCAGCTCGGCTACGACCAGCTCCGCCTCACCGAGCAGCGCCTCGCGACCCTCGCGGCCCTCAACGCGACCCTCGGTCGTCCCCCCGCCGCGCCTATCGCCCCACCCGCCGCTCTCGCCAGCGTCGCCGTCGCCCTGACCGAGGACCAGCTCCTCAATCTCGCGCTAGGCCACCAGCAAGAGCTCCGCGAGCTCGACGCCCGCATCCGCGCGGCCGACGCCATGGTGTTGATGGCCGACTCGGGTTGGTTGCCTGATTTTAATATTGGTTTCATGTACTTGTCCAACGGGCCGGCGCGTATGGCTGGTGTCGCCGATAGCGGCGTGGACGCTTACGGCGTCATGATCGGCCTCACTCTCCCGCTGTGGTTCGGCACCAACGCGGCTCGCTCGGCCGAGGCTGACGCCATGCGCGAGGTCGTCCTCGGCAAGAAGAAGGCCCACCTCGACCGCCTCCGCGCCGAGCTGACGGACGCCGTCTTTCGCGAGCGCGACGCCCGTCGGGTCGTGACCCTTTACGACACCCAGCTCTTGCCGCAGGCGACCACCGCGATGGCCACCGCCGAGCAATGGAACGCCGCAGACGTCACGCGCATGACCGACTTCCTTGAGGCGCGCGGGGTCTATTACAGCTTCTCGCTGGCCCGCGAGCGCGCCGTCGCCGACCAGTTCAAGGCCGTCGTCCGCATCGAACAGCTCATCGGCGCGACCCTCGCGCCGGGTGTGGAGGTACGGCCATGACGCTTCGACTCTCCCTCTCCTCGGCGGGTATCGCTGTCGCCTTCATGACCCTCGGGGGCTGTGCGTCCTCACTGCGGTCTGACCTCCGCGACCACCCGCACGGGCGCTTCGCCGACGGCGCTGCGGTCTCCCGCGCCTCCTCGGCCCCGCTTGAGCCAGCCCAGGACACCGCGCCCGACGCCGACCTTCAGCCGGCCGACGACCTCGTCGCACCCCCGCACACCGCGCCGATCCGTGGCCCCATCGCCGCGGCCGAGCTCGCCCTCATCGGCGTCCCGACCTCGGATGACGGCGCCCTAAACGCGCTGCGAGGAGACTGGCACCCATCCAGAACACTTGACTATTCGACGGCATTGGCGGCCTACCTCGCCCGCAGCCCGGCCATCGCCGAGGCCGTCGCCAACTACCGCGCCAGCTTCGAGCGCCGCGGGCAGATCCGCGCCCTCGATGATCTCCTCCGGCAATATGACGCGTTCGGCGTCGGCCTCAAGACCAACGCCTCGACCCCAATGCTGCGGCCCCTCGCAGGCAAGAGCTACCCCCTCGGCGGGGTGCTCGACCTTGAGGGTCGCCTCGCGACGGTCGACGTCCAGCTGGCGCGGGCCATGTTTGAGGACGCCATCCTAAAAGCCCTCAGCCGCTTCGAGATGGCCTGGCAGGGCGCCGTCTATCAGCAGCAGGCCACCCGCATCCTCGGGCGCGTCACAGAGCTCGCGGGCCGGGCGGTGGACGCCGCGCGGGGGCGCTACTCCGCGGGTGGGTCGAGCCACGCCAACTTGATTCAGGCGGAGATCCGCGAGACTGACGTCAAAAACCAATACGCAAACGCGCGGGCCAAGAGCATCTCGACCCGCCTCGCGCTGGCCGCCGAGCTTGATCTGCCGCCCCTCTCGCTCGAGCGCCACGCCCTGCACCTCGACGAGCGCCTCCCCGGCCGCCCCCAGCGCGTCGCCACGCGCACGAAGGCCATGGAACAATCACCTGAGGTCGCGATGGCCCGGTCAAAGCTCGACCGCGCCTCCCTGCTGGTGTTGCTGACAAAACGTCAGATTACGCCGAACCTCGCTGAGGGCAAAGACATCCCGGGCTCGGGTCCCCGCCCGGCCGCCGCAGACCTGCCCTACGCGACCGCGGCGCCCTTCCTCCGTGAGCTTGAGCTCCGCGAGAGCGCCAGCGTCGACGCCCTCCGCCTCGCCGAGCGGCGGGCCGTCGCCAACGCCGACCGGGTCTGGGCGATGCTTGACGACGCCCTTCGCCGTCGTGGTACCGCTTCGACCCAGCTCAGCCGGGCCGACCAAGCGGTTGAGGTCGCGGAACGCGGCTATGGCGCCGGCACCGCGAGCTACCTCGACCTCGATAACGCCATCAAACTCTACCTCGCGATGGCCCTCGACGCTCGCGCCGCGCTGCGTGACGCCTTCGTCGCCGCAGCCGAGCTCACGGTCGCGACAGGCACTGGCGCCAACCCTCGCGCTAGGGCCGAGGAAGATATGTTGAATAAGGACGATCATGACTGACCAACATCCGCCTGAAGCCACATCCCCAACCCCCCGAAAACCGAGACGTTGGCCTCTCGTGGTCATCACGATCGCCGCGACCCTGATTGTCGTCCTGACCCTCGGCGACACCATCGTCGCCGGTCTCAGCGCCGCGAAAGACGCGGTCACAAGCACCTCAGACGCCGGGGGCGAGCAAGGCGCCACCGCCACCTACTACACCTGCGGCATGCACCCCTGGGTCATCCTGCCGCACCCCGGCGACTGCCCGATCTGTCACATGAAGCTCGAGCCCATCGACCCCGAGAAGTTCCAAGCCGAGCTGGCCATCGACCCGGTCGTCACCCAGAACATGGGCGTGCGCCTCGCGACCGTCACTGAGGCCTCGCTGACCCGCAATCTACGCGCGGTTGGCACTATCGACTACGACGAGACCCGCGTCCGCGACGTCAACCTCAAGGTCGCCGGCTGGCTCGAGAAGGTCTTTGTCAACTACCTCGGCGCCCCCGTGGCTGCGGGCGATCCCCTCTTTGACATCTACGCTCCCGAGCTCTTCAGCGCCCAAGAGGAGTACCTCGGGGCCCTCCGCCGCGGCAGCCTTGACCTGGCCGCCGCCGCCCGCACCCGCCTCGAATACTTCGACGTCAGCCCCGCCGAGATTGACGCCATCGCCGCCCGCAAAGAGCCCAAGAAGGCCCTGACCATCATGAGCCCCTGGTCCGGCGTCGTCGTCGCCAAGAACGCCAACGAGGGCATGCGCGTCGAGCCCGGCACGCAGCTGTACCGCATCGCCGATATGACCAAGGTCTGGGTCATGGTCAGTCTCTATGAATACCAACTACCCTACGTAAACGCCGGACAGGCCGCTATCATGAGCCTTCCCTATTTTCCGGGCCAAGAGTTCGAGGGCCGCGTCATCTATATCTACCCGACCCTCGACGTCAAAACCCGCGAGGTCAAGGCCCGCATCGAGTTCGACAACCCGGAATTGCTCTTGAAACCAGGCATGTTCGCGAACGTCCACATCCGCGCCAGCCTCGCCCGCGACCGGGTGCTGGTGCCACGCGAGGCCGTCATCGACACCGGCAAGCGCCAGATCGCCTTTGTCAGCCTTGGCGAGGGCCGCTTTGAGCCGCGCGAAGTGACCCTTGGAGTCGAAGGCGAGGGGGGCGTGGTCGAGGTCATCGATGGCCTAAAGCCCGGTGAGCGCGTCGTCGTGAGCGGCCAGTTCTTGCTCGACAGCGAGGCGCGCATGCGTGAGGGCCTCGCCAAGATGATCCGCGGAGACCTCGCTGTCGAGCAAGAGGCCGTCGTCGCCGGCGCCGCCCCTACCGATCTCATACCCCTCGCGCCCGCCTCTGAGGCCGTCCTTGGCGAGCTCCTCACCACCTACTTTGAGGTGCAAGACACCCTCGCCAGTGACAGTATGGATGGCGTGGCCGACGCGGGTCGGGTCATCGCGCAGAAGGTCGACGCTCTCTTGGCCGTCCCGGTGCCGAACGCGCCCCACTTCTGGCACCAACACGACGAGGTCGCGACCGTCCGCGGCAAGGGCCTCGAGCTAGCCGCCGACACCGCGATCGAGGACATGCGCCTTCACTACGCCGACCTCAGCGTCGCCCTCATTAAGCTCGTCCGCGTGACAGGCGTCCCCGCCTCAATCGACGCCCAGGTCCAAGAGCTGCGTTGCCCGATGTATCGAGAAGATCAAGGCGGGACGACCTGGCTTCAGCCAGCCGGGCCCGTCCGAAACCCCTATTACGGCAGCAGTATGTTGAGCTGCTTCGATAAGCGTGAGGCGATGCCGGTCGCGGGCGCGCCGCTGGAAGTGACGCCATGATCGGCTGGCTCATCGACATCTCGATTCGCAACCGCCTGATGGTCCTCTTGGTCCTCGGGGCGCTGGCGGCGGGCGGCCTCTGGGCGGTCAACCGGACGTCCATCGACGCCATCCCGGATCTGTCCGACGTCCAGGTCGTCATCCGCACCGAGTTCCCCGGGCAGGCCCCGGAGATCATCGAAGACCAAGTGACCTACCCCCTGACGACCGCCATGCTGGCCGTCCCGAAGGCCGACGTCGTCCGCGGCTACAGCATGTTCGGGTCCAGCTTCGTCTACATCATCTTCGACGACGGTACCGACCCGTACTGGGCCCGCAGCCGCGTGCTGGAGCAGCTCAGCACCGTCGCCGGCAAGCTCCCGGCCGGGGTGACGCCCCAGCTCGGGCCCGACGCCTCGGGCGTAGGTTGGGTCTATCAATACGTGCTGCGCTCGGCCCCCTACTGCGCCGAGTTTCCCAATGGCATCTGGCTAGACCCCGAGACCGAGACCTACTTCGCCTCGCCCGCGATGGCTCCCGACGATGCTGATGTGCAGGCCCGCCTCGTCCGCCGCCGCGTCTTCCCGGCTCCCCGAAAGGCCTTCTACGACGCCACCGCCCGCAAGACCTACACCCTCAAGTCCGACGCGCCGACCGATGTCCAGGCCCGCCTCACCGAGGTCACCGTCGCTGAGGGCTTTGAGACCTGCCCCGTGGGCGGCGGGGCGTTGGTCGAGGCCGACATCGATCTGGCCGAGCTGCGCACCCTGCAAGACTGGCTCCTGCGCTACGAGCTGACCAGCGTCGATGGAGTCAGCGAGGTCGCGTCCGTGGGTGGATTTGTCAAACAGTATCAGGTCGTTGTCGACCCGGTGAAGCTGCGCGCTTATGACATGAGCCTCGCCACCGTCAAGACCGCCGTCCAGCGCTCAAACCTCGACGTCGGTGGGCGCGTGATTGAGATCAGCGAGACCGAATACATGGTCCGCGGCATCGGCTACCTCGGCTCGCTGACGGACGAGGTCGCAGACGCAGCCCGCGCCACCAACACCCTCGGGCGAGTCAGGACGGCCCAGGCCCTTGAAGATCTCCGGACGACAGCCCTCGGCGCCAACCCCGAGGGGATCCCCATCATCCTCGGTGATGTGGCGGATGTGCGCGTGGGCCCCGAGATCCGGCGCGGCGTGACAGACTGGGACGGGCTAGGCGAGGCCGTCGGCGGCATCGTCGTCATGCGCTACGAAGAGAACGCGCGCGCGACTATCGCGCGCGTGAAGGCCAAGATCTTTGATATTGAAAAGAGCCTGCCCCCGGGCATCGCGATCGAGACCGCTTACGACCGCAGTGACCTCATCGGCAGGGCCGTCGAGACCTTGAGCCACACGCTCTTGGAAGAGATCTTGGTCGTGACCCTCATCTGTTTTCTGTTCTTACTCCATGCCCGGAGCGCTCTCGTCGCGGCCTTCGTGCTGCCCGCTGGGGTCTTGCTGAGTCTGTTGCTGATGCATCTATTTGGCATCAACGCCAATATCATGAGCCTCGGCGGCATCGCGATCGCTATCGGCGTGATGGTGGACAGCTCGATTATCATGGTCGAGAACGCCCACAAACACCTTGAACTCGAAGGCGAACGGGTGCTTGAAGGGCACTCTCCACGATCAAGAGCCTCCGTCATCGCCGAGGCCGCGCGCGAGGTCGGACCGAGCCTCTTCGCCAGCCTCCTCATCATCGTGGTCAGCTTCCTGCCGGTCTTCGCGCTCGGTGACGAGAGCGGCCGCCTCATGAAGCCCTTGGCCTACACAAAGACCTTCTCGATGGCCATCGCCGCGGTCTTGGCGGTCACGGTGATCCCGGTCCTGATGGTCTTCTTTATCCGCGACCGCGTCGTCCCCGAGAGCTTCTCGCGCCGCCTTCAGGTCTGGTTCATCGCCCTAGTCGTGGGTGTCCCGGCGCTCATTTTGGCACTTATCCCGCTGGGATCTCTCGCCGACTATCGCCTCGGCCTCGTCATCGCTTGGATCGTGCTGTCGCTGGCGGTCCTCCTGCCGCAGCGGCTGATGCCCGAACACAAAAACCCCATCTCTCGCGTCCTGGAGCGCATCTACGACCCGGCCTTCGCCTTCATCATGCGCCACCGCGCGGGCGTTCTGATCGGCGCCGTGCTCGCGATGGTGGCGACCCTCTATCCCCTGTCGCAGCTTGGCAGTGAGTTCATGCCGCCTCTTGAGGAGGGGGACCTCCTCTATATGCCAACGACCGACCCTGGGATCAGCGTCGATAAGGCGCGCGAGCTGCTGCAGCAGACGAACACGCTGATCCACTCCTTCCCCGAGGTCGTGCACGTCTTCGGCAAGGCTGGGCGCGCCGAGACCGCGACGGACCCCGCTCCGCCTAGCATGCTCGAGACGACCATCACCCTTGAGCGCGATAAAACGAAGTGGCGTCAGATCCCATCGGGCGGGCTCTTCGGCGGCACGCGCCCTATCACCACCGACGAGCTCATCTACGGCTATGATCTGCCCGGCCCCATCCACGTCCCCGGCCTCGACGAGGTCGTGCGTTTCCCGGGACTCACGAACTCGTGGACGATGCCGATTAAGACCCGCATCGACATGCTCTCGACGGGCATCAAGACCCCGGTGGGCATCAAGGTCATGGGCCCCGACCTCACGGTGTTGGCCGGTATTACCAAACAGATCACAGAGGTCATCAAGACCGACGCGAGCCTCATCGAATATGTCACCAGCGCCTTCCCCGAAAAAAGCGTCGGCGGCAAATACCTCGATATACGCCTCGACCGCCCGGCCTTGGAGCGCTTTGGCCTCAACGTGGCAGACGTCCAAGACGTCATCATGAGCGCCATGGGCGGCATGAACGTCACCTTTACCGTCGAGGGCCTCGAGCGCTATCCCGTCAACGTCCGCTACCCGCACGAGCTGCGCGACAACATCCCGTCCCTTGAGCAGACCCTCGTCGCGACCCCGTCCGGGGCGCAGGTGCCCCTAACTGCGCTGGCTTCTCTGTCCTTCCGGGCCGGTCCGCCCATGATCAAGAGCGAAAATGCCCGCCGCACCAGCTGGGTCTACGTCGATATCGCTGGCATTGATGTCGGGACATTTGTCAATAACGCGAAGGTTGCAGTCGAAAATTCCGTCCAGCTGCCGACCGGCTACACCATCGTCTGGTCGGGCCAGTTCGAATACATGCAGGCCGCCAATGAGCGACTATTATTGGTCATCCCGGTCGCCGCGCTGGTCATCATCTTCCTGCTCTACTTCGCGACCCGCAGCTGGCTCCGCGTCGGCATCGTGCTCTTGGCCGTGCCCTTCAGCCTAGTCGGCGCGTTTTGGCTCTTGTATTTCATGGACTACGAGCTCTCGCTGGCCGTGTGGGTCGGCGTCATCGCGCTAGCCGGTCTCGACGCCGAGACAGGGCTCGTGATGCTGCTGTACCTAGACACCAGCTTCGAGCGCTTCGAGCGCGAGGGGCGCATGCACACGCCGGCAGACCTCCGCCTGGCCCTCCATGACGGCGCCGTTAAACGTATCCGCCCGAAAACAATGACCGTCTTCACGACCTTCATCGGCCTCTTCCCGCTGTTGTGGGCGGACGGCGCCGGCGCCGACACCATGCGGCGGCTGGCCGTCCCGATGATTGGCGGCCTCGCGACCAGCTTCCTGATGGAGCTCCTCGTCTACCCCGTCATCTTCGACGTCGCCAAGACCTGGTCCCTCCGCCGCCGCTTCAGGGGCGAGGAAGCCGAGTCGCAACCGGATGGAGACCGCGCACCGCCATTGGAGCCAGCCTCGTAGGGGTCAGCCGTGTACTAGGCGGGCATTTTACCAGTGGTATCAATATATTGCGTTCACGGCACGAAGGGCCGGCACAAGGCACGGCCCGTACATCTGGCGCCCATCGATCGGCAAGCTTTGGCCATCTCGTTTCAGTATTTCTCTTTTTTTCGTTGGATTCGGTCACGGCGCGAAGGGCCGGCACAAGGCACGGCCCGTACATCTGGCGCCCACCGATCGGCAAGCTTTGGCCATCTCGTTTCAGTATTTCTCTTTTTTTTCGTTGGATTCGGTCACGGCGCGAAGGGCCGGCACAAGGCACGGCCCGTACATCTGGCGTTTTTGAAATGCTCACGTCCGATCATTCAACTTCCGCTTCGGCCGTGATCTTGGGATGTTCGAGTATCGGCCTATCGCTGATGTTGCCGGAACCGTTGCCGATGCTTTGTAGTCGCTTGCTTATGACCCATGTTGCTAACGGCGTTGTGAACGGTGCGCAAGTCCCGGGCACCCTTGAGGTGTTCGCGTAGGGTCGTATTCCGGCGCCTTCAAGGGCGAGTTCATTGAATGATAAGGAAAGACCCGGCCGGATCGAAGCGCTTTCGCAGAGCAAACCTACAAAATTTCAGCCGCGACCTCGTAGGGGCGGGGCTTGTCCCCGCCCGCAAACTAGCGCGTAAAATCAACATATTATGGTAAGTTTGAGGGAAATCAGGCCGGTAGGTCGCAAGGCTCTGAGGTCTGCTCAAACCACGGTGTCGAGTCGACTCGACAGAGTTCGCGATGTCGACCGTACTCGACACCGCCCGCACATAGGTCGAAAGACCAGCCGGCGATGTGTGGTTCCTCAACTACTCCAACGCTGCGCGCGACTCTGGCGAAATCGGGATCCCCGCAGCCAGAAACCAAAAAAACACAATCATAGAAAGAAGGTCAGACCAATCTCGATGCTAAATCGAAGGCCATCGCGTCGGGGCCGGCCGTCCATGTGCTCGTAAATAAGGCCGAACTGTAAAAACGGCGCCCAGCCTGGGTTGAGCGCCAGCTGGGTGCCGAGGTAGGCCCCAGCGTGCCAGCCGTTGGTGCCTGCGATCTTCGGTGGCCCGGCGGTGAGCTGGTTGCAGGCGCTTGGCCTCTTCGCCTTAGGCCGGATCCTCTTCGGTGGTTGGGGGCGCGGGCGCATGGGCGGCGGACGACACTGGCGCAAACGCATGGACGAGCGCACGGCATCGCTGTCCCCTGAGGAGCGCGAGCGCTTGAGGGCGATGATGTCGCGCCGCTTTGGACCTGGCTGTCGGGGCCCGAACGAGGCGGCCGGGACCGCGGGATGATTGTCGAGCGGGCCTCTTAACGGGGAAGGGGCTAAGAAGGCCGCAGAGCGCTTTGCGGCCTTTCCTATGCCTTCTGTCGCGCATCAATCTGCCGCAACCGCGTACCGGCCGCATGTCACGCGCACCACATCGCCGCTCTGCAGCGCGATCTTGACCATTCCGCCCCCGGAGTTTTCATCACTACCGCCGTACACCCACGAGGCGGTGTTGATGCTTTGGCTTGGGCCCCAAGGTGCGGCACGGGACGCCTCGATTTGCGTCGCATCATCGCAGACCAGCGCGCAGATCCCGCCCGGCCCTGGCCCCCACCGAATGGCGAGCCTCGCAGTGCCGGTGGTCCAGTCAACCTGAACGCTCAACAAGCTAGTGTCATGCAGATCGTGCAATGTTGTCGGTGGTTTACGGTTGTCGTTCATCGCTTGTAGTCCTCATGTCCCGGCTCTAGGCCTCGCCTCCGCTCGCCGCCTCACATTGAGTCCGGTACAAACGGCGCGGTCGCTCTGTACCACGCCAGATGGGCGAAGTGATACTCCTGCGCCTTCAGCATCCATGGGTGGCTAGGACAGTACCCGCCAGCTCGCCATCCGGCGATGTGAGTTTGGGGATGAACGTTAGCCTCCGTTGCCTGAATTGCCCCGCATAGAACCACATCGATCTCGCGTCGAGCGCCATCCAGAGCCGGCGCCTCGTCGTCCTCCGCGGGGTTTCTTGGACCTTCACCGCGTGTGGTCGGCGGCGCGTGAAAACGCGGCCAGCGTGAACGCGGTTGGAGGACGCCGATGGGCCACTCGTACAACGTGGTCTCTAGCATGCACGGGTTCTTTTCGATTCCTTCTTGACTTCGATGCGTCATGCATATATGCATGACGCATCGAACGACAAAGGACACGGATGAAGCCGCACTCCCCAACCCAGACCACCCATGAAGCCGACGCTCCGCTTGATGCGTGGCCGCGCCCCAGCGTCACGGTCGACGTGGTGGTGATGACCGTCGAGGACGCCGCCCTCCACGTCGCCCTCTACCAGCGGGCCATCGAGCCCGAGCTCGGATCCTACGCCCTGCCCGGGGGCTTCGTGAATGAAGGCGAGTCTCTCGACGCCGCGGCCGAGCGAGTCCTGGCCACGAAGGTCGGCCTACACGACGTCTTCCTTGAGCAGCTCTACACCTTCGGCGAGGTGGCCGGCGACCCCCGCGGCCGGGTCGTCACCGTGGCCTACTATGCGCTCGTCGACGCGGTCCGCTTTCACGCAGACCGCGTGCTCCGCGCCCACAGCGCCCGCTTCGACATCCCCTGGCCGGGCGAGACTGGCGGTCCCGTCCGCGCACTCAATGCCGACGGCGAGGCCCTCTCTCTCTTCCTCGATCACCCCGACATCATAGGGCTCGCGGTCAAGCGCCTCCGCGGCAAGCTCGACTACACCCCGGTCGGCTTCCAGCTGCTCCCTGACGCGTTCACGCTGCGTGACCTGCAGACCATCCACGAGGTCGTCCGCGCTGAGCCCGTCAACAAAGACTCTATTCGCCGCCGTATGTTGGTCTCCGTGGCTCTTGGAAGCCACCGGCGACTTCGAGCGCGGCGCCGCGTATCGTCCGGCAGAGCCCTATCGCTGTCGCCACCAGAGTGTCTTGTGACATTGTTTCCGCTACTTAAGGAGAACTATCATGGCTGAGATTCGCAAATTCCCCATCGTCCGCCACCTCCGCGCAGAGCCCACCTCGCATGTGGTCTATTTCAAACGCGGTAAACTCAAAAAGAGCGGCCCCGGCCTCAGCTTCTGGTTCGGCCCCCTCGGCGCCTCGCTCGTCGAGATTCCTATGGAAGATCGAGATCTTGCATTTCACATCCAGGGGCGCAGCGCCGACTTCCAAGAGGTCCACGTCAACGGCGTCGTCACCTGGCGCGTGGCCGACCCCGAGCTGCTGGCGCGCCGCGTCGACTTCTCGATCGACGCCGCCACTGGCCGCTTTCGCGCAGAACCCCTCGACAAACTCAGCGCGGTCGTCATCCAGCTGGCACAGCAGATCGTCGTCGCTTTCCTGCAAAAGCTCTCCCTCGCGAAGCTCTTGGAAGACGGCATCGACGCCATCCGCGCCTCCCTCGACGCGGGGCTCGCGGCCGATGTCGGGCTAAACTCGCTGGGCATGACCATCGTCGCGACCCGCGTCTCGTCGCTGGCGCCCTCCTCGGATGTGGAAAAGGCGCTGCAGATGCCGGCCCGCGAGCGCATCCAGCAGGCCGCCGATGATGCGACCTACGCCCGCCGGGCACTCGCCGTCGAAAAGGAGCGCGTCATCTCGGAAAACGAGCTGTCGACGAAGATCGAGCTGGCCAAACGAGAGGAGGTCTTGATCGCCCAGAACGGCCAGAACCAGAAAAAACGCGTCATCGACCAGGCCGAGGCCGACTCCATCGCGGTCGCCGGTCGCACCCGCAACCTGCGCACCGAGGCCGAAGCCGACGCTGACGGCATCCGCCTCAGGCAGTCCGCGCTGGTGGCCGCTGAGCGCGAGAGGGTCGCCATCTACGAGAAGCTCGGGCCGGAAGCCATGCTTGGGCTCGCGGCGCACCAGTTCGCCGGCAAGCTACAAAATATCGAGCACCTGTCGTTGACCCCCGATATGCTCGGCACCCTCGCGCAGCGGATTCTAGGTCGCCAGGCCGACAAGTAAAATGTTGTCGTTATGTCAGCTAACGTCTCGGAACACCGTATATGACAATGTTCCGGGCGCGACCGCAGTGGACTCCGATGTTCTTTGGGGCATCGGTGCCACTGGAGTCGGCCCTCGCCGGCAAAACACCCGAGCCCCGACTCACGTTGAGTTCTATGACTGTAGCGCCGACCTCGGCCACCCACCCCAAGGAGGTTCCTGATGGCCTCAACCCTTCCCCCACGCGCCGTCCTCGTTACCCGCCCGACCGAGCTTGAAGCCTTGGTCTTGCGCCACGGGACCCTTCCCCAAGCACGATTTCAGCTCAAAAGCCATGGACTCGACACGGTGGCCCTCGAGGCCCGCCACGAGAAGCAAGAGGCCACGGTCCGCGAGGTCTTAAACCACGTCCCGATGACCTGGCGTCGCGCCCGCGTCAGCCGCGAGTCCCTCGACCGCTTCCTCTTCGAACCCGAGGACCTCATCGTCGCGGTCGGCCAGGACGGGCTCGTCGCCAATGTGGCAAAATACCTAAGCGGCCAGCCAGTCTTCGGCGTGAACTCCCTGCCAGATGTCTACGAGGGCGTCCTCGTCCGCCACCGGGCCGTCGCCGCGCCCGATATCTTCGCCGACTTCAGCGCCCGGCGCCTCAAGACCGAGTCCCGCACCATGGTCGAGGCGCGCCTCGCCGATGGCCAGTCCATCTTGGCACTCAACGAGATCTTCATCGGCCACCGCTCCCACCAGAGCGCGCGCTACGTCATCGGCCACGACGGCCACACCGAGCGCCACAGCAGCTCGGGCATCATCGTCTCGACCGGCACCGGCGCCACCGGCTGGGCCAAGAGCGTCTGCCGCGGCCGCGAAGGCGCCCCAGTCCTGCCTGCGCCGGGGGACAGGACCCTGGCCTTCTTCGTCCGCGAGGCCTGGGCCAGCCGCGCCACTGGGGCGACTATCACGGATGGGCTGCTGTCCGATGCCGCCGCCCTCACGGTCACCTCCGAGATGAACGACGGCGGCGGCCTCTTCGGAGACGGGGTCGAAGACGACCGCCTCGACTTCCCCTGGAGCCAGAAGGCCACGATCCGGTGCGCGGATGGGGCTCTCTTGTTGGTGTGATTGGAAGGCTTGGGTTCGGGTGATCGTGAAGGCGATGACCACGGTAAAGAGGACGCGTGTTTTTGTGTCAGACCCTACAACGCCGCAGAAAAAATAGCAGTCCGGCGTGCCTCCTTTTCCTCTTGGGTCGCAAGAGACACCGTGCAAGAAACACCTTTTATCCAATGATTTTAACGACTCCACGCACGTTTGGCAAAAGGTAGATCATGGTGTAGGATTGTCATCCACTTCAACAAGAAAGGATGACCTCAGATGAGCATCGCACGAATTACCGAAATGACCGCCACCTCAACCACTAGCTTTGATGACGCCGTGCGCCAAGGTGTGGCCCGGGCTAGCAAGACCCTGCGCAACGTGAAAGGCGCCTGGGTTCAGGACTACAAGGTCGTCTGTGACGACAAGGGCGAGATCGCCGAGTACCGGGTCAACCTCAAGGTGACCTTCGTCATGGAAGACGACAATTAACATGGCCAGCGCACAAGGCCTGATCTAGGCCTTTTGTGCAGCAAGAGTCGATGATGGTCGGTAGGCCGCGCTACAAAAGCGGCGGCAAGCCGGCCATCATCATTTGTTTCAGGTAGGGCTCCTGCAAGAGCAGCACCTTGGTCGCCCACGAGGGCGTCGAGGTCTTACGAGTGGTTGTCACGTCGCACTTTCCACGCGTCGAGGATCCAGGCCCAGAACTCTCGTTCGTCGCCCAGATGGCGCTCGATCTCCGACCACCGTGAGCTCAGCGGCGCGAGTGACACGTGCTGAAGTGCGTCATCAGAGCTGAGTTCGGATTCGAACTGCTGTAACGTCATGTCGCAGTCCCACAAGAAGTAGGGCCGCCCGCTTGCATCGACGATTGAGTTTGGTGGGGTTGGGTTCAGCATGCCTTCGTAATTATCCGACGGCATGCCTAGTTGCAGGCTTTTGCGCCAGCAGCATACCTCAGGCTTCCTTGTGGGCAGCCGCGGGAAGCCAACGCGCTGACGAGGCCCGTTTGTTGTATCTTTGCGAAGGGTTGCCTCCGGCAGTGGGGATGCGGCGAGTTCCATGTGGGTTCTAGCTTGAATGGCTCTCGCGCCGTAGCGTGAATAGAGGGCTGACCGAAGCCGCACGGTAATTCAAGAGCTAAAACATCCTAGAAATCAATGACACCCGTCCGTCCTGCCCTGACAGCAGCGGCGGCCTCGCGCGCGCGGATAACCCATGGGAAGCGCACGAGGCTGAGGCCCCTCGCGGCGGGTTCCACCTCGGCGTCCAACAACGCGAGGACCTTGGTATCCCGCGTCTTGAGTTGGATGTTGGCGCCGGCCGGCTGTTCGCATGCGAGGGCCACTAGCGTGATCTCGCGGGCGGCGTGGGCTGCTTGGGTGCGACGCCGCACATACAGCGGTACCCGGCTGAGGATCGCCAACAAGACGAAGGCGGCCGGCCACGCACCGAAGTTCTGCAGGACCGGGTCTGGCTCTCCAACACCGGGGACGCCGTGCCAGGTCCACATCTCGGATAGGCTTGGAAACGCGTACAAAGCAGGGTGAAAGGCGGGGCCGATGAAGGCCGGGATGACCAAGAGCAGCGCCACGAACGCGAAGCGACGGGTGCAGCCGAAGAATCTGGGCGGGGTAGGGGGCATAAGCCCGGGCAGCGCCGCTTTGGGGGCAGGTGCATTGGGTCTTTGCGTGGTGCTCGAGACTGCCCGGTCGTCGTCGCCGAGCGCCTCAATCGAGCGCGTGGCCGGGCGAAACTCCGGGAAGACCCACAGGACCGTGCCGTCCTCGGTCACGGCGACGTCGCCGCCATAGTCCAACATCACGCGCATCACCTCGGACTCGGCTTCGGCGGGGGACCAGCCGAAGAGCCCCATTAGGTCCGGGGTCGTGACGACGCCTTCAAGCTCGGCGACGCGGCCCAAGACACGCTTCTCGTCCGCGAGCCTGTCGACCTTGGCCATCGTCGGCCCGAAGGACAGGCCACCGATGGAACGCCAGAACTTGGGGGCCCACGAGGACTTCTCGCCCGACAATACCTTCTTTACAAAAACGATCACTATTTTGAGTACCATGTACCCAAGCGGCACGCAGATCACGAACGCGAAGATGGACGTGGCGATGTGGGTCCCAAGGCTGAAGTCTGGGTTCGATGCCTTGCCGTCGGTCATGAAGGGCGTGATGGTCGCGACTATCGGCATGCACATGACCCCAAAAGCGATGAAGGCCACGGACAGAGCCGCTATGAGGCCAAGTCCGATAAGGACCCAGCCCAGCGCCAACAGCCCACCGACGATCAGAATCGGCGTCCGGAGGGCCTCGTGCACATCCGGGCGCAGCTCGGCGCCGGTGGCCATAGCCATGGCGCCCGCCAGCCCTGTGGTCGCGATGATCGGTAGGACCGCCATCGTGAAGACGGCCAGCGCGGCGTCCCGATGGCGCCGCAGAAAGGCCCGGACCTTTAGCGTTCGAGCGCGCCAAGGACTGTCTGGCCCCGGGACTGAGACGCTGTCGAAGCGCACCGCGATCAGCCCATCATCGGACACGCCGACGCGACACGGTAAAAGAGTCGACAGGCTCAAGAGGGCAGCCTCGGCGTCGGTCAGCGGCAAGCCCGTCATGACAGCGGCTTCGGTGCGCGTGATCCAATTGCCAGTCTGGCCGACCAGCGCGGCCCGCAGCCGCTCGGTGGATTCCGTGGAGGACAGTGCCTTTTTCTCAATATGGACGTTCCGCATGCCGTGATGAGGCCTCAAACCCTTTACTCCGTCAACGGCCTCAAGCCTGCAATCGCACGGAGCCTCGTGTGAGGGTCAGGCGCGTCGATTTTTCCCATTAGAAATAAAGGCTTCAACTCGGCGGTGGTTCGCGGATGGAGGAGGCCCACGCGCGCAGAGTGCCTCGTTTGACGCTGCGAACTGGGCACGGTACCAAGGATTCGCCCGGAGTTCCCACCCGCTTTTCGAGGTTGTCCTATGCGCCTTTTCACCCAGTCCTTTCGCGATATTATCATGGTTGGCGTCTGCTTTGGTGGCGTCGCGATTCAGTCACCGGGGGCCATGGCCGAGCCCCAGCCCCTGACCCTCGCGGTGCTGCACAAGATCGCGGCCGGGCAAGTCGTCGCGACGGATCTCGTGCCACGGGGCGAGGGCTACCTTGAGATCGATCTCTTTGAGGGGCCCGCCGACGAGGTCGTGACGCCCAAACCGCGCCGTATTTGTGGGGCCGAGCTCGATTACGCGCTCAAGGCCCTGCCCGAGCGCGCTGAGGATGCGATTGAACCCCTGACCTACGATCCTCAGATCCCCCCGGCGCCGAGGGGAATTCCCGAGGCCCTATGGCAGCAGCTTCGGTGGGTCCACTACATCACTCCGGCCTTTCTGCTGACCGACGCCTGCGCGCCAGAGTTTGGCGGTATCGCCTGCCGAACCGGTGGCGAGATGGAGTGGTCGCCGGTCCAGCGTTTCGTCTTTACCTACAACGAGACTGGCGCGCTGCAACTGAAGGCCATCGTGACCATTGACGAGGCCCTTGTGACGGAGGAAGCGGTCGAAGCTGACCTCAGAAAAGCCGGCGCGGCCATCAAACGCCTCGCCAAGACGAAATGCGCCGACGAACTTGAGAGCGCAGCCCGCCTAAACGACATCGGCATCACCGCGCGCCGCGCCGACGACTCCGACAAGGCGCGCCACTTTTACACGCTGGCTCTCGGCAAGGACCCAAAGTTCGATCTGGCCGCGTACAACCTCGCCTGTGAATACGCCCGCATCGACGAGCAGGGCGACGCGCTCAAGATGCTTCGGTTTTTGGAGTCGCTTCAGACGCCGAAGGGCAAAAAGTTCCTGAAAGACGCGCCGAAAGACGAGAATTTTGCAGACATGCTCGATAACCCCGACTTCAAGGCGCTGACGAAGTGACCTAGAACACACGCGACCAGTTCTCGTCTGCGGTTCTTGTCTTCGCCTGCGCCTAGACCGCCGCTCTGACGCCCTCGATTTCCAGCCCAAGACAGCGGCACGATGCTGCAGTGGTATGTGACAGGTCAGACCTTGCCCGAGTATGGCGCGCGCCATAACGTCACTGTGACGCGCGGCAAACGTGGCATCGACGGCTCGATCCTCAACGTCAATTTTGAGTCTGACTTCACGGTCGTCGAGCCGCAGACAGCGCCTCATTTCCGCTTGAAAACGGCGAGCAGCGCGAGGTCCGGGCCGGATCACAGGCCTAGTCTCGGGCGCCGTGTTCCTTGGCGGTTGCCATCCAATGCGCGGCGAGGGTTCTCGGGGCCGCCCCAAGGGCGCGCCCGAGGTGAAGGGCTAACCCCATCATCGTCGCCGAGGCGCGGCTCAGCGCTTGGCCGTCGGACAGGCCGGCGAAATCGGCTTGGGCGGCGCCTTGCAAGAGAGCTTGGTGCGCGGTCACGAAGGTCGTGGGGTCGGTGGCCATCTCGGGCGGCAACTCGGGCGCGGTCAGGCGTGCCATCCAAGCCTCGCCAATCAGCGCGGCGCGATGGTCCGGCGGGGCGGCCGCGAGCTTCTTCCATTGTTGCAGGGTCTCGCGGTCGCCGGTGGCAGCGAGGCCGCTATCGATCAAAAGCACGAGGGCACCCTCGGCCAGCTGCTGCATGACCTCGAGGTAGGCGTCGTGCGCGGCCTCGTGGCTAGCCACGTTCTGACCTCGTAGGTAGTCGCCCGCGGTGAGAGTCGGCAGCTTGGCGACCTCGGCGCATCCAGTCAGGCACGGAAACGTATCGCCGATGAACATATAGCCGGCCGCCCCGCCGTTGACCTGACGGCCGAGGGGGAAGAGTCGGCACGCGAGGGGCCGCGAGGCGTGCACGAAGCAACCGCCAGCCGGGTCGTATTGGCTACACGCGGGGAGACCGCGATGGTCAACCGGCCCGTCGAGGCGGAGAGCCATGGCGCTGGCATCGCACTGGGTCGCGCAGAACGTCGCCGCGGTCAGGTCTTTGGCCGCGGCGAGGGTCGCGATCTCCCACGGATTGAGCCAAATTCGGTTGCCATGACAACAGGTTCCGCCACGACTACAGGTCAGTGGCAGCGTGTCGGAGAGCGCGACGGGGGTGTTCACAGCTGTCATCCCGCTGTTCATAGCTCAGACATCGAGGTCGTCTCAAGAACTATGTGTCTCGATCTTTGTCTTTTGTTATGTTCCGAGGGTCAATGAATTTGCGCATCATTTCCCATCGGCAGGCCCCGTCGATGCACCTGTGTCAGCCGAGCCCAGCTCGGGGGCGGGCTCGGCTCCGCCGGGAGCGTCGGTCAAACGCCGGTCAACTCTTGTCGCATGTGGCCTCGTTCCTACGGTTCGACCGGGCCGCGATCGCTGTGTCGCGATAGCGAGCCCTTGGGAAACTTCAATATGCTTCGTCAAGCGATCCTCGCGACTCTCACCGTCGCCGGTGCGTTCATATCCAGCCCGGCCGTTCGCAGCGCCGATGGCGCCGATGGTGTGACCGTCGCGCCGCGGAACCTGAAACTCCTCGGCGGTCACCTGCGCTGTCTCGCTTTTTCAAGCGCACAAGGGTTTCCGGATAGTCTCAAACAAGCCGTCGCCGCTGTGTCCGTGCCCGTGACGTCTCGGGACACGGGGTGCCACTTTCCCGAGCTGCCCGCCGGCTCCTGGGCATTCGCCTTCTTCCACGACGCCAACGGTGACGGTGTATTGAACACCAACTTCCTCGGGATCCCGACGGAGGGCTACGGCTTCAGCAACGACGCGTCCGGGACCTTTGGGCCGCCGTCCTTCGAAGAGGCGGCCGTGGTGTTCGACGGCGCGCTGCGGACTCTCGCCCCGAAGGTGCGCTACTAGACTGGTTTAGGTCGAGGGCGGCCGCATCGGCTTGCTCTTACTGACCCGCACCAGACGTCAACGCGAACAGTCGAGGCTCGGGTCGGGCGTGGAGCTCAGGGCCTACATGCGTTATGGTTCGGTCGAGGCATTGATGAATGACACCCTCGGGTTCTTCCTCAAGGTATCAACCTCGAACCAAGGCTGGCATTGTGTCAATAAATTGGAATCTTGTGGTGACAGGTTTAACCGCGGCGTTCTTGCTCGCGGCATGTGGGGACGACTCGCCTGGGGGACCGGACGACGTGGCGCTCGTGGGTCCGGCGGACCTCGCGGTTGAAGACGATACCGCGAGCTCGCAGTCCGATGTCGGTCCTGCCGCCGATGGGGTCAGCTTCGATACGACCGAAGGGCAAGCCGACGTCGGCTCTGGTGACGTGGCCGAGGCGCCTGACGCGCAGCCTGTGGTCGATACCACCGCGCCCGCTGACGTGGTGGTGGTCGACGCGGTCGAAGACGTCCAAGGCGACGTCTCCGTGGATGGGCCGTGCGAAGGCATCGCGTTCATCGGATGTTGTACCGCGGACGGCGTGGCGAAGTACTGCAATCGACTCACCGACGAGCTGGAAGTTGTTGACTGCGTTGGAGAAGGTGCCCCGGGATGCGGTTGGCTCAGTGACGAGGCCGGCTATTATTGCACATCCAACAAGGTGGGGATGTCGGATCCAAGCGGGGTCGCGCCTTACTTGTGCCCCGGCGAAAACTGCACCGACGCGTGCGCCGGGCGTGAGTGTGGCTACGACTGCGGGCAGCGCTGTGGCCTGGGCTGCGCCGAGGGCGCGACCTGTTCCGAGGCCGGGCGCTGCGCGGGACCCTAGCCTGAAAGTGAAAACTGAGCGTGCCCGACCCCTTAGGAGAGGCGGCGGGGGACGCGGCTCTGGCGGACGAAGCGGTTGGCTTCGTGGGCGACGCGCATGATCGAGCGCTCTTGTAGGGGCGCGGCGACGAAGCGGGCTGCGGCGACTAGGGGCACGTGCGCGAAGGGCGAACCTTGGTCGGCGAGGCGGCGGGACTCGGCGTAGGCGGCCAGCATGGTCTTATGGTGGTGGGCGGCGAAGATGGCGCGGGCGGCACCTTGGATGAGGCACCAGTCTTCGAGTTGGTCGATTAGCATGTCCGGCGCCTGGCGTGCGAGGTGGTCGGCGACGGGGAGGATGCCCTCGGCGTCGCGGGCGTTGAGGCAGCGCTGGAGGAGGTCATCTTCGTCTGTAAACTCGGATATTTGTGCGCGAGGGGTGAGGGTCGTCTCGTCATAGGCTCGCACGTCGGGGGGCGCGTCGAGGCCTTTACGGGAATGGATAAAGGCCGCGGCCAAGAGGATCATACGCGCCTCGTCGGGGAGGGCGGCGGTTCGCAGGGCGCTGGCGAGGGTCAGGGCGTGGGTGGCATCGAGCCAAGCATCCTGGACCGTGGGGTCGCGCTCGATGGCGAGGTCGAAGCGCAGCAGCCTAAGCGATGCGGCGAGGACGAGGACGTCGATGACCGCCTGGCGGGGGTGCTCGGCGAGGGCGCGGCGGGCGGCTGGGATGAGGGCGGGCCTAGGGCCGTCGAGCAGGGCCTCGCGCAGGCTGGCGAGACTGTCAGCGCCGTCGGGGTCGGGTGGTTCGCCGCTACCGCTTGGCTCGTCGATGTCTCGAAGGTAGGCGTTCCAGGTCGGCAGGAGCTCCTCGCGGGTGCCGAGCGTGATGTGTCGAATATAGGCGCCGAGGACGAGGTCCTGGGCCTCGGGCGTCTCAGGGGCGAGCCATGAGAAGATCTTTGGAAAGTAGATCAGCCCGTGGCCGATATCGAGGAGGTGATCATTTGCAAGGACCTGAAACCATCGCGAGAGAGTCGCGAGAGGCGTCTGACGCAGCAGAATCGCGCCCCGGACGAGGGCCTCCGCGCCCGTGGAGTCCTCGGTCTCGACACGTTGACGTAGCTCGGCAAAGGTGGCGTCCGGGTCTGCCCCGGGGTCTTCGGGAGCGGGCCGTACGCGTGGCGGCTGATGAGCCAGCGGGTCGGCGCAGAGGTCGAGAGGCTGAAGCAGCGCTGCGACGAGGCCGTCCTCGCCGAGGCGGGCGTGGATCCCGGGAAGACGCGGGACGAGGTCTTGGCAAAGCGCGGTCACGTGGGTCGTGCCGTAGGGCGCGCGCGCAGCGTCGTGGTGGATGGCGTGGCGGAAGATGTCCCGAGGCTCGGCGCCGATATTCAGTAGGCGCGCGACATCCCGGGCGACCTGGCCGATGCGTCGCCGCTCGAGCCCGCGGGTGAGGCTCTCTTCGAAGCGGGCCCTCTCGGCGACCGGGTCTGGCGGGGCGATCCCGACCTCGATGGTGCCATCCGCGATGCGAACGGGGTACGACCGCGCGTGCTCGTCGCCGACGAGGCAGTGGCCTGTTTTGACGTCAAAGCGAAAGGCGTGCCAGCGGCAGGTCACGACCCCATCGTTCATGAAGCCCTTGTTGAGAGGGTAGCCCTCGTGCGGACAGCGATCGTCCATGGCCGCGAGGGTCCCGTCCGCGAGGTGGAAGATGGCGATACGCGAGGCGCCGTGGGCGAGCGCGCGTGAGGTGCCTTTGGGGAGGTCCGCGAGGAGCCCCGCGAAGAGCCAGGTCGTGTGGTCGTCGTTCATGGTCAGACATTGCCATGAACCGAGCTTTGTGGCGAGGGTAGCCGGATCCAAGAGCCGCGCTGGTCCCATTGTGGATGTCGGCCCATCACGACAGCCATGCACAACGATCAGAGAGGATCTCGGGCCCCTCTAGAATGCGACGCCGATCGTCGTGTGGGCCGCCGGTAGGAAGCCTCTGGGGCCGGCTCCGCCTACTTGGTAGTCCAAGTACTGGACGCCAGCGCCGAGAGACGCCACCCAGCGGTCATCCCAGATCCACGTGTACCCGCCCAGCACGCTGACGTATCCGCCAAGACTCGAGAGCGCTGGGCCGGAGGTCGTCGACAGCGAGGCCAGCACGCTGCGCGCGAGGCCCCACCAGCCCGCTGGCGCCGTCCCGTTGAAGTAGTAGCGCACCCCTGCTTCCGCCCCGATGCCAATAAAATCCAAGTCATCTGGCGCGGCGAGGAGGCCGCCAAAGAGATGCAGGCTTGGTCCGGCGTAGACTGAGACGTGATTGGACAAGGCGTACTCAATCTGGACGTGGACGAACCCCAGCGCGGTCGTCAGTGGGTCCACCTGCACGGTCCAGCTAGGCGGGTCTCGCGTTCCACTGTTCGCGGACGCGCCCATCGGGACGACCGTCACAAAGGCCGCGATCCCGAGTTTGACATGTAGTGGGTCCTGGTCATTTCCGATCGGATTCGATGGAAGCTCGCGATAGGTGATTTGATCTCAAAACACCAGCAACTTACCAGCCTGTCCGATCGCTTTGAACGCTGCGTCGGTCGCTGCGTCGGCGGGGTAGATGAGCTCGAGATGGAGGCCGTCGACGGTCACGTCGTGGACGCCGCCAAAGTGTACGAGGGTCGAGAGGGTGGACAGGATCTCTTCGCCGACCCGGAGGCGCGTGAAGAGCACCGGCGCGAGAGGCCCGGGCTCGGGGGGCGGGAGATCACGCGTCGCGGCCTCCAATGTCTCCAGCAGCCCTTCGAGGCGCGCGTCGCCGGGGCTCAAGCGGACGTCCTTGCGGAGCCGTCGGAGGCCGTCGTGGATGACCTCGCTGGGGTTCATGAGGGCGGCACGCGCCGGACCTATGATGAGCGAGATGAGGTTTGGTGGGTCATCCGGATCTGGCGCAATACCGCCAAGAAAGACCTGTTGTGCGGTGAAGTTCGCGTCGAGGATGTCATACCAGCGATCGAGCACGAGGGCGGGGTAAGGCGCATGGCTGGCGAGGAGGCGGTCGATCACGAAGCGCACGGGTTGTAGGGCCTCATCGCCGAGAGACTCAGTCGAATAGATGGGCGCAAAACCGGCGGCTGCGAGTAGCTCGTTTCGATCGTTGAGGGGGATCTCAAGGGCCTCCGCGACCCGCAGCACCATTGGCTGGGTTGGGCGGGCGCGTCCCGTCTCCAAAAAGGAGATGTGTCGCGCTGGCGTCTCAGCGCGGAGGGACAGCGCCAGCTGGCTTAGGCCCCGGTCGGTGCGCCAGCGCCTGAGCGCGTGACCAAAGGGCGAGGGTCTAGTGGTAGCGGCTTGCAAGGCGACTCCTCAGTGTGGGTGCGGATCTCCGGTCGATGGCCGCGTCATTCCCTGACTGGGAATCGCGGCGGCCCACGAGCGATGTTACGGTACCACGCACAGCCAGTCGGGAGCCAATAGTCTAGCCGCTGTTTCAGCCGGCATCCTCGAACGGCCCCTGTGAGTAGTTTCTATTTCATAGTTTTTTCAGCTGGAGTTTTGCAATGTCACAGTCGACAGTATCGTTTTCTCGTCTAACCCCCCTCGCGATCCTCCTCGCCGTCCTTGGTGTGGCGTTCGCCGTCTTGGCCGTCGCCTTTCCGAGCGTGCTCGACGTGGTCTACAAGACGTTGGGTCCGTCAGAGCACATCTCTCTCGGTGCCGATGGGCGCGTTGGCGCCGGGATCTACGGTGGCTTTATGGCCGGCTGGGGCGTCCAGATGACCCTGTTCGCGCGCGGCGTGGGTTTTGGTCGTGCGAGCGCTCTTGGGCTGATCGCGTGGTGGGTGGTGGATTCCACGACCTCAATCCTGACGGGCTATCCCTACAACGCCTTGTCTAACACTCTGTGTCTATTGGTTTTTGTGCCGGCGCTTGGTGGGCACCTCCGCCGCGGGACCTGAGTCCTTTTTCCTGTAGTGTCTCTCGCGATGCGAACGTGGGAGAGTGGCGCCGGTCGGGCCGTAGGGGCCCGGACTTGGTCGACCGGAATCGCGGCTAGGCCATGGATCGAGCATCACGAAACAAACCGGAAACACGGCTCTGCTACCTTCCCGTCGACTCGATCATGTGCGAGCTACGAAACACGACCGCCAATCCTCGAGATCTGGCGCCTACTTAGGAGAAGAGAAGATGGTCGCACTGCGCAATTTTTTGGAGTTCCCGTACGACAAACTAGAAGAGATGAACCTCGAGACGAAGCGGGCGCGTATCAACCGCCAGCCCATCGACGAGATTCGCGAGGAGAAGACCAAGTTCCTCAATGATCACCCAGGTATTAAGGCAGTCACGGTCTGCTTCACTGACCTCGAAGGTCGCCTGCAGATGCTGGACTACGACAAGAAGTTCCTCATCAAGAGCCAGGACAACCTGACCTTTGATGGCAGCTCGGTCCGCGGTTTCTCCGCGCAGCACGAGTCCGATCTGCGCCTCGTCATTGATTGGAGCGCGTTCTATATCTTGCCCTCCGACGTGTTCGGCGCTGGCAAGGTCCTCGTCTTCTCTGAGGTTCAGAACCGCGATGGGACGCCCTACGAATCCGACATGCGCGCGATGCTCAAGATCTACACCGAGAATCTCTACGCCGCGCAGGGCATCGTCTGCCACGTCGCGCCCGAGATCGAGGGCTTCCTCTTCCAGGGCCGCGACGCCGAGCGCCGCTATGCCGAGACCGGCTCGTTCGAGTACGTGTCGACGGGCGGCTACTACCACTGCCTGCCGGGCGACTCGTTGCGGACCTTCATCGACACGGCCGCCGAAGTGCAGCGCGCGATGGGCTTCGAGAACGAGAAGGACCACCCCGAGGTGGCGCCCAGCCAGTTCGAGATGAACTTCACGTACGCCGACGCCGTCATCACCGCCGACCAGGTTCAGCTGTACAAGCTGCTGTGCCGCCAGGTCGCCGCCAAGTACGACATGACCGCGAGCTTCCTGCCGAAGCCGATGGCTGGCGTGAACGGCAATGGTATGCACACCAACATGTCGCTGTCGCAGAACGGCAAGAACCTCTATTGGGACGAGGACGGCCCCGAGGGTCTCTCGAAAGAGGGCTGGACGGCTATCGACCGCGTGCTCGGCGGGGCCCTCGACCTCTGCTTGGTGATGAACCCATCGGTCAACGCGTATCGCCGCCTTGACCCGCACTATGAGGCCCCGAACCAGATCAAGACCTCGGCCAACGACCGCGGCGCCATGGTCCGTATCCCGACCGGCAACGCCCGCTCGGCCCGCATCGAGGTCCGCTCGGTGGCACCTGACGCGAACCCCTACATGGTCTTTCACACCCTGTTCCGGACCGCCGTGGACGGGCTCGCCAAGGGGCTGACCATCGAGCAGATGCAGACCCAGAAGTCGATGCTGCCGTCCAACATCTACGACGCCATCGCGCACTTCCGCAAGAGCGGGCTTGTGGCGGGCATCTTGGGCGAGACTGTGCAGGCCAAATATGTTCAGCTGAAGCAAAACTCGGCCGACCGCTGCGCCCGCGCCCTTGGCCACAAGGTCAAGGTCCCCGAGATTCAGTTCCACCACGAGGTCACGAACCAGCTGCTCTGGAACGACTTCTAAGCGTTGCCACTGGCCGGTCTTAGGCAGGTTGGATGTGAAACAATCAATGCCCGCCGGGAAAACCCGTGCGGGCTTTGGTCTTTCTCGCTCAAGTGGTCTCTCTCAATCGTTGTGACCTCGCTCTGGGGTGGCGTCGGCCAACGGCCAGCGCGAGTCCATCTACGGCGACACGGCCGAGCACGCCAACGCCATCCTGAAGTCCGCCTGCGAAGAGCGCCGCAGCGTCAGCCAGTCGATGTTGGGCAACGCCAACGGCCACCACTGCGGCCCGGTGATGTTGGACCCCAATGACAACAACATCGTCTACTTCGTCGTCACGACCGGCGGCCTCGCGAAGATGGAGCTGTCGACGTTTAACAACTACGTCTACTCCCACTGATAGTGGGGTCGGCTGGGGATACCCAGGCTGCGCAATGAACCTCTTCGTTTACTGACAGTCCACATCCCAGGCGCGGACAATCAGGCCGCCAGCCGCGCCCGTCTCGCGAGGGTCTGGAGGGCGCCGAGAGCCATAGTGTCGTCCATCCTCTCGCCGCGCCAGCGGGGGCGGAGTGATAGAGGCGACAGAGCCATGCGATGCTGGGATGCCACGAGCTGGCCTCGTATCACCGGTTGGGCGGCAAAGAACCGCGGGAGCGTGGTGCCGTCGGGGCGCGCGAAGTGCCACCCGCCTGCCCCGTCGGACGCGACGGAAAAGCCGCCCTCGTGGACAAGGCCGTGGTGGTGACGACACAGCAGCACGAGGTTATCGAGTTTGGTTTTGCCCCCGTCGGCCCAGTGGATGACGTGGTGTCCGTCGACGAAGCGCTCCCAGGTGCATCCCGGGAAGCGGCAGCCGCCATCGCGCCGGCGGAGCCCCCGGACAATGGCTGGGGGGATGGTGCGGGTGCGGCGGCCGACGTCGAGCACATTCCCCGCCGAGTCCTCGGTCATGACGACGAGGCTGGCGTCGCAGGCGAGACGCCGCGCCGTCGATTCAGCGATGGTCGGGCCGCCATATGGGCCTGATGCGCCTCGCAACCACAGGTGGCGCCGACCTCGCCAACCTCAATAATGACCTGCACCTGGTTTCTCTCACCGGCGAGGCCCTCGCGGTAGCCCGTCGCCAAGAAGGACTCGGCGACCGCCACCAGCGCGTCTGCCCTGCGTTGCACGAGGGTTTCGCCGGGTAAAGACGTTACCGCGGTAACGTCCTCGGGTGCCGGTGGAGTCTTGGACGGCGGCGCCGTCGCGGCTTCGAGAGCCTTCACGACCAGCGCCCCGAGCTCGGCGGGCAGGCGCCCCTCGATGATGAGGCTGCCGTCCGCGTCCTAGCGCCAGGCGACCCACCGCTGCTGGTCGGCGCGCTCGGCCAGGTCGATGGCCTCCTGCTCGCCGTAGCGCTGCGCGAGGCGCATGACCTTCTCGACGTGAACCGCGGTGCCATTGAGGGCGAGCGCGAGCAACCACGCCTCGTTGTGGGGCGCGGCGATTCGCGTCAGGGCCCGCACCTTCGAGAAGCTGAGGCGGCCCTCGGCGAACGCCTCGCTGATCATTGGCACATGCTCAAGGGCCTGCGCCACCCGCACCTTCTCGCGCCCCGCGTTGAGCCCAACACCACAACGCCATGCCAACCAAGAGCGCGGCGCTCTTGAGGCCGTGGGCAGCCAACACCTGGCGCCGGTCAAGCTCGGCCACGAGGCACAGGAAGCGGTACTCGGCAGCCGCGATGTGGGCCGCGAGGGTCGCTATCTCGCCTTCCAGCGCGCCATTGGAGAGTTCACGGGGGGCGCAAATATCCGGCTGAATCATGGCAGTTCTCGATGACGATGGTGAATGGCCAATATGCCATCCGGATCCCGGCATATCAAGGACGGAATGCCACTTTCGACGCTTTCCAAGCGTGGATCCCCCAAACCCACGCTCACCCCTCGGCGGTGTCGCGTTCGAGCTCAAGTGGGACGATCGCACCATATGAGGAGCCATTCGGACGTGCCAATAGGAACTCAGCCACCATCTATCTCCGTCACCGCCTATGAAGCGCACGGGGACAAGGTTAGCACCCTAAACGGGTGACTCTCGAATCAGGTCGACTATCTCGAGACCTGCGGCCCCCGGGGGGCCACGCGGACATAAACGTCCACGTACCCAAGGCGGCAGTGTGCGCGGTACCCTAACAGCAGTGTACGGGGTACCCTCAACCAACAGGTACGCGGACGCCCACGTCCGCTAGACATGCGTGATTCCGTCGGTTCCAGCCCGTCGCCATGAAGGTTTCATGGAGCCCAAATCAATTCGATTGCATCACGCCGGTAGTCGTTTGAGATCCATCCGTCTAGCCAAGCAATGTCCCCACTGTGTTCGTCCGCTGGAGCACAACGCCCCAGACGCCACCGTCAATGGCCATCGCCCCGGCCTACTCCTGGGAATACTCCTCAAAATCCTCGGAGTCTTGTTTATTGGGTTGGCGTTTGTAGCCTTCGCGTCGCGATCCGGAGGTGCGGGGGGGATTGATCGGGCTCGCTTGCCTCGTGGCAGGCGGCCTCGTCGACCCAATCGATTACCGGCGCATGAACTGCGGCGCTCAAACCGCAAAGCGGGCCAAGACCTGCAGCGGTTGTGAGGCCAAGTTTTCCACGTGATTCAATTGCGCCGAGGCCGGGGAAGGCGAGTCATAGCCCCCTATGGCGGGCATTAGAGCCGGCCGGGGAGCTCTCTCCGAACCAGCCGGGGCGCCCCAGAACCTATGTGGTGCAAGACCTTGACCCGTCTCCGGCGCGCCATTTCCGAGTCCCGACGCCGAGTATCGGTAGGCTGCCGCAGATCGGTAGGTCGCCGCGCCCAGCCTCGGACGGCAAGAGCCGTCCCCGGCCATCGCACCTATTACCAACCAGTTAGCGCATTATCTGCCTTCAGGTTTGACCAACCGGTCGAAGTCGACCATACGTCCCCCCGCGCGCAGCACCCGGCCTGCGCGCCCCTCTTCCGCCACGAGGTCCCCATGCGTTCATTCGGTCCCACCCTCGTCTCCTGTGCCCTCGGGTTGTCTTCATTCGCCGTCGGCTGCGACAGCGCGTCTGACAAAGGCGCCGAGGAACAGGCCCTGTCCCTGGACGGCAAGGCTGACTCGTTCGCGCGCCCGACCGAGCACGGCGACCTCTCCTTCGGTATCGATGCCCGCGCCGAGATCGCCGCTGGCGAGGTCTTCCACGCTTGGACCTTCACGCTTGGTGCAGACGCCAAGGTCTCAGTCGAGACCAGCGTCGCCAAGAACCTCGACACCGTGATGTACCTCTACCGCCGCGACGCTGGCAGCAACGCCGGCTGGGGCCCCTTCGTCGCCAAGAACGACGACGCCACCAATAAGGTCATCTACTCGCGCATCACGAAATCCCTCGGCGCCGGCGAATACCGCGTCGTCGTCAAGCCCTTCAAGACCGCGCTGACCGGCAAGTTCAGCGTCGTCAGCAGCTGCACCGGCGCTGGCTGTAGCGTCGCCCCCGCGTGCGTCGCCGACAAGCTGGCCGCCTTTCCGAAAGAGACCGCCTTCACGGCCGGCTGCGCCGCGTCGCTGCGGCAGCTCGCCCTTAGCCCCGTGACCTCCACCGACCGCCTGACGGTCGCACTCAGCCAGCGCTGCAAGGTTGGCGCCGCGGTCCGCACCGGTGTTGACGCCTACGTCGGCTACTGGAACGAGACCTACAGCTGGGATGAGTTCGTCTCGGACTACTTCGAAGACTCCGAGCCCGAGATGAACGTCGATGTCTCGGTGTCAGCGGCGGTGTCCGTCGTGACCCTCGACGTCGGTGGCGACGAGGACGGCCTGTCCGTCGTCCTCGACAAGAAAAACAAGGTCCTCATGGCCTACCAGCACAACCAGAGCCCCGTCGAGATGTTCTTCTGCGCCGGCGGCGCCAGCGACACGAAGCTCGACGCCCCCGATGAATCCTGTGGGAGCGACATGTTGGGCCTGCCCCACGCCGCGAAGGACGCCACCACCAAGACCTCGCGCGGCACGAAGGCGGCCCTGACCAGCGGCGCCCGCGCCGACGTGGCCTTCGCCATCAAGACCTTCTATGCCGCCCGCGGTCTGGCCACCTCGAAAGAGGTCGCGATGAACCTCGAGACCTGGTCGACGGGCGCCATCATCACGCTGGCGGACGCCGCAGGCTCGGTCGAGTACGTCACCGCTAAGGACTCAAAGCGCATCGTCTTTCAGACAACTGGCGGCAAGACGACGGCACCCTGCGCTCTGCCCTGAGGTCGGTTGGGGTGATACGCCCCGGAGCGACACAGGTGGTCTGAGATTTCATGAGACGGCGCCGCGGGCTTGAGTGTCGGCGTCTCGACTACGTCGTGATGTCCGCAAAGACTTCGTCGAGGGTCTGCGCGGTGAACATGGTCTCAAGGCAGCTCGCTAGCATCTCTTGAGTCGCGACATCGATCAGACTCAGGGCATGGGGCGGGATGGGGCCGAATCGCTTCGTGCACAAACGAATCAGGAGCTGGCGCTGGGTCCTGAGATTGAGCTCGCGCTCCTGCTGGACCCCACGCTTCTCTCCCTTCTCGATGGCTTGCTCGTATGTGTTCATAGCAATCTCCTTGAATCCCCTGGCGCCGATTCGCTCAAGCGCCTCGGTGAGTGGCTCCGCAGCATCGGCTCGGACACGATACAGGTACTTCACGGCAGTTGCGAGGATTGGGAACACCCCCTGAGTGTCGGCGTCCTGATCTATTCGCACGATGACCTCGGCCCAGGCGTCGAAGCTAGGGAAGAAGGCGTCGGTCCGGCCGTGATCGAGGACGAGACGCACAAAGCGGACGATGTCGCTGCCGAGGTAGGCGTCCGGCCGTGGGGGTCGCCGCGTCTCGAGGACGTGTCTGAAATCTGGAATAAAATCAGACAACAATCGTGCATGAACGGGTGGCAGGTTGAGCCAGTCCACGAACCGCGTGGGCGCGGTCCACGGGCGCTCGCCATGGTAGAGCACGATCGGCACCACCGGGACCGGGCGTCTGCGAGCCCGCTCGGCGAGCTGGGACTCGAAGATGCGCAACATGTAGCCGAGGAGGCGCAGCGGCATTCGGTCGTCAGGGGTGCTCTGGTGCTCGAAGAGGATCGCGATCTCGATCTCCTGCGGCTCTCCGTCAGAATCACCGGACGCGCCCACAAGCGGCACCGAGAAGAGGAGATCCGCCTCGGGGGAGGTCCCGTCCGCCTCCTCGAAGCTGGCCCGAAGACAGGCCAGCTGGTCCCACTGGATCGCGGCGACGAGCTCGGGCGGCAAGTGCGCGGATAGAAGGGACGCAGCCTCGCTTGGGCGCGAGAATACGGCCTTGAAGAGGTGATCGTGCGGGCTTGAAGGCATGCGATATGGTGCGTGGTCGATCGATGTGTGTCCACTTACCGGTTGTAGAAGATCACGATTGGCGGGACGTCTCCGGCGGTCCCGCGTGGGCCAAAAGGCGCTCTGCGACGTGGGCGGCGCGGAGAACGCATTCGGGCAACGACTCGTGCTCGTCTCGCGCGGAATCTGGCGGCCCACTGAACCGCGCGGGCGCCCTCGGGAGACACCAGCCGTCCCGGTTCCCGAACCAAATCCAGCGTCGGCCTGTGCGACAAGCTGTGCTATAGCCCAGCCACTTTGTGACCCCCAAAACACAGGTGTGCCGATGAGATTTCTTCGCAACCCATTCATCTCCTCGCTGTCCATCTTGGCGTGCCTGTCCTTGACCGCTGGCCTCGCCGCGTGTGGCGACGACAAGACCGACACCCCCGATAGCGAGTCCTTGGATACCGCCATGGATACGTCCATCGACCTCACGGCGCCCAACGCGGCCGAGACCACCGCGCCCGTCTGCACCGCGCGTGCCTCGGTGGCCCCGACGACGGGTTTCTTCGTGGACGTGTCCGAGCTCAGCGGCATCCGCGTCAATAACTACGTGCAGGCGCCCCCGGTCGCGGTCCCGATCAACGACCACAGCCGCGTCGCGTGGGCCGACCTCAATGGCGACGGCTTTGACGACATCGTCGCCCACTCGCTCTACCCGAACCCCCAGGCGGGCATCCCCTTCGACCACGTGATCCTGCTAAATAACGGCGACGGGGCCTTCTCGGACCACTCGGTCGCGTCAGGCCTAAAAGCCGTCCAGGCCGCCGTCTTTGTGTTCGGCGACCTCGATAACGACGGAGACCAGGACATCTTCGCCGCCCTCGACGTACCGCTAGCCGGCGAGACCTGCGCCATCTACATGAATGACGGGCAAGGCGTCTTTACAAAGCGCGCCGCCAGCGGCATCGATAACCCGGCGGCGCTCCCGCCTCTCGCCGCCAACGCGATGTTCCTCGACTATGACGGCGACGCGAAGCTCGACCTCTTTGTGGGCCTCGGTCACACCTCCTACGCCGAGACCGATCGCCTCTTTAAAGGCAACGGCGACGGCACCTTCAACGACGTCAGCGAGCTGCTGCAGGCGAACGTCGGTCACCCGACCAACGGCACCGTCGCCTGCGACTTCGATAACGACGGAGACCTCGACATCTTCGCCGGCACCTACGGCGTGAGCCACCTCCTGGGCGCCAACCAGCTGTGGCAGAACGACTTCGGGGTCTTCACCGATGTGGCCGTCGCGACCGGCTTCGCGGCCAACCCCCACGGCAACCGCTGGCTGGCCAGCACCGGCAACGGCACCGCCATCGAGCCCCGCGTGCAGCCCGGCGCCTTTACGGGGTCAAACACCTTTGGGGTCGACTGCGGTGACATCAATAATGACGGCCGGTTGGATGTCTTTACCGGCAACATCAGCCACCCCAACGAGCCCTACGAGCGCAAGTGGTCCGACCCAAGCCAGGTCCTCATCAACCAGGGCCCGTCCGAGGCCGGTGTGTGGACCTTCAATGATCAGGCCGAGGCGCTTGGGCTGCCCTTCAATGAGGGCGACCTCGACGTGGCCCTCATCGACTTCGACAACGACGGGTGGCTCGATCTTTCGCTTGGACGTGAAAATAAATACGAGGCATCCTACACCGACGAACAGCAGAAAGGCTGGTTCGGCCTCATGCACCAGCAGGCGGGCGGGACCTTCAAGAGCGTCGGCCTGACGAGCGGCATCAACCCGGTTGAGGCGGCCTACGATGCGAGCTTGACGGCGTGCGTCGAGGGCGACACCTGCCCGGCCGGCGAGCAATGCCTGTCGACCCTCTGCCGCACCCCGTGCACGACCAGCGCGGACTGCGCGAATCCGGAAGAGATCTGCCACACGGGCGGCTTCTGTCGCCTCCTCGGCACGATGAAGCGCGCGCAGAACCTCGCGTGGAGCGACTACGACGGCGACGGCGACGTAAGCGACCGGTCAACCCGGTCTACCCAGCCGTTTCAACGTTGTATAAACTCCACGGGGGGGCGCATATTGATGCACGTAGCAACGAGCAAAGACCCTCGGCACCCAGGATCT
>Ga0209702_10002227_pt1 | contig 34754 bp, 32 predicted proteins | sample FRY01_FD_187210 | JGI IMG/M metagenome (GOLD analysis project Ga0209702, IMG submission 187210) | Freshwater microbial communities from Lake Fryxell liftoff mats and glacier meltwater in Antarctica - FRY-01 (SPAdes) (version 2) | ecosystem: Environmental > Aquatic > Freshwater > Ice > Glacier...
CAGTTCGAACCGTCGGGTAGCTCAACCCAGTCATCGTGACGATCTGCATGATCCTGATACCTTGCCTGTACAGCCTCACGACCTGCTTGCGCCGTTCGTGAAGCTGCTCGAGAGTTTGATTTCTTGCGCTTTCTTTTTCCATGATTCTCTGAGTTAAAAAATCAGGGAAAGTTCAAACTTTATTGGGCCTTATCTATAGGTTTGTTGAGGTTCTGGTGCGAGAAGCGCTCGAGCTTCTTCTCGATCAGCTCCATCCCACCCAAGTAACTGAAGTGCCAGCCAGCATCGGAGACCATCACGGTCTTCACACCTTCCCGCAAAGCCTTGTTGTTTCGTATGTCTTCCGCTTCGTGCTGAAGTGCATAACTTCCTGGTACAGCCACCGCCTTGCGCCAGAAAGGGTCGGAAACCAGCAGATAGTCGCAGTAGAAATACAGCATCAACTGCTCGAAAACGTGCACGGTTCCCTCAGCCACAGCAGTGATTTTTCCAGGACAGATGATCTCGTCAACGTCTGCGATGATTACCACGTCCAGGGGCTGGGCATCTGCAAAGCCGCGCCGAAGAGCATTGCGCTGCAGACGCTCACGGTCCCATGCTGTTTCGCAGGCGCTGAACTCGAAAGCCTGTAGTTGCACACAGCGGATTTTGGGCATTGCCCAGGCGAAGCGTTCCGCATCGAAGGAAAACGCCTTCTGGATTCCCGAGAAGGTCAGCTCTGCTTCAACCATCACAAACCAGTCGACTTTGTTCCAGTGGGTTTTCAACCGAAGTTCCAGGCAATCCTCACCGTCGTAGGTGAAGCAGTCATAAACTTTGAATGGCTTTGGCATGGCTATCTGAAAAATTGGGTGGGTCGTCCAAAGCGCATGTTCAGCTTCAAGCGGTAATAAGCCAGCTGGTCGGTCCATCTAAGGTTGAGTTCGGGTGGGGACAGGTTGCGGTTGCGCAGTGCGGGCTGGATCAGGTGTTGGTCAAACAGTCCCATCACCACCTCCCGGTTGTAAAGCGCCGAGTAGCGGTCCCAGGATCGGCGTTTGAGTGCCAAGGGGTCGAGCTGCTCAATGAGGGTCACAAGCGAGCACGCGTCGGTGTAGTAAGAGCCCGTGTCGCCCAGCACGTCGATGTGATGCCGGTGCTTGCTGCGGGCGTAGGTGATAACAGGCTTGTTGCGGATCGAGAACTCGCCGCACGCGAGCCCAAAGGACTCACCCTGCAAGCGCGCGTGCAGCATGGCGTCGCAGGTGTTGATGAAGCGGGTCTTGTAGACCATGTCGCTGCTGCCGGGCAAAAACAAGGCGCGCGGGTGGTCGACGAAGCGGCGAATGTTCAGAAAGACGAACCAGGTATCAGGGGCGCGCGCCAGCACCGCTCGAACAGCCTCAAGGGCACTGGGCACATCAAAGCTGTTTTCGCCACCGTGGCAACCCAGCACCTTGGCGTTGCGCGGTATCTGCAGTTCCTCGCGCAGGTCGCCGTTGACTTCGGGCAGTTCTACGATGTGCGGCACGCTGGGGATCTTGCCGTTGGCGCAATGCTGGCTGAGCCACTCAGAAATGAAGGCGTACGACGCGCCGTGCGTCTGGGCCGGGCTGGTCGGGAACACGGCATGCACCATGGTCGGCACCGTGCGCGACCATAGGCCATCGTTTTTGCCCGCCTTGATCGCGTACAACAGATCTGCCTTGTGGCGGTTCAGCAGTGCGTCGAGCTCGCCGGGCTGGCGGTAGCCCACGACCTCAAAGCGCGCGCCGAACTTGGCCAGCGCCTCTGGGCTGTTGTGCGGGCTGGTGGCGTTGTAGACGATTAGGCTCTTGTGACCCAGCACATCCTCGTTGTTCTGCGCGTAGTCGAACAGGGCGACCTCGGTGCCCCGGATAGACAGCTGGTTGGAGTGAAAGGCGATGGTTTTTTTCACGCGCTCACCTCGACGTCATGAGGCCAGGACGTGTCCAGGCAGTGGCCATGAGCAAGGCAGACATCAGGATGAAAAAATGGCTTTCGGTCGACAGCCAGAACGAGCTGTGTGTCATGTTGGAGACGATCAACACCGATAGAAATCCCAACATCATTGCCCGACGCGGCGCGTCCATGCCCCATGCCTGCCGCGCGATGGCGAGCAAGAACCACAGAAACAGCGCCAAGCCGATCAAGCCTTGCTCGAACAGGAAGAAGGTGAATTGGTTGTGCGGATGTACGCACACAACAGCGCACCAAGAAGGATCGATGAAGTGGTTGGGAGCCAACACCGGATAGGCAGCTGTGCCATGGCCAAAAACAGGCGCTTCCAGCGAAGCCTGAAGGGCGAAACGGTTCATCTCTAAGCGCGCGCCGATGGAGGTGACTGGCACATTGATGCTGCTGCTCTGCGCTTGTTGCCAAGCATCAGCCATCCTCGACCTGAGCTGGGTAGATGTTGTGATGGCAACTGCCGTCAGGCCAATGAAGACCACCGCCGCTGTGGCGGTTCGGCGGGGCCGCAGGCCCATGGTGAACACGGTAAACACAAACAAGGACAGCAAGAGCGCCAGGTATCCCGTGCGGCCTGCCGACAGGAACAGCACACTGGTTGCCGCCAAGGCAGCGACGCCCACTGAGGCAGCGACTCGCGCGCGATTGGGCGCCCTCACAGCATGGTGCAAGGCCAACACCGTGAAAAACGACATCTGAATTCCCTGAGCGATGTAATCCTTGAACACGGTGTGGTCTGCGCCGAAACCCTGGTTGCGCGTGCGCGTCCAAGAGAAATCGAACCATACGTTGAGCCAGGTGACACCCAGCGTGATCAGCATCGCCACCCCAAATGCCTGCCAGCAGCGTAGCCGTGTGGTCGGGTCCTGGAGCAGGCCGATGAACACGGGCACCAAGAGAAATTTGACGTACTTTTGCAGCGCCGCACCGATCAGCGAGCCGTCGGCAGGTGACCAAACCGTGGCCAGAACGATCCAGGCGAACAGCGCCAGAGCGGGTGGTGCCAACGGATTGGACAGCGCCTCACGGATGTCACGAATCGAGTTGCCCCAAATACAACCCAACAGCCAAAACAGCAGGGTGAACAACAGTCCTACATTGGCCAGTGCCACCGATATCGGGAAAGCGAAGAACACCAGAACGAGTGAAGCCTTGGCCCCGAGCGTGATGAAGGAGGAAGGGGTCATGAGAGATTGGAGTGATCTTGGTAGCCATCCGCCAGCGCGGCCCAGTCGGCCTCCTCGGCCCAGTGGTAAGGCGCCAATCGAGTAGCCTCTTTGCGCAGCGAGCGCAGCAGTCGCTTCAAGTTTTTTGGCTTCCAGTCAGCACCTGCTCGGACCGCACATTTGTCGAAATCAACCACCCAGGCCCGGCCCTCGCCATCGAGCAGCAGGTTGTGCGCATTCAGATCGGCATGGAAAACCTGTTTTTCGTGCAACGCGCGGATCGCGCGGCCAATCGCCCGCCAGTCCTCTGCAGCCAGTGGTGCGCGCTGGAGTCGCTGCACCAGGTTCAAACTGTTTGGGATCAGGCCAATAACGATGTCGGCTTCGTAGAAAAGCCCGTGCGGCCAGTGGCTGGCGGCCACCGGCTCGGGCACCGGCAGTTGCCAGGAGCGCATCAAGCGCAGCAGCGTGAATTCGCGCATGGCGCGGCTCTCATGGGGGGGCGTGCGCCAGAAACGATCGTGGCTCAAACGTGCCATCAGGCCGCCGCGCCGATAGTGACGCAAGACGCAATCGTGTTCGCCTTCGCGGACCAGCAGCGCCTGTCCGCGCCCGCTGCCGGTGGCCAATGCCGCGCTATCAACATGGGCGGTCGAATCGAAGGTGCTCGCCGAAACCCGGCTTAGGTGACGGGGATCGAACCAGTAGGTTCGGCCAGCGTCGCTCACAGCCTGCACCCGGGAAACGTTCGCGGTTTGTGCCGGTCGCCACAGCGCGCCTATTACAGCCAGCGTGCGCGCCGAGGCGCCTTGGTGACGGGCGATCATCGCGCGCGCAGCGTCGGCGCGGTGCTGCCAGGCCTGCGGCTGCGTCAGCCAGCGCTGCGCGGCTGCTGCGAGTTCATGCGCGCTGTGCACGCATTCGCCAGCCCCGGTTTGCACGATCTCTTCGAACAGCGGTGCCGCGTTGTGAACGTGAGGCCCGAACAGAACCGGCTGACCGAGCGACATAGGTTCGAGTGGGTTGTGCCCACCCACCGGCGCCAGCGTGCCGCCCACAAAGCACAAAGCGGCGTGCCGATACCAGTGCATGAGTTCGCCCATGGCGTCGATCAGCAGCACCTGGGTGTCGGGTGTCACAGCTTTTCCGCTGCTGCGACGCACATGGGACAGGCCACTGCGGTGCAGGTGGGCCGCGACCCCATCAAAGCGCTGGGGGTGGCGCGGCACCAGCACCAGCAGCAAGCCGGGGTTTTCCCTTGCGAGCGTGGGCCAGATCGCGAGCCACGCGGCTTCGTCGCCTTCGTGTGTGCTGCCCGCCACGACCAAGCTTCGCTGTTGCAGATCGAAGGGCAAGTCCACGCAGGCCGCTGGCACGGCCAGGTCGAACTTCAGGTTGCCGCTGTTGTGCAGCTGCGCCTCGGGCACACCGAGGTCGCGCAAGCGGTGGGCGGTGGTGGCATCGGCGGCTGCCACTGTGAGCTGCGGCCACACCGGCCGCATCAGGCCACGCCAGCGCTGATACAAGCGAGCCGAATGTTCGGAGAGGCGGGCGTTGACGAGGGCCACCGGCACCCCGCTCGCGCGGCACTGTTGCAGCCACTCGGGCCAGAGCTCGCGCTCAACCAGGATGAGCAGGCGCGGCTGCAGCCGGTTCAGGAAACGGGTGACGGCACCAGGCGTGTCGATGGGTGCGTAGACATGGCGGATCCGATCTCCCCACTGCGACCGCAGGGCTTGCGCGCCCGAAGGCGTTTGTGTGCTGACCACCACAGCGTGCGAGGGCCATTCCTTCAACATCGCGTGCAGCAGCGGCTGCATGGCCTGCACCTCACCGACAGATGCGGCGTGGATCCAGATGCAGCCGAGTTGCTCTGGATTGACCGGAATGAATCCCAAACGGTGACGCAGGTTCTGGCGATAGGCGGGCTCACGCCGACCGCGCCACCACAACCAACCCAGCAGAGGGCCTGCCAAGACTCTGCTGAGCAGCCGGTACGCCCGGTGGTGCAGCGAGACCGCGCTCAGCGCCAATGGTCGGAGACCCATCGGGCTGGTAGCACACGCCGGTACCACTTGCCGCTCACCCCGGCTATGACGTCGGGTGGGTTGGGCTTGCCATGAAACACAATGATTTTGGCGCCGGGAGGGATGGTGGGCGGCGAGAACCAGCCCAGGATGCCTGGGCGCATGCAGTGGCGCTTGAAGCTGCGGCACCAGGCTTCGGGCCAGTAGCTGACCTTGCCTTGCCGGTTGAGATATCCGGTGATGTATTCCTGCTCGTTGCGCACATCGGCGATCGACGCCGGGTAACCAGACTTCAGATGGTCGAGTGCGTCTGCGTGAGCGCCGATGGTGTAGAGATAGCAAGAGGTGTTGCCTGTGCCGTCTCTCTTGTCCCATTCCTTGATCACGGTGAAGGTGCCGGGCTGGTCGAAAAACCCGTCCAGACTGTCGACGATCACGATGTCGAGATCGAGGAAAAGCGTCTGGCCCTTGAGGTCATACAGCGGGTCGGCGAAGCTGGTGAGTTTGAGCCAGCCATGGCCGAAGCTCCAGGGTTTGCGCTGGTCAAACTCGTCGAATCCCACAGCGGGTATCGGCTTGACTTCGACCGCAGGGTCAATGCCCTCGCCGTCATCGGTCAGACAGACGAAACGAAATGGCCGCTTCAGGTGCCGAGACACCATGCTGTGGAGCTTGTTGACGTATTCGGGGCCATATTTCCTGCCCCATTTGATGCACAACACGTTGACGATTTGCACGTCTGCTCCTTCCTGGGAGTGCTTGTTTTAACCATGTACCCGCCCGTTTTCAGACGGGCGGCCCGAGTGTAGCGGAGCCCCCAGATCGGCAACAAATCGATGGGCTGCAATGCGCCACGCTGAGCCGTTCCAGTAGCCAGCCGGATCAAAGTGGTGTCACCGACACAAGCGATTTGTGAGCGAAGCGGAAAACCCATTCGGTGTGTGGGAAGGCGCACCATCCGTTGCCGTTGCCTATGCCAGCCGCCTGTGCGGCTGTCTCACCGAGCCAACAACGCATTCAACACCAGCAAATCCTCCGCCACCAGCTGCCCGCTCGCCTGGCGAAGCCGCAGCCCGGTCAGCAACACGCTGTAGCGCGCCGCCGCCAAGTCGCGCTTGGTCTGGAACAGCTGGCTTTGGGCGTTGAGCACGTCGATGTTGATGCGCACGCCCACCTGGTAGCCCAGCTTGTTGGCGTCGAGAGCGCTTTGGCTGGAGGCCTCGGCGGCTTCCAGGGCTTTGACCTGGCTTTGGCCGGAGAGCACGCCGAAGTAGGCGGTGCGGGTGGCCTGGGCCACGGTGCGGCGGGCGGCTTCCAGATCGGTGCGGGATTTTTCTTCCAGTGCCAGGGTTTCTTTCACCCGGTTCTGGATTGCGTATCCAGCGAACAGCGGCAGGTTGAACTGCATGCCGACGGTGGCGTTGTTGTTGCGAACCGTGCCTGGAATCGCGGGCGTGCCCGATGGGCCGCGCGCGACTTGGTACTGGCCCACCAGATCGAGCGTGGGCAGGTGGCCAGCTTCTGCTTTGCGGGTTTCCAATTGTGCGATTTCCAGCGCTTTCTGCGCTTGCAACACGTTGAGGTTGCGGGCTTGGGCTTCGCCCACCCAGAGCTGCGGGTCGGTGGGGGTGACCGGCGGCAACACCAGCGGTGCAGCCAGCGGTTTGGGCACCACGCTGGCTGCGCCCACCAGCTGATCGAGCGCCAGTTTGTTCACCAGCAGGTCGTTCTCGGCCGCGATTTCCTGCGCGGTGGTGAGATCGAAGCGGGCTTGGGCTTCGCGCGAGTCGGTGATGGTGCTGGTGCCGACCTCGAAGTTGCGCTTGGCGCCAGCCAGCTGCTCGGACACCGCAGCCTTCAGGGTTTTCACGAAGGTCAGCGTGTCTTGGGCGGCCAGCACGTCGAAGTAGGCCTGGGTGGTGCGCACGATCAGGTCTTGCTCGGCCTGCAGCAGCTGGGCCCGGGCGATGTCCACCGAGAGCAGGCTTTGGTTGTTGGTGATTCGGTTGGCTGGGCGGTAGAGCGGCTGGCTGGCCGACACAGTGACGGTCTGGCTGTTGTTGGTGCCGTCCAGAAAAGCCGCCGAGCTGTCGCGACTCGTCCAGTTAGCGCCGGCGCCCAGGCCCACCTGCGGCAGCAGGCCGGCGCGGGCCTGAGCGGCGCGGGCCGCGCTGGCGTCGAACTGCGAGCGGGCCGACAGGTAGGTGGCGTCGAAGCCGCGCGCGGCATCAAACACCTCCACCAGGCTTTGCGCCTGCGCGCCTGTCGCCAGTCCCAGCAGCGCCAGGGCTGCTGCGCTTGCGATCTGGCTGAGATGTCGGCCAGTGGTGGCGTGTGGGTCTGGCTGGGGCGGATTCATGTGGGTTCCTTGGGCTGCTGTTGGTGCCCGGTGGTGGTCAGTACGTCGGCACCGAAGGGTCGTGTTGCGCAGACCAGGCGTTGATGCCGCCGTGGATGTTGACGACCTGCTCAAAGCCGTGGTGGGTCAGAAAGTGCACCACCTGCGCGCTGCGCACACCGTGGTGACACAGGCAGGCAATCGGTTGACTGCGGTCGAGTTCGAGGTAGCGCTCGGGCACGCTATGCATCGGCATGGCCAGCAGCTCGAAGCCCTCGGCCCTGACCGACGCGGTTTGCAGCTCCCAGGGCTCGCGCACGTCGAGCACGATGGGCTTTGCATCGGGCGATTCCGCGCGGGCCTGCGCTATCCAGTCGTCGATCTGGGCGGGATGAATGGATTCCATGGTGATCAATCAGCGAGCGGTCAAAAACGGAAACGCGACGGCTCGGGGAAGTGGCGCAAGCGCGGCGCCACGCTGTCCCAGGGTTGCGCGGTGGCAAAGGTGGCGCCACCGGTGCGGGTGATGATGGTGGCGCGCATCATGGGCTCCTGGCCGACGATGGTTGCCAGCCGGCCGCCGGGGGCCAAGAGCGAGAGCAGGGCGCTGGGCACCTCGGCCACCGAACCACTGAGCACGATCACGTCCCACGGCGCTTCGCTGCGGCAGGCCGCGAAGTCTTGCGCGCAGGCGTCGGCCAGTTGAACCGAAGCGTTGGCGATGCCGGCGCACTGCAGGTTTTCGCGCGCGGTGCGCGCCAGGGGCCCGTCAATTTCCAGCGAGACCACACGCTGCGCCATGCCGGCGAGCAAGGCCGCCATGTGGCCGCTGCCTGCGCCCACTTCCAGCGCCCTGTCGATTGGTTTGATGGCCAGGTCTTGCAGCAGGCGCGCTTCCACGCGCGGTGCCAGCATCGCTTGCCCGTCCACCGCCGGGTGGGTAAGGGGCAACTCCATATCGGCGAAGGCGAGTGCGCGGTGCGCCTGCGGCACGAAATCTTCGCGGCGTACCTGGGCCAACAGCGCCAGTACCCGCGCATCCAGCACCTCCCAGGGGCGGATCTGCTGCTCAATCATGTTGAAGCGCGCGAGGTCGAACGACTCGGGCGCAGCGGGATTCGGGGACGTCATGCTTGGTACTCCAGGGGGTATGCTAACCGATGTCGATCACAGGTGCGGATCTGACACGCGATTTTACCGATTGGCCTCTGCCGCCCCGCTGACAGGCACGCCTTCGTCTGCCGCGCGCAGGCCGAACAGGCGGCGAAACCACTGCGCCAGATCGTCCATGTAGCAGTACATCACCGGCACCACCACCAGGGTAAGCACCGAGCTGGTGATCACACCGCCGATCACGGCCTGGCCCATGGGGGCGCGCTGCTCCGAGCCTTCGGTGATGGCAAACGCCAGCGGCACCATGCCAAACACCATCGCCAGCGTGGTCATGAGGATGGGGCGCAGCCGCACCTTGGCGGCCAGCAGCAGGGCGCTTTCGCGGTCCAGCGGTGCGGCGCCCTCCAGGCCACGGCGGGCACGGATGGCGAAGTCCACCAGCAAAATCGCGTTCTTGGTCACCAGGCCCATCAGCAGCACGATGCCGATGACCGAGAACATGCTCATGGCCGAGCCGAACATCAGCAGCGACAGCGCCACGCCAATCAGGGTGAGCGGCAGCGCGGTCATCAGCGCCAGCGGCTGCAGAAAGCTCTGAAACTGGCTGGCCAGGATCATGTAGATGAAGATCACCGCCAGCGCCAGCGCCGAGAGCGCGTAGCCGAACGACTCCTCCATGTTTTTTGTCGAGCCACTGAACTCGTAGCCGTAGCCGGGCGGGAAGCTCATGGTGTCTAACACCTGTCGGATCGCGGTGGACACCTCGCCGGCGGAGCGGCCGTACACGTTGGCGCTGATCGCCACCTCGCGCTTGAGGTTGCGGCGGTTGATCTGGTTTGGCCCAGTGCCCTCGACCACCTCGGCCACCTGCGCCAGGCGCACCACGCGCGCGGTGCCGTCGGGCGCCATGCCGACCACCAGCGGCAGCTGCGCCAGATCGCGGGTGCGCTCGCGCTGCTCGGGCGCCAGGCGCACATTTACGTCGTAGCTCTCGCCGTCGGCGGCGCGCCAGTTGCCCACCGTCTGACCGGCCACCAGGGTGCGCAGGTTGCTGGCCACCACACCGGGGCTGAGCCCGGCGTCAGACGCGATGTCGCGCCTCAGCCGCACATCCACCGTGGGCTTGTCGGGCTTCACGCTGGCGTCCAGATCGACCAGGCCAACGATCGGGCGGATGCGCTCCATCACCATGTTGGTCAGGCGCTCCAGCTCGGCCAGGTCGTCGCCCTGCAGGGAAAACTCCACCTGCTTGTTGCCGCCCACCGCATCGAGCAGGCCGACATGGGTCACGCTGATGCCGGGCACATTGCGCAGGCGCTCGCGCAGCCTGGCCGACATGTCGTCCACGCTGAGCGTGCGGTCCTTGCGGTCGGTCAGGCGCACATAAATGCTGGCGTACATGCTGCCCTGCGAGGCGCCGGTGTTGATGGTGGTCAGGGTGTAGCGCACCTCGGGGAATTCGCGCAGCACCGCTTCCACCTGCTGGGCCTTGGCTTCGGTGGCCTGCAGCGAGGAGCCCACCGGTGTGTTAAAGCTCAGCGAGGTCTCCGAAAAATCTGCCTTGGGCACAAACTCGGTACCCAGCAACGGCACCAGAAACAGGCTGCCAATGAAGGTGGACAGCGCCAGCAGCAATGTGATCAGCTTGTGTTTGAGCGACCAGCGCAGCGCGCTTTGGTAGGTATCGGACAGGTCGTCTTGTACCCGGTCGAACCAGCCGGTGACGCGGCCGATGGTTTTGTCGTACAGGCTGACCGGCGTGGCGTGCTTGCCGTGCTTTTCAATCTCGGGGTCGTGCCAGATGCTGGACAGCATGGGGTCGAGCGTGAAGCTGACAAACATCGAGATCAACACAGCGGCCACCATGGTGATGCCGAACTCGTGGAAAAACTTGCCGATGATGCCGCCCATGAAACCGATCGGCAGAAACACCGCCACGATCGACAGCGTGGTGGCCAACACCGCCAGGCCGATCTCCTGCGTGCCGTCCATCGCTGCCTGGTAGGGCGTCTTGCCCATCTGCACATGGCGCACGATGTTTTCGCGCACCACGATGGCGTCATCGATTAGCAGACCCACCGACAGCGTGAGCGCCATCAGCGTGATCAGGTTGATGGAGAACCCAAACAGGTTCATGAAGAAGAAGGTGCCCACCAGCGCGATCGGCAATGTCAGCCCGGTGATCACGGTCGAGCGCCAGGAGTTCAGGAACAGAAACACGATCAGCACCGTGAGCAGTGCGCCCTCGATCAGCGTCTGGCGCACGTTGTCCACCGAGACGCGAATCGGGCGCGAGCCGTCCGCAATCGGCTCCAGCTTCATGCCCGGGGGCAGCTCGGCCTGCACCGCTGCCAGCGCAGCATTCAGGCCATCGACCACCTCGATCGTGTTTTCGTCTTGCGCCTTTTGGACCTGCAGCAGCAGCGTGCGCTGGCCGTTGTAGAGCGCCAGGCTTTGCACCTCTTCGGTCGCGTCGCTGACCCGCGCCACCTGGTCGAGCCGCACCGGGTTGCCAGCGCGCCGCGCGACGATGATGGCGTTGAAATCTTGCGGGTTTTGCAGCCTTGAGAGCATCTGCACCACACGCTCGCGCTCAGGCGTTTTCAGCGTGCCGACTGGCAGGTCCTGGTTTTCACTGCGCACCGCACTGGCGATCTCATTGGCGGTCACGCCCAGCGCCTCCATCGCCTTCGGATCGAGGTCGATGTTGACCGCGCGCCGCGTGCCGCCCACCAGCGTGACCGAGCCCACACCACGCACGTTCTCCAGCCGCTTTTTGAGCGTCTGCTCAGCCCAGGTGCTGAGCTCTGCCGCGCTCGGCACTTTGCCACCGACCTCCGTGGGCAAGACCGCAACCGACCAAATCGACCGGCTCGCCGGATCGAAGCGCAACACCCGCGGCTCTTTCACCTCGTCGCGAAACGCCGGGCGCAGGATGGCAATTTTTTCGCGCACGTCTTCGGCCGCCTTGCGCCCGTCCACATACAGCTGGAACTCGATGATGACCACCGAGCGGCCCTCGTAGCTGCGCGAGCTGATCGCGTTCACACCCGCAATGGCGTTCACCGCCTCTTCCACCTTTTTTGTCACCTCCGACTCGATGATCTCGGGCGAGGCGCCGGCATAGTCGATGGTGACCACCACCACGGGGAAGTCGATGTTGGGAAACTGGTCGATTTGCAACCGCTGGAACGAGAACACGCCTAGCACCATCAGCGCGAGCATGACCATGGTCGCGAAAACCGGGTTGCGCAGGGAAACCTGGGTGAACCACATGGCGCTGCGTCCTCAGTTGCTGGTCGCTGGCGCGGCGGGTGCGCCGGCGGCATTCGCGCCCGCCAGCGACACTGCCGTGCCCTCGCGAATCAGTCCGGCCTGCGCCCGCAGCACCGGCGTACCGGGCGGTGCGCCCGCCACGCCATCCAGCATCACCATCGGTTCGGTGCCTTGTTGCGCCTGTTGCGCCAGCGAAATCGGCAGGTGCACGATCTTGCCCTCGCGCACCAACTGCAGGTAGGGCTCAGGCTTGTCGTTGCGCACCGACGACAGCGGCACCGCCGGCGCCTCAACACGCCCAATCACCACCGCGCCCTGGGCAAACAAGCCCTGTCGCATGCCGGGCGTTGCGACCACGCGCAGGTAGATCAGCACGCTGCGGCTGCCGGGCTGCACGCTGGGGTTGATGCGCGCCACCGTGGCTGCGACCGGCTCGGCGAGCCCTTCCACCCGCAGCCGAGCCACCTGGCCCACCCGCACCGCCACCGCGTTGGCTGGCGCCAGCGCGGCCTCCAGCTCAAAGGCGCTCAGGTCCACCACCTCCAGCACCCGTGCGTCCAGGCCAACCCGTTCCCCGTTTTGCACCAGCCGCGCCGACACCTGGCCCGAGAGCGGCGACTTGAGCACCGTGTCGCCCAGTGCCTTGTGCGCAATGTCGCGCGCGGCCAGCGCCGCCTGGTGGGTGGCCTGCGCAGCCGCCAGGTTGGCGTTGCTGGTGTCCAGCGCGGTGCTGGAGATGAAGCCCTGGCGCACCAGCGCCTGGTTGTTGTCGAAGCCGCGCTGCGCGATTGCCGCCTGCGCCTGTGCCGCCTGCGCCTGTTGCTCTGCCTGTCGCAAACGCGCCTGGGCTTCGGTGTTGTCGATCTGCGCCACCGTTTCGCCCGCGCGCACCGCGTCGCCTTCGCGCTTGGTGAGCCCTTGCAGCTCGCCCGCCGCGCGCGCCTTGATCACCGCGGTTTGCAGCGCGCGCAGCGAGCCCGAGACGGCCGCTGTCTGGTCCAGCGCCAGCGCCAGCACCAGCACCACGTCTTGTGGCCCTAGCTGGTAGTCAGGGGCTTGCTGCAGCGCCTGAGCTGCTGCGTTGGCGGCAGCGTTTTGCGCCGAGCGCTTTTGCAGCGCGCGTGTCACGCCCAGCGCAACACCGAGCACAAGCAGGGCGAGCAGGGCCCATTGAATCCAGCCGCGGTTGGGTCGGGTGTTCATGGTTTCGAGGGTTTTCGGTGGGTGACTTTGCTCATGGCTGTTGCTGTCGCCGGCCGGGCCAGCATGCCGCCGAGCAGCAGGTCAAGCTGGCTGTCGATGAAGGCCAGCGGCTCAATCTGCTGGTTGGCCGGACAGCAGGGCGCCAGTGAGTGCTGCCATGTCAGCAGAAAAATCATCGGCGCGATCAGGCTGTAAACCGCGTATTCCAGCGCCATCGAGCGGAACTCGCCGCTGGCGATGCCGCGTTGCAGGATGCGCTTGAGCAAGTCGTGCCCTGGGCCAATCACCTCCTGTTGATAAAACGCCGCAATTTCGGGAAACATGCCAGCCTCGCTCAGCACCAGCTTGGTGATGCCAGATGCCTTGGTCATGCCGATGCGCTCCCACCACAAATGCATGCAGTCACGTACCAGTTCAGCGCTGTTGCCGCTGTATTGCGTGAGCTCCTCGTTCCACTCGGGAAACCGGCCCGAGATGGTCTCGCGCACCAGCGCTTTGAACAGCTCTTCTTTGCTGGAGAAATAGAGAAACAGCGTGCCCTTTGAGACGCCGGCACGCGCCGCCACATCTTCTACCCGGGTGGCGGCAAAGCCTTTTTCCACAAACAAAGTCAGCGCAGCATCGAGCAGCTCGCCGGGCCGGGCTTCTTTGCGGCGCGCGCGCTTGGGCGGAGCAGCAGGGCGCGCGGTGGCCGTATCGGCTGCGGCGGCGGCGGCGTGGGAGGGGTGGCGGGCGGGCGGCATGGAATTAATGACCAACGGGTTATTAATGTACCGCAGCCAGACAAAAGTTTTCAGAGCAGCATTGCTGCCGCGATGGTGCTGGCCAGGGCTGTCAGGCCAGCTTGATGCCCACCCGCTCGATGTGCCGGCCGTCCATCTGGCGCACGCTCAGCTCTGCGTGGCCAAGCATGGCGCTGTCGCCCACCACCGGCGGGCGGTGCAGAGCCTCTTCCAGCCAATGGCCCAGCGTCTGTTCGCTGTCGCTGGGGGTCGGCAGGCTGTAAAACGCGCAGACCTGGCCCACGGGGGTGTGGGCGTCGAGCACAAAATCGCCGAACACCTCGCGCGTTTGTGCTTCATTTTCCGGGTCAGGCAGCACCACACCCAGGCGACGCGCGCTCCACGCGATGGTGGAGCCTTGAAGCAGCAGCGATGTGATCACCACCACAAACGCCACGTTAAAAAAAATCTGCGCGCCCGGCACGCCAGCCATCACCGGAAACACCGCCAACACAATCGGCACCGCGCCGCGCAGCCCCATCCAGGAAATAAAAGCGATTTCGCACCGCTCGAACCTGAACGGTGCCAGGCACAACCAAACCGCCAGCGGCCGCGCCACCAACATCAGCACCAAGGAGACGCCCAGCGCTGGCCAGATCGTGCGCAGCAGCTCGGTGGGCGTGACAAGAAGACCGAGCAGCAAAAACATGCTCGCTTGCGACAGCCAGGCATAGCCGTCCATCGCCGACAGCGACGAACGCACCAGTTTGCGCGCGCGGTTGCCGGTGACCACGCCCATGGCGTACACCGCCAGAAAACCCGAGCCGCCGAGCCAGGTGGTGCCGGCAAACACCGCCAGCCCACCAGAGACGATAAGCAGCGCGCGGATGCCGCCGCCACCGTCGGCCCCGCGCCCCAGGCGCTTGAGCAGCGCCGCCAGCCCAAAGCCTGCGCCCAGGCCAAGCGCTGCGCCCCAGCCAAACTGCAGCAGCAGTGAGCGCAGCAGCTGCATCGCGTCCAGCCCGGTGCCAGCCGCTGGCCCCGCCGTGGCCACCAGTGCCACGCCAATGAAGGTGAGCGTGAGGTAGACCGCCATCGGATCGTTCATGCCCGACTCGATTTCCAGCGTGGCCTCCACCCGCTCGTTGAGCTTCACGCCGGACGACTTGAGCAACGAAAACACCGCCGCCGCATCGGTCGAGCCCACGATGGCGCCCAGCAGCAGTGCCAGCGGCCAGCTCAGCTCCAGCAACCACCAGGCCGCCGCGCCCGTGACCCCAGCGCAAATCAGCACGCCCACGGTAGCCAGCAGGATCGAGGGCCTCAGCCCGGTGCGAAAGGTGGTGATGTCGGTGCGCAAACCGCCGTCCAGCAAGATCACCGCCAGCGCGATGTTGCCCACCACAAAGCTGAGCCGAAAATCGTTGAACACCAGCCCGCCCGGCCCATCCACCCCGGCCAGCGTGCCCACCACCAGAAACACCAGCAAAAACGAGAACCCCACCCGCGCAGAAAATACGCCGGCCAGCACGCTCACGAACACAAGCGTGGCGGCGATCAGCAGCGGCAGGGTGAGGAAATCGAGGTTGAGAACCATAGGAGGACGCTATCAGAAAGCGCGCTGGGCAGGGCGGGGCCGGGCTAACCTTGCTGCGTTGTCGGTGGGCCGTGCGGTTTTCACCGACAGCGACCGCGACCACGACCACGCAACGCAACGCTCAAATCCGCACCGCACATGCCGGCACGCGCCAAAAGTGCTCTGGGATCGCGATGGTGGGGATCCAGGGCAAGACCCACTGGCTGCCACTGACAGGGCACCCAAGGCCGAGAAGCTCCTAGACCGGTTGCAAGCCTAGATCAGCGATGCGGACATCATTTTTTCTGACCCTCCACAACTTGCAGATGCGTCACAGCAAGCTGGGACTTGACAGTTAAACAGCAGAAGCGGATCGGGCTGTTCCTGCTGTTCGGCGAGACCCGGCAGTGCAACCCTGAGCAGCGCCGGGGCGCCGATTTGAAGCGGGAGCTGGGCAGGCGCATTCCAGTACGAGCCAAAAGCACGTGACGTGAAGCGGTCAACGATCCAATGGCGTTGCTGGAGCAAAAGCGCAAGCGCGCGATGGGTTATTTCCAGCATCGCTGGCCGCGCCGTGCAGCCTTAAGCGTCACAGGGTCGGACAGATAACAGGTGCATCGCCTCACGATCACAGCCTGTTCTCGGGTGCGCTGGACCGCGAATCCAGGCGGCTGACGATCACCTCTAAAGCAGCTGAACCAAAAAAAACGCAGCCGAGGCCGCGTTTTTTCAGTCAGGCGAATATCTCACTCAACTTTGGCTTGTTCGCGCAGGTTGCGCTGGTACTCGCTGAGCTGCTGCTGCTGCATCTGCTGCAGGATTTGCGGTTTGAGTTCTGCCAGCTGGGGCAGCTGGGCTTGGCGCACGTCGTCCACCCGGATCACATGCCAGCCAAATTGGCTTTTCACCGGCGTCTCGGTCATCTGGCCTTTGTCGAGCTTGACCATGGCTTCAGAAAACTCGGTCACGTAGCTGGCGGCGGCGGCCCAGTCGAGGTCGCCACCGTTGGCGCCGGAGCCTGGGTCTTTGGATTGTCTCTTGGCGGTGTCTTCGAAATCGGCGCCGCCTTTGATCGACTTGATGATGGCCTTGGCCTCGTCTTCCGATTCCACCAGGATGTGGCGGGCGCGGAACTCCTTGCCACCGTTGGCGGCGACAAATCTGTCGTATTCGGCCTGAACCGCTGCATCGGTGATCGGGTTTTTCTTCTGGTGGTTGGTAAACAGGGTGCGAATCATGATGGTCTGGCGCGCCAGTTCCATCTGGGTTTTGAAGTCGTCGGTGGCGCCCACGCCGCGTTTTTCCGCTTCTTGCATGAAGATCTCGCGCAACACCACCTCTTCTTTCAGCTGCGCACGCACCTGCTCGTCCACCGGACGGCCCGATGCCATCATCTGCTGGGCCAGCGCCTCAACGCGGGCCAGAGGGACGGCCTTGCCGTTGACCATGGCCACGTTTTGGGCAAGTGCCCAAGGCGCGGCGGCAAGCAGAGCGACCGCGGTGAGGATGTGCAGGGAGCGTTTCATGAAAACCTTTTGATGGAAGAAAAAGGAAAGCCTCGCCCCGCGAGTGGGGCTGTCTGGCGACAAGAAGGAATCAGAAAAAGAGGGTGCTTGGTGCGCCAGCGCATCAGCTCTGAATTTCGATGGCCAGCGCGTGCAGGCCGGCGTCGGTGAATTTTTTCAGCGCGTCATACACAAGGCGGTGTTTGGCTACGCGCGACATGCCAGCGAACGCAGCGCTGCCAATGCGAACCCGGAAATGGGTGCCGTGGCCCAGTCCGTTGGAGCCCGCGTGACCCATGTGGTCAGCGCTCTCGTCGATCACTTCGAGCTGGCTGGGTGCCAGGCTGTCGCGCAGAGAAGCTTCGATGGCGCTGGCGGTGGGGAGGGTGTCGGTGTTGGTGTTGGGTGTCATGGTTTGCTGGCCTCGCTGTCGTCGTCTTTCAGGTAGCGCGATATGTACAAGCCCTGGCCAACAATGAAGATCACGGGGAAAGCATAGCCCCAGAGCTTGAAGTTGACCCAGGCTTCGGTGGAGTAGTAGGCCGCCACATAGCCATTGATGACCGCCATGAAAAGGAAGTAGCCGATCCAGATCACGGTCAGGCGGCTCCAGACCGGCGCGGGCAAGGTGAGCTGGCTGCCCAGCATCAGCTGCAGGAAGTTTTTCTTCCAGCCCCACAGCGCCGCGCCCAGCACGATCGCCATGCTGGCGTACAGCACAGTGGGCTTCCATTTGATGAAGCGTTCATCTTGCAGCACCAAGGTCAGTACGCCGAACACAATCACCAGCGCCAGTGTGACCTTGTGAATGGTCTGCAGTTTGCGGTCGATCGCGTAGATGATGCCGGTCTGCACCAGGGTGGCGGCCATCAGGACGGCGGTGGCGGTGTAGATGTCGTGCAGCTTGTAGGCAGCCACGAAAAGGACAATCGGGAGGAAGTCGATCAGAAAGCGCATGGTGCGATTATCGGGTTTGCTGGGAACCGCTCTGGCAGCTGTGGAACCATGCCCGTGCGCGCTCCATTCAACCCACCACAAAACACAGCCCGTCCATGAATCTCCCAGAACAACAAGCCATCCTCGCCGTCGCGCTGCTCGCGGCTTTTGCCGATGGTGAAAAGGCTGACACCGAGCGTGAGGCGATCCGGCGCATGGCTGAGTCGCTGGGGCATGAAGCGGGTGGCGCTGGTCTGGCCCAGCTTTATCAGGATGTGTTGCTCAAACGCGCCACGGTAGCGACCGCTGTGGCCGGTTTGAGCGACCCTGGCCATCGGCACCTGGCCTGTGAAATGGCGGTGAGCGTGTGCGACGCTGATGGCCGCAAATCAGCCTGCTGAAGCTGCCTTTTTTGCTGATCTCAAAACCCGCCTGGGTCTGGGCGCTGCCGATACGGTGGCGTTTGAGCAGGAAGAAGCCGCGCTGGTAGCGGCTTCGAGCCGGGGATTCCCCGCGACCGGCGTGGTGACTGCGGCGGGTGCTGCAGCGGTGATCGCTGCACCCGTGCCGGTGACGGTATTGCCCAACAACCCGTCCGCTGCTGAAATGGACAAGCTCATCTTGAACGCTTCGCTGCTAAACGGCGCGCTGGAGCTGCTACCGCAGTGCTGGGCGTCGATGGCCATTATTCCGCTGCAGATTCGCATGGTCTACAGCAGTGGCAAGGTCCAGGGCGTGGAGCTTGACCAGGGCCACGTCCGCGAATTCATTGCCGCCGCTGGCGTGGGTCTGTCGTCGCATTACATCGAGCAATTTGGGCGCAAGCTTTTGGGTGGGTTGTTGAGCAAGGCGGCTGGTCGCATAGGGGGTGCCATCGGTGGTGCGGCCACCGGTATGGCGCTTTCCTTTGCCACCACCTACGCGCTCAGCCAGCTGGCCCGCCGCTATTACGCCGACGGCCGGGTGATGAACACCGCGCTGATGAGAGACACCCTCCAAGGCCTGCTGGGCCCGGCCAAGCAGCTGCAAACACAGTACCTGCCGCAGATCCAGCAGACAGCTTCCACCCTGGACGCGGGCAAAGCGCTGGCCATGGTGCGCGGCAGCCCCGCCTGATCTCAGATCGGCAGAAACCCCTCAACCGAAAAGTAGCGCTCGCCGGTGTCGTAGTTGAAGCCCAGAACCACAGCGTCAGCAGCCAGCTCGGGCAGCTTCTGCGCGATGGCGGCTAACGTGGCGCCACTGGAAATGCCCACCAACATGCCCTCTTCTCGTGCGCAACGCCGCGCCATCTCACGCGCCGGCTCGGCATCGACCTGGATCACACCGTCGACCACGTCCATGTGCAGGTTGCCTGGGATGAAGCCGGCGCCGATGCCCTGAATCGGGTGTGGTGCTGGGCTGCCACCCGAAATCACCGGGGACGCGGTCGGCTCGACCGCAAACACCTGCAGCTTCGGCCAATGGGCCTTGAGCACCTCGGCGCAGCCACTCAGGTGGCCGCCGGTGCCAACGCCGGTGATGATCACATCCACGCCCTCGGGGAAATCTTCCAGAATTTCCAGTGCTGTTGTGCGCGCGTGCACCGCTGTGTTGGCGGGGTTGTTGAACTGCTGTGGCATCCAAGCGCCGGGCGTGCTGGCCGCAATTTCTTCAGCGCGGGCGATAGCACCCTTCATGCCTTTCTCTTTTGGCGTGAGGTCGAAGCTGGCGCCATAGGCCAGCATCAGGCGGCGGCGCTCAATGCTCATGCTCTCGGGCATGACAAGCACCAACTTGTAGCCCTTGACAGCGGCCACCATCGCCAAGCCAACACCGGTGTTGCCCGAGGTTGGCTCGATGATGGTGCTGCCAGGCTGGAGCGCACCACTGGCCTCGGCTTCTTCCACCATGGCCAGCGCGATGCGGTCCTTGATGGAGCCACCGGGGTTGCTGCGCTCGGACTTGATCCACACCTGCTGGGTGGCGTTGCCAAACAGGCGTTGCATAAGCACATGGGGCGTGTTGCCGATTGTGTTCAGAATGGTTTGGGCTTTCATGGGGATTTCTCTCGGTGAATGGGTGGAAAGAAGACCGGGCGGTGTCAGTCTTTGGGCTGGTGTTCCAGTGAAGCAGAGTTCATACAGTAGCGCAGGCCGGAGTCGGTGGGGCCGTCATCAAACACATGGCCCAAATGCGCGCCACACTGGCTGCACACCGTCTCGACCCGCACCATGCCATGGCTGCTGTCGCGAATCTCGGTAATTGCGCCGGGGATGGCTTTGGAAAAGCTGGGCCAGCCACAACCGGCATCAAACTTGGTGCTGGCGTCAAACAAGGTGTTGCCGCAGCCCATACAGTGGTAGCTGCCATCGGCCCAGAGCTGGTCGTACTTGCCGGTGAAGGGGCGCTCGGTGTTCGCTTGGCGCATGACCTGAAACGCAGAAGCCTCAGCGCCTTTTTCGGCCAATACCGCACGCCACTCGGCTTCGGTCTTTTGAACGGGGAAGTTGCTCATGGGATCTCCTTCAATGAAAAGGTTCATTGTCGCAAGCTTGACTCAAACCCGGTGGCGCCCCGGGCTTGGAGGTCGGTTGTGCGGCGGCACTCTGTATGCTTCTGACCGATTACGCGGCTCTCGCCACATGCGTGTGCAGCCCACCGATTCCCCCACACCACCGGAGACCGCCCCATGTTGGGACAAATGCAAAGCCAGCCGCTGCTGATTTCTTCTCTCATCGTTCATGCCGAGCGCCACCACCCAACCGGCGAAATTGTGTCGCGCCGCGTGGAAGGTGACATTCACCGCACAAATTGGGCCGAGATTGCCCGGCGCTCGCGGCAAGTGGCCAATGCAGTCGATGGCTTGCACCTGGCGTTTGGCGACCGTGTCGCCACACTGGCTTGGAACGGCTATCGGCACCTGGAGCTGTATTTCGGTGTCAGCGGCACCGGCCGCGTGCTGCACACGCTCAACCCGCGTCTGCACCCCGAGCAACTCGCCTGGATCGTCAACCACGCCGACGACCGCGCTGTTCTCTTCGACATGAGCTTTCTGCCGCTGGTGCAGGCAGTCGCCAAGCACTGCCCGGGCGTGAAGCATTGGGTTGCGTTGTGCGACGCCGACAAGCTGCCAGCCGACAGCGGCATCCCCGGCCTGCTCAGCTACGAAGCCTGGATGGGCAGCTGCAGCGACACCTACACCTGGCCCGATCTGGACGAAAACACCGCGTCCAGCATGTGCTACACAAGTGGCACCACCGGCAACCCGAAGGCTGCACTGTATTCGCACCGTTCCACCATCTTGCACGCCTACAGCGGCGCGCTGCCCGACTCGCTGAACCTGAGCGCACGCGACACGGTGCTGCCCGTGGTGCCGATGTTTCACGTCAACGCCTGGGGCATTCCGTATTCCGCTGCTGCCACTGGCTGCAAACTGGTGTTTCCCGGCCCGGCGATGGACGGCAAATCGATTTACGAACTGATCGAAAGCGAGAAGGTCACCATGGCCGCCGGCGTGCCCACCGTGTGGCAGATGCTGCTGGGCCACATGCAGGCCGGTGGCCTGAAGTTCAGCACCATGAAGCGCACCGTGATCGGCGGCTCGGCCTGCCCGCCGGCCATGATTTACACCTTCAACGAGCAGTATGGCGTGACTGTGTTGCACGCCTGGGGCATGACCGAAATGTCACCGCTGGGCACCGTGTGCACGCTGAAAAACGAGCAGCTCTCGCTCTCGCCCGAAGAGCAGACCAAGGTGCTGCTCAAGCAGGGCCGCGCTGTGTATGGCGTGGATATGAAGATCGTCGACCAGGATGGCAAAGAGCTGCCCTGGGACGGCAAGGCCTACGGCGACCTGCTGGTGTGCGGCCCTTGGATCATCGCCAGCTACTTCAAGGGCGAGGGCGGCGACCCGCTGCGCTACGACGAAGCGGGCAAAGGCTGGTTCCCCACCGGCGATGTGGCCACCATCGACCCAGCTGGTTTCATGCAGATCACCGACCGCAGCAAAGACGTGATCAAGTCGGGCGGCGAGTGGATCAGCTCGATTGACGTGGAAAATATCGCCATGGCGCATCCGGCGGTGGCGATGGCGGCCTGCGTCGGTATGAAACACCCGAAATGGGACGAGCGCCCGATCATTGTGGTGATGAAAAAGCCCGGGACCGAGGTTTCGCGCGATGGCCTGCTGGCGTTTTACGAAGGCAAGATAGCCAAGTGGCAGATTCCCGACGACGTGGTGTTTGTCGAGGCCATCCCGCTGGGTGCCACCGGCAAAATGCAGAAGATGACGCTGCGCCAGCAGCTCAAGGACTACGTGCTGCCGACCGCCTGAAGAGGGCGCGCGATCACGCAAACCCCATTCCGCCGCAGCTGCGTGGGTGCGTGGGTGCGTTGGCTGCTGGGTTTTGTGCGCCGGCAGGTACCGCGTGGGCAGCCGGGTTGCCCCTGGCGCGCCAGACGGTTCGACTCGCGTTCATCGATCCACTCTCGGGCGCCATGTCCGATGTGGGGCGCATCGGTTTGCGCAGCTGGCGCTTCATGGCCAAGGCCCTGTCGGGCACGGCAGGCGTCCCCGGGACGCGCTTCATCGTGGCGGGCTTCGACAACAGAGGCGCACCCCTAGCAAGCCTCAATGCGCTCAAGGCCGCGGTCGACCAGGGTTTCCGCTACAGCGTGCAGGGCAATGGCACGGGTGTGGCAGCTGCTATCTCGGCGGCGCTGGTGCGCCACAACCTGCGCCACCCTCATCAGCCGGTGATGCACATCAACTACCCAGCCATGGACCCGGCACTCACCACCGACAAATGCAGTCCCTGGCATGTGCGGATCGACGCCGACACCGCCATAAAGAGCCAGGCGCTGGCTCGCTACACAGCGGAGCAACCGGGCCTGCAACGCATCTACCTGCTCAACCAAACCACGCCCACGGCCAGCAGTTCTCCTCGTACTTCAAGCAAGCGCTGGCTGCGCTGCGACCCGATTTGCAGGTGGTCGGTGACGAGCTGCATCCCCCGTTTCAGGGGCGAAGCTTTGATCTCCAGGTAAAGAACCTGCTGGCGGGTGGTACCCAGGCACTGGTGAGCGCGAATTGGGGTGCCGACCTGCGCGACCTGGTGCGCAGCCTGATCGATGTGAAGTCGGTCACCCCGCTGCATGCGTACTACCCGAATCTGCAAGGGACGCCCACCGCCTTGGCCAGGCCTCTGACCGCTTTTCCGTCCACCAGGTGGCTGGTAGCCACACCAACCAGCCCGGCCCAGTGGGCGATCTGGCACAGCGATTCAAGGAAAAACAAGGCGAAGATTTCGCGGTGTACGCCGCCTTTGACGCTATTGCCATGCTGTACCACGCCCTCACCCATGCCGCCACAACCAACCCGGCGCAGATCGCCTCACGCCTGAGCGGCGTGATTTTTCCCGGCTTCAACGGGCCGGTTCAGCTGCTCGCAGACAACCACCAGCTGCAAAAGGGTGTTTGTATCTTGCGCTGGCAAAAGGTGAGCGCCACATTTCGCCGCGACGCTGAGGCCACCGGTCACACTTTTGCACCGCTGCGGTACTTTGATCCGTGGAGCATTCGCGTGTCGGCGCGATGCGACATGCAGCGCCCGTGATGGGCTGGCATCAAGAGTCGCCTGGGTGATAGCCTCTAAGGGCAATCCCTATGGGTCGCGGGCAGAGCAGACACTACGCTGACACCCTTACCCCACTAGGAGATGTCACATGTCTTTCGTCTTGAAGTCAGTCGCCCTTGCCACCCTGACACTGAGCATGGCGAGCGCCTTCGCCCAACAGGGCGAGACGGTAAAGATCGCCTGGATCGACCCACTGACCGGCCTCATGGGTCCGGTGGGCAACAACCAGCTCAACACCTTCAAATTTATGGCCGAGGAGTTCAACAAAAAGAACCCGGCCGGTGTGAAGTTCGAGGTGATCGGCTTTGACAACAAGCTGAGCCCGACCGAAAGCCTGACCGTACTCAAGGCGGCGCTGGATCAGGGTGTGCGCTACATCACCCAGGGCAACGGCTCATCGGTGGCGGGCGCGCTCATTGAGGCGGTGGACAAGCACAACCAGCGCAACCCCGGCAAAGAGGTGATCTTCCTGAACTACGCAGCGGTGGACCCCGACTTCACCAACAGCAAATGCAACTATTGGCACTTCCGATTTGACGCCGACACCTCAATGAAGATGGAAGCCATCACCACCTTCATCAAAGACAAGCCCGATGTCAAGAAGGTGTATTTGCTCAACCAGAACTACTCGCACGGCCACCAAGTGGTCAAGTTTGCCAAAGAAAACCTGGCACGCAAACGTCCCGACATTCAAATCGTCGGCGAAGACCTGCACCCGCTGGCCCAGGTGCGCGATTTCGCGCCCTACATCGCCAAGATCAAGGCCTCGGGTGCCGATACCGTGATCACCGGCAACTGGGGCTCCGACCTCGCTCTCATGATCAAGGCCGCCAACGAAGGCGGCTACACCGGCAAGTTCTACACCTACTACACCGGCGTCACTGGCACTCCCACCGCGCTGGGCACGGGCGGTGCTGGACGCGTCTTCCAAGTCAGCTACTCTCACTACAACATGGGCGGGCAGATGGAACAATGGATGGCAGGCTTCAAGGCGAAGTACAACGACGACCTCTACACCGGCTCCATGCCCACCATCTTCAATGTGCTCTCGACAGCGATGGCCAAGGCCAAGTCCACCGATCCGGTGAAGGTGGCCGCTGCGATGGCGGGCCTCAAGGTGTCCAACTTCAACGGCGAGGTCGAGATGCGCAAAACCGACCACCAGCTGCAGCAGCCGCTGTTCATGACAGTGTGGCAAAAGGCTGACAGCAAATTTCCATACAGCCCCGAAAACACCGGCATGACGCTGGCGCCGGTGAAGGAATACCCGTCATTTGTCGCCAGCACACCCACCAGCTGCCAGATGAAGCGTCCCGGCTGACCCCGCGCCGCTGACGAAGGGGAGGCCGGAGCCGGTTCTCCCCAGCAGCTGCATTTTCATCAAGACAGCTGTACCAGCGCCCTCCCAGGCGCTGGTATCTTTTGGGTTGTTTCACGCGTTGTTTCAATACGGCCGACCCGACCACTGGCGGGTTGGTTGAAAGGCAGGTTCATGGAGTTCTTCATCATCTCCATGCTCAACGGGGTCAGCTACGGGTTGCTGCTCTTCATGTTGAGCTCGGGTCTCACCCTCATCTTCAGCATGATGGGTGTGCTGAATTTTGCGCACGCCAGCTTTTACATGCTGGGTGCCTATGTGGGTTACACCATTGCCGAGTTGATCGGTTTCTGGCCAGCACTGATTTTGGCGCCGTTGCTGGTGGGTGGATTGGGCGCGCTGTTTGAAAAGCTGAGCCTGCGCCGGGTGCACAAGTTCGGCCATGTGCCCGAACTGCTGGTGACCTTTGGCCTGTCTTTCATCATTTTGGAGCTGGTGCAGCTGGTCTGGGGCCGCACGGCGGTGGAGTTTCTGCCGCCCGACATCTTGCGTGGACCGGCCTTCACCCTGGTGAGTCAGACGGGTGAACCGCTGCAGTTCTTTTTGGGCGCGGTGGCGCGCGAGATCTGCACCGGCGCTGGTGTGATCTGCTCGCCGTTTCCAGCCACGCGCGCTTTCATGATGCTGATGGCACTGCTGATGTTGCTCAGCCTGTGGCTGCTGCTTACCCGCACCCGCATCGGTCTGGTGATCCAGGCCGCCCTCACCCACCCCGAAACGGTGGAAAGCCTGGGCCACAACGTGCCGCGTGTTTTCATGTTGGTGTTCGCGGCTGGTACCGGGCTGGCCGGCCTTGCTGGTGTCATTGGTGGCAGTACCTTTGTGACCGAGCCCAACATGGCGCTGACCCTCGGATCGATCATCTTCGTGGTGGTGGTGGTCGGCGGGATGGGCTCTCTCCCCGGGGCGTTTTTGGCCTCGCTGCTGATCGGCACCATCCAAACCTTTGCCATTGGTATCGATCAGTCACTGGTGACGCTGATGCAGGCGCTGGGGCTGCAACTCTCAGAAGCGGTGGCGAACAATTCTTTGCTCAAGCTCACCGTGTCCCAGACCGCACCCATCTTGCCGTACCTGTTCCTGGTGCTGATTCTGATTTTCCGGCCGCGTGGGCTGCTCGGTACGCGCGAGGGCTGATGCCATGAATAACACACTGAACCCGTCCAAGTCGGTGCGCGCAAGGGTTGCGGCCATTAACAGCACATTGAATCCGTCCAGGTCGTTTAACACCGGGCGCTGGATCGTTTGGTCGCTGTTCACCCTGCTGCTCGCCGTGGCGCCAGTGATATTCGACAGCAACCTGTCAATCACCATGCTGGCCCAGATGGGCATCGCCATCATCGCCTGCCTCTCTTACAACATCTTGTTGGGTCAGGGCGGCATGCTGAGTTTTGGCCATGCGGTGTACACCGGCCTGGGCTCCTACATGGCCATCCATGCGCTCAATGCAGTGACCAACGGCTACTTGCCGCTGCCGGTCAGCTTGATCCCGCTGATGGGCGGGCTGGCCGGGCTGTTCTTTGCCGTGCTGTTTGGCTATGTGACCACGAAGAAAGCGGGCACACCCTTTGCCATGATCACGCTGGGCATGGCCGAGCTGGTGTTTGCAATGTCGCTGATGTTCACCGCATTCTTCGGCGGCGAAGCCGGCGTATCGGGCAACCGGGTGGTGGGTGAGCCATTTTTGGGTATCAGCTACGGACCGGCCACGCAGGTCTATTACCTGATCGCGGTCTACACACTGGTTTGTGTGGCGCTGATGTTTGCCTTCACACGCACACCACTGGGTCGCATTCTCAATGCGGTTCGCGACAATCCCGAGCGTGCTGAGTTCATTGGTTACAACACCCAGAAGGTGCGCTACCTGGCGTTCATGATCGCGGGCTTCTTCGCCGGTATCGCCGGTGGCCTTGCCACGCTCAACTTCGAGATCGTCACAGCCGAGGTGGTCGGTGCGGCGCGTTCTGGGGGCTATCTGCTGTTCACTTTTTTGGGTGGTGCCACCTTCTTTTTTGGTCCCATCATCGGTGGCGTCTTGATGGTTCTGGCATTCGTGCTGTTTTCCGAGTTCACCAAAGCCTGGTTGCTCTACCTTGGCCTGATCTTTGTGTTCATGGTGATGTATGCGCCGGGCGGCATTGCGAGCCTCATCATGATGAATGTGAGGGTGGCCGCTTTCGGTCGGCTGCGTGGGCTGTTGGGCTCGTACCTGAGCCTGTTTGCCACCGGCTTGATCATGTTGCTCGGTTTCAGTGCCTTGATAGAAATGGGCTACCACCTGCAGCTCAATGCGGCGATGGGCGACACCTTGTCTTATCTGGGCGTCACACTCAACACCCGCGCTGCCAGTAGCTGGCTGGGCGCGCTGGCGGTGGCTGCTGTGGGGTTCGGTCTGTTTGAGTGGGTGCGGCGCGGCTTTGCCGAAAAATGGGCCCAAGTGCAGGGCGATATTGAAAAAACCATCAAACAGCGGGAGACCCGATGAACCAGCCCCCTGTTGTTGGCTCCAGCAGCCCCGCCAGTGCTTATGCGCTGGAGTTAAAAGATGTGCGCAAGAGCTTTGGCAAAACCGAGATCATTCGGGGCGTGGATCTGGAGGTGAAGCCCGGCGAAAGTGTGGCCATCATTGGCCCCAACGGCGCCGGCAAATCCACCCTGTTCAACCTGATGTCGGGCCGCTTTGCGCCCACCAGCGGCGATGTGCTGCTCAATGGCCAACGGATCAACGGCTTGAAGCCCTATGAGATCAACCGCTTGGGCCTCTCGCGCAGCTTCCAGATCACCAATATTTTCCCCAAGCTCAGTGTTTTCGAAAACCTGCGCTGCAGCGTGCTGTGGAGCCTGGGCTACAAATACACCCTGTTTCGCTTTCTGGCGGACCTGGACGACGCCAACGCCCGCGCCGAGGAGCTGATGCACATGATCCATCTGGACAAAAAACGCGATGTGCTGGGCATGAACCTCACCTACGCCGAACAACGCGCGCTTGAGGTCGGTATCACGATCGCGGGCGGCGCCAGCGTGATCCTGCTCGATGAACCCACCGCTGGCATGAGCAACAGCGAGACGACCCGCTTCATCGAACTCATCCGCGATGTCACGGTTGGCAAGACACTGCTCACGGTGGAACACGACATGGGTGTGGTGTTTGGCCTGGCCGACAAGATCGCGGTTTTGGTCTATGGCGAGGTGCTGGCTTTCGACACGCCCGAAGCAGTGCGCTCGAACGCCCGGGTGCAAGAGGCGTATCTCGGCGCGGTGCTGGAGCAAGAAGCATGAGTGCCTCAATGTTCCTGGCCAACATCGGCGTATTGGGAGGCTTTCACCATGCTTGAGATTCAGAGCCTTCATGGCTATTACGGTAAAAGCCATGTCTTGCATGGCGTGGCAATGCGGATCGGCGAAGGCGAGATCGTGGCGCTTCTGGGGCGCAACGGCTCAGGCCGCTCCACCACCGCCAAGGCCATCATGGGGCTGGTGGATTGCACAGGTACCGTGTCGTGGAAAGGCCAGTCGCTGAGTGGCAAGAAGCCATTCGAGATAGCCCACCTCGGCCTGGGCTATGTGCCCGAGAGCCGCGATGTCTTTTCCAAGCTCACCGTGCACCAAAATCTGCTGCTGGGTCAGAAGGGTAGTGGCAAAGGCTCGCGCTGGAGCTTTGACGACATGTACGCCATCTTCCCTCGGTTGAAGGAGCGCGAGCACACCGAGGCGGGCGTACTCTCCGGCGGGGAGCAGCAGATGCTCACCCTGTGTCGCACCCTCATGGGCGATCCCGATCTCATTATCATCGACGAGCCCACTGAAGGCCTCGCGCCCAAGATCGTGGAGCTGGTCGGGCAGTATCTGCAGATGCTCAAGAGCCGCGGTGTGTCGGTGCTTCTGATCGAGCAGAAACTCACCATCGCCATGACCATCTCCGACCGGGTGCTGGTGATGGGGCACGGCAGCATCGTGTTTGAGGGAACGCCGGCCGGGCTCAAAGCAGACCCGGCTGTGCGCAAGGAGTGGCTGGAGGTTTGAACGCTCCCTGACCCACCCGCGACAAGCGGCCCTTGCGACAGCACGGCATATTCCTAAAATCGCACGATCGTTCGTTTTTCGGCGAATGCCGAATGCCTTTTTTCATTCGAACCCACACAAGGAGATCTCATGACCGCTGAGTACCAGGTCCACGGCGACATTGCCGTCATCACGATGAACAACCCGCCTGTCAACGGCCTGGGGCTGTCGACCCGCCAAGGCATTGCAGCGGGTCTGGAGAAGGCCGAGGGCGACCCTGCGGTCAAGGCCATCGTGATCACCGGTGCCGGCAAGGCCTTCTCGGGCGGTGCCGATATTCGCGAATTCGGCAAGCCCGAAGCAATGACCGAGCCCAACCTGCTGAGCGTGATCCTGGCGGTGGAAAACACCAGCAAGCCGGTCGTGGCCGCTATCCACAGTGTGTGCATGGGCGGTGGTCTGGAGCTGGCACTGGGTTGCCACTACCGTATTGCAGCACCCGGTTGCAGCGTGGCCTTGCCGGAAGTGAAGCTGGGCCTGATTCCTGGCGCCGGTGGCACGCAGCGCCTGCCACGTGCGCTCGGTGTGGAAGCCGCGCTCAACATGATCGTCTCCGGCGAGCCGGTCAAGAGCGAGCTGCTGGCCAGCGTGCCTGGTCAGAAGCTGTTTGACAAAATAGCGAAAGCGCCCGAGTCGCTGGCCGAAGAGGCCTTGGCTTTCGCCAGGGAAGTCGCGGCCCAACACGCCGATGGGTCGGCGCTGCCGATGGTGCGCAACCTGCCGTGCAAGCACCCGAAGGGCGACGCCTATTTTCAGTTCGCGCGCAACATGGTCAAGGGAATGTCCAAGAACTTCCCGGCGCCGGCCAAGTGCGTGGACGCTGTGGAGGCGGCCACCAAGCAGAAGTTCGACGCCGGCATGGCAACCGAGCGCGAGATCTTCATCAACCTGATGTTGACGGCCGAGAGCCGCTCCTTGCGCCACCTTTTCCTCGCCGAGCGTGCCGCCAGCAAGATCCCGGACGTGCCATCCGACACACAGCAGCGCGACATCAAGGCGGTGGCTGTGATCGGTGCCGGCACCATGGGCGGTGGCATTGCCATGAACTTTCTTAACGCCGGCATCCCGGTGAAGATGCTGGAGATGAAGCAAGAAGCGCTCGACAAGGGCCTGGGCATCATCAAGAAGAACTACGAAGCCCAGGTCAAGAAGGGCAAGCTCAAGCAGGACAAGTACGAGCAGCGCATGGCCATGCTCAGCACCACGCTGAGCTACGACGATCTGAAAGACGCCGACCTTGTGATCGAAGCGGTGTTTGAAGAGATCGGCGTCAAGGAAGCGGTGTTCAAGGAACTCGACCGCGTCATGAAACCAGGCGCCATCCTCGCGTCCAACACCTCGACGCTGGATGTGAACGCCATCGCCAACTTCACCCAGCGTCCGCAAGATGTGGTGGGCCTGCATTTCTTCAGCCCAGCCAACGTGATGAAGTTGCTTGAGGTGGTGCGTGGCGAGAAAACTGCGAAAGACGCGATGGCCACGGTGATGACGGTGGCCAAGAAGATCCGCAAAACAGCGGTGGTCTCGGGCGTCTGCGACGGCTTCATCGGCAACCGCATGATCGAGCAGTACGGTCGCCAGGGCGGCTTCTTGCTGGATGAGGGTTGCACGCCGCAGCAGGTTGACAAGGCGATGGAGAAGTTCGGTATGGCCATGGGCCCGTTCCGCATGGGCGACCTGGCTGGCAACGACATCGGCTGGGCGATCCGCAAGCGCCGATACCAGGAAAAGCCAGACATGAAATACAGCAAGACCGCCGATCTGCTGTGCGAAAAAGGCCGCTACGGCCAGAAGACAGGTGCTGGCTGGTACGACTACGTGCCGGGCAAGCGCGACGCGATCCCGAACGCCGAGGTCGAGCAGATGATTGCTGAGCACCGCCAGTCGATCGGCATAACGCCGCGCAAAATTCCTGACGAAGAAATCGTGCAGCGTCTGGTGTTCTCCTTGGTGAACGAGGCTGCGCACATTCTGGAAGAGGGTATTGCCAACAAGGCCAGCGACATCGACGTGGTCTATATCTTCGGCTACGGCTTCCCGGCGCACCGCGGCGGTCCATTGCGCTACGCCGACGAGGTCGGATTGTTCAACGTGGTGCAAGCCATGAAAAGCTTCGCGAAAAATCCGCTGGACGACGCCCAGTTCTGGGCGCCAGCGCCGCTGCTGGCTCGCCTGGTGGCCGAAGGCAAAACCTTTTGATGTTCCCCCCTGCGCCGCTTCGCGTCTTCCTCCCTGAGGGGGGACGCTCCTTGTGGCCCGGTAAAGCCGGTTCCACGGGAGCCTTGGCAGGTGCATCCCCGTTCAAACAAGACCTCACAAGGAACCCATCATGACCAACGCTGTCATCGTTTCCACCGCCCGCACGCCCCTGGCCAAGAGCTGGAAGGGCGCCTTCAACATGACCCACGGGGCCACGCTAGGCGGCCACGCGGTGCAGCACGCGGTTGCGCGCGCCGGCATCGACGCCGCTGAAGTGGAAGACGTCATCATGGGTTGCGCCAACCCCGAGGGCGCTACCGGCGCCAACATCGCGCGCCAGATCGCGCTGCGCGCTGGCATGCCGGTCACGGTATCGGGCATGACGGTGAACCGGTTCTGTTCGTCGGGCTTGCAGACCATCGCTTTGGCGGCGCAGCGCATCATTGCTGGCGAAGGCAGCGTGTACGTGGCGGGCGGCGTAGAAAGCATTTCCTGCGTGCAGCAAGAGATGAACACCCACATGCTGGTCGATCCGTGGCTCGCCAAGAACAAGCCCGAGATTTACTGGAACATGCTGCAGACGGCCGAGAACGTGGCCAAGCGCTACGGCATCGGCCGCGACGCGATGGACGAGTACGGCGCGGCCAGCCAGCAGCGCGCCACCGCCGCGCTGGAGGCCGGCTTGTTCAAAGACGAGATCGCGCCCATCACTGTCACCGCCGGCATCGCCGACAAAGCTCTGGGCCTGATCACCAAAGAAGTGACCGTTGAGAACGACGAAGGCATCCGCGCTGGCACCACCTTCGAGGGCATCCACGGCCTGCGATCGGCGATGCCCGGCGGTTTGATATCGGCTGGCAACGCCAGCCAGTTTTCCGACGGTGCGGGCGCTTGCGTGCTGATGGACGAAACCCTGGCCGAGAAGCGTGGCTTGAAGCCGCTGGGCCGGTTCCTTGGCTTCGCGGTCGCCGGTTGTGAGCCCGATGAAATGGGCATCGGCCCGGTGTTCGCCATCCCGAAAGTGCTGGCACGCCTAGGCTTGAAGGTAAGCGACATCGATCTGTGGGAATTGAACGAAGCGTTTGCGGTGCAGGTGCTTTATTGCCGCGACAAGCTGGGCATTCCAGCCGACCGGCTCAACGTCAACGGTGGCGCCATCGCTGTTGGCCACCCGTATGGTGTGTCGGGCCAGCGCCTGACCGGCCATGCGCTGATCGAAGGCAAGCGCCGGGGTGCCAAACGGGTTTGCGTGACGATGTGCATTGGCGGGGGTATGGGCGCGGCGGGTGTGTTTGAGGTGTTGTAAACGCGGGTGTGTTTGCGGCACACCAACAGAAGAATTGAAAAAGGGACTGCCTCACAGCCGTCCCTTTTTTTTGTGCTCTGACCTCTCGAATCAGGCCGATTGCTGCCCGGACGCCATCAGCGCATTGGAGGGCAGCGTCTCGTCCAGCAGTTTTTGCGCGGTTTTGATGCCGGCCGCCGGCAGGCCCTTGGGGTCGAGCTTGCCGATCTGCACCAGCACGCTGCCCTGGTCCCAGTAGATGTACTCGTGGTAGAACTTGTCGCCCCTGAACTTGACGATCGCCACCAGTGGAATCTCCACCCGTTTACCGGTGGGGGCGATGCCGGGCAGCATCCAGTCGATCTCGCAGGTGTGGGTGAAGCAAAACAACAGCTCGTCCACGATCTGCGTCGCGCCAACGGTACGCGAAATCGGGATCAGCGCCGTGTCGGGCGGATTGCTGTTGCCGAAGTGATGCTGGTAAAAGCGCGAGAGCATCTTGTGGCCAACGCCGCCAGTCATGGTCGGGATGTGGTTCACATAGGGCTCGGTCACCATGGTGGCCATGGTGTCGGCCACATTGCGGGTGGCGAACTCGTATTCGCAATGCTTGTTCCACAAGCTGGAGAAATCGTCGTGCGGCCCGATTTCGGTCTTGAGCGCAGCAACGCTGCGCTGGTGTGCCACCCATAAACTACCGTTTACCCCCTGAGCTTGTCTGGATTTGCTCGCTAAGTGGTTGTTTTTATTAGCTAAAGGATTCGACAGGCTCAGCCCGAACGGGGTTTGGTGAGATTATAGAAGTGCCCATGAGGCAAAGCAGGCAGGTCTGAACGGGGATGCCTGTCATTGTCTCTGGCTTTGCGTGTAAGGTCAAAAAATCGGCTGCCTTGCCACGTTCACTGGCCCGCTTTGGCGCTGCGCGCCAGGCGGCGCTCAATCTTCAATCTCCTCACGGTCTCGCCAATCTATTCCTCAACTGGCGTCGCCAAGCCTTCCGCCAGGGCAAACAGGACAGAGAGCGAAGGCTGGTTGCGCCCCACTTCAAGCCGTGCCACAAAGGTTCTGTCCACCCCCGCACGCCAAGCAAGTTCTTCCTGTGAAATACCCAAATCCCGGCGCTTGGCCTTGATCACCATCGCAAAGGCCTGGATCAACAAGGAGTCTTGCGCAGTCGTCATAAGCAACGACTGTCGGGAAAACACTGACTATGTGCACCGGCATAAGTGCTACAAACGAATTACTCTAAGAATTTGAACCGCGATAAGAGGGAGAGATAGAGAGTGCATGCAATCAGTGTGCAGCAAGCCCGCGAGACCATCACTAGGCTTCTTGAGGAATACATGGGCGTGGAGGCGACCACAGTTCTGCAAGACACACCCTTTGTCGAATTGCACAAGGAGTTTGACTCCCTGTCCATGCTGGAGCTCCAGCTTCTGCTGGAAAAAGCACACGACATGGAGTTTGATAGCGGGGCGCAGGGTCAAAACGGCAAACTGCCGACGAACGTGACCGAACTCGCCGAAGTGCTGATCGAGCAACACGCCGTCTACCATGCACGCAAGGCGCGCAAGCTGGCGCAAGCGCAGCCGGTCAGCGACTCGGCAAGCAGCAGCGTCTGAGCGCACACAGCCATGCCAAACCGTGTCGTTGTCACCGGAATGGGCGTTTTGTCTCCGCTAGGCAACTCGGTGAACGAGTTCTTTGCCAATCTGGTGGCAGGTCAAACTGGCATACGCCACCACCCCGAAAAAATCTTGCCCCGAACAGTGGGTGTGGTTGACTTTGCTCCCGAACAGCATTTCAGCAAAATTCAATTGCTGGGTTTGGACAGGGTCAGCCAATTCGCCATCGTGGCTGCCGGGCAGGCCGTGAACCAGGCCGGACTGAAAGCGGACGCGCCTCTGGGCGATGACGTGGGCGTGTTCTTCGGCACCGGTGCAGGCGGCGCCGAATCCACCGAACACGCGTACGCCAAATACTTCAACGCGGGTGGCGAAAAGAAAAAGCTGCTGACCATTCCCGCCGCCATGACGCACGCCCCCGCCTCGCAGGTAGCGATACGTTTTGGCGTGCGCGGCGAGTGCCAAACTTACTCTACGGCGTGTTCATCGTCCTCCGTCGCGATTGGCGAAGCCTACCGCCGCATTCGCGACGGCTACTTATATTGTGCACTGGCAGGCGGGGCGGAATGCGTTCTGACACCAGCCATCCTCGACAACTGGATGGTCATGCAGGTTCTGTGCAATGACAAGTCCGACGTCGGCGGCACAGGTTGCAGACCTTTCAGCGCAGACCGGACGGGCTTTGCCATTGGTGAAGGGGCGGGCATGCTCATTCTGGAGTCGCTTGATGCTGCGCAGGCGCGCGGTGCAACCAT
>Ga0209702_10002230_pt1 | contig 34736 bp, 31 predicted proteins | sample FRY01_FD_187210 | JGI IMG/M metagenome (GOLD analysis project Ga0209702, IMG submission 187210) | Freshwater microbial communities from Lake Fryxell liftoff mats and glacier meltwater in Antarctica - FRY-01 (SPAdes) (version 2) | ecosystem: Environmental > Aquatic > Freshwater > Ice > Glacier...
CAACCCCTCCTTGTCGGTCTGGTAGGTGCTGGCCCGCTGCTCCAGCCATTCCCCCGACCAGATTTTCGACCCGCGCAGCACCGCGTCCGGGTTCACCACGTTCACCCGAATGCCGATCGCCGCACCCTCCAGCGCCAGACAACGCGCTAGGTGAATTTCGGCCGCCTTGGCCGTGCAATAGGCGGCGGCATTCGGGCTGGCGGCCAGGCCGTTCTTTGACCCAACAAAGATCACCGACCCGCCGATGCCTTGCGCTCGCAGCATCTTGAATGCCTCGCGGCTGACCAGAAAATACCCCGTCGAAAGGATGTCCATATTCCGGTTCCACAGCGCCAGCGTGGTGTCCTCGATCGGGGCCGACGACGCGATCCCGGCATTCGACACCAGAATGTCCACCCCGCCAAATTCGATCGCCGTCGCGCCGTATGCGTCGATCACCTGCGCCTCGTCGGTCACGTTCATCTGAACCGCGCGCACCACATCCGCGCCGTAAACCGAAGCCAACCCCGATGCCATGTCCACCGCCTGCGCCCCGTCGATATCGGCCAGCATCACGCAGGCTCCGTCGCGCAACAACCGCTCTGCCGTGGCCGACCCGATGCCACCAGCGCCCCCGGTCACCAAAGCCACCCGTCCGGCCAGCGCCTTGGGCCGTTGCATCCGCTGCAACTTTGCCTCTTCCAGCAGCCAGTATTCGATGTCGAACGCCTCTTGTTCCGGCAGGCCCTGATAGGTCGAAACCGCACTCGCCCCGCGCATCACATTGATCGCGTTTACATAAAATTCGGCCGAAACCCGCGCCGTAGCCTTGTCCAGCGCAAAGGTGATCATGCCGACACCGGGCACCAGATAGACCACCGCATTGGGGTCGCGCAGGGCAGGGCTGTCCGCGTATTTGCAGCGGTCATAATAGGCGGCATAGTCGGCGCGATAGGCCTCGACCGCCTCTGGCAGACTGGCAAGCGTCGCGTCAAGATCAGCTTGGGCCGGATCGAACGCCACCACCAAAGGCCGGATCTTGGTGCGCAGAAAATGGTCCGGACAGGACGTGCCCATTGGCGCAAGCGTCTCCATCATCGCCGAGCCCACGAATTTCAGCACCGCCGGGCTGTCGTCGAAATGTCCGACCTTGTGGCGTTCCGTCGAAATCAACCCCCGGATCACCGGCATCAACCGCGCCGCAACCGTCCGCCGCTCCGCCGCAGTCAACGTCGGCCGTGCCACGCCCCCAAACACCGGCTTCCCCGCCGAATTAGCCTCCAGCCAATCCGCTGCCTTGTTGATGATCTCCAGCGTGGTCAGATAGCAGTCCTTCGCCTCATCCGCCCAAGTGAACAGTCCGTGACTTTCCAACACCGCGCCGCGCATCTGCGGGTTCTCGGACGCCAATTTTCCCAGCCACAGCCCCAACTCATACCCCGGCTTCTTCCACGGCAGCCACCCGATCTCTGCCCCGAAAATCTGCCCGGTCAGCTCCTTCGAATTGACCGATGCTGCAAGTGCGATGATCGCGTCCGAATGCACATGATCGACATGGGCACGCGGCACATAAGCGTGCAACGGCGTGTCGATACTGGCCGCGCGCGGGTTCAAACCAAAGGTGCAATGCGGCAGATAACCCACCATTTCATCCTCAAACTCCAAGCCCCTGTAGATGCCCCGAAGCGCCTGCAGCTTCTCCATGTAAAGTGTTGAAAAGCCGTCAATCTTAATCGAGCCGATGTCCCCGCCCGACCCCTTGACCCACAGCACCTTGACCATCTGCCCGGTCAGTGGATCACGCTCCATCACCTTGGCGCTGGTGTTGCCGCCGCCGAAATTGGTCACCCGCTTGTCCGACCCCAGCAAGTTCGACCGATACAGCAGCTTGCCCGACTCAGTCATGTCTGCGGCGCGGGCGTCATCCCACAGATTTTCCAGATGATTTTCGCGCCCCACGACCTTGGCCTCCTTTTAGACCCCCTGAAATTGCGCCGAAACTCCCCTCCAAGTCAATCATCTTCAATCACCTTCAATCATGCTGCACCGCAGAAATACAATCCATGATCGAAAATGATTGACAGCGCGCGATTCAGATGGAAACTGCCCTGGGGAGGATGCAATGCACGAAACCGAACGCCACCGGATCATTTTGTCCACTGTTGAAGGCCGTCCCGTCGTCAGCGTGGCCGATCTGGTGACCCTGACCGGGGCCAGCGAGGCCACAATCCGCCGCGACATTGCCGCGTTGCACCTTCAGAAAAAGCTGCGCCGCCTGCGGGGTGGGGCCGAATCCATCGCCCCCCCGCAGTTCGTCAGCATCAACGCCCGCCCCTTCAGCGTCAACGAAGGCATCCGCCTTGCCGAAAAGCGTGCCATCGCCCGCGCCGCAGTCGATCTGTGCTCGGATGGTGAGGCGATCATCATCAACGGCGGCACCACGACGTTTCAGATGGTGCATCCCTTGACCGCCAAACGGTTGCAGGTCTTCACCAACAGCTTCCCCATCGCCGAACATCTGCTGAAACACTCCAAAAACACCGTCCTTTTGCCCGCAGGTGCGATCTACCGCGAACAAAACATCATCCTGTCGCCATTCGACGAGGATGGCAGTCGGAATTTCTACGCAACCCGGATGTTCATGGGGTGTCGCGGCCTTGGCCCGCTGGGGCTGATGGAGGGCGACCCGATGCTGGTGCAGGCCGAACAAAAACTGATCGGTCAAGCGGATGAGTTGATCGTGTTGGCCGACAGCACCAAATTCGCGGCCCGCTCCAGCCTGCTTTTGTGCCCGCTGGCCCGGATTCACACCGTCATCACCGATGACGGGATCGACGACCGCGCGGCCGCGATGCTCGACGCGGCAGGCGTAAGATTGATCGTGGCGCGCATCGGCGCTGCGGACAAAACCGAAGACCGTGCAGGCGACGCCTGATGCGGAAGACAAACCGCTCATAGGGAGGAATATCATGAGCATCTGGAGGAAGGCACTGACAACCGCCGCGGTGGCGACCGCGCTGATGGCCCAAGGGGCCGCAGCCGAAAACGTGAAAATCGCGCTGGTGGTCAAGGCGCTTGGCATTGGGTTCTTCGAGGCCGCCAACAAGGGCGCAGAAGAGGCCGCAGCGGAGTTGGGCGATGTGGAAATCATCTACACGGGTCCTACCAGCACCACCGCCGAAGGCCAGATCGAGGTGATCAACGCCCTGATCGCCCAAGGCGTCGACGCCATCGCCATCTCGGCCAACGACCCCGATGCCGTAGCGCCTGCGCTGAAGAAGGCGATGGAGCGTGGCATCACCGTCATCTCATGGGATTCTGGTGTGGCACCCGAAGGCCGCCAGATGCACCTTAACCCGTCGTCCAGCGCGCTGATCGGCAACACGATCATCAAACTGGCCGCCGATCACATGCCGGACGGTGGCGAAGTGGCGATCCTGTCGGCCACCTCGACCTCGACCAACCAGAACATCTGGATCGAAGAGGCCACCAAGGTGCTGCCGAACTATCCGGGCATCAATCTTGTTGCCACCGTCTACGGCGACGACCTTGCAGACAAATCCTACCGCGAGGCGCAGGGTCTGATGGCGACCTACCCGAACCTCAAGGCGATCATCGCACCGACGACCGTGGGCATCCTCGCCGCGAGCCAGGCGGTGACAGATGCCGGCAAGATCGGTCAGATCAACGTGACAGGTCTGGGTCTGCCTTCCGAAATGGCGGGGGCCGTCGACTCTGGGGCCACCGTCAGCTTTGCGATCTGGAACCCGATCGATCTGGGCTACGCCGCCACCATGATCGCCTACAACCTGAACAAGGGCACCGCCAAAGCCGAACCGGGCGCGCAAATCCCGATGGGCCGGATCGGCTCGGCCACTCTTGACGACAAGAATGAGGCGGCCATGTCTGACCCCTTCACCTACGACAAGTCGAACATCGAAGAGTTCAAGTCGATCTTCTGATCTGCCGTTCCAGCCCCGGCCATCAAACCTTGGCCGGGGCGTTTACCCAAAGGGCACCCGATGAAACCCGTCCTGTCGCTGCGTGGCATTTCCAAGTCATTCCCCGGCGTCAAGGCGCTGCAAGGCGTGCAGCTTGACCTGTTTGCCGGGCAGGTCACCGCGCTGATCGGCGAAAACGGGGCGGGGAAATCGACCATCGTCAAAGTGCTGACCGGGATCTATCAGCCCGAGGAAGGCACGATCGAAATCGACGGCACGCCGATCCGCTTTGCCAGCGCACAAGAGGCGTCCCGCGTGGGGGTCACCGCGATCCATCAGGAAACCGTCCTGTTTGACGAGCTAACCGTTGCCGAAAACATCTGGCTGGGCCATGCACCGCGCACCAGATGGGGCCTGATCGACCGCCGCGCGATGCGGGCAGGGGCGCAACGTCTGCTTTCCAGCATCGGGGCCACGCTGAACCCTGATCTGCGGCTGGGCGATCTCGGCATCGCGTCCAAACACCTCGTCGCCATCGCACGCGCCCTGTCGACCGACGCGCGGGTGGTTATCCTGGACGAGCCGACGGCGGCGCTTAGCCACAAGGAAATCCACGAGCTTTACGACCTGATCGAAACGCTGAAAAGCCAGGGCAAGGCGATCTTGTTCATCAGCCACAAGTTCGACGAGGTGTTCCGCATCGCCGACCGCTACACCGTTTTCCGCGACGGGCAATTTGTGGGCGACGGTGCGATGGCCGATGTGACCGAAGGCCAGTTGGTGCAGTTGATGGTCGGCCGCAGCGTCGATCAGATCTACCCCGCCCGCAGCCACAACATTGGCCCGCCCGTGCTGACTGTCGCAGGCTACAGCCACCCGACCGAATTCGCCGACATCGGCTTTACCTTGCACCAGGGTGAAATCCTCGGCTTCTACGGTCTGGTCGGCGCAGGCCGGTCCGAGGTGATGCAGGCTCTGTTCGGCATCACCACCCCGTCCAAAGGGGCTGTGCGGATCGACGATCAGGTGCGGGTGATCCGGTCCACCCATCAGGCGATTGCCGCAGGCATCGTCTACGTCCCCGAAGACCGGGGCACCCAAGGCGCTATCCGCGGCTTGCCGATCTTTCAGAACATCACGCTGCCCTCGCTCGCCACCACCAGCCGCGCAGGTTTTCTGCGACTGGCCGAAGAGTTTCGGCTGGCCCGCGCCTATACCCAACGGCTGGACCTGCGGGCGTCGAGCCTCGATCAGGAACTGGGCCTGCTGTCGGGGGGCAATCAGCAAAAGGTGGTGATTGCCAAATGGCTGGCCACCAAACCCCGCGTGATCATCCTCGACGAGCCGACCAAGGGCATCGACATCGGATCAAAGGCCGCCGTCCACGAATTCATGGCCGAACTTGCCGCCGAAGGGTTGGCGGTCATCATGGTCAGCTCTGAAATCCCCGAGGTGCTGGGCATGTCCGACCGCGTCATCGTGATGCGCGAAGGCCGGATCATCGACGAGGTTTCTGGCCCCCGCATGACCCCCGAAACGCTGGTCCGTGCCGCCGCTGGCATCGCGGAGGCCGCATGACCCTCCTGAAAAACCGCGAGGCGGTGCTGGCCTTCGCGATCCTTCTGCTGGTGGCCCTCGTCGCCACCCGCTTTCCCGCCTTTGTGCGCCCGGCCAATCTGGTCAATGTCTTCAACGACACCTCGCCGCTGATCCTGCTGGCCATCGGGCAGATGATCGTGATCCTGACCAAATGCATCGACCTGTCCGTCGCCGCCAACCTCGCGTTGTGTGGCATGATCGCGGCCCTGATGAACGGAGCGGGCGTGCCGCTGCCGTTGATCCTCGCCCTTGCCATCACCCTCGGCGCGGCCTTGGGTGCGATCAACGGCCTCCTCGTCTGGAAACTTGGCATCCCTTCGATCGTCGTCACCCTCGGCACCATGACGATCTTCCGCGGTACGATCTTTCTGCTGACCAACGGTGCATGGGTCAATTCGCATCAGATGACCGACGGCTTCAAGGCCTTGCCACGCGCCGTCTTCGCGGGCCTGCCGGTGATGAGCTGGGTGGCCCTCGCCGCCATCGCGCTGTTCACAGTCCTGCTGACCCGCACCCCCTTGGGCCGGTCTTTCTACGCCGTCGGTGGAAATCCTCATGCGGCTGTCTACACCGGCATCAACGTCGGCCGCACGCAATGCACAGCGTTCATCATCTCGGGCGCGCTGGCCGGGCTGACCGGCTATCTGTGGGTCGCTCGCTATGCCGTCGCTTACGTCGATATCGCGGACGGGTTCGAACTGTCGGTGGTCGCGGCTTGCGTGATCGGCGGTGTCGCAATTGCGGGCGGGGCGGGTAGCGTGGCCGGGGCCGTTCTGGGCGCGCTGTTCCTTGGGGTGATCAACAACGCTCTGCCGGTCGTCGGCATCTCGCCCTTCTGGCAAATGGCTATTTCGGGCAGCGCCATCGTGCTGGCCGTCGCCTTCAACGCAGCACAAAACCGCCAACCCGGCCGCATCATCCTGAAATCGGTGGAGGCCCGATGATCCAAGCCGCAAGCCCCCCCCGCGCCATCCCCGACCGCCTGCAATCGCGCGCCACGCGCGCCCTGCGCAGTTGGGAGACGATCCTGCTGGTAGTGGCCATCGCGGTGTTCACCGTCAACTCCTTTGCGTCGCCCTATTTCCTGAATGCATGGAACCTCAGCGACGCCACCTTCAACTTCACCGAAAAGGCGATGATCGCCTTTGCAATGGCGATGCTGATCATCGCGGGCGAGATCGACCTGTCGGTCGCCTCGATCATTGCGTTGACGTCAACCGCGATGGGGCTGGCGATGCAGGCCGGGGCAGGGGTCCCGGTGCTGGTCTTGGTTGGCCTCGTCACGGGCCTGGTGTGCGGCGCGTTCAACGGCTTTCTGGTGGCGGGCATGGGCCTGCCGTCCATCGTCGTCACCATCGGCACCCTCAGCCTGTTTCGCGGCCTTTCGTATATCGTGCTGGGCGACAAGGCTTTTACCAAATACCCCCCCGGTTTCGACTTTTTCGGCCAAGGCTATGTCTGGTGGGTGTTCAGTTTCGAACTGGCGCTGTTTGCCGCCGCCGCCTTGGCCTTTTTCGTCCTGCTGCACCGCACCAACTTTGGCCGTGCCGTCTACGCCATCGGCAATAACCCCACCGCCGCACAGTTTTCCGGCATCCGCGTGGCCCGCGTCCGGTTCATCCTGTTCGTGCTGACCGGCCTTATGTCCGGCATCGCCGCGATTTGCCTGACCTCGCGCCTGGGCTCCACCCGCCCCTCCATCGCCACCGGGTTCGAGTTGGAGGTGATCACGATGGTCGTCCTTGGCGGCGTCAGCATCCTTGGCGGCTCGGGTTCGATCGCGGGCGTCGTGCTGGCCGCGCTGATCATGGGGATGGTCACGTTCGGCTTTGGCTTGCTGAACGTCCCGGGCATTGTGATGAGCATTTTTCTAGGCTTGCTGCTGATCGTCGTCATCGCGGTGCCCCGGCTGTTGCGGGGAAAATGATGCAGAAATACGCCTTCAAGATGCACCTTTATCCGGGAATGCAGGCCGAGTATAAACGCCGTCACGATGCGATCTGGCCCGAACTGGTGGCGCTGCTGAAAGACGCCGGAGTGCAGGATTACTCTATCCACCTTGACCCAGACACGAACATCCTGTTCGGCGTGTTGTGGCGCATTGCTGGCCACACGATGGCCGACCTGCCCGCGCACCCGGTGATGCTGCGCTGGTGGGCCCACATGGCCGACATCATGCAAACCCACCCCACAAACGAGCCGGTGGCGGTGCCTCTGATCCCCCTGTTCCAACTGCCATGAGGCATGTCGCCGTTATCGACGTCGGCAAGACCAACGCGAAACTCGCCTTGGTCGAAGAGGGCAGCCTGCGCGAGATCACCGTTGTCACCCGCCCCAACACCGTCCGCACCGGTCCGCCCTATCCGCATTTCGACCTCGCCGGGCATTGGGATTTCTTCTTGCACCACTTGCGCGCGTTTCATGTCGAAGGGGGCGTGGACGCCATATCGGTCACCACCCACGGCGCGTCCGCCGTGCTGCTGGACGCGCGCGGCAATCTGGCTACCCCGATGCTGGACTACGAACACCCCGGCCCCGCTGCCCTTGCCGCCGACTACGATGCGCTGCGCCCCGATTTCGCGGAAACCGGATCGCCCCGCCTGTCGATGGGCCTGAACTTGGGCGCGCAACTGCACTGGCTGATGGCCACCCAACCGGGCCTGCGCGAAAACCTCGCCCACATCGTGACCTATCCGCAATACTGGGGTTGGCGGCTGACCGGGCAGATGGCCTGCGACGAATGCTCGCTTGGGGCTCACACTGACCTGTGGAACCCTTGGCTTGGCCGATTTTCCACACTGGTGGATCGTCTGGGCCTGTCGGGCAAAATGGCCCCCCCCCGCCGCCCGGACGCGCTGCTCGGCCACCTGCGCCCCGATCTGGCCACGCTGACCGGCCTGTCACGCCATACCCCCGTCAGCGTCGGCATCCACGACTCCAACGCCTCGCTTTACCCCTACCTGCTGGGCCGCAGCGGGGCGTTCTCGGTCGTCTCCACCGGCACATGGGTGATCTGCATGGCGTTGGGCGGCGCGCAGATCGCACCCGACCCGTCCCGCGATGTCCTTTTGAACGTCAGCGCCAAGGGTCAACCCGTCCCCTCGGCGCGGTTCATGGGCGGGCGCGAGTATGACCTGATCGCCAAAGGCGACACCACCCCCCCAACCGACGCCGACCGCGCCGCCGTGCTTGCCCGCGGCGTGATGATCCTGCCTGCCGTTGATCCAGACAATGGCCCTTTCCAGCGCCGCCAGATGGCTTGGACGACAGACCCCGAAACCCCCGGCCAACGTCTGCTGGCCTTGTCGTGGTATCTGGCCCTGATGACGCGCACCTGCCTTGACCTGACGGGCGCGCGCGGCCCGGTTATCGTCGAAGGCCCCTTCGCACGCAATGCCAACTATCTGAACATGCTCGCGGTCCAGTCGCCTGACGGCGCCGAAACCGCAGCGTCGGCCACAGGAACCTCGACCGGGGCGGCCTTGTTGTGCCTTGGGTCGTCCCCGCCACCCGCCACCCGTCCCGCGCCACTGCCTCAAGACCGGGCCGCGCTTCGCGCTTATGCCGCGCGATGGATCCTGCAGGCAAAACTTTAGACCGCGACGTGGACGGCTGTGCCCCAATCGCGACATTTCGCCATCAGATCGTCAGACAGGGGGATGTCGGTAAACATGGCGTCCAGTTCGGCCAAAGACGCCAGCCGCGCCGGGGCCGATTGCATCAGTTTAGAGTGGTCGCAGACCAGAAAGGTGCGCCGCGCCTGCTGGATGATCGCCTTGGACACCCGCACTTCGGCCAGATCGTAGTCCAGAAGGTCGCCATCCCGATCGAGTGCCGAGGCCCCGATCACTGCATAGTCCACCTTGAACTGCTCGAAAAACTGCGTCGTCAACTCACCCACCAACCCGCCATCGGACCGGCGCAGGGCCCCACCCGCCACCATGATCTCGCAGCCTTGATTGGCAGTCAGGATGTTCGCCACGTTCATGTTGTTGGTCACCACGGTGATGTTCGCATGCCCCAGCAATTCGCGCGCAACAGCCTCGGTCGTGGTGCCTAGGTTCATGATAAGCGAACAGTTGTTCGGGATCATCGCCGCACAGGCCCGCGCAATCGCAGCCTTCGCGCCCTCGTTCATCCGGCGGCGCTGCTCGTATCCCAGATTGGTGACGCCGGTGCGCAGCATCGCCCCGCCGTGCACCCGGTCCAGATGCCCCGCATCGGCAAGTTCCGACAGATCGCGGCGGATGGTCTGCAAGGTCACGTCAAACCGCTGCGCCAGATCTTCGACAACCACCCGCCCCTCGCTGCGGGCAAGTTCAAGGATCTCGGTTTGCCGAAAGTTCAGGGCCAAAGCGGGCAAGTCTCCATCGTTTTGCTGGCCACATTCAAAGATGTCCGGTCCCAGATCAAGCGGCAAAAATGGACGGTTGGCAGCAGGCGCGTCGCCGCGATGCAGCGTGATCTTTCACAGTTTTCAGTGAAGTCCCTGTAAAGGCCCCGCATTCCAGTGCTGCATACGCGAAAATCTTCGCTTTTTGATAAAATCGCGCACAAACGAAAAAAACCTTTGACCGAGCCTGTGAAACGCGGCAAGTTCACCGTGTTCTGGGAGGACACATCGGTGAACGAAGGCACGCGGTCAGAAATGACCGACCTTTTCATTATTGGCGGCGGTATCAATGGCTGCGGGATTGCCCGCGATGCGGTGGGACGCGGGCTGACAGTGGCACTGGCCGAACAGGGCGATCTGGCGCAGGCAACTTCGTCGGCCTCGACCAAACTTTTCCACGGCGGCCTGCGGTATCTTGAATATTTCGAGTTTCGGCTGGTGCGGGAATCTTTGCAGGAACGCGAAACCCTGCTGGTCGCCATGCCACACATCTCATGGCCGATGCGGTTCGTTTTGCCCTATCACCCTGACATGCGGTTTGAAGGCGACACGCCTACGGGCCGTCTGATGGCACGCCTCATGCCGTGGATGAAGGGGTGTCGCCCGGCATGGCTGATCCGGCTTGGCCTGTTCTTGTATGACAATCTTGGCGGGCGCAAGATATTGCCCGGCACCCGCACGCTGAACCTTGCCCGCGACCCCGCGGGCGTGCCGCTGCAACCGCGATTTGCGCGTGCCTATGAATATTCCGACTGCTGGATCGAGGATGCCAAACTGGTGTCCCTGAACGCCGCCGACGCTGCCCGTCGCGGCGCGCAGATCATGACCCGCACCCGCGTCGTGTCTGCCGACCGGTCCGCCGATCACTGGACCATCACCACCATGGGTCCGCAGGGCAAGGCAACTCACCAGGCCCGCGCGCTGGTGAACGCAGGCGGCCCGTGGGTCGAAGACATCATCCGCAATGTCGCCCGGATCAATTCCACCGAAGGTGTGCGCCTGGTGCGCGGCAGCCATATCGTGACGCGGAAACTTTATGACCACGACCGCTGTTATTTCTTTCAGGGCACCGATGGCCGGATCATCTTCGCGATCCCGTATGAGCAGGACTTCACCCTGATCGGCACCACCGACAAGGACCATCAGGGCGACCCGAAATCCGCCGTCTGCACGTACGAAGAACGCGACTACCTCTGCGATTTTGCCAGCCAGTATTTCAAACAGCCGATCACCGCCGTCGACGTGGTCTGGTCCTATGCCGGGGTGCGCCCGCTCTATAACGACGGGGCAAAATCGGCGACCGCTGCGACCCGCGACTATGTGCTGTCGCTGGATCAGGGCGGTGCGCCGTTACTGAACGTGTTTGGCGGCAAGATCACCACCTACCGCCGTCTGGCGGAATCGGCGCTTGCCAAGTTGCTGCCGTTCTTTCCGGAGGCCACTCTGCAATGGACCGCTCGCGCCCCGCTGCCTGGTGGCAATTTTCCGCATGACGGCGTGGCCAACCTGACGGCGAAACTGCGCGCCCAGTTCCCGTTTTTGAACGCCTACTGGTCCGCCCGCCTGATCCGCGCCTATGGCACCGATGCGGCAATCCTGCTCGGCACAGCGAAGACCACCGCTGATCTTGGCCGCGATTTCGGCGCAACCCTGACCGAAGCCGAAGTGCGCTGGCTGATCGACCACGAATTTGCCACCCGCGCCGAAGATATCGTCTGGCGTCGCACCAAACTGGGTCTGCGCTTGACCGCAGACCAGATTGCGACGCTGGATGCTTTCATGATCGACACAGACCACGCGCGCCGGGCCGACAGCCCAGCCGCCGAATAGGGACCGTCATGGCGCTTGAATTGCAGTCAGTATCACGGATGGACAAGGGACAGGTCATCCTGCACCCCACCGCCCTGACGCTGGAAAAAGGCACGATGAACGTGCTCTTGGGCCCGACGCTTGCGGGCAAGACCTCGTTGATGCGCCTGATGGCGGGGCTTGATGCGCCGACGTCGGGAAAGCTGATCTGGAACGGGCAGGACGTTACCGGCATGCGCGTGCAAGACCGCCGGGTGGCGATGGTCTACCAGCAGTTCATCAATTATCCCGGCATGACCGTGTATGACAACATCGCCTCCCCGCTGCGCCTGATGGGCAAATCGAAGGCCGAGATCGACCGTGCCGTGCACGCCACCGCCGACATGCTGAAACTGACCCCGCTGTTGCAACGCAAACCGCTTGAGCTTTCGGGTGGGCAACAGCAACGCTGCGCGCTGGCCCGCGCGCTGGTCAAAGAGGCGGGGCTGGTCCTGCTGGATGAACCGCTTGCCAACCTCGATTACAAGTTGCGCGAAGAACTGCGCGCCGAGATCCCCCGCATCTTTGCCCAATCCGGCGCGATCTTTGTCTACGCCACCACCGAACCCGAAGAGGCGCTGCTTTTGGGCGGCAATACCGCGACCCTTTGGGAAGGCCGCGTCACACAGTTCGGCCCAACCCCCGACGTCTACCGCAACCCGAACGATGCCGTCACCGCGCGGGTGTTCAGTGACCCGCCGATGAACTTTGTGACCGCGACAAAGCAAGGCAACCGGATGATCCTTGGCAACGGCATCACAACCCCCGCGACGGGGCGGTTTGCGCTGCTGAAGGATGGCCAGTATCAGGCCGGTTTTCGCGCCAACCATCTGCATTTGCGGCAAAATACCGCCGATAGCGTCGAGTTTGCCTGCACACTGGGCGCCAATGAAATCACCGGATCGGAAACCTTTTTGCACCTGCATCACGGCACCGACCAATGGGTGGGCCTTGTCCACGGCGTTCAGGACCTGCCGATCGGCGGCAAGATCGCCATCTGGCTCGACCCGGCGCAGGTTTACTTGTTTGACCCCAAGGGCAACCTCGCCGCCCCCCGAGCAGAGGCGTAACATGGCTCGCATCACCCTTTCAAATCTCGCCCATAGCTACTTCCGCTCCCCGAAATCCGAGGCCGACTTCGCGCTGAAGGAAATGGACCACGTCTGGGATGATGGCGGCGCTTATGCTCTGCTCGGTGCGTCAGGCTGCGGCAAGACCACGCTGTTGAACATCATCTCCGGCCTCGTCCATCCGTCGCAGGGCCGTGTCCTGTTCGGCGACCGAGACGTGACCAACGCCCCCACCGCGGAACGCAACATCGCGCAGGTGTTTCAGTTTCCTGTTGTCTACGACACGATGACGGTGCGCGAAAACCTCGCCTTCCCGCTGAAAAACCGCGGTATGGACCCGGCTTATATTCAGTCGCGCGTGGCACAGATTGCCGCGATGATCGGGATGGAGGCGACGCTGGACCGCAAGGCGCGCGGCCTGACCGCCGATGCAAAACAAAAGATCAGCCTTGGGCGCGGCATGGTACGCGAAGACGTCAACGCCATCTTGTTCGACGAACCGCTGACGGTCATCGACCCGCACATGAAGTGGGAACTTCGCACGCAGCTGAAACTTCTGCACCGCGAGTTTGGCCACACAATGATCTATGTGACGCATGACCAGACGGAGGCTTTGACCTTTGCCGACAAGGTGGTGGTGCTGCACGATGGCCGCGTCGTGCAGATGGGCACACCGGAGGAGTTGTTCGAGACGCCCGAACACACCTTTGTCGGCTACTTCATCGGCTCGCCCGGCATGAACCTGCTCGATGCCGAAATTCACGGCGATCACGCGACCATAGCAGGCGGCACCGTTCCCCTCGCTGCCACCTATGCCCCGCAAAAAGGCCGCACGCAGATCGGCGTCCGCCCCGAATACACCGAAATGACCACCGGGATCGGCCTGCCAGCCCGCATTCTTCGGATCGAGGATGTCGGCCGTCATCGCATCATCCGCGCCGAAGTGGCAGGCAGCCAGATCAGCGTCATCGTCCCCGAAGGCCAGCCGGTCGGGGCAGACCTGACCCATGTCCGGTTCGATCCCGCCCGCGTGAACGTCTATGCCGATGATTGGCGCGTCAAAGGAGCCTCCGCCTGATGGACAAGACCCAAAATAACCGGGCGTGGTTTCTGGTGCTGCCGGTGCTGGTGCTGGTCGCGTTTTCCGCCGTCATCCCGCTGATGACTGTGGTAAACTATGCCTTCAACGACACATTTGGACAGAACCAGTTTTTCTGGAATGGCCTTGGCTGGTTCGAGGACTTGCTCGCGTCCGACCGGATGCACGAAGCCCTCGGCCGCCAGGTGCTGTTTTCCGGCATTATCCTTGCCATTGAGGTGCCGTTGGGCATCTACATAGCACTCAACATGCCGAAAAGCGGGTTTTGGAGCAGCTTTTGCCTTGTGCTGATGGCGCTGCCTCTGCTGATCCCGTTCAACGTGGTCGGCACGATCTGGCAGATCTTTGGCCGGGTGGATATCGGCCTTCTGGGTCACACGCTGGCCGCCATGGGAATCGACTACAACTATACCAATGATCCGCTGGATGCGTGGCTGACCATCATCGTGATGGATGTCTGGCACTGGACCAGCCTGGTGGCCCTGCTGTGTTACGCCGGTTTGCAATCCATTCCGCAGGCCTACTATCAGGCGGCCCGGATCGACCAGGCCAGCCGTTGGAGCACGTTTCGCTATATCGAGCTGCCGAAAATGGCCGGCGTCCTGCTGATTGCGGTCCTGTTGCGGTTCATGGACAGCTTCATGATTTACACTGAACCTTTCGTTCTGACCGGAGGCGGTCCGGGCAACTCGACCACCTTCCTGTCGATCGACCTTGTCAAGATGGCCGTGGGCCAATTCGACCTTGGCCCTGCCGCCGCGTTCAGCTTGATGTATTTCCTTGTGATCCTGCTGGTGTCGTGGGTGTTCTACACCGTGATGACCACGCTTGATAAGCAGGAGACGAAGTGATGCGGATCAAAACCTCTGCCATCGTGATGACCGTCTATCTGTTGTTCCTGCTGATCCCGATCTACTGGCTGATCAACATGAGCCTCAAGACCAACACGGAAATCGTCTCGACCTTCAGCCTGTGGCCGCAGAACCTGACGTTTCAGAACTACATCACCATCCTGACCGACCCTGCGTGGTATATGGGTTACGTCAATTCGATGATCTACGTCACGATGAACGTGGTGATCTCGCTGACCGTGGCCCTGCCTGCCGCCTATGCGTTTTCGCGCTATAACTTCATCGGCGACAAGCACCTGTTCTTCTGGCTGCTGACCAACCGAATGGCCCCTCCGGCGGTGTTCGCGTTGCCGTTCTTTCAGCTTTATTCCAGCGTCGGCCTGTTCGACACTCACATCGCTGTGGCGCTGGCGCACTGCCTGTTCAACGTGCCGCTTGCCGTCTGGATCCTCGAAGGCTTCATGCGTGGCGTCCCCAAAGAGATCGACGAAACCGCCTACATCGACGGCTATTCCTTTCCGCGTTTCTTCATCCGCATCTTCATGCCCCTGATTGCGTCAGGCATCGGCGTCGCCGCCTTCTTCTGCTTCATGTTCTCATGGGTCGAACTTTTGTTGTCCCGCACCCTGACCTCCGTCAACGCCAAATCCATCGCTGCCACGATGACCCGCACGGTGTCGGCTTCTGGCATGGACTGGGGCGTCCTCGCAGCCGCCGGCGTGCTGACCATCATCCCCGGCGCGCTGGTGATCTATTTTGTCCGCAACTACATTGCCAAGGGCTTTGCCCTGGGAAGGGTGTGATGACCGCAACCCGCTGGCCCCTGACCTATGCCGCAGCCGCAGTCTTTGCCGCCGTGGTCCTTGCCCTGCTGTTCTGGGTCGCCCCCCGCAACGACGGCGCCATCGCCTGGACCGACCCGATCATCCCCGGCGGCTGGATGGCCTGGACGCTGCCCGTCGCCCTGTTCTTTTACATCATCGTCTGCCTGCTGGTGACCTTCACCATTCTCGCCATCCGGTTCCCCGAAACCCCGCGCACAGGCGTCCTTCGGATCGAGACGACACGTGGCGACCGGTTGTTCATTTCCCTTCTGGGCTCGGCCTTCATCTCGCTGGCCTGGCTCGCCGCCTTCGGCGCACCGCTGACCTATGCGCTGATCCTCTGTCTTGTCTATGCTCTCGCGGTGTTCCGCTGGGTGTAGAAAAGGCACAATCGGCCCCCCGTTTGGGGGTATGACAAGACCAAGCTGTTCAACATTCTGGGAGGAATCACATGAGACTGCGACACCAAACCACCGCCATGGCGATTGCGCTGATGGCCCTGGGCGCACCCGCCTGGGCGGATATGGAGGCGGCGAAAGGCTTCCTCGATTCCGAAATCAACGGGATGTCGGTTCTGGACCGCGCCGGTCAAGATGCCGAAATGCAGTGGTTCGTCGATGCCGCCAAGCCTTATGCGGGCATGGACATCAAGGTGGTGTCCGAAACCATCGGCACCCACGAATACGAATCCAAAGTGCTGGCCCCTGCCTTCACTGCGATCACCGGCATCAAGGTGACGCACGACCTGATCGGCGAAGGCGATGTTGTCGAAAAACTGCAAACCCAAATGCAGTCGGGCGAAAACATCTATGACGCCTACATCAACGACAGTGACCTGATCGGCACCCACTGGCGCTATAAGCAGGCCCGCAACCTGACCGACTGGATGGCAGGCGACGGCGCTGCGGTCACCAGCCCGACGCTCGATCTGGCTGACTTCATCGGGATCAGCTTTACCACTGGGCCGGACGGCAAGCTGTATCAGTTGCCCGACCAGCAGTTCGCGAACCTCTACTGGTTCCGCTACGACTGGTTCAACGACCAGAAAACCAAGGACGACTTCAAGGCCAAATACAACTACGACCTCGGCGTTCCGGTCAACTGGTCGGCTTACGAAGACATCGCGGAATTCTTCACGGGCCGCGACATGACCTATGCCGGTGGCCCGGCCGAAGTGTTCGGCAACATGGACTACGGCAAAAAGGACCCCTCGCTCGGCTGGCGTTACACCGACGCGTGGATGTCGATGGCCGGCATGGGCGACAAGGGTGAGCCGAACGGCCTGCCGGTTGACGAATGGGGCGTTCGCGTGAACGAAAAGTCCCAGCCTGTCGGGTCTTGCGTTGCGCGTGGCGGTGCCACCAACGACGCCGCAGCCGTCTATGCTGTGACCAAGGCGATCGAATGGCTGCAAAAGTACTCGCCGCCAGAAGCCGCTGGCATGACCTTCGGTGAAGCTGGCCCGGTTCCTGCACAGGGCGCGATTGCCCAGCAGATGTTCTGGTATACCGCCTTCACCGCAGCATCCGTTGCCCCCGGCACGCCCGTGATGAACGAGGACGGCACGCCCAAGTGGCGCATGGCCCCCTCGCCCCACGGCGCTTACTGGTCCGAAGGCACCAAGATCGGCTATCAGGACGCGGGTTCGTGGACCCTGATGGAATCGACCCCGGTTGACCGGGCACAGGCGGCGTGGCTCTATGCCCAGTTCGTCACCTCGAAGACCGTCGATCTAAAGAAGTCCGATGTCGGCCTGACCTTCATCCGTCAGTCCACCATCGACAGCCAGCACTTCACCGACCGCGCTCCGAAACTGGGTGGCCTGATCGAGTTCTACCGCTCGCCTGCCCGCGTTCAGTGGTCGCCTACCGGCACCAACATCCCGGACTATCCGAAACTGGCACAGCTGTGGTGGCAGAACATCGGTGACGCGATGTCGGGCGCCAAATCCCCGCAAGAGGCTCTCGACAGCCTGTGCGCGGAACAGGAAGCCGTGCTGATCCGTCTGGAGAAATCCGGCGTTCAGGGCGATCTTGGTCCGGTGATGAACGAAGAAAAGGACCCGCAGTTCTGGCTGGACGAGCCAGGCTCGCCTGTCGCCAAACTTGAAAACGAAAAGCCGATGGGCGAAACCGTGTCCTATGACGAACTGATCAAGTCCTGGCAGAACTAAGCCAGACCGGATCAAAACGGGCGGGCGGGGTGCAAATCCCGCCCGTCCACCTTCGGTGCCCGCGCCGCGGTAATGACCTAAGACGGCGTCTCAAGATCGAGCCATAACCCCTTGTCATTGAACCCACCCTTGACCAGATGCCCCGGTGTGCCGACCTCTGGATGTGGCGCGGCCCAGTCGCGATACCGGTCGTTCGTCACGATCCGCGCCTTCAGATTGCGCGCCGCCGTCAGCAGAACCGGATCGGCAGGCTCACCTTTGGGCACCACCGTCACATGGTCCGCAGGCAACCCCAGCAACGCCCCCATTGCCCGATGATGTTGATATTTCCCCGCCACCAGATAGCCTGCGTTGGCATCGAACACGACGGCGGGGGTAAAACCCCGCGCCGCCAGATCGCCGATCACATCGCGCAGCGTGTCCAGATTTGGCGTGTTGTAGCGCCAATAAAGCACGTTAGACCCGTCGACCAGAATCCAGTTCGGCTTGACCGCCTTGCGCCCGAACAGCGCGCGCAGCAGCAAGAAAAGACTGGCCAGCAGACAAGGCCCCGTCAGCAGCAAAATATCCGACGATCCCGGCTGCATCACGGCAGCCAGACATCCAATCCCAGACAGCAAAAGCAACAACAGCGGTACAGCCATGCGGTGTGTCTAGCCGACCATGTCTGTGCCGCCAAGCCCGTTCCGCTGTTTTTGACCCCCGATCAAAAGGCGAGGCTCTGTAATGGCGACAGCCGTTTCGTGCGTTCGCTGTTGATCGACAGTCGCCACGCCGTGTGCGCGACACCAGCCGCCCCGGACGGTCAACGCTTGGCTCCGGGGGTAAAAATATGTTAAAATTACATCGCAATCCGTTGATTTTAAATAATTAAAAGATATCCCACTGTGGGACCACAGACAAAGGCAGGCTCGCATGATCCATATCCTCGCCATCGACCAAGGCACCACCTCGTCGCGGGCCATCCTTTTCGATCAGGGGCTGCGGGTGGTGGCCCAAGCTCAGGAAGAGTTTCCCCAGATCTACCCGGCCCCCGGATGGGTCGAACATGACCCCTCGGACCTGTGGGCCACCGTGGCGGGCACCGCCCGCGCCGCGATCGAAAAGGCAGGGGTGGACGCGCGATCCATCGCGGCCATCGGGATAACAAACCAACGTGAAACGACGATGATCTGGGACCGCGAAACGGGCCAGCCCATTCACAACGCCATTGTCTGGCAAGATCGCCGCACCGTCCCCACGTGCCAGGCGCTGAACACCGCAGGCCACGCCGCGATGATCACCGCCCGGACCGGCCTGCTGCTCGACCCTTACTTCTCGGCCACCAAAGTGAAGTGGTTGCTCGACCACGTTGACGGCGCCCGTGCCCGTGCGATCAAAGGCGAGCTCGCCTTCGGTACCGTAGACACTTTCCTGATCTGGAAACTGACCGGCGGGCGCACACACGCCACCGACGCCACCAACGCCGCCCGCACGATGCTTTACGACATTGCGACCGGCCAATGGGATGCCGAGATTTGCGGGCTGCTCGACATCCCGATGTCTTTGCTGCCAGAGGTTCGCGATTGTGCCGCCGACTTTGGCATGACCCGCGCCGACCTGTTTGGCCGCGAAATTCCGATCCTTGGTGTGGCAGGGGACCAGCAGGCCGCGACGGTGGGGCAGGCCTGCTTTTCCCCCGGCATGATGAAGGCGACCTATGGCACCGGCTGCTTTGCCCTGCTGAACACCGGAGCCGATAGGGTGCCGTCAACCAACCGTCTGCTGACCACCATCGCCTATCAATTGAACGGCAAGCCGACATATGCGCTGGAAGGGTCTATCTTCATTGCAGGGGCGGTGGTGCAATGGCTGCGCGACGGGCTGAAGATGATCCGCGAGGCGAAAGAAACCCAGCCGCTCGCCGAACAGGCCGACGAGGCGCAGGGTGTGGTTCTGGTGCCCGCCTTTACCGGCCTTGGCGCACCCTATTGGCGGCCCGACAGCAGGGGTGCGATTTATGGGCTGACGCGCAATTCGGGCCCGGCGGAGCTGGCGCGAGCAGCCTTGGAAAGCGTTGGCTACCAGACGCGCGATCTTCTGGAGGCGATGCGGGCCGACTGGGGGGCGGCGGCGGATGGGGTTTTGCGGGTCGATGGTGGCATGACGGCCAGCGACTGGGCGATGCAGTTTCTGTCCGACATTCTGGGCGCGCCAGTGGACCGCCCCGTGGTGACAGAGACAACGGCGCTGGGAGTGGCTTATCTGGCCGGGCTGCAATCGGGCCTTTGCCCCGAGCCTGCCGAGTTTCAGAAATCATGGGCTCTGCAACGGCGCTTTGCTCCGGCGATGGCCGAAGATGTTCGCGCCGCCAAATACGCGCGTTGGGGCCGGGCGGTCGCGGCCACGATGGCGGTATGACGCCGTTCATGATTGCAGCGCCGGGGCGCATCCTGTTCGGGCGGGGCGAGGCTGCCAAGGCCCCGTCGCTGATCGTGGGCCATGGTCTGCGGGGCGTCGTGGTGCATGGAGCGCAAGCGGCACGGGCGGCGTGGCTGGTCGAAGGTTTGCGCGCGGCAGGGGCCGATGTTCTGGCGCTGTCTTGTCCGGGCGAGCCTACGCTTGCGATGCTGGAAACCGCGCTGGATGCCGCGCGGGGCCATGGTGCGCAGTGGGTAGCGGCACTTGGAGGGGGGGCCGCACTTGACCTTGGCAAGGCACTGGCGGGACTGACCCCCGGTGCGACGCCGCCGACGGATCATCTTGAGGTGGTGGGGCGCGGGCTGCCGCTGTCGGCCCCGCCGCTGCCGTTCATCGCGATCCCCACCACCAGCGGCACCGGGGCCGAGGCGACCAGAAACGCGGTCATCGGCCTGCCAGATCACGGCCGCAAGGTCAGTCTGCGCGACGACCGGATGCTGGCGCGACTGGCCATCGTGGACCCTGCGCTGACCGACGGATGCCCGCGCGGGGTGACGCTCGCCTCGGGCCTTGATGCGGTGACGCAGCTGATCGAGCCTTATGTCTGCAGCCGCGCAACGCTGTTTACCGACGCGCTGACGAAGGCCGCGATCCCGGTGGGGATCAACGCCCTGATGCGGCTGATGCAGGGCGAGGATGCGCGGGCGCGGGATGATCTTGCTTGGGTCAGCCTGTCGGGCGGGCTTGCTCTGGCCAATTCGGGGCTGGGGGCGGTTCATGGGCTGGCAGGGGTGATCGGCGGGTTGATCCCTGCGCCGCATGGCGCGATCTGTGGGGCGCTGTTGGGGCCGGTGCTGGCCGTCAACCGCGACCGTGCAACCGGGCAGGCGCTGGCGCGGCTGAACGACGTTTGCGGGGCTCTTGCCACTGCGTTTGCCTGCACAAACGATGACGCGCCAGCGGCCTTGTCCCGCTGGGCGGCGGTGCAGGGGCTACCCACGCTCGTGGCGCTTGGCCTTGACCCCGCGTTGCACGCGCGGGTCGCGGCTGCGGCTGCGGTGTCGTCTTCGATGAAAGGCAATCCGGTTGCTCTTGCACCCGCCGACCTGATCGAGGCCTTGCTGCTGGCCGACGTTTCTTAGGCTTGCGCGGCTACCCCATCCTGTCGGACGCGTAGGTCCCCGGAGATGCAGCAAAAACCACCGTCTTGTGCCCGTTGATAAACACCCGACCGTTGACATGGGCATGGATCGCCCGTGCCAATACCTGCGATTCCACGTCACGGCCAAGGCTGACGTAATCTTCATTCGACTGCGCATGGGTCACGCGGATCGTGTCCTGTTCGATGATCGGGCCTTCATCAAGGTCCGACGTAACATAATGCGATGTGGCCCCGATCAGCTTCACGCCCTTTACATAGGCCTGTTTGTAGGGGTTCGCCCCTTTGAAGCTGGGCAGAAACGAATGGTGGATGTTGATGATCCGGCCCGAAAACTTTTGGCACATCGGTTCGGACAAGACCTGCATATACCGCGCCAGCACGATCAGTTCTGCCCCGCACTCGTCAACGATCTGCATCTGTTCGGCCTCTGCTCGGGCCTTGTTTTGCGGGGTCACTTTGATGCAATGGTAGGGAATATCCTGATTTACCACGATTTTCTGATAATCCATATGGTTCGAGATCACGGCTGCAATTTCGACCGGCAGAGCGCCGATGCGTGAGCGATATAAAAGATCGTTCAGGCAATGGCCGAACCGGCTGACCATGATCACGACCTTGCGTTTTGCCTTTTCGTCGAAGAATGAAAAATCCATCCCGAACTTCTCGGCAATCGGCGCAAAGCCCAGCCGCAATGCATCCAGCCCTTGGCCTTCTTCGGACAGAAAGCTGGTTCGCATGAAGAAGCTGCCGATTTCCAGATCGTCAAACTGTGCGGAATCGGTGATATTGCCGCCATGATCGGCCAGATAGGCCGAAATCGCCGCCACGATCCCACGGGTTGAAGGGCATTGAACGCGAAGGGCAAAGCGGGACGGTGTGGGCTGCATGGTCGATCCTGTGGTTCTGGCCCTTGCTGCGGTGCGGCGAAAGGCGGTCGGTTACCCGCACATGGCGACGATAGCCGTCGGGTCGTCAAGGGTCGCCGTGCCGCGTTCCGCCGAGTCTTTACGAAATGCTGAACGATCAGGCGTTTGATCCGGGTGTTGGGGAAATCTTGGAACGATGTGTCGTGCAACCGGGTGTTTTCGCGTGATGCCCCCCGAACTTTCAGGCGGAATTCATGAACATGCCTTGACGTTAGCCTGAATCTGCCGCTGCCTTGTCCACAGGGACCCCGATTGGGGCTGCGTTGTCCCGACGAAGCATCGGTCCGGCAAAGGCGTCGTCGGCGGGTGCCAGATCGATGCGCGTCGAGCCATCAGGCTGCGGTCATCCCACCATCGACAGTATAGGCGGCACCGTTGACAAACGCCGCGTCGTCGGAACTAAGGAACGCGACCACGCCCGCCACTTCGTCCGGGGTGCCATAGCGTTTCATCGGGATGGTGGCGGCGAAACCGTCATGTACTGCGGCGGCTTTGCCGGGGCGGGCACCCTCTTCGATCGAGTCCAGCATGCGGCTTTCGATCGGGCCGGGGTTGATGCAGTTCACCCTGATCAACTTGCCACCCCATTCAACCGCCCCGGTGCGGGTCAGGCCAAGGACTGCATGTTTGCTTGCAACATAGGCGCACAAGCCGGGCGATCCGGTCAGCCCCGCCACCGAAGACGAGTTGATGATGCTGCCGCTGCCTGCCTTGGCCATGACCGGGATGACCAGTTTCATGCCAAGGAAGATGAGCGCCACATTCACTTCCATCACCTTGCGAAAGCCTTCTGTCGGGACATCTGGGATGGGGGCCACCGGGCCTTCGATGCCCGCATTGTTGAAGAAGATGTCTATGGTGCCAAAAACCTTGACCGTCGCCGCGACCGCGGCGGCAAAGGATGCCTCGTCTGTTACATCCGCTTCCAGCACCAGCAGGTGACTGTGATCCGGAATGGCAGATCGCAGGGGGCCAAAGTCTGCGTCGGGCATGTCGGTTGCGGCTACGGTGGCCCCGCGCTTGGCCAGCAATTTCGCGGTTGCAAGGCCGATGGTACCGGCGGCTCCGATGATGAAAGCAATCTTGCCGGTCATGGAATGGGTCAATGGATATTCTGTCTTATGGGCTTACCGCTGCCGATCTGTCACGCTGCGGTGATGGATATTGCGCGGCAAACAGCGCGAGAGTGCCAACCGCATCAGGAAAATGCGCGCATTGGCGGATGGTTGCTGATCCCCCATCGACGCACACACCCGCCCTACTGCAGGTTCGGATCGTGTGCGTTGTTTCAGATTTTTCTTGACTGCCTTGGCGGCGCTACTCTCCCTTCAGGATGATGCAGGTCAAGGTGGCGTTCGCCCGCATAGTCGCAGGGTCACGCCTGAGCCTTTTTAAGGATTGCCGCCATGACCGCCCCTGCCGCCCCAAAACCCCGTACCGGTCTGACACCGAATGAAGCGCAGGCCCGGCTGGCGTCCGAAGGTTTCAACGAACTGCCGCGTGCCAAAACCCGGTCGCAGTTGCGGATCGTGCTGGACGTGCAGCGCGAGCCGATGCTGGCGCTGCTGCTGGCGGGTGGAGTGGTCTCTCTGCTTCTTGGCAGCCGCGCAGAGGCGCTGATCCTGCTGGCATTTGCCTGCCTGTCAGTCGGCATCACCGTAGTGCAAGAGGCTCGTACCGAACGGGTGCCGGAGGCGCTGCGCGATCTGAGCAGCCCGCGCGCTTTGGTGATACGGGGGGGAGCGGCTGCGGATTGCCGGGCGCGAGGTGGCGCGGGGCGATCTTGTCGTGCTGTCGGAAGGCGACCGGGTGCCCGCCGATGCCCTGCTGCTGGAGGCGCAGGCGCTGTCTGCCGACGAATCGCTGTTGACGGGCAAGGCGGTTGCGGTGCGCAAGATGGCTGGTCCAGCCAAGGACGCCCGACCTGGGGGCGAGGATCAGCCGATGGTCTATTCCGCCAGTCTGATCGTGCGCGGCTTGGCGCTGCCTGCGTGACGGCGACCGGTCCCGCCAGCGAGATCGGCAAGATCGGCACGTCGCTGGGTCAGTTGGACATAGAAACGCCGCATCTGCGGCGCCAGATGCGCAAGTTGGCCGCGGTCTTTGCAGCCCTGGGGGCAGCGGTCAGCGTTGCGGTGGTCGCGCTTTATGCGGTACTGCGGGGTGGCTGGCTCGCCGGGGTGCTGGCTGGCATTGCCATGGGCATGTCGATGCTGCCCGAAGAATTTCCGATGGTGCTGGCGGTGTTCATGGCGATGGGCGCGTGGCGGATTTCCAAGGTCCGAGTGCTGACCCGGCAGGCGTCGGCAATTGAATCCTTCAGGGCTGCGAGTGTGCTGTGCACCGACAAGACAGGCACCCTGACCGAAAACCAGATGACGATTGCCGAGTTGCGCCTGCCAGATGGAACGGCCGCAAAGGTTGGCGCGGCCCTGCCTGCGGGGTTCCGCAAATTGGCGGCGGCGGGGTGATGGCGTCGGCCCTCGATCCGTTTGATCCGATGGAGAAGGCGATTCATGCGCTGGCCGCCGCCGATCTGCGGGATGGCGAAACCCTGCCCGGCACCAGGCGAACACTGGCGCGCAGCTATGCGCTGTCACCCGACATGCTGGCCATGTTGCAGGCTTGGGAGGCCCGAGGCAAAGGCTGGCAGGTCGCGGCCAAAGGCGCGCCCGAGGCGATCGCCGATCTGTGCAAGTTGACCGACAAGACGCGCGCCGCGCTGACGGCGCAGGTCGATCAGATGGCCGGTGCGGGTCTGCGCGTGCTGGGCGTGGCCGAGGCGGCACAGGCCGGATCGCTGACCGACAACCAGAGCGATTTCGCGTTTCGGTTTCTGGGCCTTGTCGGTCTGGCAGACCCGCTGCGCGCCTCGGTGCCTGCTGCGGTGGCGCAGTGCCGCAGCGCGGGGATCAAGGTCGTCATGATCACCGGCGATTATCCGGCCACCGCACAGGCCATCGCGGTTCAGGCAGGGTTGCAGGGCGAACGGGTGATCACCGGACCCGAACGCGCGGCCATGTCGGACGCCGATCTGGCGGGTGCGGTCACGGATGCCAGGATCTTTGCCCGCATCATGCCGGAACAGAAACTGCGCTTCATCACCGCGCTGAAAGCCGCAGGGCAGGTCGTGGCGATGACCGGCGACGGGGTGAACGATGCCCCCTCGCTGAAGGCCGCACATATCGGCGTGGCGATGGGCGGGCGTGGCACCGATGTCGCGCGCGAGGCGGCAAGTATCGTGCTGCTGGACGACGATTTCGGGTCTATCGTCACCACACTGCGGCTGGGCAGCCGGATTTGTGACAACCTGCGCAAGGCGATGAGCTTCATCCTTGCCGTCCACGTCCCCATTGCCAGGTTGGCCCTGATGCCCTTGATGCCCTTGATGCCCTTGCTGTTCGGCATGCCAATCCTGTTCGGCCCGGTGCATATCGCCTTTCGAGAAATGGTGATCGACCCGGTCTGTTCGCTGGTGTTCGAGGCGGAATCCGAGGAGGACGGCATCATGGCCCGCCCGCCGCGCCCGTCGGCAGAGCCGCTGTTTTCCGGCCCGACGATCCTGTGGAGCGTGTTGCAAGGTGCGCTGGTTCTTGGCGTCACGCCCACGATCTTTGCCGTTGCTCCGGGTTATGGACTTGAGGCCGATCAGGTGCGCGGGATGACCTTTGCCGCGTTGGTATTCGGCATCGTTGCGTTGATTCTGGTGGACCGGTCGCGGTCGTCGTCGATCAACAAGGCCATCTTGCGGCCCAACCGGGCGCTGGCGGTGGTATTGCCGGTGGTTGGCAGTCTGCTGGCCGTCACCCTGTTCTGGCAACCCGCCCGCGATCTGTTCGGGTTTGCGGCACTCGATCCGGTTTTCTTGGCGGTTCTGCCAGCGGCTGGTCTGGTGGTGCTCGTGGTGCTGGAAGTGTTGAAGCCGCTGTGGCGATGGGCGCGGCGCGGGGAGCCCGATGAAAATGCGAAAACCGAAGCCGCCTGACCCGCTGGACCGATCTGCATCAGTGCGCACGATTGGCGGCGCGCGCACAGTGCGCCAACGGGTTTGGCCGACAGTCCCGCCGCGCCGCTCGTTTTCATGGAGGATGCCGCGATGAAAGGCTATCTTGCCGATATCGAACAGTTGACTGTGGAAAACAGCGACTTCCGGAAGGTGCTTTATACTGGTCAGCACCTGCAACTGGTGCTGATGACCCTGACGCCCGGTCAGGACATCGGCACCGAAACCCACGCGACGCATGACCAGTTCTTTCGCATCGAAACGGGCAACGGTATGGTCGTCATCGACGGGATCAGCCGCCCTGTCAAAGACGGCGATGGTATCATCGTGCCCGCGGGTGCCCTGCACAACCTGATCAACAGCGGCGATACTCCGTTGCGCCTTTACACGGTTTACGGCCCGCCCAATCACATCGACGCGCTGGTGCAGGCGACCAAAGCCGAGGCCCTCGCCTCGCACGAGGTGTTCGACGGCGTGACCACCGAAGCCGCTTCGTGACCCTGCCCGGCACGCTATTCCGGCACGCTGTTCCGGCACGAGGTTAGTCCGTTCTGCACGTCCTTGCTGGCCTTGGCTGCCCCATCGACCATCCGGCAGCCGACCTTGTGTTCGAGCACAGTCATTCTTTCGTTCACGCAATGCTGACGCCCGCCGTGGTGGCCGATTGTGAGGGGGCAAACTTACCGCCAAAGGACGTGCTGCACCCCACATCGAAGCTGTGTGCAGCCGTTGCCACCAGCAGATTGACCGGTCGGCGACCACCCTAGACCACCCGGTTCTTCGTGCTGACCGGCCCGCATGTTACCACCTGTACAACCTGCCCTATCGGCGGGGATTTCGTGCACGTCACCTGTTTCAGTTGCGACGAACATCAGGCATCCGCCCCGATCGCCAAGCAAATGTAAAAAGGCATCCGCAATATCAACAACCGCGTTGCATACCACCGCGATCCCTACGTCAAGCTGCGAAGGTGGTGAGGGCGGCGCACATGACGACTGACATGGCATAGCCCGGTCCGGTCCGGAAAAACAGCAAGGCTACCCGGTCACCAGCCCATCGCCGACCACGATCTGGCGTTGGCACAGGGCGGCGATCTTTTCGTCATGGGTCGAGATTAGAAACGTGGTGCCTTCGTCGCGGTTGATCTCGGCGATCAGGTCCATCACCTGACCGGCCGAAACTTGGTCGAGGTTGCCGGTGGGCTCGTCGGCCAGCACCAGTTCCGGGCGGTTCATCAGCGCGCGCGCGACGGCGACGCGCTGTTTCTGGCCGCCAGACAGATTGGCGGTCGGAAATTGCACACGGTCGGCCAGACCCATCCGAACCAGCAATTCCTGTCCACGGGCGCGGGCGCTGGCGGTTTCGCGCCCCTCGCGGACCGCGGTAGGGAAGATCACGTTTTCCAGCGCGCTGAAATCCGGCAGCAGATTGTGGAACTGGAACACGAACCCGATGTGCAGATTGCGAAATTCGGTCAGCGCGGGGTTGCTGGCGGTGGTCAGATCGACGCCCAGCATGGTGTGGCTGCCGGATGTGGGGTGCATCAATGTGCCAAGGATCGTCAGCAGCGTGCTTTTGCCGGACCCCGATGGCCCCAGCAGGGCGGCCAACTCGCCCGTGGCCATGGCAAGGTTCAACCCGCGCAGCACCCGCGTTTCCGCCTCACCCGACCCAAAGGTCTTGACCAGATCGCGCACCTCCAGCAGCGTCGTCATTGCCCTATGGCCGTGACCGGGTCCAACCGGGCCGCCGAACGCGCGGGCAGGATTGATGCGAGGATCGCGCCCAGCGTGGTCAGGATGATCGCCAGCCCGTAAGCGCCTTGGGTTATGTCGATCGGCAGCCCGCTTTGCCCCGGCGCGAAACTGTCGCGCGCCGGAAAGGCCAGCAGCACCAGATACCCCGAGGCCGCCCCGAACAGCGCGCCCATCAGGCCGATCAACGCGCCTTGGGTGACGAACACCACCATCACGAACCACTGCCCCGCCCCCATCGCCCGCATGATCCCGATTTCGGGGCGGCGCCGGTAGGTGGACAGCAACAGCGCCGAGGCGACGCCAATGACGATGGTCAGCAGCGCGAACGCCTTTAGGATATAGCCCGTCTGCGCTTGCGCTTTCAGCGCCTCCAGCAGTTGTGCGGCCTGTTCGGTCCAGGATTTTGCATCCAGTCCCGTCAGCGCCCGGATGCGCGGGGCAATCGTGTCGGCGGCATAGAGGTCTGACAGCTTGATTTCGACCCGTGTGACGCCTTGCGGCATGGCGAACAACGTGCGGGCGGTGGCTAGGCTGACATAGGCCTGCGTGCGGTCAGGCCCCCCGGATCCCATCTCGTAGACCCCCGAAATCGTCAACAGCGCGTCGATCCCGCCCGAACTTTCCAGCCGAACCGTCTGTCCCAACCGAAGGCTCATGTCGTCAACCAGCGTTTTGCCCAGAAGGATATCCCCCGTGCCAAGATTGGCTGTGCCTTCGGTGATGTAGCTTGCCAGATTGGCGATGACGGATTCCTTTCCCGGCTCCAATCCGGTGATCGACACTTGCGTGACCTGCGCCCCCCTCTTGAGAAACCCCGATCCGTTGATCTGCGATGACGTGCCGGTGACTTGGGGCAAAGCCTCGATCAACGGGATGAAGGCGGCGGTATCCTTGAGCACCGCCGTCGTCTGACTGGAGGTTTCCTGCACCAGCAGGATCGTCTGCCCTTGCGGCGCGCGCAGCAGGATTGGGTCCACTTCTTCGGCCTGAATGGTGATATGGGCCAAATCGCCTGCAGTGCGCGCCATGATGAATTCGGCAAGCCCGCCGATCAGCGCCGACATGAAGATGAAGATGAACACACCGATGGCCACTCCGAATACCAGAAGGGCGGTCTGCGCCTTGCTGGCGGTAAGGTAGCGGGTGGCGATCTTCAGCGCGTAGATCATCAGGGGGTGACCTTCACGGCCTGACCGTCAACGATCCCGGTGGCATCGCTGATCACCACATCGCCCACGACCAGTCCTTCGGTCGCGATCAGGCGCGCAGCGGGCCAGTCGATCACCGTGACCCCGCGCCGTTGCGCAACGCCGTCTGTCACGACCAGAACGCTGTCCCCCCTTGCATCGCGGACAATGGCGGCGCGCGGCACGGTGATGGCCGCCGCGAGGTCATCCACAGTGATGTTGGCGGTCACGGTCAGGCCGATGGGTGCTGTCAGGGCCGCATCCGGCGTCAGTTTTACCGCAAGCCCACCGGTGGTTTCATCCACCCGCTGCGATACAAAACTGATGTGGGCATCGCGCAGCGCCGTTTCGCCCGACAATTGCAGCACCGCTGGCTGTCCTGTCTTGATCTGCGTGGCATAGGATTCGTCCACATCCGTTTCGATCACCAACTGCGCAAGATCCGCGATCGTCATCAACACTGTCGCAGGATCGACGACCTGACCGGGTTCTGCCGTCAGCACCAGGGCGGTGCCCGAAAGCGGCGCGCGGATGGTGAATTTCTGAAACTGGATTCGTGCCTGTTCCAGCAGGGCTGTCATTCGCGCCACGTCCTGCGCTGCGGTCTGTACGGCGCGAGCCGCGCTTTCCAGCACCACCCGCGCGGCGTTGGTCCCCAAGGCATCGGTCCGGGCATAGGTCGCCTGCGCCTCTGCCTCTGCCACCAGAGAGGCATCGAGGCCAGCCAGAGCCTGCCGAACCACGGCCGCCTGGGCCGCAGGGTCGATCTGCGCCAGTGCCGTTCCCACCACCACGCGGTCGCCCTCGGCAACCGTTACCTCTGTCAGCGTGCCGATGACTTGCGGGCGCACATCCACCGACTGCACGCCCGCGACCCGCCCGTTGACTGCCAGCACCCGTGAGACCGGAGCCAGGGCCACCACCTCGACGCTGACCTCGGCAATTGCGGCCCCCCAAGGCTGAAAGAACACCAGAAGTCCCAAGCCTGCCACGGCGACAAAACCGGCACCCCACAGCCACAGCCGCCGTTTGGGTTTCACCGCGGCAGGTTTTGCCTCGACACGCTGCGGCACGACGGCAGGGACCATCGGGGCAGGGGTCTTTTTCGACGCAACCTGCGTCCCCTTGGTTTCTGTCTGGTCGGCGATGACAAACCCCTTTTCCATTCTTGGCAGCCATGGGTTCGGGCATGAATTGGCATCCGACCGCTGCGGCCATCCGTTGACCGCTTGCCTGCGCATGCAGTTTAGGCTGATGCCCGGCGCCGGTTGTTGATCTGGATCAACGAACCCCTAGGTTTGAGAATGCGGCATTCCTCCCTGTCACAGCACCCCACGCGACACGAAACGACCGCAAGCCCGGATACGTTTCGGATCAGCCGATCGCGCTGCAGTTCCAGCCACGGCCTTTGCTGCCGAAAATCTCATAGCCCGTGTCGGTGACCGCCAGAGTGTCTTCCAGTTTGATGAAACCACGGGTGGGATGCAGCATCGTGGTTTCGACCGACAGCATCATCCCCGACTCCAGCGGGTGGTCAGCGTCGATGCCGTCATAAGCGACCGGATGGTTGGTCATCAGGAACGGCACCTCGTGGGTGATGACCCCCATGCCATGCGCAAAGAAATCTGTCTCGGCCCGGTGCGGTTGCCGGGCCAGTTCCGCAACACCCGCCGCAATCAGATCGCCACCAAGGGTGCCCGCGCGGACCTGCGCGAAGGCTGCCTGCTGCACCGCCTCGATTTCGCCCAACAGGTCGATCAGTTCACCGTCCGGCTCGCCCAGAACCCCCATGCGGCAGATGTCGCCGATGTAGCCCTTCAGATTGCCGCCAGAGTCGATCGACAGCACCTCACCCTTGGCCCATGTCTGCGGCGAGGCGGCGCGGTTGTGCGACGCACCAAGCGTCAGCAGGCAGTATTCAAACTGCAATCCGCGCGCGGTTTCCTCGCGCCGCAGCCGCTCGATGATGTCGAATTTGCTCGACCCTTCGCCGGATGCGGCGATTGTGGCCTGCATCGCGTCGCTGATCGCCTCGGACGCCCGTTTCATCAACGCCCGCTCTGCCGGGGTCTTGACGGCCCGCAGCCGTTCCAGCGTTCCGGTGGCGTCGATCAGGCGGGCGTTGGGGAAGGCTGCATCCAGCACGCGGGCGCTGTCCATCGGCAGGAATGACGGCTCGATCCCGATCCGGACAGCGTTGGGGGCATGGGTGTGAATGTGGTCCGCCGCCTTTGTCATCGCATCGACCGAGCCCCAGGCCCCCGGCATGAAATGCGGTGTCCAGAACGGGCGGTGGGCGTGTTCGGCACCTTCCATCCGGTTGGCGACATAGGCGGTGCGGTCCGGCGCGCCTTTGACATAGACCACGACCGGCAGATAGCGGCTGTGCCCGATGGCATCCATCGCCGAAAAGAAGATGAACCGATAGCCACCCAGCAGATACTGGACATTGTGTTTCGAGGTCGCGACCAGAACGTCGATCCCGGCCTTTTCCATCAGGTCGTCAAGTTTGGCAAAGCTGTAGGGCAGGTCGTCGGTCGCGGGGTTTTGCATCTGGGTCAGACCTTTTGCGGTATCAAACGGAAATCAGGCAGATCGCGCAGCGCCTCTTCCGGTCCGGTCGCAGAGTAGACCACAAAGATCTTCATGTCATTGGGGCCGGTGTTCAGCGTCGCGTGAAACCGGCTTTCGGGGATGAAAACGCAAGCGCCGGCGCGGACGTGTTCGGTGTGTGGATTGCCCGCGCCGTCTTCGACCATATGGTCGCCAGAACCTTGCAGAATATAGATGGTCTCTTCGGCGCCCGGATGGTTGTGCCGGGTGTGGCCCTGACCGGTGGGGACGGTCACTATGGTGGCTGAAAACCGCGGCACCCCGTTCTCCGATGGGCCAGGCACAACCGACAAATGGCCCCAGTCAAACCCTTAAGCCGTGACATCGCCAGGGTATCTGAAAAGGCTTTTCACATCGGTCATGGTCTGGCCTTTCTCCTGCAACGCCTTGAAGGCGCTAATTTGTTCTGCAATCGCCCGCTCTGCCAGCAGGCGTTCTGCGGAAGATGCGCCGTAAAAGCCATGCTTGCCATCGGCGCGCGCCAGCACATAGGCGGCGTCGTCGGGCATGGCGATCGGGCCGCCGTGGCACAGCAAAAGGATATCGCGGCGCACCGACCGCGCCGCCGCAGCGCTGGCGTCGATTTCGATGGTGCACCGATCCAGCGTCTTGGCCGAGGTGGCCCCGATGCTGCCGCCCTTGGTCACCCCCATATGCGCCACGATGATGTCTGCCGCCGCGTGGGCCATCGCCATCGCCTCGTCAGGGTTGAAAACATAAGGCGTGGTCAGCAGGTCCTGGCGGTGCGCCTCGGCGATCATGTCCACCTCAAGGCCGAACCCCATGCCGGTTTCTTCGAAACTTTGCCGCATCACGCCATCGAACAGGCCAATGGTCGGAAAGTTCTGCACCCCCGAGAACCCCATCGCCGTGAGTTCGGCCAGAAACTGCGGGATCAGGCAGAACGGGTCGGTGCCGTTGACACCCGCCAGAACCGGGGTATGCCGGACCACGGGCAGCACCTCATAGGCCATGTCCTTGACGATCTCGTTGGCATTGCCACATGCCAGCAGCCCCGCCGCCGACCCGTGCCCTGCCATCCTGTAGCGGCCCGAATTGTAGATGATGATCAGGTCGATCCCGCCAGCCTCTTCGGCCTTGGCCGACAGCCTGGTGCCTGCCCCGCCGCCGACAATGGGGGTGCAGCTGGCAACCATGCAGGCAAAACGGTCTGGCGGGGAATTGCGGGCATCATGCGTCCGTAAGGTCAACGAAGGTGTCGGCGGCAGTCTGTGCAAAGGCCGGGTCGTTGATGTGACAGGGCAGCGACACGATCCTTGCCGGGTCTGCGATCGTGTCGCGCAGAGCGGTGAACAGCGCCCTGTTCGCCTCTGGCCACCAGAACGGACCCCCTGCGACATCCAGCGCCATGATGCCCAGTTCCGGGATCAACAGCCGCACAAGCCCCGCGCAGGCGTTCAGTTTTTTCCCGATCCACTGACCGATCTGCGTGTTTTCCTCAGGCGAGGTGCACATCAGGGTGACGTTGGGGTTGTGGTGGTAAAACAGCCGGTCGCGGTGACGTTGGGGGACGGTGCCTGGTGCCCGGAAGTTGATCACGTCCAACGCCCCGACCGACCCGACCCAAGGCGCGCCGGTGCGGGCCACCACATCCAGCCGGTCGGGCAACGCGGGCAGCACCCCGCCAAACAACAGATCGGCAATCTCGGTCGTCGTGATATCGATCAGACCGGACAGGACGCCTTGCGCCAACAGCCGCTCCATCGTCTTGCCCCCGGTGCCCGTGGCGTGAAAGGCCAGACAGTCGTATCGGTCGCGCAACAGATTTGCGGTTGCGGTGACGCTGGGAGTTTTTACGCCGAACATCGTCAGGCCCAAGGCGGGCAGATCGGCAGTTGCGGCCGGGGCAGGGGCGGCTACGGCCCCGACCAGCGCATGCGCCGCATTCGACAGGATGACCCGGCTCAGACGGTTCAGCCCGGCCATATCCGTCACGGCGGGCACCATGATGATGTCCGAGGTGCCGATAAAGGCCGAGATATCGCCTGACGCGATGCTAGAGACCATCACCTTGAGCACGCCGTAGGGCAACTCTCGCATCCCCGCGCAGGCTATTGATGTGCCACCGCCGCCCCCCATGGCGATAATGCCGGTAATCCGGTTTTTGTTGCGGCGGCACCACTCGGCAAAGGCCACGCCCATACCGGCAACAGCAGCCCCGCGATCGTCGGTGCCCAGAACAGTTGCCACCCGGCTTGGGTGACAGGTGGCAACCTCGTCCGCCGCCACTTCGACCGCGATGGTGGGCGGGCGCGTACCCAGATCAACGACCACCACCGGTTGGCCCGTTGCTCTGACAAGATCGCGCAGAAATGCGATTTCTGCGCCCTTGGTGTCGCAGGTGCCTATGATGTGGATCATGCGCGCCGCCTGCCAAGGTCCGACCAACCTGCAGCAACCGTTGGGATGCTGCCTGGTTCCGGGCTGTTAGTGTTCGGTTTGGCTGCGGACAAGGGCGTGCTCTTTTGGCGTGGGCCCTGCGGCTGACGGCTGCAATCTGGTCCGGCCAGAAAGCCATGGATTGGCCTTCGACCGCAAGGAAAAATCCTTTCCCCACATGGCAGAGTGTGATGATTCAAGTGAATTTTCGCGACATAAAGCCTTGCGGTCTGGTGCATGCGCCAAAACGACAGCGCCTTGCTTGGGCGATCTTGGGAGAAACTGCGATTGACAGAGTCGGCAATCTGGTATTACCAATTTTAAGAGAAGTGGAGGAAGTCTGAGCAGAGTCAAGAGCGACGGGACGGCCGACGGTTATTCGTTGTAACTCCCAAGCACCCCAGCCGATAACGGGTTTTTGTCAGTTTGATTTGGGTCTCCTTGGCCATTGGGCGCCTTAATTTTTGTGTGTGGTCGGAATTTCATGGCGCTGTGATGATTTCTCTGAATC
>Ga0209702_10002232_pt1 | contig 34730 bp, 25 predicted proteins | sample FRY01_FD_187210 | JGI IMG/M metagenome (GOLD analysis project Ga0209702, IMG submission 187210) | Freshwater microbial communities from Lake Fryxell liftoff mats and glacier meltwater in Antarctica - FRY-01 (SPAdes) (version 2) | ecosystem: Environmental > Aquatic > Freshwater > Ice > Glacier...
TGGGCGGGCATGCGAAATCGGCTTCTGGCCATACCCACTTCTGCCCCTCCGAACCCAAAATGTCCAGCACTTTATCCTTAACACATTACTTTAAATTGATTGGGGATTTGCAAAAATCCGCCGTGATCGAGCCGGGCAAAGGCCGCGGCGCCGCCCTCGCCCTCAACTGCCGCACCAGCGCGGCCGGCCGCGTCCGCGTCGGGCTGGAAGACGCCGCCGGCCAGCCGGTTCCGGGATTCAGTTTGGACGACTGCCCGGAAATCGTCGGCCCGTCTCGGCGTCGACGCCGCCTTTATCTCGGCGCTGCCGATGGATCCGATCGCCGACGCCTGCGTCGCCAGCCTGCGCGCGCATGGGGTGGACACGCGGCACCTTGTGCGCACCCCGCACGGGCGGCTGGGGCTGTATTTTGTCGAGGCCGGGGTGAACCAGCGGCCCGGCCAGGTCATTTACGATCGCGCCGGTGCCTCCTTCGCCATCACGCTGGCTGAAGCGTACGACTGGCCGGGCATTTTTACGGGGACGGACTGGTTCGTGCTCTCCGGCATCACCCCGGCCCTCTCGCGCACCGCGGCCGCGGTCGCCCGGACGGCCGGGGAGGAGGCCGCCCGGCACGGGGTGAAGGTGGCCTGCGACCTGAATTACCGCAGCAAACTCTGGCAATGGGAGCTGTCGCGGCCGCCGCGCGAACTGGCCACCCGCACCCTGCTCGAGCTGATGCCCTGGGTCGATCTGCTCATCGGCGGCCTGGAGGATGCCGAAGCCCTGCTGCCGCCCCGCCCCGGGGGCTCCCCGGACGAGGTGGCCCGCCGGATTGTCGAAGCGTTTCCCTGGGTCCGCCGGGTCGCCCTGACCCTGCGCCGCGGCCGGTCCGCCAGCTCCAGCGACTTCGGCGGGCTCCTGGACGACGCGACCACCGGCGTCGCCCATCAGGCGCCGGAAGGCCGCCGGTACTCCATCTCCCGTGTCGTCGACCGCCTCGGGGCCGGCGACGCCTTCACGGCCGCCCTCGTTTTCGCCCTGATGACGCCGGAGCTGGCCGCCCCCGCCCCGGCCATCGGCTTCGCGGCCGCGGCCGGCTGCCTGGCCCATTCCATCGAGGGCGACTTCAATCTCAGCACCCGCGCGGAAATCGAGGCGCTGATGCGGGAGGAAAACGGCGGCCGGATCAGCCGCTGAGAAGGCGTGGCCGGCGTCCGGATGTTAAATGACGGCAAATATTCCTTGACCAAAGCCGGGCGATTTTGCTGTATGCGGGCCAGGAATTGGCTTACTGGGACGCCGCCGGCCGTCTCGGCCCGCATCCCGTGACCACATCCACGACTCGCCCATGATCCACCGACCGTTCTCCACCGCCTCCGACCAGCCGATCCGACGCGCCACCCGCCCCGGAATTCTCCTGATGGCGGTGGCCCTGATGTTCTCTCCTGCGGTGTGGGCCCAGGATCCGGGATTCGATCCCGCCCCCCCTCCGGCCGCCCTGCCCGGGCCCATGGTTCAAACGGTGCAGTCCATCGACGTCCGCGCCGCCGGCGGTGCCAGCGTCGACCGCAACCGGGTCCTCTCCAATATGAGCCTGAAGGTCGGCAGCACCTACACCCAGGAAAAAAGCGACGCGGACATCAAAAACCTGATCGCCTCCGGCGTGGCCGCCAACGTCAGCATTATCCCCGAGCCGTCCGGCGACGGCGTGAAGCTGACCGTGATCGTGGAACCCCGGACCAGCCTGGGCGAGGTCGTTTTCCTGGGCAACACCGCCGTCCCCAGCCGCGACCTCGAGCAGGAGATCGATCTCGATCCCGGCTCCATCGTGGACGACGTGAAACTCCAGGAAGCCTCCACCAAGATCCGCGAAGCCTATCAAAAGAAGGGTTTTCCCGACGTCGACATCCGCTACCAGCAGGAAAAAGTTGCGGAAACGGGCTTCACCCGCGTGACGTTCTACATCACCGAGGGGGAGCGCGCGCTGCTCAACGACATCCGCTTCGAGGGCAACACCGTCTTCAGCGCCGGCGAGCTCAAAAAACTCGTCGAGGTCGGTGACCGCGACTGGTGGCGCGTCTGGAACCTGACCAAACGCATCAACTCCGAGAAGCTCGAAAAAGACGTGGCCGCCATCCAGGGGAAATACCAGGACAACGGCTACATGAACGCCCGCGTCATCGCGGTGGAGCGCGTGCCCGTCGGATCCAAGGTGGACGTGATCTTCCGCATCGCCGAAGGCGACAAATTCAACATCTCCGCGGTCGATATCGAAGGGATGAGCACCTACCCGAAGACCGAACTGCTGCCCAGCCTGGAACTCACCGCCGCCGAACCGTATTCCGCCGGATCGATCAAAAGCGACCTCAAGCTGATCCGCGATTATTACGGAGCCCGCGGCTACGCCGACGTCCAGACCACCCCCCGCATCACCCGCAGCGGCCCAGGCCAGCTCGCCGTCAGCTACGCCATCTCCGAAGGCACCCGCTCCTACATCCGCAAGATCAACATCGACGGCAACCAGAAGACCCGCGATGAAGTCATCCGCCGGGAGCTGGCCATCCTCCCGGGCGAGGAATTCAGCACCACCAAACTCGAGGTCTCCCAGAAGCGGCTGCAAAACCTCGGCTACTTCGAGACGCCGGACAAAGGCGGCGTGGAGTTTTTCCCGACCGACACCGACACCCCGGGCTACAAGGACATCAACATCACCGTCCGCGAAAAATCCACCGGCCAGGTCCAGTTCGGCGTCGGCTTCAGCAGCATCGACAGCCTGATCGGCATCATCGAGCTGCAACAGACGAACTTCGACCTCTGGAACTGGCCGAACTTCACCGGTGCCGGCCAGAAGTTCCGCACCCGCGTCCAGTATGGGGCCAAGCGCCGCGACTTTGCCGTCGAATTCACCGAGCCCTGGTTCATGGGCGAACGCCTCGCCTTCGGCACCGAACTCTTCTACCGCGAGATGCTCTATTTGTCGGACTACTACGACCAGGCCAACGTCGGCGGCGCCCTCAGCCTGACCAAACCCGTCGGCGAACACAGCCGGCTCCGCGGGGAATACCGCCTGCAAAACATCACCATCGACGACATCGCCTCCAATGCCAGCGACCAGATCCGCCAGGAGGAGGGCGATTACGTGACCAGCACCGCCGGCCTGTCCTACACCTACGACACCCGCGACGTCCTCCTCGGCCTGACCCGCAAGGGCCACAAGCTGACCTTCGACGCCGCCGTCTCCGGCCTCGGCGGCGACGTCGAGACCTACGACGTCGGCATCTCCGGCGCGAAATACTTCAGCCTGCCGTTCGACACCGTCTTCAAGCTTGAAGGCGCGATCGAGAGCATCGACAACTGGGGTGGCGACGGCGTGCCGATCTTCCAGCGCAAATTCCTCGGCGGTGCCAACAACCTCCGCGGCTTCGACTACCGCGATGTCGGACCCCGGGACGACATCGGCGAGCCACTTGGCGGCCGCACCTCGACCTACCTCACCGCCGAGTACAACTTCCCGCTCTTCTGGAATTTCCGCGGCATCGTCTTCGCCGACATCGGCATGGTCTCGGATTCCTTCACTGACTTCGGGGGTGACTGGAACTCGGACGTGGGCGTCGGCCTCCACCTCTACAACATCCTGCCCCAGGGCCCGATCCGCGTCGAAGTCGGCATCCCGGTGCAGGCCGATGAGGAGAATGACAACGGAGCCCGCTTCAACTTCAACATCGGCTACCAGTTCTAACCCGCCCCATTTGCGCTCCCCACGGCCCCGTCTGAGAATGGCGGTTCTGGCCGTTGCGCGGCCTCAAACCGCCAGTACCATCGGGCTTCTACTCCACTCCATGAAACACGTTTCCCTCGTCTCCGCTGCCCTCGCCGCCGCCCTGTGGCTCGGCGCGGCCGCCCCCGTCGCCGCCCAAGGCTCCTTCAAGATCGGCATCATCGACATGAAGCGGGTCTTCTCCGAGTACTACAAGACCAAGGATGCCGAAAAATCGGTCAATGACGGCAAGGAGGCGGCCAAGAAGCAGCTTGACGAACGCAACGCCAAATACCGCGACCTCATCGGCAAGTGGCAGGAGTCGCAAAAACTCATCAACGACCCCGCGATCAGCGAAGAGCTGCGCGCCCAGAAGCGCAAGGAGGCCGAGGAGCTTTCCTCCGAGGCCAAAAGCCTCGAGCGCGAGATGGCCGAGTTCCGCCAGCGCCGCGAAACCCAACTCCAGGAGCAGGTCACCCGCGTCCGCAAGGGCATCCTCGACGAAATCAAGGTGCTCGTCGAGCGCAAGGCTAAGGACGCCAATTACGACCTCGTGTTCGACAAGTCGGGCATGGGCGTCAATGGCGTGCCGTTCCTCCTGTTTTCCAAGGATGCGGTCGACTTCAGCCAGGACATCGTCACTGAGCTGAACAAGGACGCGCCAAAGGAGGAGGCCAAGCCCGCCGCCCCGGCCGCCGCTCCCGCCGCGCCCGCGGCTGGTAAGAAGAAGTAAGCCCGGTGGCGGCGGTCGCCGCCCCGGTTTGCAGCGCCACCGCGGAACGGGCCTCTGCCGGCCCGCTCCCGGCCGGCCGGTTTCTCCGGCTGGTGCTGCGCTCACCCAATCCATCATGCCCCTGACGGTTTCCGAACTCACCTCCCTGCTGGGGGCCACCCTTCTCTCCGGCCGCGGGGACACCGTTTTCATCGGATGTAATTCGCTGACGGAGGCGGGCCCGCAGGACCTCAGTTTTTTCGGCAACGAGAAATACCTGCCCGCCCTGCGTGCCACCCGCGCCGCCGTGGTGCTGGTGCCCGATGCGGCTCCCCCCGGATTCGCCGAGCAGTTTCCGCACACCGCGCTGGTGGCGGTGCCCAACCCCTCGCTGGCTTTCGCGTACATCATGGCGCGGCTCGCGCCCCCCGCCCCCGCCTTCCGTCCGGGAGTGCACCCGTCCGCCGTGGTGGATCCGGACGCCGACTTCGATCCGGCGCTCGTCTGCATCGGACCGCACGTGGTGATCGAAAGCGGCGTGACCATCGGTGCCGGCACAGTGATCGGGGCCGGCTGTTTCCTCGGCGATGGCGTGGCGGTCGGAGCGGACTGCGTGCTGCATCCGCGCGTGACCATTTTGCGCCAATGCCGCCTGGGCGACCGGGTCATCCTCCATCCCGGCGTGGTCATCGGGGCCGACGGCTTCGGCTTCGAACAGACGGAGGACGGCCGCCGCGAAAAAATCCCCCAGATCGGCACCGTCGCGCTGGACGACGACGTTGAAATCGGCGCGAACACGTGCATCGATCGCGCCCGCTTCGGCCAGACCCGCATCGGAGCCGGCACCAAGATCGACAACCTTGTCCAGATTGCCCACAACGTCGTCATCGGAAGGAACTGCGTGGTCGCCGGCCTGACCGGCATCGCCGGCAGCGCGCGCCTGCACGACGGCGTGACCATCGCCGCCCAAGTGGGCGTGGCCGGCCATATTGAAATCGGCTCCGGCGTGGTCATCACCGGCCAGTCCGGGGTGGCCAAAAGCATGCTCCAGCCCGGCGTCTACATGGGCGACCGCGCCGAACCCATTCGCAAAATGCTCCGGATCATGGCCGCCGTGCATCAGTTGCCGGAATTGGTCCAGCGCCTCCGCGCCTTGGAGAAGACGGCCGGCAAGGCCCCCTGACTTTTTATGAAACACATTTCCACCGAGGCGGCCCCGGCCGCCATTGGCCCCTACTCGCAGGCCGTCAGCACTGGAGCCGGCGCGGCGGGGGCGCTCATCTACACCAGCGGCCAGCTCCCCATCGATCCGGCCACCGGTGCCTTTGCCCCCGGAGGCATCGCCGAACACACCGCCCAGGTGCTGCGCAACCTGCAGGCGGTGCTCGGAGCGGGCGGCAGCAGTCTCGGCCAGGTCGTGAAAACCACCGTGTTCCTCAAAGACATGAATGATTTTGCCGCCATGAATGCGGTCTATGCCACATTTTTCACGGAGTGCCCACCGGCCCGCTCGACCGTCGAGGTGGCCCGCCTGCCGAAAGACGCCCTGGTCGAAATCGAAGCCATCGCCCAACTTTCCTAGGCCGCTCCGGATTGTCGGGCGGCGGGCGGTGAGGCCACCCTGCGTGCAGGCACCCTTGCCGCCCTCCTCATTCGATCACCATCCGCGCTGCGGGCTTGTCAGGCGCGGGGCATGGCAGTAAACACCCGGGATGTCATGCGGTCGCAGTGCACGCTGGGTGGTGGGACGGGGCCTGCTGGCCCTGTGGTTCATGCTGGCCGCGGCGGGCGCGTCGGCGCAGGGCCCTCCCGTGCCCGCGTCTCCGCCCGATGGCCTGCATGACGACTCCAGGGTGCTGAGCGCGCCGCAGCGGGCCGCAGCGGTACGCGCGGTCGCTTCCGCGCGCGCCGCCGGCGTGGACCTGTACGTGGCCATCTACGGCTTCATCATGGGCGAGACCATCGAGAACCGGGCGGAACGGCTGAAGGAGGCCTGGTGCCCGAACGGGGCCAGCCTGCTCGTGGTGGCGGACATCAGCACCAACCAGTGCACGTATCTCTCCCACGTCTCCGAAACCGAGTGGCTGAGCACCACGGAACTGCAGCGCATTTTCACCGAATCCAGTGCCATCGCCGCCGCCACGGAAGGGACCGAAAGCGGCGACAAAATTCTCTCCGTCATCGAAAACCTGGCACCGCGACTGAGCGCCGCCATGGAGAAGCACCGCGAGCTGACCCGTTACCGGATCAGTCCGCGCGCCTGGAGGGTCTTCACCGCCGTGGCCCTGGCCGCCCTGGCCCTGCTGCTGCTGTCCGCCCTGGCCCGCTGGTGCTTCCATCGCCTGCGGCGGGCGGCCACTCCCGTGCCGGCGTATTTCCCCACCGTGGCGGTGGGCGAGCGCTTTGGTGCTGCCTTTGGCGGCGGGGTCATCGCGGAAGTCTCGTTCGGCACCCAGGACCAATCCTGAGTGGTCTTCGCGGCCGCCACGCCCCGGGCGCGGGCGGCTCCGGATCGTGGCGGCCTGCGCCGGCAGGCGGGGGTGCTCACGCCGCTTCACGCCCGGGCCGCGTCCTTTCTCCGGCGCACGCCCCGCGCGCGCCCTCCCGCCGGCGTGGCTCAGGATCAAACCCCGGCGGCCGCGGACTGGAGGTGACGGGCGATGTCCAGGGCGTCGGTCTCGGAGAGCGGCAGCACCGTGGTCAGGCCGGCGTGCCACGGGCCCATCACCGTGGGCACGCTGATCAGCGAAAGCACCTGCCCCGCGCCGAGGGTGAGATGAACCATCGCGCCGCCGCCGGCCCCCGGGAGGTGCCGGCGGGCTCTGGCCGCGGCCTCGGCCAGCACCGCCGCCGCCGCCAGCAACTGGTCGCCACCGCGGAATTCCACCAGCGCCTGGCCCTGGTCATCGGCCACAAAAAGCGCCTCCGGCGCAAAGGATTCGTTGAGCCAGTCCGCGAGCGCCCGCACCCGCACCGGCAGCGAGCCGAGCGGGACCGCGAATGGCAGGGCCGCGGGACCACCCGGCGGGGCTGCGGGCACCAGGCCATTGCGCTCGGCCCGGGCCCGCAGCGCGCTCAAGCGGCCGCGCAGGAACCGCGGGGGGACGGCGTTGGCCGCCTCGTCCTGTTCCACAGCCGCACCCGCCGGGTCGGCAACCGCGGACAGGCCCGGATCATGGGGCAGGGGGTGGCAGAGGGTTTCGGCCGCGGCGGCGGCGGCCTCCACATCAATCCATGAGCCGAGTAGGGATGAGCGCGTCATCAGGTGCATGCAGGCGGAGGCGGGCCTCGAGTTCAGCGGCCAGTTGGTCGAAGACGACGGCGGACGCGGGCGGGTTCGCGTACAGCAGGCCCAGCGGGACCCCCAGCCCGCTGGCCTTGAGGAAGAGGGGGTCCCGCGGCACCACGCTCTCAAACATCAGGCGGGGCGGGATGATCTGCCGCAGTTCGCGCACGACTTCCGCGCTTTCGTGCTGGCCGTGCTGCATCATCGTCAGCAGCAGGCCGGCGAGCTGAATCCGCGCGCCCTGCTGGCGCAGGTGCTGGAGGGCGCCGAGCATCTGCGGCAGCGAACGCACCCCGAGCGGTTCGGCCTGCTGCGGGACCAGCGCATAATCCACCACGCGCAGCACGTCGGAGGTGTAGCCGGTCAGCCCGGCCGGAGTATCGACAATCACCAAATCCAGGCCGGTGGCGGCCAGCGCGTCCAGCATGCGGGTCAGCGCGGGGCGCGCATCCTCGCCGGGAGGCTTCATTTCGAAAAAATTATCGAGCTGGCCGGCTGGCAGGATTTTCAGCTCGGGCAGCCGCGTGTGCAGGATAAACTCCGTGCCATCCCGGCCGGTCCGCAGGGCATCGTAAAATCCCGGGCATTTCCGCGCCTTTTCGGAGAGCGACAGGCCCACCGACCCCTGCGGATCGGTGTCCAGCAGGAGGGTGGACCATCCGCGCCGGGCTAGGGCGTAGGCAAGGTTGACCGCCACGGTCGTCTTGCCGACGCCGCCCTTCTGACTGGTGATGGCGAGTGAGATCATGCAGCTGGGTGCGGGCCATGGCCCGCTCCTCGAAGCCCCAACCTAGCGGGCGCCCGCCCGTCCCGCACCGAAAAATCCGGTCTTCCCCCGAGAAATTTTTTCCCGCCGCCGCGGGGCCCCCGGAATCCCGAGAGAATCAGGTTGACCCTGATCCCATCACCGCGCTCCAATCGGACATGCCCAGCATCCCATCATCCCCGTATTTCAGTCCACTCCCAGCCCGGCATTGGGCCATGGCCCTCAGCCTGCTGGCCGCCGCAACCGGCTGGGCGGCGAGCCCGGAGGACGCCGCCGACCCCGCCAAAGTCGATGCCGATTACGCCCTGCAAGGCGAATATGCGGGAGAACTGGCCTCGGAAGCCTGGGGCGTGCAGATCATCGCCCTGGGCTCGGGCAAATTCGACACGGTCGGCTACGCTGGCGGCCTGCCCGGCGCGGGCTGGGACGGCAATCGCGCCTCGCTGGTCCGCGGCACCGGCGAACTGAAGGACGGCGTGTTCACGCTGAGCGCCGCCGACGGCCGGTTCGCCGGCACCGTCAAAGACGGGCTGATCTCGGTCACCGAAGCCGGCTCGGCCGAGATCGGGAAACTCAAGCGCATCGTGCGCAAAAGCCCGACCGAGGGAGCCGAGCCGCCGGCCGGGGCGGTCGTGCTGTTCGACGGCAAAAACGTCGACGCGTGGCGTGACGGCGCGCGCATGACCGAGGAGGGGCTGCTGAACGGCGGTGCCACCAGCCGCCAGGAATTTCAAAACTTCCGCCTGCACGTGGAATTCCGCACGCCGTACAAACCGGCCGCCCGCGGCCAGGACCGGGGCAACAGCGGCGTGTATTCTCAGGGCCGGTATGAAGTGCAGGTGCTCGACTCCTTCGGGCTCAAGGGCGAAAACAACGAGGCCGGCGGCATCTACTCCGTCGCCGCCCCGTCGCTGAACATGTGCCTGCCGCCCCTGCAATGGCAGACGTACGACCTCGATTTCACCGCGGCCACATTTGACGCCGCCGGCCAAAAGACCCAGGACGCCACCCTGACCGTCCGCTACAACGGGGTCGTCGTGCAGGAAAAAACCAAACTCCCCCACGCCACCACCGCGGCCCCGGTCGCCGAAGGCCCCGCGCCTGGGCCGCTCTACCTCCAGGAACACGGCAACCCCGTTCGCTTTCGCAATGTCTGGATCATCCCCCAATAAACCCCTGCGCCTGTCCCCGCGCCGGACCTGGCCCGCCCGCCTCCGCCAGCGCCGGTCCCGGGCCCCCAGACCAGCCACCCGCCATCTTGCTTTTGATTCCGATTCCACTACTATCCTACCCGCCGCCAGCCTTCATTGCCCCACGTCCATGCCCACCACCGACTTCCCCTACAATCCCATCGCTCTTCCCGGCCAGGCCTTCACCCTGTGGCTGCCTGGCCAGCGCCGCAGCCTGACCACCGCCCCCGCCCCGGAGGCTCCCCCGATCATCCCGCGCGGCCCAATCAGCCTGCCCGGCCTCGCCCACTCCCTGTGGACGAAAAAACCGGTCGCTCCAGCTCCCGTGGCCGCGGCCGCTCCGGTGCCAGCTCCACTGGTTGCGGCGGCAGCCGCTCCGGTGCCCGTCAGCACGGTGAAGGCCGCCGCCGCTGCCGTGGCCGCCGCCCCGGCACCGGCTCCACTGGTTGCCGCCGCGGCCGCCCCGGCCGCCCCGGCACCAGTCAGCACGGCGAAGGCCGCGGCCCGCAACGCCGCCCCGATCAGCCTTCCCGGCCGCCAGTTCACCGTGTGGACGCGCCCGGCCGCCGCGCCCCGCGCCGCCGCCGCGAGTGCCGCTCCGTCCGCCGCGAGTGCCGCTCCGTCCGCCGCCGCGTCCGGCGGTGGCGGCCCGTTCTCCACCTCGGGCCTGCTGAAGCTCGTCGCCTTGGTCGTGCTCGCTGGCCTCGCCTACACCTTCTGGGAAAAAGCCACCCAGCTCGACACCGAGAAAAAAGCCCTCGCCGGACAGCTGAGCACCGCCGCCGCTGATAAGACCGCCGTCGAGACCAAGGCCGCCGCCGAGCGGGCCGCGGCCGCCGAACAACTCGCCGCCGCCCGCCAACAGTCCGGTGCCTTGGAACAAACCCTCGCCGCCACCGAAGCCGCGAAGAAGGCCGCCCTCGACCAACAAGCGGTGCTCGAGCAAAAAGTCACCGCCACCGAGCAGCAGATGATCGCCATGCAGAAGGAGGCCGCCGCCACCGCCGCCGAACTGCAGAAGAATCTGGCCGCCATGAACAAGGCCCGCGACGAGGCCCAGAAAACCGCCGAGGCCCGCCAGGCGGACCTAGCCGCCAAACAAGCAGCCCTCGCCACCGCCGAAAAGGCCATCAAAACCGCCGAAGAACGCGCCGCCGCCTACGACAAAAACGCCGCCGACGCCCGGGCCGCCAACGAGCAGCTCCAGAAGGAGCAGGAAACCGTGCGCGCCGACGCCGAGAAGGCCAAAGCCGCCGTGGAGGCCGCCACCCGCGACAAGGAAGAACTCCGCAAGTCCGTGGAAGCCCTCGTCACCACCATCAAGGAGCTCGAAAAATCCCTCGAAGACGCGAAGAAAGCGGCCGCCGGCCAATAAAAGCCGCGCGTCTCTCCGCCGCGCCGGCAGGCCGGCTCGCGCCACCCACGCCGGCCGCCCCGCCGGGGCCTCGCAAGGGCAAAGTCACTCTGGGCGGCCACTTTCCGCTTCCCAGCGGCCTGCTTTCCGCTCTATAGGAGAGGCCCTACACCATGGGTGCCTGTGTTGTTGAGTTGGCGCAGGCGGTGTCGCATGAATTGCCGGACACCGCCATTTTTGGCCGTCATGAAGACTCGACCGTCCGGCTCCCGGATGTGCGGGTCTCCCGCCGCCATGCCATGATCCGCAAGCAGGACGAGGATACCTGGTGGTTCTACGACCTCGGCAGCTACAACGGTTCGTATCTCAACGGAAGGCGCGTCACCACCACCTGCCCGCTGGCGCGCGGCGACATCATCACGATTTGCGACACTCAGTTCCGCTTTGATTTCCTGTCCTCGGGAAAGACCGGCCGCATCCCTTACATGGCGCTGTCCGCCCAGGCCGGCCCGCCCACCCAGGAACTGACGATCGCTCCGATGATCGTGCTGGTCAGCGACATCAAGGGCTTCACGCTGCTTTCGGAAATCCTCGCGCCTGAAGACCTCGCCCAGGCCATCGGCACCTGGTATGGCGCGTGCGAGCACATCATCGGCACCCACGGTGGTGCCATTGACAAGTTCATCGGCGATGCCGTGCTGGCCTACTGGACGGACATTTCCGCCCACGCGCGCGCCGAGGCCCTGAACGCCTCCAAGGCCCTCCGCCAGGCGACCTACGACATCCACGACTCGATGCGCGGCGTCTTCGAAGCGGCCGGCGGCGAGTTTTCCTGCGGCGTGGCCCTGCACCTTGGCGAGGTCTCGCACGGCGTGCTTTCGCCCGGAACCCTGACCATGCTCGGCGATGCCGTGAACACCGCCTTCCGCATCCAAAACCTGACCCGCTCCCTTGGCAGCGACGTGCTGGCCAGCGGCGTGTTTTTCGAGGCTCCGCCCGGCTGGCTTCAGGGCAAGAGTTACTGCACCCCCCTGGGTGCCCACGAACTCCGGGGCAAAACCTCCAGCATCGATCTGTACGCCGTGGACAGCTGCCCGGCCGACTATCGCTGACCACCCCATGCCCGAAACCCCGCCTCCGTCGCCGCCCAAAACGAGGAAAAAAGAAGGCTGGATGGGCGTGTGCTTCACTGCCGTCCTCTGCGCGATCTTTCTGTGGTGGTGGCTGCAGCCCGCCCCGCTGACCGCCGAAACCGAACGCAGCCCGCTGTACTGGGCCGGCCTCGCCCGCGAGCACCTCGGTGCGGCAGAGCCCACCCTGGCCATGCACCTCGAGATCATCATGATCGCCGAAGGCCTCCGCGAACGCGGCCAGCAGGCCGTCGCCGCAGCCCTCGAAGCGGACTGGCTGCCCCCGTCCTGGCCGGCCGGCACCCCGGCAGCCTCCCCCACGGCTGACGGCGCTGCGCCGCCCGCCGCGAGGCCCCCGGAACTCGCCCCGCTGGCCGCCCGGCTCGCCGAGGCGGCCGCCGCGCTCGACGCCCTCGACATCGAACACGGCCAGTCCGTCCTCCGGGAGGCCGCGGAGGCCGCCGCCGCCCTGACCGAACCGCTCCGCGCCGAGGCGCTCTGGCTCGTGACCGCCCGTCAGGCCCGGAACAGCCTGACCGCCGAGGCGGCCCGGACTCGGCAACTGCTGGCCGCCGCCCCCGCCACCGGCGGGTTTCCCGACTGGCTCGCCGACGAGTTGCTGGAGGCGGAAATCATCGCGCCTCTGACCGCCTCCCTGCACCAGCAGCCGGCCGGCACCCCGGCGGTGCTCCGCCTCGCTGGAGAATGGCGGGCCATGGTGCGGGCCCGGGCCGCCGTGCGCGAGCAAAGCCTGCTCAGCCGTGACGGCCCCGCGGCCGATGCCTCGCTCCCGCCCGCCACTGGGGTGCAGGAGCTGCGACAGGCCGTCGAGGCCAACCAGCTCGGCCACGCCCGCCGCCTCGCCGCGAACAATCCCGCCGCCCAACTCGCCGTCGCCCGCCTGCTCGTCTGGTTGTCCGCGCCCGCCCCCTAAGCCGAAAAAGGAGCCGCCCGCCGGCCAGGGTGCCCGACCATCGCGCGACCCGGAGGCACCGGGCCCGCCGCCCTGGAACGGCGTGTCGTGCTCAGGGCCGCTGGGTGAATCGCAGCCGGACCAGTCCGACTCCCGCGGTCGGCGGCACCGGGGTGGCCTGCCGGAGCCGGACGCTTTCGGTGCCGTCGCCATGATCCACGGGCGGCCCGTCCTCCATCATGGTGGCCGGCTGCCAGGCGCCGGCGTCGCGGCTGACCTCGGCGCTGATGTCCACGTCGAGCAGATTTTTGGCTCGGCGATAGGTCACCCTCAGGTAGACCGCTCCGCCCGTGTTCTGCAGGCTGGCGTGTAGCCAGGCGCCGGTCCGGCCGCCGGAACGCGGGTCTTGCCCGAGGGCGTATTCGGCCAGATTCGCAAGGTCGTCCCCGTCCGGATTGCCGGACGGGCCGCCGATGAGCGGATCGTCGCGCTCGGCCGCGGTGAAGCGGTTTTGCCAGAAGGCGAAGACCTGGCCGGGGGCCGCGGCGCCCCCCGGGCTGCCGCCGGGCACCAGGCTCACGCCCCAGCGGGTGCGCTGGCCCCAGTCGGCGTGGCCGGTGCCGGCCTCGTCCAGCATGACCAGCGCATGGCCGTGGTCCTCGGCCCAGGGATACCACGCGTCATTGTACGAGAAGTCGAGCACGGTCTCCCCCAGTCCGTCGATGAGCTGAAGCCTCTCCCCGTCATTGTTGAGGCGTCCGGTCCAGCTGCCCACGACCGCGCCCGGGCCGGGATGGCGCAGGGCGAGGGCGGCCGGACGGGGCGAAAGCACGAGCCGCGCCCCCGGAGCCAGGGTGGTGCCGGCGGGCAGGGTGAACTCGATGCCCTCGACAAAGCGGGCTCCGCCCAGATCGAGCTCCGCCGGGCCGGTGTTGACCAGTTCGAGGAATTCGAAGTCGGAGGCAACCACTCCGGGCAGCACGGCGGCTTCCGAAGGAGTGGGGTCGGCCGGGGCGTAGTGGATCTCGGACACGCGCAGCCACTGCTGCGCGGGGGTGGGGGCGGGCGGCCAGGACGTGGTCGTGATCATCGTGCCGCCGGCGGTCCGCAGCTCGAGCGTTGCGCCCCGGGCGGAGAGCTGCCCTTCATAGCCGGAAACGACGAAGCGCTTTTCCCCGGCTTTTGGGCTGACGGTGCGGGCGCGGAAGCCGACGGCGTCGCGGGCGACATAGAGTTTGTTGCGGTCCGGATCGGCGGTGGTGGCGAGGGTGGCCGACGGGATCACCGTGCCCGGGGGGAAGGTGAAATCCACCCCGCCGGAAACTGTCCAGCCGCCGATTTCCACCGCGTAGTTGTTGGGATTGACGACGGTAAAGTATTCCTGGTGCTGGCTGTCCGGCAGGCCCGGGTTGAATTCCACCGCGCCCAGGGTCATCGGGGGCGCGGGCGGCTGGGCCGGCGGGAGCGACGGGCCATAGGTGGTGTACAGAAATGTGCGGCGCTGGGGCACGTATTCGGTGATCCGGCGGTTGACCTCCTGAGCCATGGTGAAGGCGGCAAAGGGCGAGACGCTGTTGGGCGCTCCCGACAGCCTCCACGCGGCCGCGCCCCATTTCGCGCGGTCCAGCGCCGCGTCGGACACCGCCACGCCGGGGGGATCGATCACGGCCAGCCAGCGGTTGAAATGGATCACATGCCAGTCGTCCGGGCCGCCGGGCGGCGAGAGAAACTGGTCGCGCAGTGTGCGCAGCCGGCGCAGATACATCTGGGTGATGGCGGGTGATCCGCGGAATCCGAAGTCCCAGAATTTGTTGCCATTGCCGGCGGCTCCGGTCGGGCTGACGGCGTTGGTGGCATAGACGCGGTCGTTGAAATAGTTGAAGTCCGAGGTCCAGACGCGTCCGAAGGACAGGTCCAGATCCCACGGGAGCAGCTGCCATTCGCCGGTCCCCGTGGTGTTCCGGTAGACGTAATAATTCTTGTGCGCGACGTCGGTGGCGCTGGTCATGGTGTAGGCGGCCAAGTGATTGACGGTCGCGGGCAGGTTGACGTTGTCGAAGCCGTAACGGAGCAGGGCTTCGCCGGTCTGGGCCAAGCCGGAGGCGACCGCATTGAGGTCCGCGGCATTTTCGGTCCGGCGGGTTTTTTTCTCGTAGCCGCTGCCGCCGGGCGGGAGGTTGGGCACGACATAATTGTACATCTTGTAGAGCGCACCCTCGGGATTGAGGCCGGCGCGCTCAAGGTACCCCTCGTCGGCATCCTCCACCACCTCCGCCACCGCGAAGAACTGGCCATTGCGCTGGACCCGCACCGGATAGGCGAAGTGGGCGGCCACGCCGGCGTCGCGCAAAAGCTGATAGGCCATGGTGGAGTGCACCTTGGTCTTGTCGGCGTAGTTGGTCAGCAGCTTCAGGTCGGCCACCCGCGGCTGGTCCTGCTGCCAGCGGAAAAAGTGGTCGGTGGGAAAGTCCAGGTTGTAGCTTCTTTTGGGGAAGCCGCTGGTGCTCTGGCCGTGAATGTCGGCCCCGACGTTGTCGTAGAACTCGCTCCCATGGGCGAGGCTGATCCGCACGCGGGTGCTGGTGTCCGGGTTGACGCCCGGGGCCATGAACCAATGGATGACGGGCAGCTGGCTGCTTTCCAGCGAGGGGTCCCGGGCCACCGTGCCATGGTAGATCTGCGAGTCATTGGGCACGTTGTGGGGCGGGGCGAAACCCATCAGACTGGCGGTGTCCTGCGCGGTGACGCGCCAGCGCACCATCTCTCCCGGTCCCAGGGTCACCCCGGTGATCACCCCGGTGTGGACGCCGTCGCCGGCCATCGCGTCGCCGGCCTGGCCGTCGTCCCGCATGGGAGCGGAGGCCTCGGCATCGAACATGCGCCGCCAGTACAGGGTGGCCCCGGCCACGGGGTTTTTGGTCGGCACGATCCGCGCGGTTACGGGCAGGGTGAAGGGGCCGGGGGCGGGGGCGGGCGGGTTTTCGGTGAGGTCGAGCACCAGCGGAGGGATGGTGGCGGAGCCGGTGCCGTTGGGCAGGCCGGGCGTGGGCGCGGTGAAGTACACCGCCTGGGTACCGGCCGGCATCGCGGTGTCCACCACCAGTTCCGGCACCCAGAGGGCGTCGCTGGCCGCCGCCAGGGCCGTGTTCAGGCCGTGGATGGCCAGCACGTTTTCGCCCGCCACCAGCTGCGCGGACGCCCCGAGCGCGAACTCCCGGAACCCAACGGCCGCCGCATCGGTGTTGGTCTGCGTCGCAAGGTCATTCCAGGCCAGGGGACGGTCCTCCGGGGCGTTGGCGGTCGCCACTGGCACGCCATTGAGGTAGGCCAAAAAACCATCGTCGTACTTCATGCGCAGCCGCAGGTTCGAGTGCGCGGCCGGGTCGGCGAGGGTGAAGGTCGTGCGCATCCAGAGCGAGGTGCGGCCCGCGTCATGGAGGATGGTCCGCACGTTGCCCCCGTCGGCGAGGTGGCGTTGGAACGCCGACGAGCCGGCGGTGGCGTACCCGAGGCCCACGGTCTGCAGGCGCGGGGCGGCCGTCGGCGTGGAGGTGTTTTTGGTCTGGAGGGTCACGCTGCCCCAGGCCGCATCCGGGGCGTAGCCGCCGAGAAACCAGGCGGCCGCGGCGGTGGCGTCGGCGGGTGCCAGGAAACGCACCACGCTGCCGGGCCCGACCAGCCGGTCCTCGGTCACTCCGCCATTCATCCCGTAGCTCACATCGCCGGTCTGGGGCGGATATGACGGCGCATACTCATGCGCAATGGTGGCACCATCGCGCCGGACCAGGGCGAGATAGTCGCCGCTGCCACCCAGCTTGAAATTCGTGTGCAGCGGCAGCGCCGGATCGCGCCGGTCCTTGTCGGAGCACCAGATCACCAGGTGCTGCCCCGCCCCCAGCTCCACCGGCGGGAGCGTCCATCGGCGCAGGTTGTCCGGCGTGTCGGTGAGCGACCAGCCGCCAAGATTGACGGCGGCGGCCCCGGCATTGTGCAGCTCCACCCAGTCCTCGTAACTCTTGTCCTCGTCCACCATCGGCAGGTTGCCCGCTTTTCTCGAGGCGTTGTTGATGGCCATAAATTCGGAAATGACCACGCTTTCCTGCGCGCCGGCGCGCCCGCCGGCGCCGAGCAGTATTCCGAGCACTGGAGCGAGCCACCACCGAAGCGCGGCAGAATGTGAGCAGAGACGATTCATGGGGGAAGCAGAGGGGTTCAGGAAACGGCCGGGGACGTCCGTTCAGGGTACCTCGGACTTGGCACGCCCACCACGACCCTCCTGAAATCAAGGACTGATTCGACCACAGGCGCGCCCGCCGCGTCAAGCCCCAACGCTCCGGCCCCTTGCACCCGTGCCTCCCCGGGTGCAGCTTCGGCCGCATGGGTGGAGGATTTTGGGATGGGCAGGTTGCGCCCCGCATTATCGGCTGCTGCTGCGGCCGATCGTTCATCGCCGAGCAGCGCCGCCAGGTGGTGCCGCGGGCCCGCGGCCGGGTGCTCGAACTGGGCGTCGGCGCGGGCTCCAATTTTCAGCTCTACGACCCCGGCCGCGTCTCCTCCGTGGTCGGCATCGAGCCGTCCGCGGTGATGCGCGCCCGGGCCGCCGCCGCCGGACGGGCGGCGGGGCTGGAGGCCGAAGTGATCGACGCGGTGGGCGAATGCCTGCCTTTCGACGAGGCAGGCTTCGACACCGTGGTGACGACCTACACTCTCTGCTCGGTTGCCTCGCCGGAGCGGGTGCTGGCGGAGGCGCGCCGCGTGCTCAAGCCGGGCGGGACCCTGCTGTTCCTGGAGCACGGACGGGCACCCGACGCGGGCGTGCACGCCTGGCAGCGCCGGATCGAGCCGCTCTGGAAGCGCGCCCTGGGCAACTGCCACCTCACCCGCCCCGTGACCGGTGCCATCGAGGCCGCCGGCTTCCGCCTGACCCACCACGCGGCCCACCACGTCCAGCCGCTGCCCCGCTGGGTCGGCTGGACCGAATGGGGCGAGGCGAGGCCAGTCTGATCGGGCCGGCCGCTTCGCGCCCCCGCCGGGCTACGACCGCTTCGCTTTGTCGAACTGGGCGTCGAAGACGATGTTGCTCGACGGGAAGTCGACGCGTTTGCAGTAGGCGCAGCTTTCGGCGGCACCGAACTCGCGGTCCATACCGCCGTCTTCCCACTCGACGCTCAGCGGGCCGGCATAACCGATGTCGTTGAGCGCCCGGATGATTTTTTCGAAGTTGATGTTGCCGCGGCCGACGGACTTGAAGTCCCAGAAGCGGTTGGGCTGGTGGAAATCGACATGGCCGCCGAAGACGCCGGCCTCAGTCGGGCGGTCGCTCCAGGCCACGTCCTTCATGTGGACGTGGAAAATGCGGTCGTGGAACTTGCGGATGAAGCCGACGTAATCGACCCCCTGGTAGCCGAAGTGCGACGGGTCGTAGTTAAAGCCGAAGGCGGGATGGTAGTCGAGCGCCTGGAGGGCGCGCTCGGCGGAGGCGATGTCGAACGCGATCTCGGTCGGGTGGACTTCCAGCGCATATTTGATCCCGAGTTTCTGGTACTCGTCGAGGATCGGTTTGAAGCGGGTGGCGAAATCCTTGTAGCCGGCCTCGATCTGGCCCGGCAACACGGGCGGAAAGGAATAGACGAGGTGCCAGATGCTGGAACCGGTGAAGCCGTTGACCACTTTCACGCCGAAGCGGGCGGCGGCCTGGGCGGTTTTGATCAACTCCTCGGCGGCGCGCTGGCGCACGCCCTCGGGATTTCCGTCGCCATAGATGTACTCCGGCAGGATGGTCTGGTGGCGCGCGTCGATGTTGTCGCACACGGCCTGACCGACGAGGTGGGTGGAAATGGCGAAGCACTTGAGCCCGGCGTCGTCGAGCGCTTTGCGTTTGGCGTCGCAGTACGCCTGGTCGGCCTTGGCGACTTCAAAATGGTCGCCCCAGCAGGCGAGTTCGACCCCGTCGTACCCGAAGGCCTTGGCTTTCTGAAGGATGGTGGTGAAAGGAAGGTCGGCCCACTGGCCGGTGAAGAGGGTGACTGGGCGGGGCATGATGGTGGTTGGGTTGCAGGGTGATGGATCGGAGGGGGAAAAGCGGCGCCGGCAGCGGGGAGGAGGTGATGATTTCCGCGACGTCCGGCGATGGCAATGGGAAAAGTGCCGCGAGCCGCGCCGGCTTCGGGGCAAATGCGCCCGCCCCGGAGCGGGGATTGACACACGCGGCGTAAACCTTAACTTGTCCCGACTATTTGGGCGGCTGGGCGCGGAGGGCGCGGCGGCCCGGTGCATCCATGAGCTCAGAAACGTATACCTTCGCATGCCCGGTCTGTGCCGTGCGGTTGAGCGTGCCGAAGGCCCTGGCCGGCGTCCGCGGCCCGTGTCCACAGTGCCATCATGAGATCACCGCCCCGGAGCCAGAGCCTGCCCTGGTGGCGGCCGCGGCCGCGCCGCCGGAGGCCGCGTTCGAAGATGAGCCTCCGCCCGATCCGCCCGCGCCGGCGGTTCCGGAGCCGGTGGCTGAACTGCCGAAATCCCGCGGGCTCGGCGAATCATCCGTGGTGGCTCCAGCTCCGGCTCCGCCGCCGCCTGCGGGCACCGGTGAAATGTTCCGCGCCGCCGGAGCGGAGCCGCCTCCACTGCCTCGGGCTTCGGAGCCGGCCGCGTCCATGGCCGCACCTCCGGATCTGCCGGTCGCGCCCAGCCCGCCCGAGCGGCTCGTGCGCAGCGGGGATCTGGGCTGGCGGGAGCCAGGGGAGGGGATGCAATCCGTGGAGCCCGTGGCCGAGCCCCGGGGCCGGCCAGCACCCGCTGCGCGCCGCTCCCCGCTGAAGGCCCTGGTGGCGATCATGCTCCTGCTGGGGCTGCTCGCCGCTGCCGGACTGAATCTGCTGCCCGCTGCCTCGCTGCGGGTCTGGCTCGGCAAGGTGCTTCCGCCGCAGGTGGTGGACGCGGTGGCCCCGCCTTCGACCCTTCCGCCGGCCGCGGAGCCCTCGCCCCCAGCGGTGCCGCTCAGTGCGGCTCCCGAGATCGAAATTCGGCCGGCCTTGAGCGAACCGGCACCCGGTTTCGACCCCGAGGTGCCTCTGCCACCTCCGGCCGGAGCCCCCGTGATCCCGCCCGCCGCCGTGCCGGATGCCGCGGAACCCGCCGCCCCCTCTCCGCCCCCTGAGCCCGTGCCCGCGGCCGCGTCGCCCTCCGCGTCGCTCGGGAAGGGGGCCGCGTCGCTTTTGCCGGATATTTCCCCAGCTCCCTTGGCTCCGGGTGGAGGGGAGGCGTTCCCCGCCACCGATGCCCAGGCCGGGGCGCAGGAGGCGCTCACGCTGTTTCTCCAAGCCCGGACGTGGCCGGACCGCCTGGTCCTCAGCCATGGCGGCGGGTCCCTGCGGGACGAGATGGAGCAATACTACCGCAAGGCCAAGGATGGTCCGCAGACTCCAACCTCGGTCCAATTCATCGCCAGCGCACCCCTGCCCGACGGCGTGGGCACCCTGCAGGTCTTTCATGTCACCTTTGCCGACCTGCCCCAGGGCTTTCCCGTTCCGGTGCGCCAGACGGAGGACGGGTGGAAAATCGACTGGCAGGCGTTTGTCGAATTCCGCGAGGGCCGGCTGAAAAAGTTTCTGGCCAAATATCAGGAGGCCCCGGCCATTTTCCGGGTGCGCCTGCAGCGGGCCCACTATCAGGACCGCGCGGTGCCCAACCTGGAAAAAAAACACGTCTTCCGCATCTCCGCTCCGATCGATGGCCATGAAGGCTATGTCTTTGTGGATCAGGGTGATTCCATCGCGGGTCCGAAGATCGCGGACAAGCTGCAGTGGGACACCATCCACCACGTGATGGCCAAGCTGAAATGGGTCAAAGGCACGACCGGCCGCGGCTACGTGGAACTGCGCGACATCGTGTCCGAATCGTGGCGCGAGCAGCCGTGAACCGAGTCCCGAAACGTATGGGGCTGGGAAAAAGAGCCGAATTTCCCGCTTGCGGCGGTGAGGATTGGTGGTAGCACATCCGTCCGCCTTTCTCCGCCCTTCGGCATTTTCTTTTGTGTCTTGGTCATCGGGGCGGCCACCCATCCCGCGTGGCCAAGGCATACCGCACAACTACTTCTTCCATGAAAGTCAGGCCATCCATCAAACGACTTTGCGAAAACTGCCGCATCATCCGCCGGCAGGGCGTTGTCCGCGTCATCTGCAAGAACCCCCGCCACAAGCAGAAGCAGGGCTAGTGGCCGCCCTTCCCCCAGACTCCTTACGCGTTCCACTTTCCTATGGCCCGACTCCTTGGCGTTGATATCCCGAACGAGAAGCGCATCGAAGCTTCTCTCCCGTCCATTTACGGTGTTGGTCCCTCGTGGGCCAAGCGCATCCTGGAAAGTGCCGGGATCGATCCCGACACGCGCACCGGCCAGCTGAGCCAGGAGCAGTTGGGGGCGATCGTGACCGCCATCCAGCAGACCGGCCTGCCGATCGAAGGCGACCTGCGCCGGGACCTGCAGCTGAATCTCAAGCGCCTCCAGCAGATCAACTGCTACCGGGGTGTTCGCCACCGCAAGAGCCTGCCCGTCCGCGGTCAGCGCACCCACACCAATGCCCGCACCCGCAAGGGCAAGAAAAAAACCGTCGGGGTCGTCCGCTCGAAGAAATAAGTCTGCGCGACCGCCCCACAGCCCCATCTCTATTTTCCCATGGCCGAGGATCCCAAGAACACCGCCGCAGCCGCGACCGCCGTCCCAGTCGCCGCTCCTGAAGCCCCAGCCGGTCCGCCGACCGCCGCCGAGCTTCTCAATGTTGACATCGCCGCCGGCCAGAAGGTCGTCCGGGCCAAGGGTGCCAAAAATATCGCCAGCGGTGTGGTCCACGTGCTGGCCACTTTCAACAACACCATCGTTTCGGTGACCGACGCCCGCGGCAACGTGGTCGGCTGGTCCAGTGCCGGAAAAATGGGCTACAAGGGCTCCCGGAAAAGCACCGCCTATGCCGCCCAGCTCGTCTCCCAAGACGCCTGCCGCCAGGCCATGGGCCACGGTCTGAAAGAAGCCATTGTCGAGGTCAAAGGACCCGGTGCCGGTCGTGAGTCCGCCGTCCGGGCCGTCCAGGCCATGGGCATCGACATCCTCTCGATTCGCGACGTGACCCCGATCCCTCACAACGGCTGCCGTCCACCCAAGCCGCGCCGCGTCTAGTCGAGACCCTGCATTCCGTTTTCGCACACCGCATTTTCATTCCGCATCACTTTTTACGATGGCACGCTACACTGGACCCAAGGACAAAATCAGCCGCCGCCACGGCATCGCCATTTACGGCCCCTCCAAGGCGCTTGACCGCCGCCCGTATTCCCCGGGCCAACACGGCGGAGCCAAGGGCGGTCGCAAAAAGCTGTCAGATTACGCCATCGCCCTCGCGGAGAAACAAAAGCTTCGCTATCAATACGGTGTGCTGGAAAAGCAGTTCCGCAAAACCTTTGCCGAAGCCCAGCGCCGCAAAGGCGTGACCGGCGAGATCCTGCTGCAATTGCTCGAAACGCGCCTCGACAATGTCGTCTATCGCCTCGGCTTGGGCAACACTCGCGATGCCGCCCGCCAGCTCGTCGGCCACGGCCACGTGCGTGTCAACGGCACCCGCGTCAACATTTCGTCCTACCAAGTCCAGCCAGGGGACATCATCACCATCCGCGAAAACCCTCGCTCCAAGCAACTCGCGTTGCGGGCGCTCGATCTCACCCAGGCGGCCATGATGCCGGGATGGGTGACTTTCGACAAGGACAAACTCACCGGCACCATGTCCCGCGTGCCGGCCAAGGACGAGATCAGCCCAATCGTGAACGAGCAGCTCATCGTCGAGCTCTACTCGCGCTAGGCCTTCAGCCTCCGCTTTTTTCATCCCCACCGGCGTCGCGTCGGTGGGGATTTTTTTTGGATGGAAGGGGAGACCAAGGGACAGACACTTTGTCCGGTCGCCTTTCCCCGGTGATGCCTTGTCCGCGAGCGGTGCCTGAAGTGCCTGCCTAAAGTGCCCGCCTAAAGTGCCCGCCTAAAGTGCCTGTCCCTTTGTGTGGCCTCGTCCACGCCGCCGGCGGATGCACAGGGCCTGTGTTTGGGGTGGTGTTCGATCCGCCGTACCGGGTGGGGGCGGAGTTCGCGCCTCGGTCCTAGGATCGGCGGCCCCGTTGTCCAGCGTTTCCTCGATGTGCGTCCCGTCGCGGCCGCCAAGCGGCTCGGCCTGGCCCGCCATGCCGCCAACCCACCCTTCCGCCATCGAAAACCACCGGATATCGACTGTTCAGCAAACGGTCGGGGCGCTCCCTGCCTCAGGCGGTCGTGGTTGTCGCCGCGGATCTTTTGGCCCTGCTCCTGCTTCCGTCTCTTTGGAATGGGAGGGTTTGCGACTTGCGGGGACCGCCGGTAAGCAGGCCTCGAGGACGGATCGCATGCTCCCCTGCACACTCGCGCGCCGGACCGCCCGCCTTAGGCGGACGGCTACCTCGGCGCATTCGGCGCATTCGGCGCATTCGGGCCGGCCTTGCCGGCCGGCGCTTTGGCACCGGAACCGACGGAGGACTTGCCCATAAAGGTGGCCCCTTCCTCTATGGCCATCGTGCCGGCGATGATGTCACCTTCGAGCACCGCATTGGCCTTGAGTTCGCAGCGGTCGGTCACGGTGATGTTGCCCTGGACCTTACCGAAGACGACCACGGACTTGGTCCGCACTTCGCCACTCACGAAGGCATTTTCGCCGATCGTCAGTGAGCCGTCGGAGGTGACTTCACCCTCGATTTTTCCGTCGATGATCAGGTCATTGCTGAATTTGAGCGAGCCTTTGATTTCGACGTCGCTGCTGAGAATGTTCTTGCTGGAACTCATGATCCTGGATGTCGCGGATGGAGTGATGGTTGGTTTGGTGAGTGGGGCTGGGGCCGCTGGATAGTTCAGCGCTTGCGCGACCGGACTGACCGGGGCGGCAGGAACCGGCGGGGCGGGAGGCGCCGGGGCGGGAGGCGCCGGGGCGGGTTTTTGTCCGATGATTTGCTTGAGCACGGCGCGAGTATGACGGCGCGCTTGGCTTTGTCAAACCAGCGCACCCGGGATTTTGCCCGGAGGCGTCCGGTTCCGGCGGTTCTTGGCCGGGTTGTGTCGCGGGTGGGAACCGCCGCGGCGCGGGCACCGCCCCCCTTTCACGGAGTCCGCGCCGGCGGGCCGTTTTCCTTGCGCGGCCGGGGTCCCTCGCCACCTTGACCAAGCCCGCACACGGCGGGTGCCGATCCTCGATTTTTCATGTCCGATTCCACTTCTTCTTCCGACGCCGAGTCCATGTCCACCAATGTCGCTGCGGGCCAGTCGTATGGCTCGGAGCAGATTGACAAGCTGGAGGGCCTGGAGGCCGTGCGGAAGCGCCCGGGAATGTACATTGGCGACCCTGATGAACGCGGGCTGCACCACTGCGTTTTTGAGGTGCTCGACAATTCCATCGACGAACACCTGGCCGGCCACTGCCGCAACATCAATGTCATCATCCATCTGGATGGATCCTGCTCGGTGCGCGACGACGGCCGGGGCATTCCGGTCGATACCCACAAAAAGTTCGGCATTCCCGCGATCGAACTCGTCCTGACCAACCTGCACGCCGGCGGCAAGTTCGGCCAGGGTGCCTACAAGTATTCCGGCGGCCTGCACGGCGTGGGCGCGAAGTGCGTCAATGCCCTTTCCGACTGGTTCAAGGCCGAGGTCCGTCGCGACGGCAAAATTCACTCGATCAGCTTCGAGCGCGGCAAGACAACGGAGAAGCTGTCGGTGGTCGGACAGCTCGAAAACCCCAACGAGACCGGCACCTTCATCACCTTTTTTCCGGACGCCACGATCTTCACGATCACCACGGAGTTCAAATTTGACCTGCTGGCCAAGCGCCTCCGCGAACTCGCCTTTCTCAATCCCGGGCTGACCATCACCCTGACTGACGAGCGCAGCGACAAGCCGCGCAGCGAAACGTTTTTCTACCGGGAGGGCATTGTCGAATTCGTCCGTCAGCTCGGCGAGAACAAGGACCTGCTCCACCCCGAGCCCATCGTGCTCCGCGGCAAACGCCCGGTGATCATCGATGTCGACGGCCGCCCCACCGAGGAGGACGTGTTTGTCGACCTCGTCCTGCAATATAACGACAGCTACCAGGAGCAGCTGCTGTGTTTTGCGAACAACATCCCGAATCCCGACGGCGGCACCCATGCGACCGGGTTCCGCGGCGCGCTCACCCGGGCCATCAACCAATACGCAAAGAGCAATAAAATCCTCAAGGACAAGGATCCCGCGCTCTCTGGCGAGGACTGCCGCGAGGGCATCATCTGCATCCTCAGCGTCAAGCTGCCCAATCCGCGGTTCGAGTCGCAGACGAAGGTGAAGCTGGTCAACACCGAGATCGAGCCGGTCGTCGGCTCCGTCACCTACGAGGGGCTCAGCCAGTTCTTCGAGGAAAACCCCGCCATCGCCAAAAAAATCGTCGAGCGCACGCTGACCGCCGCGCGCGCCCGCGAGGCCGCCCGCAAGGCGCGGGAAACGGTGCGCAAAAGCGCCATGTTCGGCGGCGGCCTGCCCGGCAAGCTGGCCGACTGTTCGGAACGCGATCCGTCGATGTGTGAAATCTTCATTGTCGAGGGCGACTCCGCCGGCGGCTCGGCCAAACAGGGGCGCGACCGGCGCACCCAGGCCATCCTGCCGATCAAGGGCAAGATCATCAACGTGGAGAAGGCGCGACTCGACAAAGTGCTCGCCAACAAGGAAATTCAGACGCTCATCACCGCGCTCGGCACGGGCATCGGTTCGGGCGACGAGGTGGGCAGCTTTGACCTCACCCGGGCCCGCTACCACCGTATCGTCATCATGACCGACGCCGATGTGGACGGCAGCCACATCCGCACCCTGCTCCTCACTTTTTTCTGCCGCCAAATGCCGGCGCTGGTCAAGGCCGGCTACGTCTACATCGCCCAGCCCCCGCTCTACCAGGTCAAGCGAAAGAAGCGCGAGGAATACGTGCAGGACGACGACGCGTTGAACAAGATCCTCATCGAACTGGCCGCCGAGGAGGTGCGCCTGCGCGCCATCGGGGAGGACCGCAGCTTTGGCAGCGACGAGTTGAAAAACATTCTCGAGTTGCTCAGCCGCCTGCACCGCTTCAGCGAAGTCATCCGCCGCAATGGTGGCGATTTCGAAACCTATCTCACGCTGCGCGATGCGGCCACCGGTGCGCTGCCCGAGTACCTGATGAAAATCCGTTCGGGCAACGAGGAGACCGTATGCTATTTCCTCGACGAGAAGGCACTGCACGAGTTCTACCTGGCCAATAGCGACCTCTCGCTGCTCGACGGTCCGTCCGTGCCCCCGGTGGAGCTGCCAGAGGAAGGTGCCGCTCTCCCGGCCGCCGAGGCCCCGCCTGAAGCCCCGGTCGCGGCCCCCGCCGCCGCTGAGCGGAAGGGACCGAGCCGCCGCGCCCGCCTGATCGACATCCATGAGTCCAAGTCCATCGCCAAGCTCCTCACGCGCCTGCACGAGGCCGGACTGCATCTCGACCATTTCAGCGCCAATGACCATCCGCTCTTCGAGCTGATCGAGGCGAAACATACCCACGAGCTGCGCAGCGTGCCCGAAATCCTCGAGAAGGTGCTCGAAATCGGGCGCAACGGCGTCGAAGTCAAACGCTTCAAGGGTCTCGGAGAAATGAACGCCGCGCAGCTGTTCGATACCACCATGGACCCGGCGACCCGCCGCCTCCTCCAAGTGAAAATGAACGAGGAAAATATGGTCGAAGCTGATCGGATCTTCACCATCCTGATGGGCGACATCGTCGAGCCGCGCCGCCAGTTCATCGAAGACAACGCACTCAACGTCAAAAACCTGGACGTCTAATCCGGCCGTAGCTCGACTTTCCAAAGTCGAGTCGCCGCCCTCCGCCGCCGTCGCCGCCCTCCGCCGCCGTCGCTGCCCCTGGCCGCCGTCGCTGCCCCTGGCCGCCGCCGCCCCTGGTCGTTTTTTCCCTGATTCGCGGGACGCCTCGGACCGCCGGCCTCGATCCCGCTGTGGTCATTTGCGGATGGCTTCGCGGTAGTGCGTGACGCCCTCGGCGATGGCGGCCACCATGCGGGCGCGGTAGTCCGTCTGGTGGATCCGGGTGTTTTCCGCGAGATTGGAAAGGTATCCCCCCTCGAGCAGGATGCCGGCGCGTTCGGCGTCTTTGAGTACGGCGAAGCGGGCGCGGCGCACGCCGCGGTCGCCCGGGCCGCAGCGGTGCAGGATGTTTGCATGGACGGCCGCGGCCAGGGCGAGGCTGGCGTTCTCCCGCACGTTGCCATTGAAGGCGAGAGCCGCTTCCAGTCCCGGGCGCGAGTCATTGCTGGAGCCCAGGCCCACGGGGGTCATCGCGTACGTCTCGAGGCCATGCACGTCCGGGCTGTTGTTCTGGTTGAAATGCAGGCTGACGAGCACGCTGCGGCCGACCGCGGTCACATGCTCCTGGCCCTCGGCCATCACGGGCTGCCAGGCAAAGGAGGGGGGTTCAGCCGCCGCGTGTGCAGCCGGTCCCAAGGCGACCCACGCCGCCGTCATCATCGCCAGCGCGGCGTGACCGGGCCAAGGACCGCCGGTTTAAAGGGGGCGCACGCGGGCAGCGTGGCGGGCGCACGGGTGCCGTCAAGCCGGGCGAGCGGCGCGGATGGCGGAGGGCCCGGTGGGCTGTCGTTTACGGGTAATCGTGCGCGCCTGCGCGCATCACGGCCTCCAGGCGGGTGCGTTCCGTCTCCAACTCGGCCGGATCGGTGGTCCGGGCCACGGTCCAGGGCGGGTCGAGCACGACGTCGATGCGGGTGAAGGGCCAGGGAATGAGGAACCCGTCCCATGATTTCAACTGCCACGCCCGCGCCGGCTGCAGGTGCAGCGGGAGCAGCGGTGCGCCGGTGTGCGCGGCCAGGCGGATGATGCCCGGCTGCAGGCGGTAGCGCGGCCCCCGCGGCCCGTCGGGGGTGATGCAGACATCGCGGCCTTTTTTGATGTAGGTCAGGCACTCGCGCAGGGCGGCCGCGCCGCGCCGCGAACTGCTGCCCCGGGCCGCCTCCATGGTGAAATGCCGGCACGTTTCCGCCAGCACCTCGCCGTCCTTGCTCGCGCTGGTCAGCACCGCCACCGGCTGGCGGCGGAACCATTTCCAGTACATCTGCGGGGCCATGCCGATGCGGTTGTGCCACACCACCCAGAGGATCGGCGGCCCCGGCATCGGCCGCGTCAGCCACCCGCCGCGGTCGTCCAGCCGCCAGCGCCAAGTCAGCGCCAGGGCTTTCATGACCAGCGCGATGAGGCGGCCGGTTGCGCGCGGGGAAACGTTCAGACGGGCCATCGGCGGAAAATAACGCCCGCCGCCCCGGGCCGGAGCCGGCGGAAAGGGGAGCGGCAGTGTGGCATCATGGACGGACGCCGGGACATCAGATCCACCCGCCGGCGTGCAGGTCGCCGGTGAGCTTGAGAAATTGGTCTGTTTGCACGGCGTGCCGTGACGCGTGCGCCGGGTTGGGCAGGTGGCGGGTGCGTTCATCCAGCGTAGCCAGCCGGTCGGCCAGCTCGTCGAGCGTGGCCCCGCCAGTTTCGCGCTCGGCCGTCGCCGCCGCCTGGATCGCCGACCCGAGGGCCGCGCCCTCGGCGCTGTGCAGGCAGACGACCGGCACCCCGAAAACGTCGGCGCAGATCTGCCGCCACGCCGCGCTCTGGCTGCCGCCGCCGGTTAGTCGGATCTCCGTCGGCGTGACCCCAAGCTCGGCAAACCGCCGCAGGCCGTACCCCAGCCCCACGGTCACCCCCTCCATCGCGGCCCGCGCGAGGTGGGCCGGCGTCATGTTGTCCATGCGCAACCCGTGGAGCACACCCCGGCCGTCCGGCAGGTTCGGCGTGCGCTCGCCATTGAGATATGGCAGGAACAGCAGGCCGTCCGCACCCGCCGACACGCTGGCCACCGCCGCTTCCAACTGCCCGTGGTCCCAGCCAAACATCTTGCGCACCTGCTCGGTCAGCACGGTCACGTTCATCGTGCACACCAGCGGCAGCCACTGGTCGGTGCTGGAACAAAATGCCGCCACTTCGCCCTGCGGATCGACCACCGGCTGATCGGCGGTTGCAAAGAGCGTGCCCGAAGTGCCGAGGCTGGCTGTGACCACCCCGGCCCGCACATTGCCAGTGCCGATCGCTCCCATCATGTTGTCGCCGCCGCCCGCCGAAACCACCACCCCTGCGCCCAGGCCCCAGCGCGCCGCCAGCTCGCTGCGGAGCATCCCGTGCTTTTCCAGGCTCGATCCCACCGGCGGCAGCATCTCCGCCACCCGCGGGTCGACCGCCGCCACCAGATCGGCATGCCACTGCCGCGTCCGTACATCGAGCAGGCCGGTGCCAGAGGCGTCGCCAAACTCCATCCGCTTCACCCCGGTCAGGAAAAAATTCAGGTAATCGTGCGGCAGCAGAACCGCGGTCGTGCGCGCGAAATTTTCCGGCTCATGGCGTTTCATCCACAGGATCTTGGGTGCCGTGAACCCCGGCGGAATCGCGTTGCCGGCCGCCGCGATCAGCCCGGCCGACCCGCCAAATGCCGAGGCCAGTACCTCGCATTCGGCCGCCGTCGAGGTGTCGCACCACAATTTGGCCGGCCGCACCACCTCGTCCTGCGCGTCCAGCGCCACCAGGCCATGCTGCTGGCCGCTCACCCCGATCGCCCGGATTTCCTTCCGCCGGTCGCCGATCCGGGTCACACACGCCGTCACCGTCGCCTCCACCGCCCGGATCCAGTCGGCCGGATGCTGCTCCAAATGCCCGGGCGGCAACCCGTCGATCAGACCATACTTTTCCGACGCCTGCGCCACGATCTCTCCCGTGGCCACATCCAGGACGATGCATTTGGTGCTCTGAGTGCCGGAATCAAGGCCGAGGGTCAACATGGGGTGAAGCGTGGGGGATGAAGGATAAACGGGCGAAACCGCCGGCGGTGCGGAAGCCTCGGCGACAGACCGAAGTGAAGCGGCGGCGACCCACCCCGTCAATGGCCTGACACCCCCCTCGGGCGTACCGGGCGCGGCCCGCGTCCCCGATCGCTCACTCCCCCCACGGTCGTGCCACCGCCGCCTAGCTCCGCCACGAGAAAACACCTGTCCCCCGGCCACATTCAGGCGATACTCAAGGCATGTCCTCTGAGGCGCAATCCTGGTCCGCCGCCGCCATCGTCGTGCTCACTCTCGCCGCCTTCTCCTGGCGCTGGTGGCGCGCCCGCTCCACCCCCGGCTGCGGAGGCGGTTGCGGCTGCCCGGTCAAACCCCGGCCCGCCACCCCGCGCGCACCCAAATAAATCGCGACCGGTCACCCCGTCTTCGCGGCACCGCGGCCTTGGATCAAAGGAGTAAGCCCTGGCGGGACCGTGTCGTGTCGGCGGTGGCCCCACCTGGTGGGAAGTGTCCTCCGGACACGTAGGCGGGGGGCGCGTCCACCCCTCAGGCCGACTCCGCCTTCTTGCGCGCGAACAACCAATGACGCCCGATTCCGCCCGATCGTGGCCCTGACCGCCGCTCCGCACCAACTTCTTCTTGCAGCCCCGCCTCGTTCGGGGTATCTGCTCCCTCCCGGCCCAACTGCTTACACCGTCAACGCCGCCGCGACGCGCGATTAGCTCAGTGGTAGAGCGCTTGCTTCACACGCAAGAAGTCGCAGGTTCGAACCCTGCATCGCGCACCATGAAAAGCAACGAGTTACAGATGGCACGTCGTTCGGAAGAATTTCAACTTGGACACTTCTTGGACACTTTTGCGGTTCTGGTTTGAGCGTTCTTGCCCGCTTTTGAATCCTGTTTCCGCGAAAAGAGGGAGGTACCCCACTCATCCTGGAGGTCTGATTATTTTTCCCCGAGGCAGGACTACATCCAGCGTCATGGTCCCGGTGAGGCGTATGGATTTGGGCGTCCCTCCTGCCTGAACACGATCGGCTCTGCGTTGGCCCCTGCCCCTTATCGGTCCCTTGGCGAGTCGACGAGCGCCTTGTTTGGGCTCATTTTCCAGCAATCCATTGGATCACGCTTGTCGAATCAGTGGTCGAGTTGTTCTGTAGAGTTCGCCAGCGCCTGTATGCTCCTACCGCCGATCCTCCTCCGACCCAACAGACGCCGCTCCACGTGGGTTTCAAGGCCAAGCTCTGGCTCTCCGCCGCCATCTTCGCAACAAGAACGACCCGGCGGACCACAGTCAAACGGTGCAAGACAGACTGCCCAAGGCAGCACGGAGGGTGAGCGCGGAGGCATTCATCAAACCAGATTCGTGATCAGCGTTCTTCCCAAAAAGTGACCTCGATGCCCATCTCCTCTGAATACACCTACTCGGAAATTCCGGATCGCCAGAAACTCGCGCTCAAAGAGCAGGGCATTGAGGAGGCCTTCATCGAGAGGCTGTGCAGCCTGAAATACGAGTATCGACCCGACATCCGCGACCGCGCTTCGCTGGAGGTCAACTTCCGTCAAAAGTTCGAGGCCCTCAACCGCGTCCATCTCACCGATACCGAGTTTGCCCGGTTGATGGAGGAAATCATCACCTCCGACGTCTTCACAGCTGCCAAGACGCTCCGGGCGATGAACAGCTTCACCCGGGATGACGGCACGCCGCTCAACTACACCCTCGTCAACATCAAGGACTGGTGCAAAAACACCTTCGAGGTCATCAACCAGTTCCGCATCAACACCGACAACAGCCACCACCGCTACGACGTCATCATCCTCATCAATGGCGTTCCCTGCGTGCAGGTCGAGTTGAAGACCCTCGGCATCAACCCCCGCCGGGCCATGGAGCAGATCGTCGATTACAAGAACGATCCCGGCAACGGCTACACCCGGAGCCTGCTCTGCTTCCTCCAGCTCTTCATCGTCAGCAATCGCGACAACACCTACTACTTCGCCAACAACAACGCACAGCACTTCGCGTTCAATCAAGAAGAGCGCTTCCTGCCCATCTACCAGTTCGCCAGCCTGGATAACAGGAAGATCACCCATCTGGACGACTTCGCCTCGACCTTCCTGATCAAATGCATCCTCGGCCAGACCATCAGCCGCTACATGGTGCTCATGGCTGGCGAGCAGAAGCTCCTCATGATGCGCCCGTATCAGGTGTATGCAGTCAAAGCGATCGTGGATTCGATCCATCAGGATTGCGGCAACGGCTACATCTGGCACACCACCGGCAGCGGCAAGACGCTCACCTCCTTCAAAGCCTCCACCCTCCTCAAGGACAATCCCGACATCGAGAAATGCCTCTTCGTCGTGGACCGCAAGGACCTCGACCGGCAGACGCGCGAGGAGTTCAACAAGTTCCAGGAAGGCTGCGTCGAGGAAAACACCAACACCGCCACGCTCGTTCGCCGTCTCCTTTCCGACGACTACGCCGACAAGGTCATCGTCACCACTATCCAGAAGCTCGGCCTCGCGCTGGACGAAAACAGCAAGCGCAACAAGCAGCGGAAGAAGAACGACCAACTGACCTACAAGGAGCAGCTCCAGCCCCTGAGCGACAAACGCATCGTCTTAATCTTCGACGAGTGCCACCGCTCCCAGTTCGGCGAGAACCATCAGGCTATTAAAGAGTTCTTTCCCAAGGCCCAGCTCTTCGGCTTCACTGGCACGCCCATCTTTGAGGCCAACGCCACCGCACAGAAGATCGAAGACGAACAGGCCTCCATGAGGACCACCGTGGACCTCTTCCAGAAGCAGCTCCACGCCTACACCATCACCCACGCCATCGAGGACGCGAACGTCCTGCGCTTCCACATCGATTTCTTCAAACCGGAAGGCAAAAAGCTGCCCAAGCCCGGCGAACCCCTCGCCAAGCGCGCCGTCATCGAGGCCATCCTCGCCAAGCACGATGCCGCCACCGGTGGACGCCGCTTCAATGCCCTGCTCGCCACCGCCTCCATCAACGACGCCATCGAAACCCACGGCCTTTTTGCGACTCTCCAAGCCGAGAAACACGCCGCCAACCCCGACTGGGTGCCGCTGAACATCGCCTGCGTCTTCTCCCCGCCTGCCGAGGGCGACAAGGACGTGCAGCAGATCCAGGAAGACCTGCCGCAGGAAAAGGAAGACAACGCCGTCGAGCCCGACAAAAAGAAAGCCGCCCTCAAGGCCATCCTCGCCGACTACAATGCCCGCTACGGCTCCAATCACACCGTCGGCGAGTTCGATCTCTACTATCAGGATGTGCAAAAGCGCATCAAAGACCAGCAGTGGCCCAACGCCGACCATCCGCACGCGCAGAAGATCGACATCACCATCGTCGTGGACATGCTGCTCACCGGCTTCGATTCCAAATACCTGAGCACGCTCTATGTGGACAAGAACCTCAAGCACCACGGCTTGATCCAGGCCTTCTCCCGCACCAACCGCGTGCTCAACGGCACCAAGCCCTTCGGCAACATCCTCGACTTCCGCCAGCAGCAGGACGCCGTGGATGCCGCCATCGCCCTCTTCTCCGGTGAAAAAACCGGCGAAGCCGCCCGCGAAATCTGGCTTGTGGACAAGGCCCCCGTGGTCATCGAGAAACTGCAGGGGGCCGTGCAGAAGCTCGACACCTTCATGAAATCCCAGGGCCTCGACTGCGCCCCGGAAGCCGTGCCGAATCTCAAGGGCGACGACGCCCGCGCCGCCTTCATCAATCACTTCAAGGAAGTCCAGCGGCTCAAGACCCAGCTCGACCAATACACCGACCTCTCCGACGACAACGCCGCCACCATCGAGCAGATCCTGCCCAAGGAAAACCTGCTCGGCTTCCGTGGCGCCTATCTGGAGACCGCCCAGCGCCTCAAAGCCCAGCAGGGCAAGGGCAAGGACACGCCCGGCGCGGACGACGTGGACCAGTTGGATTTCGAGTTCGTCCTCTTCGCCTCCGCCGTCATTGATTACGACTACATCATGGGCCTCATCGCCCGCTTCACCGCGCAGACCCCAGGGAAGCAAAAGATGAGCCGCGAGCAGCTCGTCGGCCTCATCCAGTCCGATGCCAAGTTCATGGACGAGCGCGAAGACATCGCCGCCTACATCGCCACCCTCAAGGCGGGCGAAGCCCTCAGCGAAACCACCATCCGCGACGGCTACCAGCGCTTCAAAGCCGAGAAACAGTCTGCGGAACTCGCCGACCTCGCCCAGCGCCACGGCCTCGCCACCGCCGCCTTGGAAACCTTCGTGGACGGCATCCTCCAGCGCATGATTTTCGATGGCGAGCAATTGGGCGACCTCATGGCTCCGCTCGGCCTCGGCTGGAAAGCCCGCACCCACGCGGAACTCGCCCTCATGGCAGACCTCCACCCGCTCCTCAGCAAACGCGCCCAAGGCCGCGACATCTCAGGACTCAACGCGTATGAGCAATAAGAAAACACTTGTGGCAGCTAAGAAAAAACCAATACCGCCCGCTGCTTCTGGAGACTTTGACTCGCTGGTATCCTCCATCGTTCACATCCATCAGCAGACGCAGGATTTTGCCACCAAAGCCGTCAATGTCGCACTGACCTTACGGAACTGGCTCATCGGACGTCAGATTGAAGTGTATGAACGCAACGGGGCGGACCGTGCCACCTATGGCGACAAACTCATGGACACCCTCGCCAAGCGGTTGGTGA